>ERZ857922.38-NODE-38-length-166660-cov-11.644783_pt1 | contig 166660 bp, 167 predicted proteins | sample MGYA00519579_ERZ857922 | MGnify/ENA primary metagenome ERZ857922 (study PRJEB31778, sample SAMEA3449375) | human gut metagenome | biome: human gut; feature: human-associated habitat; material: faeces | place: United Kingdom | collected 2010/2012 ... | reverse complement strand
AGACAATCGCGCTTTCGGTCTAGTTCACTTGCTTCGCACTTGCAGCTTTCCGTTGCCAGCCGGTCTGCTTCTTCCTGGCTGTTCGCCATGATGTTTATCATGCTGCCGCAGTACCGGCAGACTCCCTCGTATGTGTTCATGTCTTCCTCCTATTCTCACTATTCTGCCGATTCATCGAAATCACCGCCGCCCTGCATCTGGACTTCACAGATTTCGCGGTAAACTTTGTTATTTTGCATAAGATTTTCATGTGTATCAAAGCCACTGACTTTTCCATCTTCAAGAACAATAATTCTGTCGGCATCCTGAATACTTGAAATTCTCTGCGAAACTATAAGCTTTGTTGTTCCCGGAATTTTCTGGGCAAATGCCTGTTTGATTTTTGCGTCTGTTGCAGTATCTACAGCACTTGTCGAATCATCAAGAATAAGAACCTTTGGTTTTTTAAGCAATGCTCTCGCAATACAGAGTCTCTGTCTCTGACCACCTGAAACATTAGTACCGCCCTGTTCTATCCATGTATCATACTTCTTAGGCATTCTCTCGATAAATTCATCAGCACATGCCTGTTTACATGCCTCAACACAATCTTCATATGAAGCATTGTCATCACCCCATCTGAGATTGTCAAGTATTGTTCCTGAAAACAGGACATTTTTCTGTAATACTACAGCCACCTGATTACGGAGTGCATCCATATCATAAGTTCTTACATCTTTTCCGCCAACACATACAGAACCTTCAGTAACATCATAAAGACGGCTTATAAGGCTCACAAAACTTGATTTTCCGCATCCTGTACCACCAATAATACCAATTGTCTCACCTGCATTAATATGAATATCAATATCATGTAAAGTATCCTCTGTACTGTTTTTTCTGTATGAAAAATTAACATGATTAAAATCGATTCTTCCGTCTTCCACTTCTTCATAAGGTTTTTCCGGATTGGCAAGGTCAGCTTTTTCATTAAGAACTTCTGAAATACGTCTTGCACTTGCCGCACTCATTGAAACCATTACAAATATCATTGAAAGCATCATAAGTGACATAAGCATACTCATTACATAACTGAACATTGATGTAAGATTACCAGTTGTAATTGAACCTGACACAATAAAATGTGAAGCAAACCATGACAATGCAACAATACATCCATATACAACAAGCATCATCGTCGGGTTGTTAAATGCAAGAAATGACTCGGCTTTAACAAATGTTTTATAAAGATTATCTGCCGCTTTGTTAAACTTTTTCTTTTCATTGTATCCTCCTTATTGATTAAAAAGAAAATATATGGTTATATACTTTCTATATTATCTTACTATTAGTATTTGACCTATTGATAATAAATTTGATTTTAGATTGTTTAACTGTTTTAATCTATCAACAGTAGTATCATATTTTTTGGCTATACTATATAGTGAATCACCTTTCTGAACGGTGTAAGTTGTCTCTAGATTGGTATCTGTTGGTATTAGTAATACTTGACCTATCGATAATAAATTAGTTGTTAGATTATTTAAATCTTTTATTTTATCAATGGTAGTAGAATATTTTCTGGCTATGCTATATAGGGAATCGCCTTTTTGAACTGTATAACTAATGGTATTTTCTTCCTTCTCTACATCACTTACTTTATCACTTGGTAATTTTAGTACCTGACCAATACTTAGAATATTACTTGTTAAGTTATTTATTCTTTTTAGTTCATCAACGGTAGTATTATATTTATTGGCAATTGAATATAAGGAATCGCCTTTCTTTACAATGTATGTTGACTCTGGTAATAATGCACTTGGTATTTTTAGTAATTGTCCAGTTGATAGAATATTGGATGTTAGATTATTTGCTTTCTTTAATTCATCTACGGTTGTATTATTAGCCATGGCAACTGAGTATAAGGTATCACCTTTTTGGACTATGTAGACATTTTCTTCTCCTTCATATATTTCTTTAGTTGGAATACGAAGAACCTCTCCTATTTGTAATGTATTTGATGTTAAGTTATTCTCTTTTTTTAATTCTGAAACAGTAGTACCTAATTTATTTGCTATGCTATATAGTGAATCGCCTTTTTGAACAACATAGGTATTGGTTGTTATTCCCTCTGGTGGTGTGTATGGTACTCCTATATAGTTTGCTACTGCTGATATTACAGCTTCTGCTAGTTCTTTATAGTTTTCTTTTAGGAATTCGACATCTTTGGTATTGTCTATAAAGCCATACTCGACAATTAGTGATTCTAGATTGCCAGTATTTCGATGTATGAAATAGTAGTCTTTAGAGGTATCACTTGGTAGTCTTCTTTGGTAATATTTTCTTGTTTCTTGTCCAGTGGCTCCTATATTTTCTAGTATTCTTCTGGCTAGGGTATCTCTATTTCTTAGAGCATAGATGACTTCGGCTCCTTCGCCACCCCCGAAGTCGTAGAATGTAGGCATTATAAATTACCTTATAATTATTGCTAATATTTACAATAAATGGTAAAATATATAACTAATTTACGGAGGTGTTTTATGTTAAAATTTATTTTAAATAACACTATTTTTGACTATTCTATTATCTTTTTGCTTCTTATAAATTTTGTATTAACAATAATAATAGACTTAAAGGAGCAAAAGAATGAATCTAAAAATATATTGTTATCAGACAAAATTAATAAAATAAAAATGAAAGCAGTGATTATAGCAGTGATATTTACTGTAATTACATTATATATAAAGTTTAACAATTTTATTAATATAATCATATATTTAATTATCCCTGCAATTCTTTTAATAAAAAATATATTTGATATTTATAAGAAAGAGCAACCTTTATCAATAGATAATAAATTTTCTAAACTACTATCAATGAATATTTTTGTTATATTCTTTTCTTCTGCTGCTGTTCCAGTTTACTATAAATCTTTGGCCTCACTAAACCATAATTTAAAAGAAATATTATTAATAATTTACTTAATAATGAGAATTATTCTATTTGTTTTCTTATTTCTAAATAATATAACAATATTATTATCCAACATTAGCATTTTAAAACCATTTAAAATTAAAGATAATAGAATGGATGATAAATTTTATAAACTTAAAGATTATAGTTTTCACTTTTATAGAAAATATAATTCTAAACTTACTTTATACATTGATACCATTTTATATTTTTTATTAAGTATTCCAACTATTATTTATAATTTAGTCTGTATTATTATATTAAAACTTTACAAGTTCTTACTATTATTTAAAAATAACTTAATTAATACTATATGTAATATTAATAACAATAGTAATAAAATAATTAGAAAAATTACTAATATTTCAATCATTATTGCATTTTCCATTGTACATATCATAATAATTATAAATTCAGCATTATTTTCTGATGAAATTACACAAATTTATGATTTCTTATCAACTGTTATATTAATTCCATTTATTTATGATAGTATCAAGTCTAAATCATAATTTTATACACTAAACTTATAGATTATTTTTACATTTTTGTCTTTATCAACAATTATTTTGTCTACTAGTATGAATAATAATTCTCTAGTAGGTTTTTTCATACTAATTAATTCTTTTATTTTTTGTTTTATTTCTTCATCATTATATTTTTTAGGAACTTCATTAATGCAATTTTCTAATTCTTTTATTCTAGAATTGTATGTTCTTATTAAATTTTCTGTGTTAGAAGATAATCTTGTATAAGTATCAACTGAGATTATCCCAATATATTTGTCTTCATATAATGCATCTATTTTTAGTTGTAGTTCTTTGATATTATTTTCTAGTTTTTGTTTTTCTATAATCAAATTTTCCTTGTTATCCTTCTCACTTTTCACATTAGATACTAAACTATCAATATCAACTTTTTCTATATACTTTTTACAAGTTTTTTTGATTTGATTTAAAACTACTTTTTCAAAACTATTATACTCTGAAAAGTGTGGTTCACATAATCTTTGTCTTGGACTTCTAGAATATTTGTTGCAATTTATAGACCAGTAATTGCGTTTTTCTCTATAACTAACCGTTAGCTTATTACCACACTCTTTGCAATAAAGTAAGCCCTCTAATAGCCTCTGTGGACGGTTTAATTTTACTGTTCTAGTTCTGTTAGCACTTGTCTGTATTTGATTAAATATTACCCTATCAACTAATGGTTCATGAGTATTTTCTACAATTATCCAATATTCACTAGAAAGACATATTCTCTTTTGTGACTTATAGTTTAATTTTGTCTGAACATTTTGAATCATATCACCAGTATACATTCTATTTTTTAATATTTTATTAATCGTACTACAAGTCCAAATGTATCCATTTATTTGTCTTTTTGATTTTTTTATTTGTTTATATGCACTTGGTGTTGGAATATTTTCATTATTTAATCTTTCAATTATATCTGATATTTTATCTCCTTTTGATACTTCATTAAATATTCTTTTTACTATCCATGCTGTATCTGGGTTTGGCACTAGATGTCCTTTATCAAGTGGATCTCTCATATACCCAAAACTTGGTTTACTACCTATAAACTTACCTTTCACTTTTTTATCTCTTAATATTGATTTTATTTTCTTTGATGTATCTTTACTAGTCATATCATTAAATAAAGCTTTAAAAGGTGCTATATCATTATTTGCAGAATCTAGAAAAGTATCTACATTATCTAGTATAGAAATATATCTTACTTTTTTTAATGGAAAGTATTGTTCTATATAATAACCGCACTTAATATAATCTCTACCTAATCTTGATAAATCTTTAGTTATGACACAATTTATTTTTCCATTTTCTATGTCTTCAAGTAATCTTTTAAATGCTGGTCTATCAAAGTTAGTACCTGAATATCCATCATCAACATACTCATCAGTTAAAACAAATCCATTATCCCTTAAATAATTCATAATCAAACTTCTTTGATTTAGTACACTCTCACTTTCAGACTCTCTTTTATGTGCTTTATCCTCATCCTCTTGCGATAATCTTATGTATATTCCTACATTATAAAATGATGGCGGTTTTACTGTGCTATACATTATTCTCCTTTCTTTTGCATAGCATCTTGTTTGCCGATTCCATTATAACTCTCTTACCATCATTTGTGTCATTTATTTTATTATTTTCATCTTTATATTTAAGTATTAAACATACGTACTCTTGTAATAAAAATGATATATCTTTACCATCATTTTTAAATGTTTCAGTTATTATCATAACACTCTACCCCTTTTGTTTTCATACTTAAATATATTCCTAATACTTAAAATTATTTTATTTTTACATCTTATAAATCACTCCTCCTTAATAAAATTTTTTATTGTTTTTATATAAAAATGAGTACATAACTTTTGACTTTAATTCTCTAATTTTCTAAATATTCCGCGTGTTTATTTTTAGCAGGATAAGGATGGCTGACAAACAACTTCCCAGTGGGGAGTTTAGCCCTATTTTAAAGGGATTGCGAAAGACTACTTTGTCATACATTAAAATAAATGTCATACTATTGGGTTAACTAAAAATAGCAAATTTTGTATCAAAAATAGCAGTTAGACACACAAATGGTTATACAAATGACATACTTTTGGATTAACAAAATTGCTAATTATGAACCTCTTTTCACACATAAACCAGCTTTTTTAGGTACCTTAATTATTTATTTTTTTATAATTTCTTGGTACATACTTTTTGTTTATATAATTTTAGATAACAATTCCTCCTTACAAAAAAATACTATACTCATAAACTGAATATAGTATTTTAGCATCTAATAGTTCATATCCTGGAACTATTGCTATATTATAATAATTATATCGTAAATATATTAGAAGTCAATGTCAAAAAAGAGAACATTATTATGTAAATTAAAATGACATTATTAAGTAAGGCATAATAACAAAATATGATTTTAAATTAAACAAACATATTTTGCATAAGTCCTTTCTTTAAATTTTGTAATTTCTTATATTTAAAGCCTTCTTGAATTATTTTGGTTTCAAAAGCATTTAAAATCTTCGATATTTTGTCTTGTACTTCCCTTTTATGAATCTTAATATTTATATTACCAAATTGTTCTTTATTAATGATGGCAGTTGCTGATGTACCGGCTATTGATTTCATATAATTTGATAAGTTTTCAATCATATAGTAAATATAATTATAATTATAATCTTTAGAAGGTATTATAGCATTAATTTGTTGATTACACGATCCATCTTCTTTAATTATCGCATTTTTACCTATACTAGCTATACATGTTACTAAAATACTATTCTTTGGTATAAATCTTCCTTTGGCTAATCCTGATTCAGTTAATTTACATGAACAGTCATTAATATCCCTGTTTTCACAAATGTCAGTTGGTGTAATCCACAATATATTTCCATTATCCCAATATTTATTTTCTGACTTTGATGGTGTTGTACCTGTTACTATTTCTCCTAAATCTTTAATAAGTACATCTTTTGTATCATTTGCATTATAAAGTTTATTTTGTAAGTATAATTTAAATAACTTAAGGTCTTCAATTTTCTTTGATTGTAGTTCTATTTTTTTGTCTAATAGAGAAAGAAAATAAGCCACCTTAAGTTGTTCCTCTTTAGATGGAATATTACAATCAACACCCTCAATGGTTGATGAACTTAAACTTGGAACACCAGTAGATTCATCGTATTTTCTCCAATTAACATTTTGGAAAGAATAAAATAAATATTTAGGTATATTTGGCTCATATATATGAGAATAAAATAAAGTATCAACTGTCCAAAATGGAGTTTCCATATATTGTGGCTTATTAATTGTTCCTTTTCTCCCAATAAGAACAGATGGTTTATCATATAAGAAAGAATTTGTTTTTCCTATTTGTCCGCCTGTTCCTAAAATAGGATAAATACCATTTTCACACTCAACTTGTTTTTGATCTTTACCACTTTTAATTTTTAAAACATCTTTGTATTTTAATCTTAAATAATTATCATTAAATTCTTTAAATCTTAATTTAGGAACATTCATTTAATCACCACAATTCTAGTCCTTAAGTTTAATACTTGAAAAGCACTGAATGTTTCATCATTTATAATATTTAAAGAAAGGAGATGAATTTAATGCTAATTAAATCAAAAAAAATATTTTACAAAGACTGGATATATTCATGGTTAATTGAGAAAAAAGATTATATTAAAGAATCTACTTATGCGAATTATTCTAATAATATCTTTAATCATATAATACCAAATTTAGGTGATTATACATTAAATGAATTAAATCATAAAATCATACAAAATTTCTTATTAGAATTATCTAAAAATGGCAAAAAAAATGGTTCAGGTGGTTTATCAGAAAAAACTATCAAAGACATTACAATCATCATTAAAGGTAGTATTAAAAAAGGAATAAATGAGGATAAGATTAAACACATTGAGCTAACATTTAATTATCCAAAAGAAAATAAAGATAAAAGTATTTATATCTTAACAAAACATGAACAAAATAAACTTACAGATTATGTATTAAATAATTTGACTTCCAGAAATATTGGTATATTATTGTCTTTATATTCAGGTATAAGAATTGGCGAATTGTGTGCATTACAATGGAAAGATATTGATTTTAAAAATAATAAATTAATTATTTCAAAAACTGTACAACGCATATATATAAAAGACAAAGATAAAAATATATCAAAGGTTATAATTACCTCACCAAAAACAAAAAATGCAAATAGAGAAATTCCCATTAATAAAGACTTTATAGAAATTCTAAAAAAAATTAAATCAGACAATGAATATTATATTCTTTCAAATAGCGAGAAATATATTGAGCCTAGAACGTATAGGAAATACTTTAATAAAGTTCTAAATGAAAATAAAATTAAACATTTTAACTTTCATTCCTTAAGACATACTTTTGCCACAAACTGCATTACATTAGGTTGTGATTATAAAACAGTAAGTGAATTGTTAGGTCATGCTAATGTTAATATCACTTTAAATCTTTATGTTCATCCTAGATATTCTCAAAAGAAAAAATGTATAGATCTAGTCAGTAAAATATTTCAAGAAAAGGCAAATAAATAGCTTTTTCTTTTTTGTCAAAAAAGTCAAAAAGTATGATATAATTATGTATAGTAAGTTTGGTATCTTTTTATTAAACTTAAGGACTTGAAAAGTGGTGATTAAATGAATGTTCCTAAATTAAGATTTAAAGAATTTAATGATGAATGGCAAAACTATAAAGTTGAAGATATTTTAAAAATATCAAATGGAATCAATAAAGAAAAAGAATTTTTTGGGAGTGGAACTCCGATTATAAATTATATGGATGTTAATAAAAATGAATTAATATCACATAATATTGTAAAAGGATTAGTTATAGCCAACTCAAAAGAGCTTGAAACCTTTAATGTTAAAAAAGGAGATATTCTTTTTACAAGAACATCAGAAACATCTGATGAAATTGGACTATCATCTTCAGTTATAGAGAATATTGATAAGTGTATCTTTAGTGGATTTATTTTAAAGGGAACTCAAACCAAACAATTTATACACCCTTATTTTGGAGGATATTATTTTAGAAATCCAAAAATGAGAAAAGAAATAATAAAACACAGTTCAATTACTACAAGGGCATTAACTAGTGGGAGTTTACTCTCTCAAATGTCAATTTCAATACCAACAATAATTGAACAAGAAAAAATTGGTAAAACATTATCATTATTAGATAAAAAAATAGAGCTTCAAACTAAAAAAATTGAAGACCTTAAGTTATTTAAAAAAGGACTTTTAATAAAAGAATTTAATAATAAAAAGTGTAGTAATAAGCTAAAAGAATGTTTCGATTTTGGAAAAGCAGGTGGTACACCAAAATCTACTAATAAAGATTATTATAATGGATATATACCATTTTTAAGTATTAGCGATATGACAACGCAAGGCAAATACATTTATTATACTGATAAATCTATAACCGAAGCTGGTTTAAACAACTCAACTGCTTGGCTGGTTCCTAAAAATAGCATTATTATTTCAATGTACGCATCCTATGGTTTAGTATCAATTAATAAAATTGATTTAACAACTAGCCAAGCTATGTTTAATATGGTTATAAATAAAAACTATGTTGTAGAATATATTTATTATTATTTGTATTATTTATACATATCAAATTTTTATAATTCTATAGTTTCAACAGGAACACAATCAAATTTAAATGCAGGGCAAATAAAATTATTAGATATATATATACCTTGTTATAACGAACAAAAACGAATATATGAGCAATTTAGTAAAATTGATTTTAAAATTAATTTAGAGCAAAAAAAAATTAATGAATTATTGTACTTAAAAAAAGGTCTTATGCAAAATATGTTTGTATAAGACCTTTTTTATTTTATCTTTTTTTCCAAAATTTCAATTTCCTTCGGAAGTATGTAAATATATTGTATTATATATTCAACTAACTTTATTGTCGAAGATAATTCAGTAGTAGAAATCTCAATATCCGATTCATGAGCACCCATATTTCCTAATTTTCTTGTTATGTTAGATGCAGACTTTAGTGTTGATGGTAAAATGCCTAATTCAAACAATTTTTTTAGTTTGTCATTCAAATTGTGACCAATTACATTTTTATCATTACAAATTAATTCAAGTGTTTTTCTGAGTTTTACTAAACATGAGTCTGAATCTACAGATTTTAATTCTAAAGATTTTCTAAAAGTTTTTAAAATATCATTTGGAACAATTCCATTTGCACCATTACTTAATTCAGAGACGACAGGATATAAAATGGTTTCATAAACATTATCGCCACAATATATATCCTCATATTTTTTGCTTTCCGTCACCTTTCCATATGAACTATCCCAATAAGCATTAATAATATTATAATTTCTACAGCTTGGACATTTTAAAACTATTTGCTCATCATAATAATAAGAATCTCCAAACAAATCACCATTTTCTATTTTATTTCGAGCATGTATTTCCATTAACGTTTCGTTATTACAATTTGAGCATTTAAATAACTTAAATTCCATTGATATCCTAAATTTCCTCTAATCCTAATTCTTTTAAATATACATTAAGTTCTTTATCTACTTCTGCTATTTCTTTATCTATTTGTTTTAATTCTTGTTGTACTGCTTTAATATCTATTTCCTCTTCCTCTTCAAATGTATCTACATATCTAGGAATATTTAAATTATATTCATTTTCTGCTACTTCGCTTAATGGAGCAACATGACAATATTTTTTTATTTCCACTCTATTTTTATATGTTTCAATTATTTTATCTACATCTTCATCTCTTAATCTATTTTGATTTTTCCCAGGTTCAAAATCTTTAGAAGCGTCAATAAATAAAATATTATCTTCATGCTCTCTACATTTTTTAAATACTAATATACATGTTGGAATACTAGTTCCAAAAAATATATTTGCAGGTAATCCTATAACGGCATCTAAATAATTCTTTTCTTTTATTAGATATTCTCTTATTGTACCTTCTGATGCTCCCCTAAATAAAACACCGTGGGGAAGAACAACTGCCATTGTTCCATTATCAGATAATTGATAAATCATATGTTGAATAAACGCAAAATCAGCTTTAGACTTTGGTGCTAGTTTTCCATAGGCACTAAATCTTTCATCTTCCATAAACTTAGGATCTGCACTCCACTGTGCTGAATATGGAGGATTAGCTACGATTGCATCAAATTTCATATCTTTATGTTTTGGTTTTTCTAATGTATCAGCATTTTTTATATCAAAATGTTTAAATGATATTCCATGTAATAACATATTCATTCTTGCTAAGTTGTAAGTTGTAGAATTAAATTCTTGTCCGTAGTATGAACTAACTTTTGTTTCTTTACCTACTCTTAATAGTAAAGAACCAGAACCACAAGTTGGATCATAAACACTTTGTAATTTGCTCTTGTTTATAGTAACTAATTTTGCTAATATTCTTGATACTTGTTGTGGTGTATAAAACTCTCCAGCTTTTTTACCTGCTGACGCTGCAAAATTTGATATTAAATACTCATAAGCATCACCTAATACATCAATTTCAGCATCTTCATGATGAAAATCAATATCATTTATTTTTAACATTATTGTTGAAATTAGCTTAGTTCTTTCTGCTTCCCCTCTACCTAATTTAGAGTTATTCAAGTCCATATCTTCAAATAAGTTTTCAAAATCATCTTCAGATTCATTACCTAATGTTGAGTCTGATATGGAATTAATTGCTTTTGATAACATTGAAATATCAAACTTACCTGTTTGAATTTTATATATTAATTCACTCCATAAGTTATCTGCTTCAATAAAATATCCCATATTAGAATCTTCTATTAAATACCTTTTTAACTCAGCTCTATACTCATCCTTTTTCCATGCATCTACATAACTTATTCCATCATCTTTTAATAATGTTCTTTCGACGTAGTTAACAAGATTTTCAGATAAATACCTGTAAAATATTAATCCTAATATATAATTTTTAAAATCATTAGCATCCATATTACCTCTTAAGGTATTAGCAATGCTCCATAATTGTTTTTGTAGCTCTGCTTGTTGAGTTTGTTGTTTTTCTTCTCTTGACATTTAATTCATCTCCTTCAATTTTTTATAAATATTATCAGCTTCTATACAATCTAAAATCTTCTCCGGAGCAATGTAATGAGTTACACTGCCTGAGAAATCTACAATAATGCCAAATTTCACTCTTCTTATCATTTTTTGAACTAGCCACCTTTTGTACAATATTTCAGAACCTTTAATTAAAAATTTTATTATATAGCAATTCCCTTTTTCTAGTTTTTTTCTATTGTATTTGTTAGTAAATTCTATTATTTCTCCACCAATGTGATCAAAGAAGTTTTCATATTGCTTATCATTGCATATTTCTTCATAAGAGAAAACAAATTGAATATCTAATCCTCTTCCTAATCTAAACTCTCCCACATCATTTATATCACAGCCATTAGTTTCTTCAAATAGTATTTTTTTTAGTTTTTTGTCTTCTGGTATTAAAATCCCATTCCTCTTAAAACTATTTATATTTACTGTTCTTGTACAATGATAAACAATAAAATCATATTTGTCTAATATATCATAGAAAAATTCAGGAACAGGAACGTCAAAATCCGTTTTATTATAATCTTCAAATTCATTTTCTAACGCATATCTCATTATTTCTATAGGATATGTATTTATATTATCAAAATCTATTTTCATAAAAACCTATAAATACTTTCTTAAAAGGCTCTTTATAAATACCTTTACATTATCAATTAACGATATCTTTTTTAAAAATGTAGCATGAATTGATTTACCTATCATTTCATTAGGGAATATTCCACTATATTCAAATTCATCAATTACTGCTTGTAATACTTCTAAATCAATATCATTTTCTTTAGCAAAATTTTCTATTTCTTTCTGCCTTTCTTTATTCATATGATTATTAAGTGCATCATCAATTGAATCTTCAGGTTTTAAAGTAGGCAATACATTAGATAAGAACCTTTTGATTAAATCTAGTTTTAGGAACAATTCATCATCAGTTACATTAACTAATTTTGCCTCAATATCTTCTATATCTTTTTGTTTTTGTTCTTCATTAGTTAAATCAACATTTCTAATTAAGTTTAAAATATAAGAAACATTTATTTTATCTGTTTGAATTAACTCTAACGAAAAACTTATATCACTTAAAATTGAACTTTTTTCTTTTGCTGTCACTAGCTTTCTATAAATTTCATAATATTTGCTTTTATAATCCTCAAACATTTGTGATGTCATAGGTATTTCTTCAGAATTCATATCAAAATCATTAAATGTTTTTAAACTTACTAGTAGTTTTGCTACTTCCCTAAATGCAATTATGAACTTTTTTAAATTTTCTTCATTACCTTCTTGTTCCAATTCTTGAATATTATCAACATTTGGAGCAATAGTTAAAAGATAATTAACAGCTTTTATATATTTTTTCAAATAATCTGAATAAGGTGCCATAATAATTGTATCTGTTCTATCAGTTTGAGAAAACAATTTTACTGCTTCATCAACTCTAAATTTAGAAGGCAAATCATAACAAACTATATTACCAAATGGTTTTGTATCTGATTCAACTCTATTTGTTCTTGAAAATGCTTGAATTAAACTGTGAAACTTTAATGGTTTATCAATGTATAAAGTATTTAATCGTTTTGCATCAAATCCTGTTAATAACATATCTACTACAATTACAATATCAATATCCGTATTTTTAATCTTTTTACAAACATCTCTAAAATAAGCATCAAAGTTATTTGTAGTAAAATTCGTATTATACATCTTATTATAGTCTTTTATTATTCTTTCAAGTGTATCTCTTGAATGTTCTTCTTTATTATCTAAATTTTCGTTTGCACCAAAAGTAAATATTGCACCAATTTTCAAATTATGATCAAGTTTTTTAAATGTATCATAATACTTTGTAAGCATTGGAATAGATGAAACAGCAAACAAAGAATTATATTTTCTATCTCTCGTTTTAATATTATGGTGATCTATAATATGCTGAGCTATCATTATAATTCTTGTATCATCTATAAATACTTCATCTGTATCTATAGCTTGCACTCTCTCATCATTACTATCATCAATATTACTTTCTATTGTCTTAACATAATCAACTGAAAAACCTAAAACGTTTCCATCATTAATTGCATCTTTAATTAAGTATGTATGTAAGCATTTTTCAAAAATATCTGCTGTACTTCTACCATCTTGACTCTTATTTTCTTCAAATCTTGGAGTTCCTGTAAACCCAAAATATTGGGCATTTGTAAATGTTTTTGCGATCTGCTTATGCATATCACCAAACTGACTTCTATGACATTCATCTATTATGAACACTGTTTTTTTGTCTTTATATTTTTCCATTACAGATGCATATCTCGGATTAGAACATGCATTAGCCATTTTTTGAATAGTTGTAATTATTAAAGGTTTTGTACTATCTTTAATCTGTTGAACTAATTTAAATGTTTCATTAGTCATATCAACACAACCTGGATCAAATTTATTAAATTCATCCAATGTTTGTTTATCTAAATCTTTTCTATCAACTAAGAAAAATACTTGATTGATAGATGGCTCTAAGGATAAAATTTGACTAGTTTTAAAAGAAGTTATTGTTTTTCCAGAACCCGTTGTATGCCAAACATAACCATTATTACTGGTATTTATTGCCCTATCAACAATACTTTCAACTGCATATACTTGATAAGGTCTCATTACCATAAGCATTTTTTCTGTTTCATTTATTATCATATATCTTGCTATCATTTTAGCAATATGACATCTATCTAAAAAGAAAGTACAAAATTGTTCTAGATTAGTAATTCTATCATTATTTATATCAGTCCAATAAAAAGTAAAGCCGTAATTTAATTCTTGGTCTCCATTTGCAAAATATTTTGTATCAACACCATTACTAATTACAAATATTTGAATAAATCTATATAGTCCATTATAAGAATGGTTTTTATATCTCTTGATCTGATCAAAAGCTTCTTTCATATCAATTCCTCTTCGCTTTAATTCAATTTGAACTAATGGAAGACCATTGATAAGAATTGTCACATCATATCTATTAACATATTTTCCCTCAACTGTAGTTTGATGAGTAACTTGAAATAAATTTTTGCACCATTCTTTAGTATTAAATAATTCAATATATGCAATAGTACCATCATCACGAATTATGTCATGCTTTTGTCTTAATTCTTTAGCAGATTGAAAAATACTTTTACCAGATATTTTTATCATTAACTTTTCAAACTCTTTATCTGATAAATCTTTTCCTTTTAATTCTACTTTATTATGCAAATTAACTTGATTTCTAAAATTTTGCTCTAATTCTTTAACATCATTTATTTCAATGTAATTATAACCTTGCCTTCTAAGTTGATCTATCATTCTATCTTCTAATTTTGCTTCACTTTCATAATTAGCCATTCTTCAATCACCTCTTTAAACCACTTACTATCTTTTAAGCAACCAATCAATTATATTTTTATGAATTATTCCATTTTGTGATAAATCAAATTTATCCATTGAAAGAACATATTTTGGATAGTTATCTTCAATCTTTTTATAAGCATTAAATTCTCTATCAATTACTGTTTCATCACTTAAAATGTAAGCAACTTGAATATATATTTTTTCATTAAACCTTGTTGCTATAAAATCTATTTCGCCATTTTCTAATGTTCCAATATTAACATTATATCCTCTAGCAATTAGTTCATTATAAACAATGTTTTCCAGATAAGCACCAATTTGTTCTTTTTTGCCTTCACTTAAAATATTAGTAAAACCTAAATCAGTTAAATAATATTTATATTTACCTGTAAGAATTCTTTTACCTCTAACATCATATCTTTCTGCTTTTGAAATAAGATTTGCACGAGTTATGTAATCAAGATAATTATATAATGTTTCTAATGATACATTTCTAGAATCACTTTGCATATATTTTTTTAAACTATCAGGTGAAAATACTTGAGATGGAGTAGTTAAAATGTAAGTAACTATTCTATTTAATAAATCTATATCTTTAATATTAAATCTTTTTACGATATCTTTTATTATTATTGAATCATAAATATCATTTAAATACGTTTTTCTTGAAATATCATCTTTCTGCATAAATCTTTGTGGCATTCCACCCCATTTAATATAATCATTAAATGCATCTTCAATATCTCTATTATCTGTAATATTTAATAATTTACAAACTTCATCAAATGTAAATGGAGTAATTTTAAAACTTACATATCTTCCTGCTATGTGAGTTGCTAAATCACTAGATAATAAATCACTATTAGAACCAGTTATAAAAATAGATGTATTCTTTGTTGCTCTTAATGAATTAACAACTTTTTCCCATTTATCAACATTTTGAATTTCATCAAAGAATATATAATATTTTTTATCATCAATTATTCTTTCCTTAACATAATTGTTTAACTTTTTAGGATCAGTATATTCCTCATAATCGTAATCTTCAAAGTTAATATAGATAATATGATTATCATCAACATTATTTTCTTTTAGTTCATCTATTATTTGTTTTAAAATAACTGATTTTCCAGAACGTCTAATACCAATTAACACTTTAATTAACTCTTGATCATAAAATGGTCTAATTAATTTTAAATATCTTTCACGAATAACCATAACCATCTTCCTTTCTTATATATACATTATAATACTATATTTAATTTTTGTCAATTTATTACGATATAGAGTAATTTTTTTACATTTTTACCAATTTATTACGATTGTTCTTTTATACATTAAATGAATACTCGTTGTGGCAAAATAAAACAATTAACTATACAAAACTACATTTAATATGTATATTTACTAATAAATATAATTTGTCATGGCTTAATATTTTTATTTTATATCCATATAACTTTGATTAATAATCTTATTTTTTTCTTCCTTAGTATATTCTGCATCAATAAAATCCTGAAAAATTGGTGCAATCCATTGTTGGCATCCATCCGGTGGTTCCTCTCCATTTTCAATATAATCAATATAGTCAGTACTTTCTATACTCTTTCCATCGTACGATGCAGTTATTGCAAAATAAAACTTTATAAGTCTATACCAATTTTCTAACAGTTCAATATCATTATTTATATGCTTTGGAGAAATCTTTGTAAAACCATTTTTATGAATATAGTTGTTACATTTTTCATTAATTTTTTTTATTTCGTTCAATTCATTACTCCAATTCTCTAATGTTGGATTTTCTCTTATCAACTCTCTAATATCAAAATTCCATGAACTATTTTCTTTTTCTAACTTTAAATGTATTTCCTTTTTAACTTTTTCGTTTACAATATATTTGATAATCTTTTCATGTTTATTGTCAATAATTTCTTCCTTAATTGCTCCTCTTAGTAGATATAAATATAGCTTGATATTCTCAATAATATCTCTAATTAAGAAATAACATAATAATATACTTTTTTTATTTAATAAATTTATCAAAAATTGCTTGGAAATAATATAGTTTCTATATGATATTGATTCTGTGTAATTAACTAATATTGATCTCTTATTTTTAATAATAAGATCATCAACAATTTGATAGTTATTATTATATAATGAATATAAAATATTTACATATCTTATAATTTTTAATGATTTATTGTTCAACTCTATATTTAAATCTTTCAATACATCATCTAGTATCCAATGTTCTTTTATATCTATCTGAAATGTCATACTTAATGGTAAATTTAAAATATTTATACCAACATGCACTTTTTTCTTTAGTAAATCAATTATCTCATCTGCTGTATATTCTTTTTTAAGTTTTATTCTTTCTAAAAATATCTCATCATATAATACTTCAATTTCATCTACTTTCAACATTATCACCAATTTTATTATATCATAAAAGCATTTTTCTTTATACTAATTTAATATTTTCAGTTCTAATAAAAAAGAACTTTAGCAAAAATTCTTTTATTTCAAGGCAAATAAGACGCTATTACACTTTGCCTACATTCTTACCATTCGCACCCCCTGAATTGACATGGTTCGATATTAGTATAACATCAGATGAGTTACCAAATTTATTTAAAATAGTATTTACTCTATCAGTTGGAGATAATGTGGTATCTGAGTCTCTAGTTATAGCTACTGGTATTCCTAACTCTTTAAATCTATCATACATGTATTTGGATATTAATAGATTATAGTCTTTTTCTAATAAATTATTGCCTGTAGCACCAGAATCCGTACCACCGTGACCTGGGTCAATTATTACTTTACGGACCGCTCTATCTTCATTATTATTCATAGTTATCACCTTCAAAGTAGTATATGTAAATAATGTTAATTTGGTTAACTTGACTAGAAGAAAAAGATACTATTTTTTAGTACCTTTAATTTTTATTTAATGTATTATTTATTATTTTTCTTATTTCAATAATTCTTTTTTTTATAAAGTCTGGATTATCTTTAAACCATTTTATGTTAAGTGGTGATGGATGTGGCAAAACTATTGCTGGTTTATTAAATAATATATTATTTTTAAATATTAGGTCATTATAATCTTCATTTGGAAAAAATGTTTTAGCGGCTTTAGCTCCAATTATTATGTATAATTTATTATCTATATATTCTAGTTCTTTCTTTATCCATTTTTCGTAGCATATTTTAGGTGGTGCTTTATCACATCCATTTTTATCTTTTCCTGGGTAGCAATGTGCTAGGGCTGTAATAAAGAAGTTATCTGGATTATAGAATTTTTCATCGCTTATTTGATACCATTCGTATTTTAATTTTTTACCACTTTGATCAGTAAATGGCTTTAGTGTGGTATCTACCGTTTTAGATGGTGCTTGACTTATTTGAACTATTTTTGAAGTAGCAGAACCTATGACTACTGGATGTGGTTTGAAGCCAAACTTATCTTCACAAATGTTGCATTTTCTTATTTCTTTTATTATATTATTAAAGTTTTTTTCCATATATTTCTCTTTTATATTTTCCATTATTTACACCTAACTTATATATTTTTTAATTTACTTGTATATTCTTCTTTAGGCATTTTTATTATCTCCTAACTTAATAATTTCTTTTATTATATAATTAACACAATCATTAAAAATTGTATTTAATTCTTCCTTTGTAAAAAGGCAATATCTATGTTTAAATTTTCTTTCAAATAAACTTAACTTATTAAAATTTGAAAATTCATTTTGTAGATAATTAAACCTATGATTTACAAGTTCTTTATTTAAGAATTTTGGTATTAGTTTATCAATGTTTGACATTACTATATTTATATCTTTAGGTATATCTACTAGACCATCTTGATATAAATATTTACCATATAATTCAAAATCTTTATGTTTATATTTTCTCTTCTGCTTCTTTTTATCTTCAATATCAATATATTTTATTTTGCTATTTTTAAATTTTATTCCTATTATATTTGTTATTTGTATCTTGTACCCAACATTTGGTATATACAACATTATTAAAATAAGTATCTGTTAATAAATGGGAATAGTATCCTAATATTAAATCATTATTAAGTTCATTTTTATATGTATTTAAAAATTTGCTTATATTTATCATTTTTTCTTTAGGACAAGATGGAAAAGGAATATTATCGTAAAAATGTGCTGTATAACGATTAATAATAGTACCTTTATCTACATCTGGTATTAAATTACCATAGTAAAATAAATCTTTATTTAAATTTAATTTTTTATTAACTTCTTTTGCTACTGCTAAATGGACTGACCAACTAGGCATTATATCACCTCTATCATTAACTTAAGTATATCATAATTTTAATAATTTATATGTTATCTTTGTTTATTTTTACAGTATTTTGACATTTTGTATTTAATTAGTTATGGCTTATATATAATACAACATAAATATTTTTAATTTAGAGACTATATAATAGGCTCTAAATTACCTCTTAAGACCTAGGCTTAAGAGGATAAAGAAAAAAGAGAATCTTCTAATCTCTTTGTTTATTTTTAACTAATTTTATTATCTTACATTTTTTATAATTTTCTGTTTTTTCTTCCGGTGTTTGACTACTGGATTGAGTATCTTTCAAAATATCAAGTATTATTTTTTTAATATTGTTATAATTTAATCTATCATTAAAGCTTAATTTAGATACTTCTAACAAAAAATGTGCTTCTTCCATTATTTCTTGATAATATTCTTCTGATATACTATCATACTTTAATAAAGTCTTTTCTATTCCTAGATTAGTTGCTACTAAATATAGTAGTGTTGTTTCATTTAATGAATAATAGTCAGCTGCTTCATACTCCATATATTCATGTACTTTATTTATTATTTCATTATATTTTTTTCTTTCTTTTGTTTCAATATATTTATTCCAATTATTCTTTATTTTGTCTAATTGTTTTAAAATATCTTCAAGTAAATAGATATGACTACTTAAATATGATGATAACATTTCATCATAGACCGCTATAAAATCTAATATATATTTTTTGATTCCTATTTTCTCTATTTTTTCAAATGTATTAAATCTTTGATGAAGAGAATCTTCAAGTACAATGTCATATTCTTCAAAAATATCTTCAATTATTGCTTTAGCATAATAATCTAGTATAATCTGACTACTATTAAAACTATCATAAATGATTAGAAAGCCCATTCCTAAATTGTCTGCTGCTTCTGTATTCATTTTTAATTTTCCTAATTCTATTTGTAATCTTTTTGACTTATGATTAACCTCTAAAAGAAATTTGTATTTTTTGTAGTTTTTACTATTTTTGTCTTTTATTAGATTACACATAATTATTAATAATTCTATATAATTTTGTTCATTATCTTGATTTTCTATATAAGTGTCTGCTACTACAGTAATTAAATTCTCATCTTCTTTAAACTTATTAATTATAAACTTAACAAATCTATAATCTGTTTTTACATTATCTTCAGTAAAATTATAAAAGTTTTTGTCATTTGATACATTTATTACATCTATCATAAAGTTAGTGTTGGACTCTAGCTCTTCTAATGTAAAATCTGTTATATCTTCACCATTTATGTAGTTATATACTGTTTCTATATTATATTTTTTCATTTTATTTTCCTCCTAATATCTTACTTTTTTCCTTGCTGCTGTTCTTCTTAACTTGCTTAATGTTTTAATTTCTCTTTGTCTTGCCCTTTCTCTTGTTATATCCATTAACTGTGCTGTCTCCCTTAAATTATGACGATCATATTCACCAATACCAAACCTTCGCTTTATTAATTCTAATTCATCTTCATTCAAACCATTCAATAATGTATTTAGTATTTGTGAATTATAATTATCTTCTATTATGGCTTTTTCTATATCTATTGGCAAAGATTCTTCAAACGTTTGAATTGAATCTGTTAGTCCGCTATCAATTAATAAATATTTTAACTTATCTATCTTTTCTTTTGATAGCTTGCTACTATCTACTTCTGTTAGTTTGTTAGTGATTGCTTCTAATAATGTATATATACTATATAAACAATAGTATCCTGGAAAATATTTAAAAAAGTCTTTATTTTTATTTAGTTCTTTTTTTATAAAGTCTAGGTATTTATTATAGGTTACCTCTGGAGTTATTTCCTTTAACTTGATGTAGTTTATTAATATTTCAGCAAAATTTGTTGTATTTAAAACAACCACTCTTTCAAAAGAATACTTTGCTATTGGTAATTTATCTAATAGTTTCGTATAAAATAGACTATTATAGTTAAATATATTTGAATATTTATCTATTGATACAAGTATTTCGGCATCTATTAATTCTATCCATATCTCATAAATTGTACTTATCACATCATTCATATCGTATGATATTGTATTTGTAAAATAAACCTTATTTTTATTTATAAAATTTAATGGTACATATAATGTGTCTTCAATTAGCTTTTTTCTTTTTAATTCTTTTTCTTTAATGTTTGATTCTTTTTTCATCTCAATGAATAATTCTTGAGCTTCTTTTAACTTTAGTTTACCTAGTGTTTTTACTTTTTCATTCCACATGTTTAATATTTTTATGTTTTCTTCCATTCTAATCCCCTTCTTTACTTTTTTATCTTGTTAATATTTTTCTTTTGATATATCTTCTACTATTTAATGAACAAAAGTATTTATCTCCTAATGTATCTTGAGTTAATTCTGTATCAGTATCCATTTTATCTGCTAATTTAGATAGAAGTTCTATTTTTGATTTTTTATCTCTATCATAAATGTTTCCATACATTCCTATACTTATATCATACATACCTGAATTATGTATTTTATGCCAAGCTGATACATCTTGATATGAATATGGATTATGAGTAATAAATAGATTTGTTTCCACTAATGATATTGTTCTTGGAGTTGCTATTAAAACATTTCTATCGGTTATTATTAATTTTGATGGTAATACTCCTAATGTTATTCCATATGATGATACTATTTTCATATCTTTACTACTTATGCTATCATATTTTCCTTTTCCTGCTTCTGTTCCATCATATAATGATACATTAAGATATGAAAGATAATCTTTATACATTTTTGATGTCTGTCTATTTTGGACTATCCAGTTTATAAAATCTTCATTATCTTTCATTTCGGCAAAATTAATATTCTTTATTTCTCTAGCATTACAGTACTGACAAAATAATGCCTTTAAATATTCTTCTAACATATACTTTTCCCCCTTCCAATGGCTTTTTTGTCAAAAGCACTAGTATTGTAACATAATTTATGATATAATTAATATACATATTATTTATATGTTATATAACTTTTAGTTATATTTTAGATGGAGGTTATTTATGAATATTAACTTTGAATTATATAAAGTCTTTTATTATGTTGCTAAAAATAGTAGCATAAGTAGAGCCGCTAACGAGATGATGATAAGTCAACCTGCTATCAGTAAATCTATTAAAACTTTAGAGGAGCAAGTTGGTACTCCACTATTTATTAGAAAGAGAGATGGAGTTATTTTATCAGAAGCAGGGGAAACTATTTATAATAAAATTAAAGATGCTGTTGAACTTATAGTTTCTGCGGAAAACGATTTAGATGCTTTAACTAACATGGATACCGGTGTTATTAATATTGGAGCTAGTAGAACTATTCTTCATGAGTTTTTGATGCCATATATTAAAAGTTTTCATAAAAAATATCCTAAAGTTAATATTAGGATATTTACTGATAAAACTGATTTACTTCTTAAGAAGGCTAAAATGGGACTAATTGATGTTATTTTTACTAATATGCCATATAATATTCCAAATAATTTTGATAGTTTTAAATTAATTGATTTGCATGATTGTTTTGCTGCGAATGAAACATTTAAGTATTTGAAAGATAGAACTATCACTAAGAACGACTTAGAGAAACTCCCTTTACTAGTTTTAACTAAAGGTGCTTCTACTAGAATTAGGCTTGATGAATACTGTACTGACAATAATATTGTTATTAATCCAGATATGGAGTTTGGTAGTAATACTTTAATTAAAGATTTTACACTAGCAGGCTTTGGTATTGGTATGCTTACTGAAGAACATATTAAAGATGAACTTGAAGATGGTACCTTATTTAAACTTAATATTGAATTACCACTCAAGGAAAAATATTTAGGTATGATTTATGACTACAGCAGCATCGGTTATATTAGTAAGAATTTTATTAAATATATAAAAGAGGCGATAACTAAATAATTTATCGTCTCTTTTGATTGCTTGGGTTTATTAATTCTTCTAAATTTGTTTTTAATATTTGTTCAATCTCCTGCTGGATGCTAAATTCTAATTCTATTGCTTCTTCGGATACTTTAGCAGGTAGTCCTAAACTTGAAGATGTGGTTAGGTGTGCTAAAGCTTGCTCTTCAGGGGTAAATTGTCTATCTTCGTTTTCATTCATTATTCTCTTAACTACTTGACAGCCATCATTATCTCCAAAGATTTTTCTATATTTTTGTAATGTCAATAATTTTTCATTATCTTTTCCTACTTTTATATTTTCGGCTTTTCCTGTTATTAACGTATCTGGAACATACATTCCTATCTTATCATCTAGTAGAAAGCCACTGAAAATAAAATCTTTAGATTGTTTTTTTGTTAGAATCAAATCATTTAATATACCAGTTATTGTTAGTTTCTTATTTATAAAATCTTGACCATATCTAGTTGCTGCTATTGTAGCATATTCTTCATTTGGTTTTTCTAAATAGTGTCCTTCTTTTAGTTTTACTAAACAAAAACATGTTTTAAAATAGTCTCCTCGCATAAATGAGCTTGTTTTTAGTATTATTTTTTCCCAAGGTAACATTTGATATACTTTACCATTTTCTTCTATCAATCCACCATCTGCTATTATATATTTTTGATTTTTTATCAATGCTAATAATACTTTATCTGCTCCTGCTGATTCACTTAAACCTAGAACTTTTCTTACTTTTTCTGATAAATATTCGGCTTTTGGTATTCCTAATATATGAGGTATTCTTTTTGTATCTAAAACATATTTAAATGGGAATATAGTTCCATCTGCTAGTTCTACATCATTTTCTATTGCCTTGTTATTACCATCTAAATAATATTTTTGATATGTGTCATAGCATAGATTTAAATTATCAAAAAGATTGCCTATTAATTCTTTCATTATCTCATCTCTGCTTCTAGTTTCTAAAGCAGCAGAATATCCAGGATAACTTTTAAGAAAAATTTTATTTTTTTCTAATCTGTTTTCTTCACTTCTTGGTTCTGGTATCTTTCCTCCGATAGTAAACACTTGTTCTTGTTCTTTTATTTTCTGTTTTTTTTCTTCCTCAGTCATATCTGGAGTTATTTTTATTCTGGGCATTTCTTTAAAATGGTATGTGCCTTTTTCTTTAGACTGTGCTAAAATGGCGTTCCTATAACTTGCTTCTTCTTTTACTATATTTGAACCTTTAGCAGCTTCAATTAAGTTTATTAGTGAGATATCATCAAAGGTAAATCTCTTACTGAACGCTATTGCCTTTTCTTCTATATCACTCATAATTTTATTTTGTAATTCTATTGGATAATTATTTAATTTGCAATATCTTTCAAAAACTAATTTTATTTTATTTATATCTTCAGAGGCCAATGTCATTTCTATGTTCTTACCAAAATATTTTAAACATATATTGTTTATTATTATAGAACTTATTCGATTATAACTATCTACAATGTAATTTTCTATAACTTTTATTGCAAACATTATGTTTACATCACCAGTATAAAAAATCTTATATTCATCTAATTTTGTCATGACTTCATTAAAATTATAAATTATTTCATTTTCTATTTTTTTTGCATCCAATAATGACATGCCAAATATGTCTTTTAATATTTCTTCAATGTTATTGCTATTCATATTACCTCCTCTATCATTAATTTAAGTATATCATAATTTTAATAATTTATATATTGTATTTGGTTATTTTTACAGTATTTTGACATTTTATATGTAATTAGTTATGGCCTATATATAATACAACACAAATATTTTTAATTTAGAGACTATATAATAGGCTCTAAATTACCTCTTAAGACCTAGACTTAAGAGGATAAAGAAAAAAACATAGACTATATCAATCTACATTATTTACTTTTATAGTACTTACATATTTAATATTCTAGCATAATATAGTAACTTCTATGTTAATTTTCATTTGCCTTTTCTAATTCTTCTATAAACTTATCTTTTAATTCGGGATATATATTATAAAAGTTATTTATATTAAATCCATTCTTATACCATCTTAATACTTTTGGGATTAAATCACTATTATCTATTGGAACATAATCAGGTCTATTTGGATATAAATATAATTTTATTAATCCTTCTTTATCTAATTTAATTAATTCATCATAAATATTTTCTATATATCCAGAACAATTAAATATCGTTTTAAACATACCAGGTTTTCTTTCTACTAGAGTTCTACTGGATAATTTTTTCCATCTCCAGATAACGAATAAAATAAGTCACTACCTTGTTTAGATAGGAAAATTGTTGCTATTCCTTTTGAATGACAAGCATATACCCATTCCTTCATATGAGTACTTTTATGTTTTTTAATTACTTCTAAGTTAGGAATACTACTTCCATGATATACATAATTCATATTTATCTTTTATTTTTTCCTACTATTCTATTTACCTCTTTAATTTTTTTAAAATAATTAATTGCTTCTTTCTTTTGTTCATCATATTCATTTATAATATCTTCTTTAGTTAAATATACATATTTATCTGGATGCAATAATACTGGCTCAAGTAATTCTTTTTTATTATTGAAATAGGTATTAAATTCATCTTTTTCATAACCAGTAAGTGATAATTCTTTATCATAATACCAATATGTGGAGCTACTAGTTACTCTTAGATTTAATTTATCGATATCTAAATTACTAGGACAATTCCCGAAACAATTTAAACTTGTTCCTATATCTGTTCCTATTATATAGGCTCCTATTTTCTTTAGTTCTACTAATGCCATACGACCACTAGAAAAAACATATTCATTTACTAATGCTACAATATTTTTATCTTTAAGAAAATTTATTAATGGCTTTATTACTGATGAACTACCACCACCATTATATCTTAAGTCAATTATATAATTTTTTATATTGTTTTCTTCTCTTAATTTTGAAATTAGTTGTTCCATTTTATCTTTATCTCTACAAGAGTTATAGTGGATAATACAGCAATCATTAATAACTTCTGTAGAGTAGTTTTCTGGAAAGTGTACACTATAAAATTCTGGTAAATTATTTATATTAAAAGTAATATTTTCTTTTTCATTATTATCATTTAAAATAGTATAGATAAATTCTTTAGTATTATTTTCAATACTTGGTAATGATTTTAAAACATTCACATCAGATAAAAATGACTGAATCATTACTAATAAATGTTCTTTTGTTGAATAACAGATAATCTCTTCTAATTCACATAATATTCTTTGTATATCTATATTATTTATTTTCAATAACTTACCACCTATTAATTTTTTATAAATTGGAGAAATATTTGTAACATAAAGACTATTTTCTTCTGCTGTAAAATCTATTGGTATATATACATTATCTTTGAAGCTTACTTTAGTATGTGAATCATATCTACCTAACATAAATTTTATTAATAATGAAGTTATATAATAAAGATCAAATTCATCATATTCATTCTCACTTAATAGTTCATTTATCTTTTCTTTTAATTCTGTTTTTGCATGAAAAAAATATAACCCAGGATGACCATTAAACTTTGAATCTCCATTTTCAATAAAATCAAATATTTTTATTAGATAGTCTTCTGCTTCTTTTTTATTTAGTTTAAACATTATTGCCTCCTAATTTAAAAACTATCAATGTTTTTTATAAATTCATTTAAAGATTTATACCATTTATACATTCCTAGTTTTTTGTTTTGGTATTTAATTAAATCATCTTCAGTATAGTTTTCATTTATTTTCTTCCATCTATCTATTACTCTTTTGTAACATTTATTTACTGATGTTCTTAATATTATTATTTTACCTTTTAGTAATTTGATTTCATTTTCTGTTCTTAAATTTCTAAACTGTGCCGAATCTATAACTAGTGTTTTATCAGTGTCTTTATAATAATCTAATATATCGTTATAAATAACACTAAATTCATTACATATATCTGGAATGTTATCATTATATTTTTTCTTTAAATACTCTCTAAATTCAATACAATTTTTATTACTTGTATTTGTATCTCTAGTTATTTCATCTGTATCTATCACTATGTAATTGTCATTATTTAAATATTCTTTTGTATATGTAGATTTACCACTACCGGATTCTCCTGTTATATTTATTATTTTATCATTTGATATTGTTTTTTCATAGATACTTCTATTAAGATGAAGGGTTATTAATCTTTTATCTTTAATTTCATATAACGCTTCTTTTATATAGTTTACTAATTCATTTGAAGAACATCTATCTCCTTTGCCAATAAAATCATTCCATTCTTCTAGTACTTCATCGATATTGTTTTCATTTACTTTATCTCTAAATATAGCAAGTGCTGTTTTTTCATAGCCCATTATAGTTACTGCTACTAGTGCTTTATAGTATGATTTTTTAGGTATATTAGAAATATTATAGAAGTGTAATGCTAATTCATCATCAACTTTTCTTGGATTTTTAATTATTATTTTATTAGTTCTATATATTGTTGTTGCACCTTCTATTTTTATATTTTCTGCATCTTTTGGTACTTCAACATCGTATATAGTATCTCCACGATGTAACCATCTTAATATACATTCTTCATTACAATAATTGAAGCCTCCAAAGTCCTTTCCACTTTCAGCATTTGGATTCCAATTATTACTTATATTTACATTACCAATTTTATATTTAAAATCTCTTTTGGCTCCGGACGATGTTCCAAACATTACTTTCACAAACTTACTCATTTAATATCAGGCTCCTTTTAAATCATATTATTTTTAAATTTCTATCTTATATTTTTTCAAAGTAATAAACATTTTCTGGTAACTGTAATTTTTCAAAAATTCTTGTCTTTATTAGTTTACCACCCATGTGTTTATAGAAATCATTACTTGGATTGCCGACTAAGCAACCGATTATCATTTTATCGTAACCCATTCTTTTTAATTCTTCTACTCCTGCTTCAAATAGTTTTTTTCCAAAACCTTTACCTTTATATTTACCTAAAATATAAATTGCATGTAATTCACCACAATTATCATAATTTGTATCGTCAGTATCTCCAACATTGACAAACCCAACAATGTTATTATCAACTTCGAGAACTAATTGATGATTATCTTCTTCATTGAATTTGTTATATATCTCTTTTGCTCTTTGCTCTTCAGTTTCGTATAATTTATTTAAAAAATCATCATCTACTATTCCTTTATAAGTTTCATTCCAAACCACTGTTGCAACATGAACTACAGGAGCACAATCTTCCTTAGTTTTTCTTCTTATTAAATAATTCATATTATTATTCCTCATTTCAATTATTTATTTTTAATTTATGTCTAGTTCTTTATCAATGGTCAATTGTCCTATATTTATAAATTCTTTCATTACTTGATTAATGCCAATTTCACTTTTATACCAATCTTTTTTACTAATATTTCTATTATCTACTACTCCATAGAAATCACATTTCTCTATAGGAAAATTATATTTTTTAGCATTCATATACCATCTTCTAGCTACGAAGTCTTTGGCTATTCTAAGTATTCTATTATATTTTGTAATATCTACTAGTTTATCAATATTTCTTAATATCTCTGGATTACTAATATATTTATCACTAATAATTATTTTATTTGTTAATCCTTCTTTTTTTAAGTAATCTATTAATATACTAGCACTTCTTTTTTCAGTATTACCATGGCCTTCACATATTATAAATGTAGTATTATTATCTATTATATTTTTATCTAACATTAATTTCATATCTTTAGCTAATTGTTCTTCGACCCAATCAGCATTTATGATTAGTAAATCATAATGAGAAAGTTCTTCAAAATCTTTACCTAAAAATATAAAATCAGTAATATCTTTTATTGTATTTGGTTTCATTCTTTATTTTCCTTTCAAACATATACTTCTTAGTTATCTGGATTTTGGAGCATTTATTCTTAAAAAATAATTTTCAAAATCTTTATAATATAATTTAACAACCACTACTGGGATTAGACTATGATAACATTTATATTGAGTCGAATTATTATGTTTATCTTTAATCATGGTGTCATCTTTTTTAAATACATAAATATATCCAAACAAATCTTCTGGTATATGGTCTGCTTCAAACTCCATTGAAGGTAAGTTACCATTGTTATTTATTGAAAAAGAATAATTATCATTAGTTTCTTTTATTTTGTTTCTAAATGCATAAGCAAGTGCTGTTGGTTGGTAACTAGTTAGAAATACTGCTGTATCTTCATTTTCTTTATTTACATTATCCTTTGCCTCTCTTGGCTCTATTTTTTCCATAATATATGGACTTCCGTGATATAAATATTCTGGATTAAAAATATCTTGGTTATTATATTTTTCTAGTTCATTCATAATAACAAATCACCTTTCTTATGAATCAATTATATCATTTATATTTATAATTTAATAGTTTTTATAAAAACTTTACACTTTATTAAGTAATTGCATGTAATATAAGTAATTGATAATAACTTATTATATCTCTATTACTTTATATATAATACAACATAAATATTTTTAATTTAGAGACTATATAATAGGCTCTAAATTACCTCTTAAGACCTAGGCTTAAGAGGATAAAGAAAAAATAACATAGACTATATTAATCTACATTATTTACTTTTATAGTACTTACATACTTTATATTTAATACTTTATCATATAGTAATTGCTTATTTTTTAATATTTTTATAAAACTATATATATAGAAAATTATAAATATTAAAAATGTATTTAATCCTATTATTACTGATAAATAGTTAGGTATATTTTTAGCTAATAACATTTCCAAATGTACCACTAATGAAAATATTCCATAGTAATATAAATATATAAAGATATTTCTTAAAGTTATTCTAAGTAATCTCTTATCTGGTACTTCCAATGATACATTTATTATTCTTCCAAAGATAGTTTGGTTTTGGTTAAAATATGGAATGATAATAAAGTAAAGAACCGCTAGTGAAAGATTTATATATTTATTATTTATTAAAATTGATACTAACATTATCATTAGTAGATAGATAAAGATATCTCCTAGAAAGAGTGTTATTCTTCTTAAGGAAGATACTTTTTGTCCTTCTTTTAATGATTTGGTATCGATATCTTCTCTTGTTGGTAAATGTTTTTGGATAGGACTTATTATTAAATATCCCAGAAGACCTCCTAGTGTGTTTATTAATAGGTCATCCACATCAAAATTACGATATGCTCTAGGATAGATATAATATAGTCCTGTTAATTGAGTTAATTCAAAGAATAGTGATATTAAGAGGCTTATAATTATTGTTTTCTTTAATGAACATTTATAGTAGTATCTTAGATAGACTCCTAATGGCATAAACATTATTATATTAAAGATAACAGTATATATACTAGGTATAGTTATTATTTTTAGAATGTTTATTTGTTTTAATTCTATTAGGTCCTCTACTATATCTTTTATGAATGTTAATGGAATTAACTGAGGATTAATCACTTTCATTTTGATTACTTCTTCTTTGGTTGGAAGAGGTAATATTACTAAAAAGTAGATTGTCATTAGATATAGGATAAAGGAATATATTATTAAAGTTCTTAATTTGTTTACTGATCCATAATGATGATATTCATATATTATATATGGTAATGTTATTAATAAGGCTAAAAAAGGAAAGATTATTAAAGCTGCTTTTATTGGTACTAAATAGCTCATCTTATCTCTCCTTTATTATGGTTTTACTACAGTAGTATGTTACTAAGAAATATCCTCCATAGATTACTACTAGAAATACTGCTGTTAATATTATTGATGATAGTAATGATTCTGTTCCCATTGTTTTTAAGATATAGTTAGCAAACTCTATTCCAAATATTGAATGAATTATAGCTAGTAATAATGGGAATAGGAAGAATACTGCTATCTGATTAAATAGGGCTTTGTTAATCATTTTCTCATCTGTTCCTATTTTTCTTAACATATTAAATCTTTCTTTATTATCAGTACTTTCTGATAATTCTTTTAAGGCTAAGATGGCTGCACTTGATATTAAGAAAATTATTCCTAGGTATAGTCCTACAAATGTTACCATGGCTCCTAGTCCTATGGATGATGCATAGATATCTATTTTAGTATTATATGATAATAAGGTATCTTTGTTAAAATGGTTATTTATTATAGTACTAACTATATCTTCAACATTTTCTTTTTCTTCTTTAGTGCCTGCTTGATAGTTAGCTGCTAAAATATTTTTATATGGAGGAATACTTTCTAAGGCATTATCTGGTAATATTATTACTCCTGTATTAGTAGCACTTCCACTTAGTTCGATAATGCCATCTTGACATTCTTGATATTTTGGATAGTAGTCTTTACCATTTATAGTTAGTTTGGTATTGTTTTTTAGGGATATATTTCTAATATCCGCCATCATCTTATAGTTAGATATAATTACATATTCATTATCTTTTAGAGTTAATTCTTTTTTGTTATATAGTTTTGCTAGACGATTGTAGTCACTTAATTTTACTAAGTCTTCTCTTACGTTATAAGCTAGTGTGGGATAATCTTTTCCTATTTGTTCTATTTGGTCTCCAAAAGAATCTTTTAGGGTTATTTCTTCTACTCTATATGTATTTATATCTACTACATCTTTTAGATACTTATATACATCTAATCTTTGTAAGGTATCTTTGGCAGTGGTATTGTAGTCCTCTATTATGTCTTTTGAAAAGTTTTCTTTTTCTTCTTTAGATAATGATTCTTGTAATTTTGAGAACTGAATATCAACGGGTGCTAAATCTTTTAGATTACCTGATAGGGAGTTCTTTATGGATAATGCTGAGGAAAAGATACATATGGTAAAGAATAACATTAGGCATATTATTGTCATTGAAAAGACTGTGGTATTTATTTTACTACTTATTTGACGAACGGTAAAACTATTTAATCCTTTGTAGTAGTATTTTTTTAGATGCATTACTATCTTTAGGATTAGACCTGATAGTGACCAAAATATTAGAAATGTTGATATACAACCTAGGGCTATTGGTATTAATATCCCACTTATAGTATTCATAAGTGGTGAAGTACCAAAACCATCTGTTACTAGATAGTAAGCATATGATAGTGCTATGACTGCAATTATGAATACTATAGTGCAAATGATAGGATTTTTTAATTTTACTTTTTCGGATTTTTTATTACCATGTAATAGATCTATTAGTTTACATTTGTTTACAATTATGGTGTTAAATATCATTACTATTAGATACATTATACTAAAGTATAATAATGTTTTTAGGGCTGCTGAAGATGAAAATGTAAACTGAAATTTTGTTAGGTCTGCTTCAAACATATTGGCTACTAAGATACTCATTAGTTGTGATAAAACTATTCCTAGGGCTAGGCCAACTCCTAAAGAGATAACTCCTATTATAAGAGTTTCAAAGAAAAGTATTAGAGATATTTTTCTTTTGGACATTCCTAAGGTTAAGTAGATTCCAAATTCTTTGTTTCTTCTTTTTATGAGAAAACGGCTGGCATAGATTATTAGAAATCCTAGAATGAATGAAACAAAGACACTTACTCCTCCTAGAATGGTGGTCATTAGTCTTATTATTTCACTTGTTGATGATGATACATTTAGCATTACTGTTTGACTATCTATAGCATTGAAGACGTAGAAAATAGCTACTCCTAGTACTAAAGTAAAGAAATAGATAGCATAATCTTTGATACTTTTGGTTATGTTTTTTATAGACAATTTAAAGAGCATCATTTATGTCTCCTCCTAGTAAGGTTACGACATCTATTATTTTATCAAAGAATTCTTTTCTGGTATCATTTCCTTTACGAATTTCGTTATATATTTTACCATCTTTTATGAAGATTATTCTGGTAGCATAACTTGCGGCATAAGCGTCATGGGTTACCATTAGAATAGTGGCTCCTAGGTTATTATTTAAGTATGTTAGTTTTTCTAGTAGCATTTTTGATGACTTGGAATCTAGAACTCCAGTTGGCTCGTCTGCTAGTATTAGGCATGGATCTGTTATTATGGCACGAGCAGATGCTACTCTTTGTTTTTGTCCTCCACTCATTTGGTAAGGATATTTTTTTAATACTGATTCGATATCTAGTTCTTTTGCTACTTTCTTTATTCTTTTATCTATTTCTTTGGGACTTACATTTTGAATTGATAAGGCTAGTGCTATATTTTCATAGGCTGTTAAGGTATCTAATAAATTGAAGTCTTGAAAGATGAAACCTAAGTCTTCTCTTCTAAACTTGTTTAAATCATTTCCTTTTAGTTTTGTTATGTCAGTTCCTCCTACAAAAATATGTCCGGCGGTTACTTTATCAATTGTGGATATGCAGTTTAGTAATGTTGTTTTACCTGAACCTGAAGAACCCATGATAGCGACAAACTCTCCTTTTTCTACTTCAAATGATATGTTATCTATGGCTTTAGTTAAACTTGATTTACTTCCATAGTATTTTTCAATATTTTCTATTTTTAGTATATTTTCCATATTATTTTCCTTCCTTTCGTAATTAATAATACTAGATAATAGGTTATTTGTCGTAATTTTAATATTACAGTATATTACTTTTTTGTAAGGTTAGTCTTCTGGGTGATAAAGTTTATTTTTACCAAAGGTTATTTTGACAATGGTATATTCTTTTTCTTCAGATTCTATCTCTATTTTATGACCTAGTTTGGTACATAATTTTTTGGCTATGTATAGACCCATGCCTGTTGATTTGATTTTATCTCTGCCATTAGTACCGGTAAATGATTTTTTGAAAACATTTGGGATATCACTTTTTGGTATGCCAATACCGTTATCTTTGATAAATAAGGTTATTTGACTACTATCTTCTATAGCATTTATTTGGATATAGGAGTTTGGAATATCTTTTTTGTATTTAATACTGTTATTGATAATTTGATTTAAAATGAATTCTAACCATTTGGTATCGGTATAGACTTCGGTATTTTTTATATCGACGATTAGGTCAATTTTATTTTCTAAGAGGTCATCTTTATTTTTAAGGGCTACTGATGAGATTATTTTTTCTAGTTTTACTTTTTTGAAGATAAAATCTTCACTGGTATAGTTGCTTCTTACATAATAAAGGATTTGGTCGATGTAGTTATCTAGTCTTTTTATTTCTTCAATGTATTCTTTTGGTACTTGGTTTTTATGATTATGGGTCATAAGTATTAGACTTGATATTGGTATTTTTACTTCGTGTATCCACATCTCAATATAATCTTTGAAGTCTTTGGTGCTATTTATGTAACTACTGACATTTTCAATCATTGATTTGTTGATGTCGTACATGATGTTATATATTAGTTCTTCTTCGTAAGTGGTTGGTTTGGGTAAGGTTTCTAGGACTAGGTATTTTTTATCTAGATTTTTGGTATTGGTTATGAGGGTGTTATAGAAGGTTCTTTTTTGGAAATATGATATTAAAAGAGCTATGATTAGTATTAATAGTAGTAATACTATGGTTACTATTATTAGTCCCTCTGGTACTTTGAAGGCAATGTCTAATAGGGTTATTAGAATTATTGATATGATAGTGATAATGATTATGCTTATTTTATCTTTTAGATAGTTTGTTAATTTCATAATAGTATATATCCTTGTCCTTTTCTTGTTTCTATGGCATTTGGATAACCAAAGTCCTCTAGTTTACTTCTTAGTCTACTTATATTTACGGTTAGAGCATTATCATTTATGTATTCTTCATTATTCCAAAGAATGGTCATTAATTCATCTCTTGATACAATTCTATTTTGGTTATTTAATAGGTGCTGAAAGATTAGCATTTCATTTTTGGTTAGTTCTAATTCTTTATTATTACCTGATAAGGTACCACGTGATGGCGAGACTTCTAAATCTTTATATTTTAATACTTCAGTACTATTATCTAATCTTTTAAAGATATTTTGTATTCTTAGTAATAGAATGGTTGGGCTATAAGGCTTGGTTATGTAGTCGTCTGCTCCATAAGAGATTGATAATATTTCATCGGTTTCATTTGCTCTTGAGGTTACCATTATTACTGGAATATTTGACTCTTTTCTTATTTCTTTAAGTAACTGCTCCCCATTTTGATATGGTATATTTATATCTAAGAGAATTAGGTCTATATTACTTTTTAATATTTCTTCTTTGGCATTTGAGAAGTCTTTTAGTATTAATGCTTCATAGCCAGCATTTACTAGTAGTTCATATAATTCTTTAGATATTATAGTATCATCTTCAATTATCATTATCTTTTTCATATATTATATTTCCTTCTTTCTATAGTTATATTATATCATTATTTTAGTGTATTTTATATTACAAGTTTGTAAGGTAGAAGAAAAAGACTTAGTACATCATTGTGATGTGGATAAGTCTTTTTGCTATTTCGTAAATAGCTGCTCTCTTTAGGGGGCCTGCTCTCTTCAGTTAGAAGAGACCAAATTGTGTTAAACACTTTAAATACGGGCCTTTTTATATTGGCATAAACCGTCATTTACCGTGGTTTTTTAGTATTTTTGTACCTAAATTGTACCTAAAAAAGGCAGTATTTTTTCCTGACTATAATTTTCATATTATTTTTTTATAAAATAATTCAAAAACAATAATTCTTGTGACTTAAATAATTTTTGTGGATTAATTGTTCTAACAATATCAGTTAATTTTTTTAGTTTAAAACAATTTCCATATATTTTCTTTGCCATATCAGATTCAGACATAGATATCATTATATCAACATTCTTATAATTGTTCATTTTATTAACAAAGTCAACATGTTCAAAATTATTATTAGTATATAATTCTTGTTTCTTATTAAGAATAAAATCCTCTGGTATATACGGCGGATCACAGTACACAAAACTATTACTCATTTTGTTTTCTTTTTCCAGCTTTTTTAAAAATTTATCATATGGCATATTGTAAAAATAAACATTTTTAATTAACTTTGAAATAGCAAATAAATCATTTTCATTAACTACAAATTTTTCTTTTCTGCCAAATGGAACGTTGAAAAAACCTTTTTTGTTTTCCCTATAAACACCATTGAATCCTACTTTCATCAAAAAGTAGAAATATACTGATTTATCTTCTTTCATTTCATTAAACTTTTGCCGTATTTCATAATACATTTTTTCTTTTTCAGTCAAACTTACTTTAGTATTATAGATATTTGATAAATCAACCAAGGATTTTACTAAAGACTTTGGTTTGTTTTTTAAACATTTATAAAAGTCAATAATACTTTTATTAATATCATTAACATAGAAATTTTTATATTTTAAAATACTATTATTATTTAAGACATTTAACATTACAACTCCAGAGCCAAGAAATGGTTCAATATAATTTACTTTGTTTGTAGAAAAAGATTCTAACAATTCATTTAAAACTCTTTTTTTTGACCCTGCCCATCTTATTGGCGAACTCAATACCTCATCTTTCATTATAATCCCCTTTTCCTTATTCTCCTTTTAACTCACTGTATAAGCTTTCATACTCGTTCACATATTCTTCTATTAAATCATTGTTTCTCTCTTCTATTATATCACGATAATTAGAATCATCTATTTTATATTTTAAAAAATTTTTAATAAATGGTTCAGTTGACTTATTTTGATTATATTTAATTAATTTGTTTTTAATATCTAGACTACCATAATTATCAACAGAAACAGGAATACAATTACCAATACACATAGATAGAGGATCATTATCATTCAATAAGATAAAATGTTCAACTGGATATTGAATGTCAATATTTCCTTGTAACAACATAATTATATGACGAGCATGTTTTGTTGATGTATGATCAATAACTAATGACTTTAACGTTTCCCTAATATCTTCTGGAGTATGTTTTCTTAATCTGTTGTTCAAAAACTCTTTAATATTCTTTTTATAATCCTTATCTTCAAATAAAGCAGAACCAGTAGTTTTAAAATCATTACCATAAATTGCTGGGCTTGATTTTTTTATAGACATAATTTCTTGATGCATAAGGATAAATTTAAAAAATTTATGAATGAGAGTATAATTATTTTTAAATTTTCTAAGATTTCTATTATCAGAAATATGTAATAGAGGAATTAGCACAACATCAAATTGTTTAAATTTAGCTTCTTCAAGTAATTTAAGATAGCCATCTAATACAGACAATGAAAAATTACCTGAATATATATCATTTAAATATGAGGTAGAATGATTGTATACTGCTAAAGCACATCTACATAAACCATTACTATGACTTGAATTTAAGCAAAAATTATCATAATACTTTTTTGCTGATTCTAAATCATTAATATTTTTAATCACTTTTTCAATATTTTTCTCTTTTTTATCTTTAAAATAAATATCATTAAAATTATCAAAATATCTTTGCGTATTAGAATCTTTTATCTCTTTAATAGTTTCATACCATCCTTCTTTATAATACTCGATTCCGTGTTCAATATCTGTGCCTAAATATTTGAATAACTGACTTTTTAATATATCAATATTTTCTAATATCTTGCCCTTTGTATTTAAATTTACAAACATATTATGAGCATCTGTTTCAGTGCTTATAAACTTAATTTCTACAATAATTACATTTAGTAGTTTATCAAGTAGTAAAATAGGATCTATATTGTTTGATTCTATAGTTTTAGCAACTTTTTTATATTCTTTAACTTCCCTTCTAGAAGTATATCTTAATGGTATATCATTTTCATAAATAAATTCTAATATTCTACAGTCATCGCTTGGAGCTCGTGTACCAATTTTTATCTTCTTACCGTCGTTTAAAAACGAAAAATCATAATCTACTTTATAAACATTTTTTAGACAACAAAATATTAAAAAAGTACTAATCATTCTTTGCTGACCATCTATTAACTCTATGTCTTCTTCTTCATTAGAAAGTGTCATAATATTTCCAATATAATACTTATCATTATTATATATATCTTTTATAAAAACTTCCATATTCTTATCTTCCCATGAATATCCACGTTGATATAAAGGAACAATGATATCCTTATCTTGATCAAAATAATCTTTTAAAGAATAATCGTTTGCCTCCAACATTTGTGTATTAGCTTGTATTATCTCTTCCCCTATCATAAAAACACCTACTTACTACTAATTAAAACCTATTATTTGATATACTGAAGAATTTATCAAAGAATTCTAATAATTTATCAATAACCTTATTTTTCTTTTCTTGTCTATCATTATTAGGAGTAAACATACTCATTGGAGGAAGTATTGTTGATACCTCTGTTCCATTAGTTTCAACTCTTCCCTGTTCAAATGATCTTTGAATAAAGTTATATGTTTCTTCTTTATTAAGGTTCTCTTCAGCAATTATCTTATCTAATTCTTCTTTCTTCTTACTATTCATAAATGATTCAAAATCAGCATATACATTTGAATCTTGATCTAATGATTCAATGAATGCCATGATTAAATCTTTCTTATTTCTTAAATCTGGGCTTGCCATAATTGTCTTTTGAATAGTTACAAGAATCTCTTTATCTTCCATATTACTATCATGGTATTTCTTAACTAATCCTAAGATGTAATCAATATTAACTTCTATAGATTTAATTAATTCCATTTCGAATACCACATCATCAGTAACATCAGTTTTTTCTTGTTTAGCTTTATTTCTAAATTCATTATAAAGTTCAATATAAATACTATGGTAATCTTGTTTATCTCTTTCATTGATTAATTCATCATCTTTGAACTCATCGAATGATGATAAAATATTTGTTACTTTTAATATTGCACCATATAATTTAATAAACTCTTTTTGTTCAGCTTCACTTTGCATTAACACTCCTGATGCAAATTTAGAAGTTAGTTTTTCAATTAATGATTTATATCCCTCAAATGTTTTACCATTATCATCTTCATATCCATAATAGTAGTCATTATATGGTTTTAATAAAACTATTCCATGAGCTTCTTCATCACCAAATTTAGCTAACGCTTCGTTTAGTCTATCTTCCAAGTTTCTAAAAGAAACAATATTACCATATGTTTTAACACTATTTAAGATTCTGTTAGTTCTTGAGAATGCTTGAATTAATCCATGCCATTTTAAATTCTTATCAACCCATAATGTATTTAATGTTTTAGCATCAAATCCTGTTAAGAACATGTTAGCAACGATTAATATATCTATTTCTCTATTCTTCATTCTTAAAGAAACATCTTTATAGTAATTTTGAAATCTTTCTGATGATGTATCATAACTTGTTCCAAACATATTATTATAATCTTTAATAGCTCTTTCTAAGAATGTTCTATCATCAGTACTTAATGCTTCTGTTGATTCAGAATTCTCATCAATTACTCCATCTTCTCCATTAACACCATATGAATAAATTAATGCTACTTTTAAATTACTATTTTTAAGAGTTAATTGTTCCTTAAATTCAGCATAGTATTCTTTAGCCATTTTAATACTCGATACGGCGAATATTGAGTTAAAACCATTAATACTTTTTTTAGATTTTATTTCTTCTGCATCCTGCTTCTTAGCTACTTCTTTTACGTTATCTAGCGTTGAGAAAATATAACTTTCAGATGTTTTAGTTTTAGTACTAAAATGATCAATAATATAATTTGTAATTAAACTTATACGTATTTGATTATCAAATAATTTTTCTTCATCTATGTTATATACTTTTTCATCTTTTACATCATCAGATATGTCTACTCTTCCAACATATTCATATTTGAATGGTAATACATTCTTATCTGCTATAGCATTAACTATTGTATAAGTATGTAATCGCTCTCCAAAGATTTGTTCCGTTGTTTCTGATATACCTTTAATTGTTCTAGCATTCTCTGGAAATATTGGTGTTCCTGTAAATCCAAATAAATAATATTTTTTAAATTTCTTTATTATAGATTTATGCATATCTCCAAATTGTGATCTATGGCATTCATCAAATATGAACACTACATGTTTATTAAATACATCACTATTTTCATTCTTTTTAATAAATTGTGATAACTTTTGAATAGTTGTAATTATTATTTTAGCATTAGGATCATTTAATTGTTCTTCTAGTACTTTTGTTGAAGTATTAGAATTTGCAGCACCTTCTTTAAATCTATCATATTCTTTCATTGTTTGATAGTCTAAATCTTTTCTGTCTACAACAAATAATACTTTATCTATAAAGTCTAATTTACTTGCTAGTTGTGATGTTTTAAATGAAGTTAAAGTTTTACCTGATCCTGTTGTATGCCAAATATATCCACCTGATTTAATAGTTCCATAAAATTTATTATTATATGCAATGGCAATCCTATTTAATATCTTTTCAGTAGCTACTATTTGATATGGTCTCATTACAAGTAATTCTTCTTCACTAGTAAATACACAATACTTAGTTAATATATTTAATAACGTATGTTTAGTAAAGAAAGTTTTAGCAAAATCTATTAAATCAGTAATACCATTATTTTTTTGATCTGCCCAATATGAAGTAAATTCAAATGAATTAGATTTCTTTTTCTTTTGATTATTTATATGAAACTCTCTTGTAGTATTAGAATAATATTTAGTTAAAGTACCATTAGAAATAACAAATATTTGAATAAAATTATATAAGCCTGATCCTGCCCAGAAAGAATCTCTTTGGTATCTTTCTATTTGGTTGAAAGCTTCTCTTAAGTCTACTCCTCTTTTTTTAAGTTCTACATGTACTAAAGGTAGTCCATTTACTAAAATAGTTACATCATATCTATTATCAAAGTTACCATCATTATTAACATACTGATTTAATACTTGAAGACTATTATTATGAATATTATTCTTATCTATTAAATAGATATTTTTCTTTTCACCTGAATCAAGAGTTATTTCTTGTTTATAATCTTCTTGAATTAATCTTGTCTTTTCAATAATATAATCATTCTTATTAGCAATAACTTTATTAAAGAAAGAATCCCATTCACCATCAGTAAAATGATAATTATTTAATTTTTCTAATTGTTTCCTTAAATTAAGAATTAACTCATCTTCAGAATTAATATAAAATCTTTCATATCCTTGCTCTATTAATGTATTAATTAATTCATTTTCTAACTGTGATTCTGATTGATATGATGATTCTACTTTATCAAGTACTTTATATTCAGCTAGTACTGTTGAATTATCACTTTCACTTATTAAACTAATATTATTCATCATTTACCTCCACTTTGTAATAATTAATAAAATCTTCAAATGCCTCTATAAATATTCTTTTTTCATGTTCTGTTAAATCTATATATTCAAATTCTGGAAGACTCCCATGACTATATAAATTGATAAGTTTTACAACCTCTTTTTTACTATCACTGTCTGGTATGCAATCATCATATTTTTTATATCCAAAATAATTAGATGTCTTTTCGAGTAAAATTCTAAACATATTAAAATGATTTTTCTCAAGTGCATTTTCATCAATGGCTTGCTTTATTTTCTTGATCAAATTTAAATGATATCCAAATGGAGAATCACCTTTTTTATCAAGTAAGTATGTATATCCATTCTTGCTCAGAACATATGATTTTAATTTAATTTCTTTTTTTCTATTTAAAAGATTATATATTGAATTATAAAATAAAGCATGATGAGTCGCTATTAAAATATTTGGTTTAACTAGAGTGGTTTTCATTCTATCAATTAATTCAAATATTTTTATAGCTACATTTAGTATTTTTATGTCATCAATGGATGAAACAGGATCATCTATAATTAAATATTCAACATTATCAAATATATTAGTAGACCTATCTTCTTGCTTTTCTTTAAGTTCATATATCATTGTATCAACAAATGTATAGAATATAGACCATATAAATATACTTTCTTCAGCCTTTGATATTTTTATGTTATTTTCATCACCATCTATAGTTTTTGTACCAAATTCGACTATTCCAAGATTTAAATTTAATGAAGCCATTATTGAATTGTCACAAAAAATTTCAAAATTTTTTTCAATATCGTTTTCTAATCCTTGGTCTTGTATAAATTTAAATATCCAAGAACATGTATTAAGTAATAAAAATGAGTAAGAGTTATTCCATGAAAATTCATCTTGAAACATGGAATTAAAACATAATACTTTATCTTCAAATTTATCTGTAAACATTCTTGATATTCTGGTTTTACCAGTTCCATTAAATGCATAAATTAAATCGACTTTTACTTTTTCTGATTTTATATCAAAATCTGATTTTATAGCATCAAAAACGTCGTCCAATCCGTTTAATACACCACTACTCATTTTTCAATTCCTCAAAGTTTAATAATTTATTTCTATAATATTCATATTGTTTTTTTCTTAGTTCTATTTCTGCCGGAAGTCCTTTGCTTATGTTACTAGTCAATTCATCAAATTTATCTAAAATATTAACAATTCGTTCTTGCTCATTTTCAGATGGTAAAAATATTTCAAAGTTTTCGGTAATAGGTAACGATATTTGTGGCATTGAACCCATTTGACTACCAACCATTCTAAAATAATCAACTCTATTTTTTAAATAGTAATATAAATATTTAACTGTTACTTTATTTGCAAAAGTGTATGCCCACATTTCATTTTTAAAAGTTAATGGTTTATCATAATAAACGAAATCTATCAATCCTCTTGACTGAACAATAACGCATGGCGAATTAATAATATTTGCGTTAGGGATATCTTTTAAATTAGCACTAACAACGGTTTGTCCTCCTGCAAAAATTCTTATATTTCCATTATCATCCTCAATTTCCTTCATTTTACCAGCAGTGATAGAAGTTCCTTTTACTCTTTTAAAAATATCTGAAATTTTCGTTTTTCCCTCTTTATTCAATAATTCCCCACGCCAAAACTCATATTGACTCTTTCTCGCTTCTAGCTCCGCTTCTAGCTCCGCTTCTAGCTTGCCAAATTTATCAAGAATTCGAACTATTTCTTCTTGAACTTCTAGTGGTGGAACAGGAATTTTATAATTATCTATAGTACTTATATGAACGTGTGGAATCCCTGCTCCTCTTTTTTTTAAATAAATATCGTCTTGTATAGATAATAAGAATTGATAAATAAATTTATTTAAAATCAAATTTTTATTAATCGATGAAATAGTAAAACAGTCAGTACACATAATCTTTCCGTTGTAATAATTAACGCATCCAGCATAAGCTCCAGATCCCGCCACCGTAATAAATTCTCCATTTCTGTTATATTGATTGCAATAAAATGATGGTTTTTGCCCTCCTGCAATTACTGGATATTCACCATTCTTCATATTTTTTATTGTTATTGATTCTCCTCTTTTGAAATAGCAAACTTCTCCAAGCTTTCTAAATTTGACACCATTGGGACATAACTCTTTTATTAAATCATTAAGCTTACTCATGATAATCAGACTCCAATTTTCTAATTATCTCTTCTAATTCTTTTCTTATTTGTTGTTGCTTTGGTACTATTTCTGCTAATTTTCTATTTACTTCTTCAATATCTATTTTTACTTCAATTGTGTTTGTTTTTAAATACGAATTTACTGATATATTATAATCATTTTCTTTTATTTCATCGTAAGTTGCTAAATATGCTTTATTTTCTACTAATACTCTATTCTTTAATAAATTAATAATATTATTTATGTTTGTATCAGATAATTTATTTTTATTTGTATTTCTAACAAATTCTTCACTAGCATCTACAAATAAGATATTATTATCAGCTTTATTTTTCTTTAATACTAATATGCAAGTAGCGATTGAGGTTCCAAAGAATAAATCTGATGGTAATTGAATAACAGTATCAACAAAGTTATTATCAATCATATATTTTCTTATTTTTTGTTCTGCTCCACCTCTATAAAGAACTCCAGGAAATTCAACTATTGCAGCCGTTCCTTTTGGAGAAAGCCATGACAACATATGCATAGTAAAAGCTAAGTCTGCTTTAGAAGACGGTGCTAATACTCCAGCCGGAGAGAATCTTTCATCATTTATTAAGATTGGATTTTCTTTTCCTGCCCATTTAATTGAATATGGAGGATTAGATACAATTGCATCAAATGGTTCATCATCCCAATGTTCTGGATGCGTTAATGTATCTCCTCTAGCTATATTAAAATTATTATAATTTATATTATGTAAAAACATATTTATTCTAGCTAAGTTATAAGTAGTAAGATTAATTTCTTGTCCAAAGAATCCTTCTCTAACATTTTCTTTTCCTAGTATTTTAGCAAACTTTAATAAAAGTCCACCTGAACCACAAGCCGGATCATAAACTTTATTAACAGATGTCTTATCCATTATAACAATTCTTGCAAGCAATTCTCCAACTTCTTGTGGAGTAAAGAATTCTCCTCCAGATTTGCCTGCTGATGATGCATACATTGTCATCAAAAATTCATAAGCATCACCAAATAAATCTATTTTATTTTCTTCATAATCTCCAAAATTTAAATCTCCAATTGCATTTAATAGTTTAACTAATTTTTGATTTCTTTCATCTACCGTATTGCCTAATTTATTATCTATTGTGAAATCATCAAATAACCCTTTAACATCATCTTCTGATGCTGTTCCTCTAGCTGAAGATTCAATATTATTAAATATATTAGATATTACTACATTTAAATTTTCATTTTTATCAGCATTTTTTCTTACATTACAAAATAATTCACTTGGTAAAATAAATAATCCTTTTTCTTCTAGTATTTGTGTTTTACCTAATAGTGCTTCTTCATCACTAATATTTTTATATTCAAAATTTTCTAAACCAGCTTTTCTTTGGTTATCATTAACATAGTTTTCTATATTTTCGGAAATGAATCTATAAAACAATAATCCTAATACATATTGTTTAAAATCCCAACCATCTACTGATCCTCTTAATTCATTTGCTATTTTCCATATAGTTTTATGCAATTCTTCTCTCTCTACTTCTTTTTTGTTATTCACAATTAATACCTCCTACTGCCTATGTATTAATTATATCATACTTTTTGTCATTATTTATTTTTAAATTCTACTGACACAACAAAATCTGAATATTTTCCACTATCAATAATATCAATTTTTAATTTACAATCGTTTTCTTCAAATATTCTTTTAGCCATTTCCAATCCTAATCCGGTACCCTTAGTAATCGTATTTTTTCCACGGTATCCTCTCATTCCTAAAAAACAAATTTCATCTTGTTCTATCTTTTGACCTTTGTTTTTAATAGTAACAGTGGTTATTTTATCGTTTTCTATAAAATCTATATACACTTTTCCTTTGGGGATTGAATGCTTAACTGAATTTTCTAATAATATATATAATCCTAGATATGTATATTTTGTAATTAAAGTTGCATTATTTTGTATTGGTGATAATTCAAAAGATATGTCTTTTTTCCTTGCTTGATATTTTAAAAGTAATACCAATTTCATTAATATAGGATGCAACTTTTTGATAAATTTTTCACTTTTATATGTTTCTATTTCATTTAATATATCTAATCTGTAATTGATTAGTTCATACATATATAATAGTGATTTTGCCGGTTCGCTTTTTTCACACAGCTCTTTGTTTTCTCCTTTAAATTCTTCACTCATCGAATTGAATTGTGCACCCATATTTCTTAAATCATGAATACAATCTCTTAAAGTTATGTTATACATTTCAATCTCTTCAATATCGTTAATATAATCTATAACAAAATCTTTATTGTATATTTGAAACTGACTAACTTTTTGATCATATTTTTCTATATTTCTTTTTACTTGGTAGTATTGATCTCCATTCAAAATTAAACATGTATATATTTTCCCTCTTCCACAATAGGTACTAAATCCATAAGGGCATTTATATAATTCATTGCTATTTTTACATTTCTCATAGTGTTCTAAGCACTTTTTTTCACTAAAATATTTGCTACAAACTTTAGGTATTTTTTCTTTATTATCACATACAAGTGCTTTCTTTGTTTTATCATAAATTACTATACTGTTCATATATATTACCCATTTTTTGAATTAATATATAGTTTTATAACTTCTATAACTCCATTAATTATAGTTATTCCATCGCTTATATTAATATCTTTGCTTACCTTTCTTATATCGTCTATGTATCCTTTTTTATTTTTAAATGATTTTACGTAATAATGTTCTAGTTCGCATACTGTTTTTGTACTAACTCCTTGTGATAATAATTTTCTTCTTGTTTCTTTCCAATACTCAACTGGATCTGATAATTTCTTAATGTATTTATCTATTAAATCTGTTAAATCTGAAATTTGTATATTTTTGGCAATTATTTCATCTGCGAATTTACTAAATTCATGCATATCTAAATATTGTTGCTTTGCACTGAAAATAATAACTACTTTATTTGGGTAGGTATTTTTTATTATTTTTGCTAATGCTGCACCTTGATATTTATCATCTATTTCTTTTCCTATACCATTTATATCGCAAAAAATTATATCATATTTTTCATAATCATCTATTTTTGTATATTCATACTGCTTACTAACATCCAAAAATCCAATTTTTTTAAGCGGTTCAATATCATATCCTTCATCATCTACAAATAAAATTTTGATATTTTTTCGTTCTTTAAGAGAAACATTATCTATAGTTATCTTATTTTGTTCTAAATAATCAATAGTCAGCATTCTTCTTGTTCCTAAAACTTCTATCACTTTAACACTTCCTTTACTTCTAATTAAAATAAAAAACACCAGCACAAAATCTATTAAATAGACCTGTACTAGCGTCTTTCTTTAACTAAGTTAAGTATATCAAATTATTTTTATTTATTCAATACATTTTGACAAATTTCTTATTCATCATCCTCAGAATAATAGTCATCATCTTCTAGTTCTTCCTCTTCAAAATTAAATGAATCATGCTTATTTTCTTTTACTAATTCTTTTTGCCAATCTTCTAAATCATTATTATCTTTTTTATTATCATCTTCTGTATCTGCAAATGCTTTTATTAAGTTCCATATTAAACACATAATCTCACCACCTGAAATTATTATATCATAGTTTTTTGTTATATATGACTATACGATTATTTTTCTACTATTATTTATATAATTATTTCTCCATACTAAAATAATATTAGTATATATCTACTGCTTATATATAATAAGTATCTTGGATACATTTAATTAAGATAAGTTTACTTAGCTTAATTAAACACTAATAAGACTTGCATAGTAAGGCTTATAGTGAATATAATAAAGATAATATATAGGTATATTAAAACTAAGACTTGATATCTTAGTTTGTTATTTAGTTAATGTTAATGTTTTTACTTTAAATTCTTTAGTATCATAACTCCATGGATTAGATACGAATCTAGTATTATTTATTATTATATCTTCTTCTTTATGATCATGACCATATATCCATACTGGTGATTTATATTCTTTAACTTCTGTATAATAACAAGAGTTATTAGGCCTACTATTATTTTTATTTCTAAATGGTGGTACATGAGTTATCATTAAATCTATATTATTTGGTAAGTTATTATACCAAGATATGCTATCGTTATGTAGTTTTTGTATTTTATCTTTCTTAGATAATTCTGATAAGATAAATCTTGAATCATTCTGCATAGGATAGTTATATAGTTTATCTACTAAAGTTACTGGTTTATACCAAAGGGTATCTCCCGCTAATAAGAAGGTATTATAGATATATAGTCCTTTAGTATTATTTGTTTTATCTAGTATGATTATATCTTTATTATCTTTAAATATTTCATTTAATCTATATACTTTATTCATACTATTATAGTTATATTCTTTAGCCATAGGATCAGTATAGATATATTTTATTACTGGTATATAGTATTCATGATTACCTAGAACAAATATTACTTTTTTATAGTATTTTGAACATGAATATAATAGTTCACTCACCCTATTTATATCTTCATCGATATCTCCCGCTACTACAAGGATATCTCCTTTTACTTGCATACTTATTTTATCTTGAACTAATTTATCTATTTTGGTTATGCTTTCTTTTTTACTTATATAGTGAGTTAAGTGTAAATCAGATACGTAGTCTATGTTTAATTCCATGGTATTTTTTCCTTTCTAGATGCTTATATTATATAGAAAGATGCAATTTATGTCAAATAAAAAACCATTGACACTTTTATATGTCAACAGTTTCTGTGGATAAGTTATTTATTATTACATTTACTTATAAATTCTTTTTCGTGTTCTTTTAAATAGTTATAACTTTCTTTAATAGCGGTCTCTATACTATTATTTTTATATATACTTGTTATTTTATTTAATAAGTTTATATTATCTATTTCTACATTATAAAAGATATCATAGCATTTAAACTTATGTTTATATATTTTTTGTATGCCGTCACTATTTAGTATTGGGTCTATGACTATTTCACTTAAGTACCATAACAAGCTTGGGCTATCAAAATCTTCATACTTCCAATTTGGATATATTTCTTTACATTTCTCAAAGAAAAGGAAATGACATAATTCATGCATACAGGTATCTATTAAATCTTCTTTATTTTTCTTATGAATATCAAAGGCTTTTTCTTTAATGTATCTAGGACATACTGGTATTAGTCCTATTCGTACTGATATTTCTTTATATTCTTTTGGCCACTTTATATTAAAGTAATTACTTATTTCTAACATATATTTATCATTATATTCATTCCAGATAGTGGTATATTCTTCTCTCAAATTATTATTTTCTTTTATAAAGTTATTATATCTATCTTGAATTATGTCTTTAATATTATCTTCTTTAGTAAGTCTTTTTAATTCTGGATATAGGAATAATGTTCCTTCTTTTACTGATAATATATTATCAGTATCTTTAAGTGTCCATGATAGTATGTCAGATGTTTCTTCAAGAGTTAAATATTTAAATTTTAATTTTGGTATGTTATTCATATTTCCTCCTATTTAATTATATCATATTTTGTTTATTTTCTCACGATAATCATCATAATTACCAATATATCTAGTTATGTTCTTATTTTTTATTTCGATTATACTAGTAGCTATTTTATTTATGAAATATCTATCATGAGATACAAATAATATAGTACCAGTAAACTCCTTTAGTGACTCTTCAAGCATTTCTCTTGTATCAATATCGATGTGATTAGTGGGTTCATCTAGAATTAAGAAGTTATATGAATTTTGGATTAGACAGAATATTGTTAATCTTACTTTTTCTCCTTTTTGTACTGTTATATCTATATTATTTAATACTAAGTCAAAACAAAATGACTTACATACTTTACTTATATTTATATCTATCATAATATTCCTCCCATCAAAAAAAGTTATATGAATATATTGCATCCATATAACTTCTATTTATATATATAGATGCAGGCACGACAAAAACTCACACTCACATCTCATTTTTTTACTTTTGTCAATTGTTTTAGCACTGCAAGCCATTTGTCTTGCTAGTGTTATTTGGAGTCTTTGGTCTCTAAATAAGTATAATTAATACTTATTATATATAAGCATAAAATATATACTTAAAGTAGTTTATTATTGGTATTTTTTTTGCTATTTTGAGTATAATAATAGTGCAATATACTTGACTTTTTATGATAGTTATAGTATCATTGTATTACCGGAGAGAAATCTCGTCAGGTCGATAGCTCAATGTCGATTTTATTAAATTAAGTGTATGTTAAGTACACCGCTTGAGTTGGGGAGAGACTACTAGATAGTCTCTTTTCTTTTTATGGGAATAATAGTTTATGATCGATAATATCAATATCAGAATCAATATTTGATAATGCTCTTCTTCTAGTAGTACCTGCTATTAAATCTGCTGCTTGCACTAAGTAACTCTTGCCTGAATCTTGATATGTTAATCTTATTTCTAATTTTCCATATAATATATTTTTATATATTTTATCATAATTAAAATTAGATATTCCATGTAGTAATTCTTCAGTTAGACCATCTGTTAAATTATAGTAGCCATTACTCTTAGTAGATTGTTCATCTATATTTATTATTAGTCTCACATTTTTATGTGGGTTTATTTTTTTATCTTTTATTAATTCTTCAATGATACTTTTAATTAGTCTTCTTATTGTGTAATCTATGTATCTTCCTTTTGAAGCTTTATTATTTATAATATGATCATATACTTTTGTATTATTTATTACTAGGGCAATAGTATAATATTTACTTATGTAGTTCATAATCCTTCTTTTATGACCTTTCTTGATATTTGTATTTTTTATTTCTTTACATTTTTTAGTACATTCTCCTTTTGTTTGGTCACAGTAAGAACATTTTATTTCATTTATTATTTTACGATATTGAGTTATAAATTTATCTTTTTCTTGTTTTGATAAAAAGACTATTCCTGCATATACTGATACTTTTTCTTTTTTTGTTAATTTACCTGAATCATCTAAATTTATATATATTTCTTGATATTCTTCTTTTTTATTCATATAAGTGCTCCCTTCAATTGTTTTAATGTTTATTATAGCACTTACTTTTACTCTTGTCATTATTTTTTAGTAATTTTGTTTATCAACAATATATGTGGATATAAGAAAAACTATAGACATTAATCTATAGCTTATATAAATACTTTTATTTCAGAGACATTTGGCCCAGTAAATATTTTTGAAAGACCTTAGGCTTTCAAAACCTCAAACAACATAGTGTGAGAGGCATATAATTTTTTATTATATTTTTATTATTTTGGTTCATAATATTTTTGAGGAGGATATTTATGAAAGAAAATTATGAATTAATGGAACATATTTATAAAGATGCTGAAATGGCTGTTTATACTTTGACTACTCTTACTAATGATTTAAAAGATAAAGATAATAAAATAAAGAAGACTCTTGAAGATATTCTTAAAGAATATGAGTCTTGGAAAAAGAAGAGTATGAAGTATTTAAAGAAAGGAAAAGCAGAAATTACTGATAGTGGAGTTATGGCCAAAATGATGGCTAAGATGGATATTAAGAAAGAAGTTATTAATGATAATAGTGATTCTTCGATTGCTAAGATGATTATTAAGGGTGTATCAACAGGGTCTGTGGATATGGAAAAGAAAATTAAGGCTTATGATAAAGATGTTGATAAGAGTGATTTGAAGATAGCGAAAGAATTTTTGAAATTTCAAGAAAAGACTATAGATGAACTTAAAGAATATCTATAGTTTTTTTAATATTTTTATATACAATTATTTATTTATGTGGTAAAATTATAATAGGTGAAGAAGAATATGTTGGGGAGAATTATTGCTATTAATGATAATATTGTTTCAGTACAATTATCTGTTAATATTTATGATTATGATAGTTTAATTAGTAAAAATGTTATATTTAAAGATACTACTGCGATTAGTATTGGAGAAGTTATTGCTATTGGTAATGGTATTATGCAGGTATCTTTAGTGGGAGAAATTAGAAATAATAAGTTTTTATTTGGAGATATTTCTAAGCCTTCTTTTAAGGCTACTTGTAATTTGATTGATAATAGTGTTCTTGATATTATTTTAAATAATGATGGACCTAATAGTATTAAACTTGGTAAGTCTTTTATTTATCCTGATTATGATATTAAACTTGATGTTGGTAATTTCTTTTCTAATCATTTTGCTATACTAGGTAATTCTGGTAGTGGTAAATCTTACTCTGTTGCTAAGATTCTTCAGAGTGTCTTCTACCAATGTAAGAGTTTACCTTTCTATTCTAATATATTCTTATTTGATGCTTATGGAGAGTATCAAAGAGCTTTTTCTAGGATACATGAAGTTAATGATAATATTAATTATAAGGTATATACTACTGATTTAAATAGTACTGAATTTGATATTTTACAATATCCTTTTTGGTTACTTGGTATTGATGATTTAGCTTTACTTATGGGTGTTACTTCTAAAGAGCAATTACCAGTTATTGAGAAGGCTTTAAAATTAGTTAGTTATTTTGCTAGAAAAGAAGAAGAAGTTATTAATCAGAAGAATGATATTATTGCTAGATGTTTATTAGATATTTTATTTTCTGGTAAGAGTGCTAGTATGATTAGAAATAAGATTGTTTCTATTCTTACTAAATTTAATACTAGTAATCTTAACTTAGAAGTTAAACTTGTTAAGGGTGGATGGACTAGAACTATTAGACAATGTTTATTCGTAGAGAATACTGGTGAGTTTTCGGATGTTGAGGTTGTTATTGAATACTTAGAAAGTTTATGTTTAGATAATTTTGAGCTTTCTCTTCCTAATGGGGAATATATGTATACTATGAAAGACTTTAGTACAGCTTTGGAGTTTGCTCTTATATCTGAGGGTACTCTAAATAGTGATAAGGCTTTTGAACTTACTAATATTCTTAAAGTTAGATTTAATAATTTAATGAATAGTAATTATGCTAGGTACTTTGAATTTGATAGTTATATTAATAGAGAGAGTTTTATTAATTTACTTCTTACTACTAATGATGGTAAGAAAGCACAGATTGTTAACTTTAATATTAATTATGTTGATGATAGATTTGCTAAGAATTTGGTTAAAATATTTTCTAAACTTTTATTTGATTATATTGTATCTCTTAATCAGAGAGCTTCAATGCCATTTCATATTGTTCTTGAAGAGGCTCATAGATATGTTCAAAATGATGAAGATGCCACTATACTTGGATATAATATTTTTGAAAGAATTACTAAGGAAGGTAGAAAATATGGATTACTTCTTGGTATTGTTTCTCAAAGACCTAGTGAGTTATCTGAAACTACAATATCTCAGTGTAGTAATTTCTTAGTATTTAAGATGTTTCATCCTAGAGATCTTCAGTTTATTAAAGATATTATTTCTAGTGCAGATATTACTTTGACTAATAAGATTAAGACTTTACATCCTGGTACTTGTATTATGTTTGGTACGGCTTTTAAGATGCCTACGATTGCTATTTTGGATAAACCTAATCCTGAACCTCTTAGTCAGAGTTGTGATATTAATAAGACTTGGTATATTCATAATTAGTTATAATAAAAAGATAATTCTTGATATTTAGAATTATCTTTATTTTTTATGCCACTTCAGCCTATAGTCTTACGTGGTAAATTAGAGCCTGTAGTCTCTAATTTAATATTCTTTTCTTTTTTGTTTTTTTGATAAGACTATCTTTAAATATATTTATATTTTCTAATATTTTATTTAATGATTTTTTATTTAATTTTATATCAATAATTTTTAAAGCATCTTCTAGTGATATATTGGTCATTATTTCTTTATTTAGTTTTTTTAATTTGTTTAAATAATTAGAATCTTTTTTATATTCAATATAGTTATAGAAGGAGATTATTGCTACTGAATAATGTAACATTAGAAAGATTATATTTTGATTCTTATTTTTTTCTTCATCAAATATTTTTAGTGAGTCTTCATATTCTTCTTCATCTTTATATAATAATTTATAACTTTCTTTAGAGACTTCTCCTAGTAAATAGTATAGAAAGGTTATTTTTATTACATGATAGGCTAGTCCTATTAGATTATATAAACTTTTATATTCTTCAATCATAAACATTCTTGCTTCTTCTTCATAGCCTATCTGACTTAGATAATCAGTATAAATTAATTCTTCAGTATAGGCTATTAACTCTGTTAATATAATATTTACTTCTCCTCTTTTTTCTGGAGGTTGATTTTTGTAGTGAGATATTTCATGTACCCATATTATTGAGTCATTTAATAAGTCATTATTATGAACATTTATAGTTTTATCTAATTTTCTATAAAGTACTATTCTTTCTTTTTTTTTGAGGATTGATATATGCTTCTTCAGTTATGACGTAATTATTGCTACCTGTATATATTTGACTATGGGTTGCTTCTTTAGGAGTGTTTGTACTTAATATATTTAGTATACCATTTCTTGTTATATATTCCATTTTAAAGTCAACATTAATACTTTTATAGAAGTTATCTATTATTTTAGATTTTTCTACATAATCTTTTCTTGTTCCATTTTGTATATCTTGTTTTTCTATATTTAATTCTTGCATATTATAATATAAAAATATAATTAATAGATATATACTTTGCATATTATTAAATAATACTTTATTATCATTATATGTTGTATCAAAAAAATTTTTTAGAAATGAATTAGCAGACTCTTCTATTTCTTTTATTTCATCCATAATTATTTCTTCTTTCTTTTTACTTTTATTTTAGATAATTCTGAAGATATATCACTATATAATTCTTGATGTTCTCTATAGAAATCTTCAAATACATCTCTATTTTGTTCATATATTAGTTCTGTTTCATCAATATATACTTGGTCTTCACTAAATGGTGTACAAGATGGGGTAAGTGTCTTAATTACTTTTTTATTTACTGATGGTATTATTTTGGTATCTCTTACCGCTATTGTATCTGATAAGTAGTCTTTTAATATGGTACTTGGTTTATATATTCTTGACTGAGTTGGTTCTAAATAATATGTATTTCCTTGATATACCGCAGTTGTTATTTTATGATTACCGGTTTTTATTGTTTTAGTATCTCCTGATGGTATGGTATACTCATAATATCTATTTAATTCTTCTTCATATTCATGAATTAGATCTATTAAGGGAATGCCTGTTTTTCTACTTTCTTCACATATTTCATTTAATATTTTTAATATATTTTCTCCTTTGTTTTCTCTCTCTGAGAAATCTCTCTGAAACACATTTAAGGTATTACCTTCTATTCCATAAGCATTATAAATATCTTTTAACATTACTGCTATATGACGACATACTGCTTCACCATTTATAACATTAGTTGGTGATATTCCTCTTATATCTTTTACATTTGTATCCCCAAAATGAAAGGTTTTATCTTTAGATAAATATCCACTTTGTAACATCTTATTATATAGTATATATAGTTCAAGAGGATGCTGAAGTTCTAATTTTTTATTTAGTTTTACATATTCTGATAGAAATTCCTGATAAAGTTTTTTTATTTGTTGTATTTCTTTAGTATGTTCTTCGGAATTTATAGAAAATAATAAATATGCAGAATTTAACATACTGATACCTGATACTGTTAAATATTCAATAGTAGTGTCATTAGGTAATAATGCTGCCATACTTACTACTCCTGCCGCTATTAAAGCTAGATCTATTTTTGTTATCAGTTCATTAGTATTATAACTTATATTACTATAAATTTTATCTTTTATATTCATTTTATTTTCCCCCTTTGAATAACGACTATTATAATAACATAATATTTTAAAAAAAGCAAATTTTTGTTTGCATTGAATAACTTTTCAAGATTTAAGGATTAATAAAACAAATCTTTATAAAATTCAAAAGTGATTAAAGTCTAAAAAATGAATTAAAAATAGTTTATTGGAAAGCCGCCTGCCTATTATTAAGGCAATATAAAAGATGATTTTGGTTAATAATACTTTAAATCATCTTTTTACTATTTTTTCTTTTTTAATATGTGTTTATCATCACAAATATTAAATCTTTCTTCATCTATTTTAATATAATCTCCTAAAATTATTGCATTAAGAAAAGCCTCAATATCATCTTCTATATTTTCTCCTTTTACTCCCATTTGTTCTGGCCAGTTAATAAAAATATTATTTTCATCAATACCTAATATTTTCTTAATTTCTTCTGTTGGCATACATATACCATAATCATATATCCATTCGCTACTAAGACCTTGTGTTGTTTCAATAACTCTAAAAATTATTCTTCTTAAAAATGATGGATTACAGAATGCAAAATAAAATTTTTGAAGATTTATCTTTTCACCTGATGATTTTAATATTGTGTCTATATATAATATTTGATTCCCCTTTTTGGAAATTTCATAAAATCTTAAATCTACTCTATAACCAAGACTATCAAAGAAATCTATTAAAGAAAGTGTTAATAATCCATTATTAAATATTTGACTTTGGGTAGTAAACCATGGATAACTAATATTGTAATTAATAGTTATAATATTTTGTGAATTATTATCATCATATATTTTTCGCATTGATAGTGGTAAATTATTAATGGCATTAACCACATTAGGTACACTCCCACAAACATAATTATGATATATTTTCTTTTTTGCAACATATGGAAAATGCTTATCAACCTGTTTTTTCTGAACTAAGAATTTATCAAAATCTTGATACCATCCAGATTCAAATAGTTTTAGTGCTTCTTCAAATGATTTGGTTTTAGTCCACTCAGTCGTGTGATCAGAAACTTCGTGAGATATTAATTCTCTACTCAAAAAAGTAATTGATGTTTTTGCAGTTTTGAGATAAGAGATTAAGTCTTGTCTATTTTTAAATCTTTGTTCAAAGAAATCATATTTATTATTCGAATAAACATTACTTTCCATAATTATGCCTTCTTTAATACCATCTTCTTGAATCCTTCAGAATAAATAGATGGTTCTATTCCTTCATCATCAAATCTTTGAGATATAATTTTCATATCTTCGAAGTCTAATTCTTTTATTATTGTATATAGTAAAATTTGTTCAGTAGTAAATCCTGCTTCTTTTAATTTGCTCGCATAATCAATATTTCTTGTAGTAACAGTATGCCTAATTCCACAATCACTTATAATTCTTCTAAAATTCCAAAAGTATCGTAATAATTCATCATCTTTAATTATTGACTTTTCTATTTTAGGATCGTAATCAAAGTATATCTGAATAAATCTATCTAATGATGCTGAGTCTAATTCACTTCTTCCACAGTACATTCTATTTGCACCATTTCCCCAAGTATTAGCTGCCGCTATTATTCTAAAATTAGGATGAGCTTCAGTATATTTTCCATCTTCAAAAGCCATATAAATATTACCATTACTTGCTGCGCCAATAGCTGAGTTTAATGATAACAATGCTGATGGATGGCTATTATCTATTTCATCTAAAAAGAATAACCCACCATCTTTAAATGCTTTATAAAATTGAGTTTCTTTATATTTTCCATGTGCATCAGTAAATCCTAATAATTTATATTCCTCACTAGCATTATTGGTATAATACATTGGCATATTTAATGCATTTGCTACTTGTCCTACGCAAACAGATTTACCAGAGCCAGTAGGTCCAATTAACATAACTGGTAAGCCAAGTCTCACTAATTTATATATAGTTTCAAACTCTTGATGATATAATTCTTTGTCTAATGTTTTTTCTAATGTACCATTTTGATATATTTCAATATTTCTAGGTCTAACATCTTCAATTTCAATTCTCTTTGTTGCTTCGGCTACTATATCATTGACAACTCTCTTTTTAGTATTTTCTATATAATCTGCTAATGCATATGCTTGATGGGCATAATCTTTAATTATTTCTTTTTGTGCTTCTATTATTATTTCTGTTTTTTCTGTTGTCTTTTTTATTAAATTTTCTCTTTCTTCTGCAAGTGAAGCAATTATTTCTCTGCGAATATTTTCTCTAAATAATTTTATATCATCTAAATCGCTTAAAAAATGTTCCATAGTTTTACTAATACTCTCTACAAAACATTTCACTTTACTCTTAGTAAGTATTTTACTAGTTAATGTATTTATATCAGTCTCTAAATCAACTTTTGCTTCTATTTTTTTGCTAATCTCCTTAGCTTCTTGTTTAACTATTTTTTGTATTTCTTCTTGTATTACACGTTCTATGTAAATTCCTAATTCCAATTTTTCTTCTTCTGTTAAATTTATCATTAATTTCTACCCCCTAAAATTAATACTCTATTGTTTTGCTTTTCGAATTTATTTACATATTCTTTAAAATTATCGATATAAAAATTTGCTTCAAAAGGAATGTTAAAATATTCTAGTATCATTTCGAAATCAATATGTTTAATATTTAATAAATATTTACTTACAAGCTCTAAATATTCATCTTTTTGATTATTATTAAAATTTTCATACACATTTGCTAATGAAATTCCTATTGGATAACTGATTAAAGTATATAATTCGTTTCTCATTCTCTCAACTTCCATTGCAAAGAAACGATACTTATAATCACCATAGCATTTATTCTTTACTATCTTTGAAGTTGTATTATCAAATGCAGTTTGTTTTTTTATATACTCTGGTAATAATGTCTTAATTCTTTCTAAGCATTTAACAGCATTTTTAATATTTATAATTTCAAATTGCTGTGCATAAATATCATAGCCAAAATCATTAATATATCTTTCTAAACATAATTTTCCAAATAATATAGATATTGTTTCATCATACATTGTATTAGAATGTAAGTAGCGTTCATTATTCACTTTTGTAAATAATTTTATTCCGTGTCCTAATTCGTGTGAAGTAGCTAGTATGTCTATTCCATTTTGTATGTAAGGAACTTTCACTTCAACGTTTCTTGTAATGCCATCAGATATTTCACTTATACATACAGACTTTTCAGCATCATAATTATTGCTGAATTTTATTTGACTTTTTAACATTTTTAAATATACTAAATATAATCTTATGTCTATATCTTTTAGCATATTACCTATATATTTAATTCCAATTTCATTTGTTAAAAACTTATCACATATAAGCAAATCAGTTCTAGGAGACAGATTATAATTAGTCACGTACAAATTGCTAAAAGTATTCATAAACTTTATTTCTCTTTCTTTCATTTCTTCCATAATAATCTCCTATAAATTGCATACTATAATAACATAATTTTGTTGTTAAAGTCAATATAAAAAGTTATATTATCTTTGCTTTTACTTTCTTACTATTTTACTTTGTATTTCTACTGGTGTTTTATAATATTTATTTTTTTCTTTCAATTCCTCTTGATAGCGGTCTTCAAATTCTTTATTTGTTAGATTATATTTATAACCTTCATAAATGTGATCGGCATCAAGAATTATTAAATCTCCTTTTTTTAGTTGAGGAGCATTTATATATTTTTTTAATTCTAATGCTTCATCAGTAGGAGATAATGGTGTATTCCAGTGTACTATGTTATCTTTTTTTAGTCTTCCAACATTACGCTTTGCAACATCAGTCCATACTAAGCCTAGGGCTCTTATTTTTTTATATAATTGATATAATTCTTCAGTTGTTACCTCTGTTTTAGTATCTACTCTCTCTGTTACTTCTAGAAATATTTTATTTTCTTCATTTATTTTTATACTTTCTCTTAATAAAGGAGTAATTATATATGGATTATTAGGAAAACTATCAGTATATCTTTTGATACCTATTTTTAATACTTTGTCTCCTACTGCTAGTACATAAGAAAATGTTCCTTTACCTAAATATTCTATGTCACCATAAGTTTTATTTTCATTTTGACATAATTCTTTTATAATAATTTTTATTGTATCTATTCCGACTTTAAAATCTTTATTGTTAAATTTTTCCCCATATATTTCTTTTAATATATCTTCTATGGTATTATTTAGATATTCTTCGTTATTTTGAACTATTTTAGTTATTTTTGTACTTGTTTCTTCATTTAAAGTACCTTGCTTTTTTAATTCATATAAATCTTTAATATTGTTACTTATGATATTATCAAAGTTTTGATATACTTTATCTATATATAAATTATTTTTTAATAAAAAGGAAGTTAATTTAATGGATATCGTTGAATTAACTAAATATTTATCTATAACATAATTCATTACTTCTTCATTATCTTTTATTTTATTTAATATATCATGTAGTGTAAAATCATCTAAAACTGGTATTAGTTTATCTATATATGATATTAATTTGTCATTTGGATATTTTGTTATTCGATTTATGATGGGGTATGTATCAATATTATTTTCTTTTAATTTGTTATAATTATTTATTATGGCATCAATTAATTCATCTCCATCATACACTATTAAATAAGATGCTATCCAGTTATAATCAGAACAGTTCTTTAAAATATAGTCTGCATATTTTCTTATTTTATCTTTATTTCTTTTGCCTTCTTTTAGTAAAAATGCTTCTAGTTTACCTATTCTATTGCTTGATAAAGCTTTATTTAATCTTATTTTAAATATATCCATATTAGTCACCTACTATAATTTTAACATATATTTATTTTGTTTTCTACATAAAATGTCTAATTTAAAGACTTTGGCTTTAAATTACTATAGAAAGACCTTAGGCTTTCTATAGCAGTGAACAACGAAGTGTGAACTCTAAAAGAAAAATAGTCTAGTATAATTTACTAAACTATTTACTTTTTAATATTTCTTTTAAAAATTCACCAGTATAAGAATTTGGATTATCGGCGACTTGTTCTGGAGTACCTACTGCTACTACTGTACCACCACCAGAACCTCCTTCAGGTCCTAAATCAATTATATAGTCTGCTACTTTGATAACATCTAGATTATGTTCTATTATTATTACAGTATCGCCATTATCAACAATTCTCTCTAGGATAGCAAGTAATTTTTTGATATCGGCTTGATGTAAACCAGTGGTGGGTTCATCTAAGATAAATACTGTTTTACCAGTAGGTTTCTTTTGTAATTCTTTAGCTAGTTTTACTCTAGCAGCTTCTCCTCCGGATAACGTTGGAGCACTTTGGCCTAGCTTGACATAACTTAAACCTACATCATCTAGTACTTTTAATTTATTTAATACTTTAGGATGATTTTCAAAGAAAGGTATAGCTTCTTCAACACGCATATTTAATACATCATATATATTTTTTTCTTTATATTTTATTTCTAATGTTTCACTATTATATCTTGTTCCATTACATACTTCACATGGTACATAAACATCTGGTAAGAAGTGCATCTCTATTTTTTTAACACCATCACCCCAGCAAGCTTCACACCTTCCACCTTTAACATTGAAACTAAATCTTCCTTTGTCATAACCTCTTATTTTAGCTTCTTTGGTTTCAGCAAAGATATCTCTTATATCATCAAATACTCCTGTATAAGTAGCGGGATTACTACGAGGTGTTCTTCCTATTGGTGCTTGAGATATTTGAACTACTTTATCAACATTCTCTAAGCCTTTTATTTCTTTATATTTACCTGGTTTATCTTTAGAACCATATATTTTTTGAGCTAGGGCTTTATATAGTATTTCATTTATTAAACTTGATTTTCCTGAACCTGATACTCCTGTTACGAGAGTCATTGTACCTAGTGGTATTTTTACATTGATATTCTTTAAGTTATTTTCTTTGGCACCTTTTATCTCTAGATATTTTTTATTACCTTTTCTTCTTTTTGTAGGTACTTCAATTTTCTCAGTTCCTTTTAGGTATCTTCCAGTAATACTATTTTCATTATTCATTACTTCTTCAGGAGTACCTGCCGCTACTACATTTCCACCCTCTAGTCCAGCACCTGGTCCTATATCAATTAGGTAGTCTGCTGCTAGCATTGTATCAGTATCATGTTCTACTACAATAAGGGAATTGCCTAAGTCACGCATTTCTAATAGAGAATTTATTAGTCTTTGGTTATCTCTTTGATGTAAACCTATACTTGGTTCATCTAAGACATATAAGACTCCTGTTAATCTTGAACCTATTTGAGTAGCTAATCTTATTCTCTGGCTTTCACCTCCGGATAAGGTGCCAGCTTCCCTTGATAGTGTTAGATATGATAGGCCAACATTTATTAAGAAGTTTAGTCTTGAATCTATTTCTTTTACTACTATTTCTGATATTTCTTTTTGTTCTTTTGTTAATTTTAGATTACTAATAAATGTTCTTAGATCTCCTATTGACAAACATGTTACTTCATAGATATTTTTGTTATTTATTAGAACATTTAATACTGATGGTTTTAGTCTTGAACCATGACAAGTAGGACACTCTAGTTCTGTCATATAGCCTTCAATCCAATCTCTTATCCAAGTACTTTTGGTTTCGATATATCTTCTTTCAAGATTGGTTATTATTCCTTCATAGTAACTTGTTGTCTTTCTAGTATTTCCATTTTTGGCTTTATAATTAAAAGTTAGAGGTTCGGTTGAACCATATAATATTAAATTTAATTCTTCTTTGGTTAGGTCTTTAACAGGTTTACTCAAATCAATATGATAGTAGTCCGCTAGTGTTGTTAGTTCAGTATACATAATACTTGATTCTTCATCTAGATTTATTGGTTTGATAGCACCATCTAGAATAGAGATATCTTTATTTGGTATTACTAAGTCAACATCTATTTTATATTTTACTCCTAATCCTTTACAATCAGGACATGAACCATATGGAGCATTGAAAGAGAAGATTCTTGGTTCTAGTTCTTCAAGAGAATAATCACAATATGGACAAGCATAGTCTTCACTCATGGTTATTTCTTCTTTACCTACAACATCGATTACTACTTTACCATGACTTAATTTACTAGCAGTCTCTAGTGATGAATATAGTCTACTTCTTATTCCATCTTTGATTACTAGTCTATCAATTATTACTGATACATTATGTTTTTTATTTTTTTCTAATTCTAAATCGATTGTTAGTTCTTTTATTTCACCATCTACTTTTATTCTTATATATCCTTCTTTTCTTAGCTTTTCAAATAAATCTTTTTGAGTTCCTTTTTCACCTTTAACTACTGGTGACATAACCATTATCTTGGTATTTTCTTCTAGTTCTAAGATTTTATTGGTCATTTCTTCGATTGACTGAGATGAAATAGGAATATGATGATTAGGACAATGGGGAACTCCTACTCTAGCAAATAATAGTCTTAGGTAATCATATATTTCGGTTACGGTTCCAACAGTACTTCTGGGATTTTTGTTAGTGGTTTTTTGATCAATAGAAATACTTGGTGATAGACCTTCGATGACATCAACATCAGGCTTACCAGATGAACCCAAGAATTGTCTAGCATAAGCAGATAAACTTTCAACATATCTTCTTTGGCCTTCGGCATAAATTGTATCAAAAGCAAGGGATGATTTTCCTGAGCCTGATACACCAGTCATTACTACTAATTTATTTTTGGGTATTTCTATATTTATATTTTTTAAATTATTTTCTCTAGCACCTTTTATTATTATTTTATCCATATTATCACTGCTTCCTTTTCCTTTGGTATTATACCACATTTTTTTAAAATTATAAACAAGAAAAAAATGCTAATTGATAGCACTTTATATTTATTAAAAATTTAATTCGCCAGGGGATACGGTTCTAGCACCAGAGTCGGCCCATGGGTTGTTTATTTTTCTTTCTAGTACCTTATGTTCCTCTTGCTCTTCAGGAATAAAGTTTTCTAGGTCTGGGCTTGTGTAGTTTGCTTCTTTTGGTTCTTCTTTTACCTTGCTAGAATCTTCTTTAACTGAATTATCAAGTTCTTTATCAAAAGTAACCGCAAGTTCATTTATAGGTTCTTCTGGTATATCCATGGTTAGAACTTCATCACGAGGATGAGTTAGTTTATCTTGGTTTACTAAGTTAGTATATTTTGAATCATAAATACTTGCTTCACCTGGAGTACTTGATAAAGTTTCTTCTTTAGGGGGATCCTCTAATGCTTTGGTATCTTCAGATAATGGTATATTCTCTTCTTGTGGAGGCAATGTTTCTTTTTTTGATTCTTCAGATAGTAATTTATTTACTGTATCTAAAAATTCTTCTTTACTTTGAGTAACCGCTAGTAAATCTATTATTCTTAACTTTTCTTCTGGGGTAAAATTATTATTCATACTTGTGCCTCCTTTACACTTATAGTATATATTAGAAAAGAAAAAAAGTAAATATTATAGTTAGTAATTATTTTTATTTGACACTATACTTGATGCTTTTTTTCTTATCCTATTAATTATATTATATACAGTTCTTTGATTATTATCTATTATTTCAGATATTTCTTTTGGTTTATAGTTTTGTTCTTTTAATTTAAAAACTAATTCTTCTTGCCAAGTTAATTTACTTATGATTGTCTTCTTTAATTTATTATAGTTATATTCTTCAAATATTTGTAGTTCTGGGTCATACTTTTTATCATATGAGAACATATTTAAATAATCAGTACTATTAAGTGATGTTGCTTCACTTAGAACTCTACTCTTTTTGGTATTATTTTTTCTAAAAGCATTTTTTAAAGCATTATCTAGGCATCTATTTAAATAGATATTATAGGGAGTAGTATCGCGATAATTATCTATTGTTTCATATAATGCTAAAGTTCCTTCACTTATATAGTCCTCTAGCTCATTATTAGTGTTATTTCTTTGTGAATATTTTCGAGCTTTATAATAAATTAGATTTTTATATTTTTGATAAATTAGGTCTTTTACTTGATCATCATCTTTAGCTAAATATAATAGTTCATAATCATTATCCATATTATACTCCTCTTGATCTATTTATTTCTGCTAGAAAGATGCCACAAGCTACGGAAGCATTTAAACTATTTACTGTTCCACTCATAGGTATTTTGGCTAAGTAGTCGCAATTTTCACTTACTAATCTACTTATTCCCTTACCTTCATTTCCTATTATTAGAGCAGTTTTCATTTTATAATCAATATCGGTATAAACTGTTCCTTCCATATCAGTACCTACAACCCAATAACCATAGTCTTTTAATTTTTTGATGGTATTATTTAGGTTTGTTACTTTGATTATTTTTACTTTTTCAATGGTACCTACTGATGCTTTTACAACAGTTCCGGTTATATCTACTGAACGATCATTAGGTATTATTATGGCATCTACACCAAAGGCTTCGCATGATCTTATGATGGCTCCAAAGTTATGGGGGTCTTCAATATGATCTAATAGGACCACTAGTGGATACTCTTTATCGATATTTGGTATGATATCTTCTAGTGAATAGGTTTTAACATCTTCTACTTCTAATATTATACCTTGATGTAAACCTTTACACATTTTATCTAAATCACGCATATCTAGAAGAATAGGATTTATATTTTTCTTTTTGATTAGAGTGATTATTTCATTATCTTTAAATTTATTACTTAGATATACTTTTTTTATTTTATCTTTTGTTTGTAATTTTTCTCTTGCTACATTCTTTCCATATATTTGCATTATTTCACCTCTATTTGTTCTAATATTTCTTTTAATCTATCTTTATTATTTAAGTATAAGTCTCCTAGTAAGGCTTCAAAACCAGTAGATAATTTATAGGTTATGATATCGGTATTTTTAGGGTGATTTTCTTTTTTGTTATTTCTTCCTCTTTTTACGATATCTAATTCTTCTTCAGTTAAGAAGTTATCTTTAGTTAATTTATCTAATATTTTTACTTGTCCTTTTGCGGATACATAAGGAACTGCTGATGCATTTAATTTATTGGCATTATTGATACCTTGTTTTAATAATTTTTCTCTTATATATAAAGATAATACAGCATCTCCTAGCAAGGCTAATACTTGAATATTTATTGTTTTAGTATTCATTTTATACACTTCTTTCTTTGAAAAAAATATTGTTTTTCTTCATATTTAAATGACACATATAGTTTATCATATATAGTTATCTTTGTCTATAATTTGGTAAAAGAAAAGTAGCATTTTTATCTGCTACTGATTATTTTGCATTATTTGTCCAAACATTGATGGTCCAGTTCTTGTTTGTCCTCCTACTGGGATGGGATTATTTACTTGATTAGACTCATTTACTGGATTACCAAAGAATGGATTACTATTTAAATTAGTATTAACTCCCGAATTCATGTTTGGAGTACTATTTATATCTATTTTGAAATTATCTGTTGTATCCATTAGATTGGTTGGTTCTGGCGTAGGTTGTTGATACAAATTACCACTGAAGTTTACTGGTTCATTACTTTGATTATTTACTACTTGATTATCTAATTTAGGAATTTGTTCTCCCATCGGTTGATAATTAGTTGGTTCTAGAACTGGTGTTGGTACTTCAAAGTTATTTGTTTGTAAATTTGGCATAGCCTCAGTTTGATTCATGTTAGGAATATTTAAATTATTTGGTACTTGTCCTTTTTGGCTTGATACTTCTACTGGTTCTGGTGTTGACATTTGAGGTGTTACTTCTACAGCAGGACTACTTGGAGTATTAAATGCTGGTACTTCAAAACTTGGAGTACTTACAGGAATACTTTCTGTATTTACTGGTTTCTCTTTTGGCATATCGAATGCTCCTGAATTAAATGTAGGAACTTCAAAACTAGGCATGCTATTTGCTACACTTTCTTTAGGTGGATTAAATACTGACTCCTGAACAGGTAACTCTACTTTTTCTTCTTTATTATATTTGTTATTAAGATTTTTTAATGTCTCACGAGTAGGTTCTTGTAATAACTCATTCGTTATATCCTCTAACTCTTCTTTTGTAAAATATTTCATATTAGGCCCCTCCTTATTATAAATAAATTATAATATAAAAAAGATAAAAAGTAAATAGAAATATCACTTTTTATCTAGAATAATTTTTGAATTAGTCTGCTAATTTTTTGTTATGCTTTATTTCTTCCCAACCTAAATTTCTTTTAAATATTGATATCATAAGGCATAAGATATAGCTTAATAAAAATAATGGGTTATATAATGTTAATTTTGTTTTTGATACATTTAAATTTAATTTATTTTTTTCACTTTTAATTATTATATATGTTATACCCGCTAATTCTAAGTAGATTAGTAATAAGACTACTACTAAAGTTTTTATAAATGCTGTAATATCATTTATTGTTAATGAACTTACTATTAATAAAAGAACTCCTATTAAAAGGTATATTAGTGGTTGTACTCCTATTACGGTACTTATTTTTGAACCATAGTTTTTATCTTTATAATCTAGACTTCTTCTAATTTCTTTGATATATATTTTACGAGCTTCAAAATAACCTTTTACCCATCTTGTTCTTTGTTTCATAGATACTTTAAAACTATCTGGTTGTTCATCATAAAAGATAGCTTTCTCATTATAGGTTGTAGTTAAGTTATTCAAAGTACTATATAGAGTTAATTCATAATCTTCAGTTAAGGTATTAAAAGGGAAACCTTGCCAATCTTCCACTAAAGAACCTTTGATATAATATCCTGTTCCTGATATGGTTAAATTATTGGTATATTTACTTTTTAATTGATTACCAATTGTATTTATCATAGAAAAGGTTAAGGCAGAAGAAGCTGCTACTAAGGTAGAACTATTTTTAGTATTACGATAACTTATGCCAATATCATAACCTTCTTCAATACTATTTATCATTTCTTTGATATAGTTTTTATCTAAGATATTATCGGCATCAAAGATAAAATAGGCATCATATTTTTTATTTTTTGATAATATTTCTTTAATAGCATCATCTAAGGCATAGCCTTTTCTTTTTTTAGTTAAATCTTTTCGATAGACGATATTCATATTATGTTTTTTGACTATTTCTACTGTAGGATCTTCTTTTGATTCTACAATTATATAGACATCTTTGGAATTTATTTTTTTAGTTTGCTTTTCAATACTAATTAGAAGTTGTTCTATTACTTGAGATTCGTTACGTGCAGGTATTAAAATACAATATTTATTAGTTACTGTATCTGACTTCTTGGGACTATTGTTATTTCTTGTCATTACAAAGAAACTATATACTAACAAGAATAGTGAATAAATTATTAATAAAAAACTTATTATTGTTGTCATCTTACCACCATATTCGTATAACTTTTCTTCATTCTTTCATCATTATATACTTTATCTAAAAACTCACCATATCCTGTCAGTGGTTTATAGCCTTCATGTCTTAGTCCCATTCTTATACATGCACTAAATGATATAAACATATCTATTGTTATTACTACTAATAGAATGTAATAAATTAGATTTCCTAAATTATATGGTATCTTTTCTATTTTGTTTGATACAAAGGGATATATTTTAACCATGAGTATATAACATAATAAACCCCAGAATAACATATATGGTAAAGTTGTTCTGCCATTTATATTTAATAGATATGTTGAATAATCCCATGATGTTGTTCCAGTAAAGGCCTCCTGCAAGAAGCTTATTAGATATTCGAAGGCTCCTCCTATTAAAGAACCTATTAAGAAATAATCTAATTTTTGCCTCGGCTTTCTAGCAAGAATATATACCATGATACATGCTCCCCAACCATATATTGGAGATAATTCTAAATATAATAATCCTCTTTTAGTGGAATAATCTAGTATTCCATAATTGATATAATTCTTAGCCATAAATAGTATATCTTCATAAAGACAACCTAAGAAACTAAAAATGACAAAGATTAAAAACATTTTCTTAAAAGATAAACCTTCTGCAAATGGTGTTCTATCTTTTAAAAGATATTCTTTTATTTTCTTCATACTGCTAACTCCTTTTATATTAAATTATTTCTTTCATATATATTGATATCATATTTAGTATATATATCAACTTTTCCTTTTTTAGTAAACTTTATGAAACATAAATCTTCAATTACGATATCTTTATCTTTTTCTAGATTGAATGTTATTTTTTTACATTCTTTTAATTTTGGATTATTATGAGTCATTTTTGTTATATTTAAGTTATTAGCTATATATATAGTAATATTATTATTTGTATAATAATCTAATCTGATATAATCTTCAATTACTAGAGAACCTTTTCCTTTTAACTGGTAACTTCTTGGTTTTATCTCTTTTTTAGGAGTTATTTTTTTTATTTCTTTTAGAGATAGGCTATTTAGAATACTACCTTCATTTAATAAGCCAGGTGTATCTATTATTTTTAAATTATCTAAGTTTATTTCTATTTTGTTTAGGGTTGTTGAAGGATATAGACTAGTTGTTACTTCTAGTTGTTTGTCGGTATAGTTTTTTATTAGTTTATTTATTAGAGTTGATTTACCTGAATTAGTCATTCCTACAAAGTATATTTCTTTATTACTTTTATTATATTTTTTTATTTTGTTTAATAAGCTATCTAGATTGTAATTTTTTATTGAACTTATTATTTCAATATCTAGATAGTTATTAGTTATATTAGATATATAATTTATTAATTTATAGTCCTGAACTGATTTTGGTAATAAATCTTTTTTGGTTAATACTAATATTACATTATTAAATTTATTTATATATTCTAAATTAATATTTAATAATGATGCTAAATAGACTACTAACGCATCTTTAGGGATACTATTTAAAATATCAGTATAGTCTTTATTATTTAATGTTACGGCTTTATATTCACCATAATTTTTTAATTTAAAGCATCTTAAACATAGTTCATTATCTATATTTTCGGTATATCCTTCTTTATTTATATCTTCTGTTTGAAGAATAATGCCACATCCTGTACACTTCTTAATCATAATATTCTCCTACTTTAAATATTCCTTTTTTATTCATTTTATTTATTTCTTTTCTTTCTATATAACGATGTATTTTAGTAAATGGCATATCAATATCAGACATTGGATTTACTAATACTGTTGTTATACCTACTTTATTACCACCATAGATATCTGTTACTAATTGATCTCCAATAATTGCTACTTCAGATAAGTCTAATTTGTATTCTTTTAATACTTTTATGAATTTTGCTTTTCTTGGCTTTCTAGCAGATGGACAACAATCAACATTTAAATATTTTTTAAATGGTTCTAGTCTATTTCTTGGTGAATTAGAAAATATTATTACTGTAAAACCTGAATCTTTTAGTTTATCAAAATGATTTTTTAATTTTTTAGTTGGTTTTTTATCTACATATGGTACACAAGTATTATCTAAATCAAAGAGTAAACATTTTATACCGTTTTCTTTTAATTTATCGTAATTGATGGTATAGATACTTTTTTGATAAACATCTGGATAAAAATAATTCATATATAATTCACCTCGCTATAAATATTATACTATATTTTTTTTATTATTGAAAGTTAATGGTTATTTTTCTTTACTTTAGTTAAATTTATACTCATAACTAAAAGGGATAAAGTTAAAATTATAGTAACTATATTTAATACTACCGCACTTTGAGTTAAACCCGCTAGTAGGAGGAGAGTATAACCTGTAACTCTTCCAACATTTAATGTTACTTCTCTTATGGCATTAAATTCACATTGATTACTTTTATTTACTATTTTGCTATTAGATAAATTAAATATTTTAATTTTTCTAACTAGAGATAGTATTTCTGCAAATATTACATAACTAAATTTATATATTATTACTGTAGTATTTGTTTTTAATATTAAAAATATTATTAAAGATATTACTGGTATTATACTTGATATTATTATTACTTTTTTATCATCTCTTTTATTATAAATTAAACCATATATTTTTACTACTAATATTGATAATAATGTTGCTATGGAGGTTATTATTCCTAGATTGATATTTGTTTTAAAGGAATTTAATATTAAAATTACCATTACTGTTTCTAAAGCGCCATTACAAATATTCATACCAATAAAGAATTCTCCTGCTAAGCAATTTATTACTTGTTTATTCTTTTTGAGTTCTAGCCAAGCTTTTTTTAAATTGTACTCTTCTAAATCTCCATTATGATTATCAGTTATGAAAAAAGATAATATTATTTGGATAAGTGATATAAATAATACTATAACTGCTGTTAATATATAATTGGTTATAGTTATTATACTACCGAAAATTATTGGAAATAGAATACCTACTACTGATATGGTTATAAATAATTTTACCATGTAGTTTGTTCTTTCGGTATTTTTTACTTTATTTATAATGAATAAATTATATGGAAAATAATAACAACTTGCTGATATACCATATAGTATTGATATGATTGGTAAATAATTTATTATTTTTTCTTTTAATAATATTATTATTAAAATATAAATAAAGTTTAATATTATTCCTATTCTAAATATTTTAATTCTATTTTTTTTTCTGCTAGGGCCGCTACTACTAAAGTGCTTAATGCCATTGTTGCATATGTAAATATATAGTATATGGATATATTTAATATACTATTAGTAGATGTACTTATAAAGTAAGCTGTTAAAAAAGGACCAAGAAATATGGTCATTATTTTTTTGATTGCATCCATTATTATTATTATATTTTGTTCACTTTTTATTTTTTTCTTCATTGTTATACCTCTTATTTAATATATATTTATATTGTATCATATATTTTGGTATAATTAAATGTTTATTTTTATATTATTTAATAGGTGATATGATGTTATTTAATTTATTTAATCTTTTATTTGGCAATCTTACTTTTTTTAGTGGTGCTTACTCTAATAATGTTTTTCCTGATCCTTTATCTAAAGAAGAAGAGGAAAAATGCATAGAAAGAATGATAAATGGAGATAAGGAGGCTAGAAGTAAACTTATTCTTCATAATCTTAGACTAGTAGCACATATTGTTAAAAAATTTGAATCTACTTATAATGATGTTGATGATCTTATTGGGATAGGAACTGTTGGACTTATTAAGGGTATTGATAGTTTTTCTCCTAATAAGAATGTAAGACTTACTACTTATATTGCTAAATGCGTCGAAAATGAGATTCTTATGTATTTTAGAGCGGATAAAAAGAATTCTAAGAATGTTAGTATTTATGATGGTATTAGTTATGATAAGGAAGGAAATGAGGTTACAATACTTGATGTTTTAAAAACTGAAGATCCTGATTTTAATGAAGAAATATATAAAAATGATAATATTAAATTATTAAAAGAATATATGAATATTCTTACTCCTAGAGAGAAGGATGTTCTTACTAAGAGATATGGTCTTAATAATAATGATGAAATTACTCAAAAGGAAATTGCAAAAAGTTTAGGTATTTCGAGAAGTTATGTTTCTAGGATTGAAAAAAGGGCTATTACTAAAATATTAAGAGAATTTATTAAAAATGATACTAAGAAATAGTAAAATAATAAATAATTGTTGACTAAAAGGCAATTTTATGGTAAAGTTAATTACGAACTGATGAGGAGGGAATACGATGAAGAAAGTAACAACTAAAAAAACTAGATCTGTAAATAATAGACCTAACTGTTTAAAAATAACTAAAGGTACTCAAAAAGTTAACTTTACTACTGTTACTGATAAAGATGGTAAAAAAATTAAGACTAGTGTTAGTGAAGCTAGAACTATGAAGAAGAATAACAAGAAAGTTGCTTAATGAAATGGATTTATATCCATTTTTTATTTGTCCACAGAAGTTGTTGATAAATAAAAAGAAGACTAGTTACTAGTCATTCTATTTAAAATATTCATCAAATATGCTTTCATTATATTCTTCTATTGAATAGTAATAGAAGGCACCTGCTTGATTTTTATATTCTGTATTTCTTTCTTCATAGTTACTATTATTAAAAATATTTTTTATTTCTTCATCAGCAGAATCTAATACTATTGAGCCTGCAAATACTTCAAAAGTATAATTTTGATTATTTACTTGATAAGATACAGTTAAGTGATCTCTATCCTGACCACCCCTTCCTAGACTATATGTTTTTACTAATTTGTCTGTACTTATTTTATCTAGTATTTGTTTAAGTTCTTCTTTAGATAACGATACTTCTTTATCTATGTCTTGAGAGTCTCCTAACTGAATATTTCTTTTTCTAGATAATTTTATTTCTGAGATATTGTAAGATAATAATTTATCGGTCCAGTTTACTTCAGTATTATTATTTTCTATTACATCATTTTTATTGTCTAATTTGTCATTTTTATTATTTACATTTACTTTACCAGTTAATACTAATGTAAGAATTATTAATAATAAAATTATAATTATTGTTAGCATTATGATTATAATATTTTTACTTTTATCTTCTTTCATTTGCTTTTGTTCATCTCCTTACTTTCTTTTATTTTATTATATCATGTTGTAATTATAATTACCAGTATTTATAAAAAAATATGGCTATTTTCTAGTCATACTTTTCTTTATCTTTTGGCATTTCTTTTAATAGTTTGTTATAGTATTCTTTACCTAGTCGATATTCTTCCTCAATTATTTCTTTACTTGGTTCCTTTTTATTTTCATTATTCATATTAAAAGCTCCTTTCTTTATTTATTATAAAGAGAGGAGCTATATTTATACTAGTGTTTTTACTTTTTCTATCATGTTATCACTAGTAGTTATGTATGAACCTACTACTGCTATATCGACATCTTTTAATAGTTTTATTGTTTTATCATTGATGCCACCATCTACTTCTAGTAAAATATTTTTATCTTTTATTAAGTTCTTTATTTCTTTTATTCTAGTGGGACTGTTTTCTAGAAATGGTTGCCCTCCTTGACCAGGCTCCACTGTCATTATTAATATTAAATCAATATCATTTAGGTATGGTATTAATTTATTTATATCAGTATTTGGCTTGATTGATATACCTCTTTTAAAACCATATTCTTTTATTTTATTTAATGTATTTTGTATGTTTTCTTCTATTTCTAGATGAATCGTTATATATTTAATATTTTTTAAGTCTTTTATGCGTTCAATATATGATAGAGGGCTACTATGCATTAAATGAATGTCTAATTTTTTATTTGATATTTTAGATAGTTCTAATGTTTCTTCTACTGGAAGAGACACTTGAGATACAAAATTACCGTCCATTACATCTATATGAAAGTATGAAATATCAGTGTTATTTAATATTTTGATTGTTTCTTTTCTATTGTTAGCATTTAGTATTGATACTGATAGTTTCATTTTTGACCTCCTATAAATGATTTATAATTGTTATATCTAGATAATAATATTTTATTTTGTTCTACTAGTCTCTTTACTTCGCAGTCATCTTCTTTTATATGCATACAATCTTTATACTTACAATTATGTAAGTTATCAAACATTTCTTTCATATTATCACGGATATCTATTTTAGTCATTCCACGGAAATCTACTGATGAGAAACCAGGAGTGTCCGCGACTAAAGATGAATCGATGTCATATAAAGTTGTACATCTTGTTGTATGTTTTCCACGACCTAGAGCCTTGGATATTTCATTTGTTTCTAGATTTAGATTTTTGTCTAGTTTATTTAATAGAGATGATTTGCCTGCCCCTGATTGACCAGCAAAGACTACTATTTTACCTGTAATTAGTTTTTTTATTTCTTTGATATCATTATTTGTTACTACTATGTAACCAATACTTTGATAGTAGTTAAATATCTCTTTAATATTTTTTTCTTCATCTTCATTTAGTAAGTCTGTCTTTGTTAAGCATATTATTGGTTCTATATTATTATAAGATATTATTGTTAATAGTTTATCTAACAAGTTACTATCAAAGTTAGGCTCTTTTACTGATGTTACAATTAATGCTATATCAACATTAGCTATTTGAGGTCTTATTAGGGAGTTTTTTCTAGGTTTTATTTCTAGTAAGTAATTATTTATATCATCTATTATTACTTTATCTCCTACTAGAGGAGTTATTTTATCTAGTCTAAACTTTCCTCTTGGCTTGCAGATATTTATCCCCTTATTTGTTCTTACTGTATAATTATTACTTTCGTTTTTGATTATTATACCTTCCATATTTTATTCCTATTCTGTTTTTTTATCTTTTTTATCATCTTTTGGCATTAATGAATCTGTTGGTTCTGTTTTATCTTCTGGTTTCTTTGATATAGTTATTTTTAAAGTATAACCATTATAAATTGGATCTCCAGGATCTCTACCTTGTGATAATACGATGTTTTCTTCTACATCTGTTGTTTCTTTATATGTTATATCTAACGTTAAATTATTTTCTTTAGCAAAATCTTGTACCTTTGATAAAGTCCATTTTTCTTTAACCATATCTGGATATACATCTACTTCTGGTATATATAGTGTTACTGAATCATTAGCATATAATTTTGTTTCTTTTTCTTTATCAGGTTTTGGCTCTTGATCTATTATCTGCTCTTCTTTGTCTTTATAATCAGATGTATTTTCTACTTCTTTGGTTTTCATTTCTACTTTGATACCTTTTAATTCTAGTTTTGCTTTTATTTCATAATAATTTTTACCAGTATAGTCTTCTAGTAATAGGTATTCTTTACCAGAAGATTCTACTATTGTGATAGTACTTCCTTTGGTTTTTGTTGAACCAGCTTTTGGTTCTGTTCTTATTACCTTTCCTTCTTCAATATCAGCATTTTCTTCATCTTTTGTAGTATATTTTAAACCTTGTTTTTCTACTTTCTTTATGGCTTCTTCTAAAGTAAGACCTGTTACATCTGGTACTTTTACTTCTTTAACATCATGATTACTTATTAGTAGATATACTACTGCTAATACTATTAGAAAGGCTAATAATATACCTGCCAATATAATTGGTAGTTTATTTTTTTCGTCTTTTTCTTTTAGTATTGAATCATCTGTATCAGTATTTTCTTCTTTATCAAGAGGTTTATCTACGACGGGCTTCTTTGGCTCTTTTGGTATAGGAGCTATTACTTTGGTTTCCTCTAAATCATTTTCAGGATATTCATATACTAATCTTTTTTCGTTATCTCTTTCTAAAGCAGTTTGTAAATCATTATACATTTCTCTTACAGAGTCATATCTATTTTTTGGATTTTTAGCAGTTGCTTTTAGAATTATATTTTCTACTGATTGTGGTATTGTTGGGTTTTGCTTTCTAACACTAGGAATTTTTTCTTTCATGTGTTTTAAGGCTATTTCAACAGCAGTGTCTCCTTTGAATGGTACGGAACCAGTTAATAACTCATACATTAATATTCCTAATGAATATATATCACTTTTTACTGTTGATCCCTTACCATTAGCCTGCTCCGGTGGTAGATAGTGGACTGAACCCATTACTGAGTTTGTTTGAGTTAATTGGGTTGAATTTAAAGCCATTGCTATTCCGAAGTCGGTTATTTTGATACGACCATTATCTTCAATCATTATATTTTGTGGTTTTATATCTCTATGAATTATATAGGCTTCATGAGCGTGAGCTAAACCATCTGTTAACTGACTCATTATATCTATTACTTCTGTTAGGGTTAAGGCTCCTCTTTTTTGAAGTAATTGTTTTAATGTCTTTCCTTCGATATATTCCATTACAATATAATAGTTTCCATCTTCTTCTCCAACATCATATACTTCAACGATATTTGGATGTGATAGGTTTGATACTGATAAGGCTTCTCTTTTGAAACGACGAATAAATTTTTCGTCGTTTGAAAGATCACCTCTTAAAACTTTTATAGCTACTTTTCTTTCAAGAATGGTATCTTCTGCTAGATAGACATTGGCCATTCCTCCTTCACCGATGGTTTTTATTATTTCATAACGATCATTTATTTTTTGACCTTTAGTTAGCATTACTTATCACCACTTTCCTTCTTCAGATAAGCTATTGATATGTTATCTGTTCCGCCTCTTATATTACTCTTTTTTATTAATTTTTCTACTTGTTCTTCGATTGAAGATTTACTATTTAATACTTTTTCTATTTGTTCATCTGTTACCATATTAGTTAATCCATCACTACATAGGAATAAACCATTTATGGTATTATCGATATCGAAGATATCTATTTCGATTGGATCATTAGCTCCTAGTGCTCTTGTAAGCAGGTTCTTTCTTGGATGAAACTTGGCTTGTTCAGGAGTTAGTTCTCCTGTTGAGACTAATAAATTTACTAGGGTATGATCTTTGGTTACTTTATGTAATTTTTCATTTTTTATTACATATCCTGATGAATCTCCTATATTTCCATAAAGGATATAGTCATCTGTTTTTATGGCTATTACTAGAGTTGTTCCCATTCCTTTACTTTCTGGATGAATAGAGGTATATTCAAATATTTTTTCATTTATTTCTTTTACTATTTTTCTTAACCAATCTATTCCTTCTTCTTTTTTTCCTATTGTTTCCATACTTTCGAAACTTTGAACGATATGTTCTATTGCTATATTTGAAGCTATTTCTCCGGCTTTATGTCCACCCATTCCATCTGCTACTGCGAGAATGAATTCATTATTTTTATTGCCAACTATTATTACACTATCTTCATTATGTGTTCTTACTTTTCCGGCATCTGTCATATAAAATGTTTGCATTATTTCACTTCCTCTTAATTATTGGCTCTTAGTTGACCACATGCGGCATCAACTGAACCTCCAAATTCTTTTCTTATTGTTACATTTATCTTATTTTTCTTTAGTATATCATAAAACTTCATAATTTTCCACTCTTTTGTTCGTTTAAATTCAATATTTTCTGTTTCATTATATGGTATTAGGTTAACATAGCAATTTATTCCTTTTAATAATATGGCTAATTCTTTAGCATTTTCTTCGCTATCATTTACATTATCAAGCATTATATATTCAAAGGTTACTCTACGATTTGTCTTATTTATATATTCTTTTATTGTTTCCATTAATTCATTTAAAGGATATGCTTTATTGATAGGCATTATTCTACTTCTAAGGGTGTTATTAGGAGCATGTAAGCTTATGGCTAGGTTTACTTGGCCTTCTTCATTCATAAACTTCTTTATACCAGGGATTACTCCACATGTTGATATGGTTATATGTCTTGAACCGATATCGATTCCTTTACCACAGTTTATTATTTTTACAAATCTTAAAACATTATCATAGTTATCAAATGGTTCTCCTATTCCCATTAATACTACATGAGTTATTCTTTTATTTATGTCTTCTTCTATTTGAAGTATTTGCTGTACTATTTCATAAGCTAATAGATTTCTTACTTTTTTTAATCTTCCGCTTTCACAAAAAGCACAAGTCATATTACAACCTACTTGAGATGATACGCAGATACTTGTTCCGTAATCATGAAACATTAATACGGATTCTATCTTGTTTCCATCTTCTAACTCAAATAGATATTTATTGACATTCTTGCCTTGCTGTTTTATTAACATTTTTATTTTATAGAAAGAGAAATCTTGTTTTAGTTTTTCTCTTACTTCTTTACTTATATTGGTCATATCATCAAATGATGTTACTCTTCTTTTATATAGGGCTTCATATACTTGAACTGCTCTAAATTTTTTTTCATTTATTGATATGAAATAGTCTTCTAATTCTTTTATTGTTAAATCATATATATTTCTCATTTTTTCACTTCTAACTTTCTATTATTTATTATACCAAAAAAAATATGTTATTAAAACATATTTTGATTATTTTTCTTTATGTTCATGATGATAATGTCCTTTTATTCCATATCTTTTGGTTATTGGATCTTTGAATAAGAAGTTTTTTATTGGTAATAATGTTAATACCATATAAGAGCCGAATATTATAAATAATACTATTACTGATATGTATGTATAGAAGAAGTGTAATGATTCTATATTTATTATATAGTAAAACACTAGATTACTTATAATAATAGTTAAATAGAATATTGTGATATCTATTGGTAATATGGCTTTTTTGGTTATTAATTGATAGGCATAAAATAGTAATGGTATTAGCACTATTATTACTAATATACTTAAGGCTTTGGCTTCAAAGTAATTGGGATTAAAGCCATATACTGCTCCATCATATAATGTCCATATAAAGGTTGGTGTTAAGGCTATTTTGATATGTTCCCAAGTACTTTCATTAACTGCGGCAAAAAGGGATACTACTTTATTATGTCCTGACCATTCATACATGAAATGTAAAAGTGTTCCTATTACCGATATAAAAATTATGGCTATTACTATATTCATATATCCTCCTATTTATAATATAATTATATATTATTTTTTTATTTATTACAACTAGTTATTTTAATGAAATCACAACAATTAAAAAATGAGTAATTCCTTATGATATATGGTTTTACTCATTTTTGATGTCAAATAGTTATTTATTATTCTTTAATAATCTTAGAGTATTTAGAATACATAATACTGTTACTCCTACATCAGCAAAGACAGCCTCTAGCATTGTTGATACTCCTAGTAGAGTTAAGATTAGTACTAATAGTTTTATGCCTATAGCAAAGATTAGATTTTGATTTATTATCTTTCCTGTTTTCTTAGATATGTTTATAGCAGTTATTATTTTATCTAGGTTATCATTCATTATTACTATGTCTGATGCTTCGATAGCAGAGTCTGTTCCTAGGGCTCCCATTGAGATGCCTAAGTCTGCTAATTTTAATACTGGTGCATCATTTATTCCATCACCTACAAAAGCTACGATTGTATTTTCTTTTTTATTATTTATTAGTTTTTCTAAATAATTATATTTATCACTTGGTAACATACTATAATTTACATCTTCTATATTTAATTCTTTAGATATTTCTAGTGTTTTTTCTTTAGAGTCTCCAGTAAACATATGAACTTTTATACCCATATTTTTTAATTTAGTTATTGTTGCTTTAGCAGTACTTTTTATTTCATCTTTTATTTCAATATCTGCAACTAGACTATTATTTATTGTTAGATATATATTACTACTTTCTTCTTTGATAGCACAGTATTTAGGGTTTCCTATTTTTACTTTATCTTTTTTATAAGTAAATTCTATTCCTTTCCCTGATACTTCTTTGAAATCTTTGATATCATTATGTGATACTTCTTTATTATATTTTTTTAATACTGATTTGGCAATAGGATGATTTGAAAGTGATTCTCCTTTAGCAAAAATTTCCATTATTTTATCTTCAGTATATTCTTTATTATGGATATTTATTTTTGATATATAGAACTCCCCTGTTGTGATAGTTCCTGTTTTATCAAAAGCTATTTCTTTGATATTTTTGATACTATCTAGATAATTACTTCCTTTTACTAGTATTCCTTCTCTAGATGATGCTCCAATACCTGAAAAATATGATAATGGTATTGATATGGCTATAGCACATGGACAAGATATTACTAGTATTGTTAATCCTTTATAGATACTTTCACTATATGTTAGATTTGTAAATAGTGGTAATAAGGTTGCGGTTAGAAGGGCGATTATAATTACTCCTAATGTATATTTAGATGAGTATTTGGATACTACTTTTTCGGTTTTGGTCTTTCTTTCGGTAGCAGTTTCTACTAATTCTAATATTTTATTTACTGTTGAATCTTTATAAATTGATGTTACTTTTACTTCTAGTAAACCTCCTTTATTTATACTTCCTGATAGGATATTATCACCAACTTTTACTGATATTGGAAGTGATTCTCCGGTTAGAGCACTTGTATCTAACATGGAAGAACCTTTTACTATGGTTCCATCTAGTGGTACTCTTTCTCCTTCTTTGACTACGATTATATCTCCGACTTTTATTTCGGTTGTTGGAACTACTATTATTTTATTTTTTTCTTTTAGATTTGATGTTTCTTCTTTGATATCCATAAGTTCGGCTACTGAGTTACGACTTTTATTTACAGCCATGCTTTCTAATACTTTTCCTAAATCATATAAGAATAGGACCATTAATCCTTCATGAGAATCTCCTAGTGCAAAAGCACCGAGAGCAGATATTGTTACTAGGAAGTTTTCATTTATTACTTTCTTTCTTAATTGTTTAATAGCGGTTAATAGTGTTTTATATATTAGGATTATGTAGGCTACTATTATTAAGATAGTATTTAAATAGTTTGGTAATTTTAATACTATTCCAAGTAATCCTATTAATCCTCCTAGTACTATTCTATAGATATCTATATTTTTATTTTCTTTTATTTTATCTTCACTTAAAATAGCATCTGGTTCTATTTCACTTACTATTTTTTTTATATAAGTAAAAGCATCTTTTAAGTCTGTCTCCACTGTTACTGTTGATGAATTAAAATTAACGATTGCTTTTTTGATATTTTTATCTTCATTTAATTTATTTTCAATGGTTTTAGCACAATTAGCACAGTCTAGATTTTTGATATTATATTTATATTTCATTTATATGTTCCTTTCCAATATTAAATAGTTTTTTCACATGGTCATCACTTAGTTCGTAGTAGACTGTTTTTCCTATTTTGGTATATTTTACTAATTTTGCTGATTTTAGTATTCTTAGTTGATGTGAAATGGCGGACTGTGTTCCTCCAACTAGTGTTGCTATATCGCTAACACATAATTTATTTTCTAATAAGACATTTATTATTTTTACTCTTGTTGAATCTGCAAATACTTTGAATAGTTCTGCTATATCAATAATTGTATCTTCTTCAATTAATTCTTTTTGTATTTTATTTATATCTACATTATCTATCATATTATTTCTCCTTATTATATATGAATATATATTCATATATTTAAATAATATCACTATTAATATAAGATGTCAATATGTTTATATTATTTTTTATCAACCATATCTATTATATATAAGTTAATTATTATATACTATTATATGTTAAAAATAAAAACCACTTGTATTTTTTTACAAGTGGTTAATTTTATTATCTAGTTAATGTTCTTGTTTTAGCTTTTTCTACTGTATTAATATCATTAGATAATGATAATTCTTCTAACTCTTCTTTTGTTAAATCACTTAATGGTACTATGTAAAGATTATCGTTAGTTATAAACCCTCTTACTACATTGGTATCAGTTCTCCATATTCTTGTATAATAGATACCATCATTGTCATAGAAGAAAGATATGTCAGTAGCAGAATTTATTTGTGAAGAAAGGTTTTCTTCTGTACCAAAAAACTCATATTGAACTGAATTACTATTAAATAATACACCTATTGCTTCTAAATAACTACCTTTCAATAATATGTATTTTGGTAATTCTCCTTCATACTCAAGAAAATCTTTATTATTTAATCTATTTTCATAACTTTCTCTCAATTTTAGAACAAAGTACTGTCCATCTATATCTTCTTTTTTACCTGTATTTAGTATATTATTGATGCCTTTGTCTACGTATTTGCTAGCACTGATATTATCAATTATCATACAGTCGCTTTTCCATCCAGATGATGGATTGATAGTCCAAGTATTTTTATTTCCTGCAACCACATAACCTTCTGGTGCAGCAACTTCAGTTAATGTATACAATCCATCCTTTATATTTTCTATTCTATGTGCTTCTTTTGAACTACTAATCCAACTTTCTATTAAGTTATTATTTTCATCTCTAAGTTCAAATTTAGCACCATCTAGTAACATACCATTTTCAACGTCTGTGACAGAAACTTCGCAAAACCAAGATTCTTCTATTTTAGTGTAACCTTCAATTCTTTCTTGTTTTGTTGTTGGCTCAAAAGAATCACTTTCTTGTTTCTTTTTGCCACATCCTGTTAATCCAAATGAAGTTAATGTTAAACTAGATGCAAGCATTAATGATATTAGTCTTCTTCTTGTAGTTTCATTAATATAATTATTTTTCATTTTTTATCTTCTTCCTCTCAAAGTAATTAATATTGTATACCAATTTGTTTGCTTTGTCAATGCGCTTTTGATTATTTAGCAAACTAATGAATTATTCTGAAAAAATAATTTTAGTTTTGAGATGACAAGCTCAAAACTTTTTTCTAATGACCTTGGGCATTAGAAAACGGCGAACAACATAGTGTGAGACGATACTGAAAAAGAATCTATTTAATAGACTCTTTATCTTTATATTCTTCTAGTGTTAGGTTATTGTTATAAATACTACTGGCTATATTTCCTACATATCTTAAATGCCATGGTTCATAACTATATTTGGTTATATCTTCTTTTCCTTCGGGATATCTTATGATAAAACCATATCTATGACTATTTTGATGTATCCATTTAGTTTCTATTTTATCTTCAACATCATGTTCTATATAACATTTTCCATCTTTATATATACAAAAATCTAAAGCTAATCCTGTTTGATGTTCACTCTTACCAGGAGATGCTATTCTTGTTATGGCATAGGTAAATCCTTTTTCTTCTAGTAATTTATTATATATTTTTTCTTGATAATCATAATCTCGATAGCCACTTACTATATCAATATGATATCCATTTCTTAAGGCTTCTCTTTTTAGTTCTTGAAATGCTTCTAGGGCTTTATTATCTAGTAATATGTTTTCTTTATATTCACTATGAGCATTTTCTAATGTATTTGGTATGTATGCTCTTGGCAGGGGATTATCTTTATTTACTAAAATACTATAATCCATAGATACCTCCTACTGTATTATATGTTATAAAAAAAGAAATAGATACTATTTTAATTTATCTATATCTTTCTTTACTTTATTTATTTTTGTATTTAGAGTAGTTATTTTATCTTCTAAGTCTTGTTTTTGTTTTTCTAGATTTTGATTATTTTCTTTGATTAATTCATAATTTTCTTTAATGTTTTTTAGATCTTCTATCTCTTCAGTTAATTCTTGATGTTCTTTTAGGTAGTTATTTAATTCTTTATTTTTGTTACTTAAATTTATTTTTTGATATAGGGTATATACTAGAAGGCTAAATATTATTAGGGTTATAATTATGATGATAGATGGTAATATTTTGTTTACTTTCTTCTTTTTCATTAGTAATATAACGCCTTCTTTCCATAATAGTTATATCTTTCTTTGAAGATACTTTTTGATTGGTATTTGGCTTTACCATCTATTGGATCAGATATTATGACTTTATCTTCGGTATAGCCTATTATTACTACAGCATGCTCATTGGCCTTCCAGTAAATTGTTTCTCCTGTTGGTTCATATATCCAAGACTGTGATATATATGGGACTGCTAGTGACATGGAGGTCCATACCATAACTGGTTTGCCGGTTTTTACTACTTCTAGTATTTTTTCAAAACTGGTTCCTGTTGCTATTTTGATACCACTTTTATATTGGCTAGCAACATTAGCAATTGGTTTTTCATATACTCCGTAAGCATTTAAACTATAGGGATTACCTATAAACTCTACCTCAGGATTGCCTCCATATAGTTTACCATCTTTGGTTATAGGAACACTTCCCTTTGGTAATTTGTTTATGATATCATCTGGTGTTACTGCTATTCCATAGTAATTTAGAAGAATGGTTATGGCTACTGACTCACAACCTGTTGGGTAGTTAGGATACTGATTGATAAAGGGTACATTTGAAATATAGAAACTATTTTTTTCAGCATTTTCTTTAACTAGCTTATAGTATTCTTTTTGAAGACTTGATAGTTTATCTTCTAAATCTATAATTGTTTTTTCTAGCGATGTTATATTGTCTTCAAGATCTTTTGAGATTGTTTTTTCACTAGTCATTATTTCTTCTATATCTTCATCACTGAAGGTAGAGACTGCGAGTAAATTGGATACTGAGGTATTTAAGTCTTCTTTTTCTTCTTTTAAAGTACTTATATTTTTCTTATCTTTTAGGTCCTCTTGTAATATCTTATTTGATGCTTTTAGTGATGCTATATCGTTATTTAGTATTAGTATTTCTGATATCATTAATAGTAATACTATGGTAAAACCTAGTAGTGTTTTTTTCATAACTACTCCTCTTTTCTTTTTTATAATTTGGTTATGTTTGGATGGCCTTTCATTAGTTTTCTTATACCAAATGGATGTGGAAAGGCTACGGTTATGATGGATTTATCAACACTTATTACTATTCCTTCACCAAACTCGGTATGAGAGATATGTTCTCCTACTTCATAAGTGGCATTTTTGTCGACAGTCTTTCTTACTTTAGTTATTATTTTTTCTAATTTTTTTGGTCTTTCTTTATCGATATATTCTTTATCTATTTCATCAATAAATCTACTAGGTTGATTTCTCATTGGATTACCAAATAACATTCTGGTATCTGCTGATGTTATATATAATTCTTTTTTGGCTCTTGTTATAGCGACATAACATAGTCTTCTTTCTTCTTCAATAGCGGAATTACTTCCATCATTAATAGCATTATAGTGAGGGAATATTCCTTCTTCCATACCGACAATGAAGACATAATCAAATTCTAGTCCTTTAACAGAATGGACTGTCATTAGGCTTACTCTATTTGAACTATCTTGGTGTTCGGACATGTCACTTACTAATGAGATTTCGTCTAGGAAGTCTCCGAGTGAGGCAGTTCCGTATTCTTCTTCATAACTTTTGGTTACACCTTTGAACTCATTTAGGTTCTCTAGTCTTATTTCATCTTCGAGTAATTTGGATGTTGATAGTTCTTTTTTGATGCCGGTTTTTTCTAAAATTTCATCTATTAATTCAGTTAGTGATAATGATTCACTAGCTTTGGTTAGGTCTTCGATTAGGTTTTTGAACTCTAGTTCTTTTCCTTTACTTATTGTTTCATATAGAGATAATTCTCTAGTTGTTGCTTCTTCAGTTAGAGTCTCAATTGTTTTATCTCCGATTCCTCTTCTTGGGGTATTTATTACTCTAAGCAAACTTACATCATCTTTATGATTATTTATTAGTCTTAAGTAACATAATAGGTCTTTTATTTCTTTTCTGTTATAGAAGTAGAAACTTCCTACGACTCTATATTTAATATTTTTCTTTAACATTTCTTCTTCAATAACACGAGACTGGGCATTAGTACGATATAATACCGCTATATCTTCTTCGTTTATGCCTTCACTTAATAGTCTTTTTATTTCAGTTCCGACGAATGATGCTTCTTCTTTTTCATTTGCCACTTCTTTATATTTTATTTTATTACCAGTTGCATTATTACTCCATAGGTTTTTATCTTTTCTTTCATGATTATTTTTGATTACGCTATTAGCGGCATTTAATATGGTTTTGGTTGAACGATAGTTTTCTTCAAGTAGGATTGTTTTGGCCTCAGGATAATCTTTTTCGAAGTTTAGGATATTCTTGTAGTTGGCTCCTCTAAAGGCATATATTGCTTGATCATTGTCTCCTACTACGAAGATATTTCGATACTTTGCTGATAGTAATTTACTAAAGGTATATTGGGCTTCATTGGTATCCTGATATTCATCTATTAGGATGTATTTATATCTATCTTGATATTCTTCTAATACACGAGGATAGTTTCTGAATAGTTTTATTGGTAGTATTAGTAAGTCATCAAAATCTACGGAATTACCATTTTTTAGTTTTTGTTGATATTCTTTATAGACTTCGACTACTTTGTGATCAAACTCTACTTTGGCAAATGAATCTATACTCATCATTTCATTTTTAGCAGAACTTATTTTATTTTTTATTTCTCTTGGGTTATATCTATCTTTAGACATATTTTTATCTTTTAATATTTTCTTTATGATTGTTAGGACATCATCACTATCTATAATAGTAAAGTTTTTTTCATAGCCTAACATACTATAGTTTTCTTTTAATATTTTTAGGCCTAAGGAATGGAATGTTGATATTTGAATATTATAGGCTTCTTTTCCTATTAATCTTACTACTCTATCTTTCATTTCTTTAGCGGCTTTATTAGTAAATGTTATAGCTAATATGTTATATGGACTTATACCATTTTCGATTAGATTTGCTATTCTATTTGTTAATACTTTGGTTTTTCCTGAACCTGCTCCTGCTAAAACAAGCATTGGTCCATCTATATGATTAACTGCTTTTTGTTGTTCTTTATTTAATTCTTGTATTTGCATCTTGTTACCTCACTTTTCTCTATTTCATTGTATCATATTTTAGAAATATTATAAAGGGTAAGATATTTATTTTGTTATTTTTTGTCACTTTAAGTCTTGGGTCTTAAAGTGCTATTTAAAGCCAATATTTTTATTGTCTTTAAATAGGATATCAGCCATATTTATTATAGAGTAGTTAGGGGTATATACTCTTTTTATTGGTTTATTAATAAAAAAACTTAATAGTTTGTTGTCTATTAAGTTATTTTTTACTTTTTTTGTAATGGCATTTCGGATAATTACTGCAACCAATGAAAATTCCATATTTTCCTTTACGCTCTATTAATTTACCTCCACAATCTGGACAGATCATATTTTTTTTCGAACTATAATCTTCCATTTTATTACTTTTACCCATATTACATCTATCACATAGGGTTTGAAGATTACTCATGATAGTTTTTCCGCCTTTAGATACTGGAATAATGTGATCAACGTGAAGTTTTGATCCGTCTTTAGCTGATATACCACATAATTTACAAGTAAAGTTATCTCTTTTCAAAACATTATATCTAATATCATCATTCATAATTTTTCTTTCCTGCTTTATGGTTTCTTCGTATTTATTACCATTTTGCCATTCTTTATACAATTTAACTAAATCTTCAAAAGAATAGTTTCCATATCTAGTTTCATTAACCTTTCCTGCATTACTTCTATAATAAACTTCTAGCTTTAATTTTATTAAAAACTCTTTTCTTTTATGAATAGAATCATTTAATACTCTATTTTCTATTTTTTGAAATTTTTTTAATGAATAATTTGTTTTATTTTCAGATTTATAATTAATAATTTTATCTACTTCTTTGGTATATTCTTCTAATAAATCGATATTATATATAGCATTTTCTATATCAGTTCTAATTAAATCAATATTATTTTCTATATGATATTTTATAATACTTGATCCTGTCACTCTCTCTAAACTTTTTCTTGAGTATTCGCGGTCTATAATATTATGTTTTTTCTTTGTTATCCTTTTAAAATGATATTTTTCGTTTAATTTATTCAATTCTTGTATTTTTATACTTGATTTTGATACTTCTTCATTTTCTTTTTTTATCATTTTTCTTATTACAAATATATATAATATTAGTGGAAACAATCCTATCAAAGTGCTGATGACTACAATTGTTTGTTCATTTAATGCTAATAATTTAAATAATATATATGATGTATAATAACTAATATAACCACTAATGATAATTAATGTTGTTTTTTGCCATTTCTTCATATTTGACACCTCTTTTTTATTATAACATACATTTTAAATAATCAATATATAATTTAACTAAGCAATTTGACAAAAGTATATATTTATGCTATTATTAGTATGTAAGCAAGGAAACTTGCATAAAATAAAAATAGGAAACATTCAATAGTCACAATTGAGTGTTGCCAATAATTTGGTTTCACCTGACTTAAAGCATTAAGTTAGGTGATTTTCTTTTTAATTAAATGTTTTAAATAACAATATAATCAAAAGGAAGATTGTCATAGTTTGAAAGAAAATTAAAAAATCTTTCTTGCTCATAATATCGCCTCCCTTCCTTAATAGAAGTTCGGCAAGCACCCAACTTATTTGAATATCTCCTAATACAATTATAACATTTTTTATATCTTAAAAACAAGCGAACACCTTAATATTTATGGTGCTTTCTTTAATATTTACTATAACTTTACAAACAATGTAAATAATTCATAGACTTCTACTGATGGCTATGAATTACTATAGAAAGACATTAGGCTTTCTATAGCAGTGAACAACGAAGTGTGAACTTAAAAAAAAGAAGGATTTATTTTTTCCTTCTTTTAAATATTTTTACTAGTAATTTTATTATTTTATCTATAAACCATAACAATGGATTTTGTCTCTCTAATTCTTTATCTAAGTCATTATTATTTATATTTTTTCTAAGACTCCTAATTCTAAATCTTTTATTGTATATAAGTGCTCAATTTTATCATAGGCATCTTCTAGATTCAGTCTAGATTTATTCCAACCATTTCCGTCTGTAATCCAAACAAATTTAACACCATTTAGTTTATTAATTTCATTATTTAGTTCTACATAACTTTTTGCAGTTTCATTCGGTTTAGATCCTTGTGTTCCATAAAAATTCACTTCCATTACTATTAATTCGTTATTTGAAGGACTCTTAAAAACAAAATCAAACTTCTTTGTTGCCTTTCCTATTGCACATAGATTTGTTCCATATTCTTTATCAATATCTTTATATTTCATTTGTTTTTGATATGGTACTCCAAGTTTTTTTATGAATTCCTCTACTAAATCTTCCATTATTTTTCCACTACGATTTTTTCTACTATTTGAATCTAATCCCACTTCTATCCCTATCGCATAATCAACAAGATTCTTAATTTTTCTATTACTTATTAAGTCAAATAATCCACTATTTTTTAAAAAATCTGCATAATTGTTGATCGGCTTGTCAATTTCTTTAAAATCGTAACAAATAAATTTTTCTTCTAGAAATTTAAAGTCCATATCTTTTATAGAATTTAACATATCTACTGTTGATGCATTAATTATATGAAATTTATATTCGTGAGTTGCTAATAAAATCGGTATTGATTTCATTATTTCTGGATACTCATTTATTAAGTCAACAAATTCTTCCTCTATATTTTCTTTTCCAATCAAGCTATTTAATAAGTTTAAATGTCTTTCATAATCTTTGATATTTAAATAAACTTTAGAAAAATCAACAAAAAAATCCGCTGGGGTTATACTTTTTTTTAATGATAACATTAAGTCATTAAAATTTCTTTTCACTTATATCACTTTCCTTTCTCCTTATTGTTAAATCTAAATATTCTTTTTCTTTTTCTATTCCTATATATCTTCTTTTTAATCTGTTTGCCGCTATTCCTGTTGTACCGCTTCCATTAAATGGATCTAATATTAAATCATTTTCCTCTGTAGAAGCAAGTATTATTCTTTCTAATATTTCAATTGGTTTTTGTGTTGGATGTTTACCACAAGTCTTTTCGCTAGGCTTTGTTAAACTAGTTTCCCATACATCTTTCATTTGCTTATTATTATTTATTTTTTTCATTAGTGAGTAATTAAACTTATGTTTATTTTTTTTGTCGGCTTTTTTAGCCCAAAGTATTGTTTCAGTAGAATGAGTAAATGCTCTGCAACTAATATTTGGAGGTGGATTTAATTTTCTCCAAGTAATGTTATTTATTATTTTAAATCCCTCTTCTTCTAATGCCATTCCTATTGAATAAATATTATGCATGGTTCCACTAATCCAAATAGTACCATTTTCTTTTAGTATTTTTTTACATAGTCTAATCCATTTTTTATTAAATTCGTGTTTTTCTTTTATACTAATTGCTTTGTCCCATGGACCTTTATTAACTGATACCATCTTTCCAGCACTACAAGATATTCCATTATTTGATAAAAAGTATGGTGGATCTGCAAATACCATATCAATACTATTTGGCTCTATATTTCTTAGTACTTTTAATGAATCTCCTTGTATTAATTTGAAATTATCTTCTTCATAATAATATTTTTTTATCATATTATTTATCCTATATATTATAGGTCAAAGCCTCTTTTATTTTCATAATTTGTAATAATAACTTCTTCTACTTTGCCTCTTTTTTTACCATTGGCGTTGATACTTCTCTTTGCTTCTATTAAATGTATATTATAATCTTTATAAAGTTCATTTATTAGTTCAGTATTGTGATTAGATAACATTACGTAGCAGCCTTTGTCTGATAATTCCCTATATACTTTGGCTAACCTCTTTTGTTGTTCTTTCCCAAAGCCATCCTCTGTATAACTATTGAAGGTTGAGGTATCTGAATCATATGGTGGATCAAAATATATAAAATCTCCTTTTTTTGCTTCTTTTACTGCTTCTTCAAAATCTGTTGATAATATTTTTATATCATTGTAATTTAAAAATCCACATATAATTCCTAAGTTTTGTCCTTCATAGGTATTTACTTTTGTTTTTTTACCAAATGGTACATTAAATTCGTTTTTACTATTTACTCTGTATAATCCATTAAAACAAGCTTTATTTAAATAAATTGTTCTTGCTGCTCTTTTATAATCTACTACTTTATTAAATTTCTTCTTATCTCTATCCATATTCCTTATTGTATAATAATATTCTTCTGAATGTTTCATTTCATGATTATTTAGTTCTCTGCACATTGCTTCAAATTTTTTTTCATCTTTAATGCATTCGTATACATTCATAAGTTCTTTATTTGAGTCATTAATAACTGCATTTTTTGGAGATAATTCAAATAGTAATGCTCCCCCTCCAACAAATGGTTCATAATATGTATTAAACTCATCAGGAACATATTTTTTTAATTTATCTATTATTTGTCTTTTTCCGCCTGCCCATTTTACAAATGGCCTTCCTTTTATCATTATTTCACCATCCTATGTTTATTATAATCTTGCTTTCTATACAATTATAACATTTTTTATATGCTAAAAACAAGCGAACACCTTAATATTTTTGTTATATTTTTTACTTTTTACTTTGTTTGATGAAAGTTTTTATTTATCCTATTATTTATTAGTATGTAAATAATAAAATTTATATAAAATAAAAAAGAAGGAAACATTTAATAGTAATAATTGAGTGTTATTAATAATTTAGTTTCAACTGTAAATGCAATATAGTCAATCACAATTCGGTTATTTGTGACTTTTTTGTTCGGTTATTTGTGGATTTTATGATAATAATATATACTTAAAATCAGAGACTATTAAGAGGCTCTGATTTTCTATAGAAAGACATTAGGCTTTCTATAGCAGTGAACAACGAAGTGTGAACTCTAAAAAAGAAGGATCTATTTTTCCCTTCTTTTAAATATTTTTACTAGTAATTTTATTATTTTATCTATAAACCATAACAATGGATTTTGTCTCTCTAATTCTTTATCTAAGTCATTGCTGTTTGTATCTTTATTATCTTGATTATCATTATTTTCTTTATTATTATCTTCTTTTTTTGGTTCTTTAGTTGTCTCTTTATCAACTTCTTTTTGTTCTTCTACTGGTGGTTTAGTAGTTGTAAACTTACTATAATTATTAGTCCATGCTGCATCATAATATGTATTTTCTGTTCCTAATGCCATATATAATCCTTTATTATAGTGGTATTTTTTTACTATTGACTCAGTATTTTTAGTTAGTAACATTTGCCCTCCGCCATAACCTGCCGTTTCAGTTAGGTAGATATCTTCAGTGTTATATATCTTTGTTCCTACTATGAAAGGTCTGGCTCTAGTTTCTGATAGTTTTTCATTTATCATATTTAGAAATCTATCCCACCCCATATCTAGTGTTCTATGAGGACAATATTTATTAGTGTAATCCTGGTGTTTTGTTACTTTATCGATATCCCAATTATATCTATTTAATATGTCTACGATTAGGTCAACTGCATTCTGTTCGGCTTTAATAAATCGGTCTCCTCCTGATAGTGAATAACATATTTCAATGGCTATTCCTTCTCTATTTCCTTTACCATTTCCGTCACTGGCGTGCCAACCATTTCTATTTTCAGGCAAGCCTTGAACTATTTCTTTATCATCTACAGCATAATGAAATGATGTTTCATAGTCATTATTTGTCATATAACTTATTTCATTTCGAGCAGGAGCATCGTTAGCGGTATTATGAACTACTATTCTAGTTGGTGTCATTTCATAAGGACATTTTAGATAATATCTACTCTCTGGTACTATCTTCTTTACTATGTTTACCATTATTTTCCTCCTTTATTAATTTTTCTATATTATGAATAAGATTATATCCTGTTTCAGCGAATAGTCCACTTAAGGTTATGGCTAAATTGAAGTCTTTGGTTATTATAAAATAGAATATTGATACTGATAGTCCAATTACTATGTTTTGTATTATTATTAGATTGTTATTTACATAAGGACATCTTTTAGAAATAAAACCAAGTATCCATGTTAATGTCATAGTAAGTAGGGTTATTACTAGTTCGGTATTTTGATTTATGAATTCCATGTTTTTCACCTCTATTCATAATCACTTTATTTTATGTGAAATTATTTTTTATTGTAATAGAGATTGTCCTTAGAAATTAAAAAAAAAGATTATATTTCTATAATCCTTATTTCCACTCTTTATATATGGTGTCTGTTGCCATAGCATTTAATGTTAGATCAGCAAAGATATTTTTTTGATAGGCAAAGTAGGCAGCAGCAGCGATCATGGTAGCGTTATCTGTACAATATTTTAGTTCAGGGAAAGATATGTGAATGTTTTCTTTTTGACATTCTTCGGTTAGTTTTTCTCTTAAACCGGAGTTTGCTGACACACCACCCGCTACGACAAGATTTGATACTTTATATTCTTTTATAGCTTTCATTGTTTTCTTTGTTATTATTCCTACGACTCTATTTTGGAATGTCGTACATAAATTTTCTTTGTTTATGGTGTTTCCTCTTTGTTCTTCGTTATGTACAAGATTTATGACAGCGGACTTGATACCACTAAAACTAAAGTTATAGGTACTATCGTCTAGAGGATATGGTAAGTTATAGGTATCTTTTCCTAGATGGGCTAGTTTATCTACTTTTGGTCCTCCTGGATATTCGAGACCTAATACTTTGGCTACTTTATCGTAACATTCTCCAACAGCATCATCTAGTGTTCCTCCTATTTTGGTAAAGGAATAGTCTTCTTTCATATAGATTAGTTCGGTATGTCCTCCACTTACTACTAAGGCTATTAGGGGGAATGTTAATCTTTCTTTTAGGTTATTGGCATAGATGTGTCCTATGATATGATGAACTGGTATTAATGGCTTTCCTGTTACTAAAGATATTGTTTTAGCGGCTTGTACTCCTATTAAAAGACTACCTATTAGTCCTGGTCCATATGTTACTCCGATAGCGGTTATGTCTTCTAGTTTCATATTTGCTTTGGATAGAAGTTCTTCTAAAACAATTGTTATGTTTTCGATATGATTACGGCTAGCTATTTCAGGGACTACTCCTCCATAATTTTTATGAATATCTATTTGACTTAGCACAATAGTGGCTATTTCTTCACTACCATTTTTAACAATACTCATACTTGTTTCATCACAACTTGATTCTATTCCTAATATATATACATCTTTCATTTACATCACCTGTTTTTCCATTAGTATAGCATCTTCATCTCCATAATAGAACTTTCTTAGGGCTACTTCTCTAAAGCCAAACTTTTTATAGAGATTTCTGGCTATTTCATTACTTACTCTTACTTCTAAAGTTATATTTACGACATGTTCTTCGATGGCTATACTTATTAATCTACTCATTAATTTGTTTCCTATTTTTTGACCACGATATTCTGGCTCAACAAGAATATTATCTATTTCCATGTGATCATAAATAAGAGAATATTTTAGATATCCTAATATTTTATCTTCTTCAATATATTCTATATATTTTACATAGGGACTTGGGTCATCTTTTATTACTTCTCTTAACATTTTTTCTCCATCGCTTCAGGTAATTTTAGATAGATAGGGTTCACACCATGTGGATTTTCACTTTTTAGTTTCTTAGTATATGATACAATTTGTTCTACTTGATATGGTGTTGTTTGGTCTATGACTACTGGGGAATATTTTTCTTTTAGTTCTTCTACTTCTTTAAAGGAAGTAAACTTCTCTTCAATAGTATTATATTCTTTGTCATATACGCCAACATAATAATTATTGTGTTTGGCATCTATTGTTGTTAGTAAATAATTTCCGGTATGACCTAGTACTCTTGCTTTTAAAGATGTTATGGTTACGATTCTTATTTTTTTGATATAAGCAAACATCTTGGCTATGGTTACTCCTATTCGGATACCAGTAAATGAACCTGGTCCATTTACAACGATTATTTCATCAACATTATCTGGGGATAAGTTATTATTTTTTAGAATATCACTTATATACTTAGTTACATATATGGAATGTTTTCCTGGTATGTATTCATGTATTTGAGATAATTCTTTTCCATCTTTTACTAAGGCAATAGATACATCTTCAAGTGATGTATCTATAAATAAACTTATCATATTATGGCCTCACATATATTTACATATTTTTCCCCATGTGGTTTTAATATTAATATTCTTGTGTTATCATCTGCTATTTTGATTTTGATATCTAATCTTTCTTCTGGTAAGATATCTTTTATCATATCAGCCCATTCTATTATGGTTACTCCACCTTTATCAAAGTATTCTTCTATTCCTATATCTTCATGTGAATCTTCTAATCTATATACATCCATATGATATAATGGTAATTCTCCAACATACTCTTTTATTATTGTAAATGTTGGAGATGTTATCTCATCTATTCCCATAGCATGAGCAAATCCTTTAGTAAACATTGTTTTTCCACTACCTAAATCACCATTTAAACATATTACCATATTTGGAAACTTTTCTGATTCTATGTTTTGGGCTATTGCTATTGTTTCATTATCACTATGTGATGTTATTTTGTATTCTTCCATCTTTTTTCACCTTTCTTTTTGTCATATTTATTATAACAAATATTACATACAAAATACAATAGTTTTATATTTTTTTTACATTATTATTTTATTTTTAATATCACTGTAAGTCTTAAGTAGTCTTACAGTGATACTTATAGCCAATTAAATTGTCTATAAGTAGTATATCAACCATATCTATTATATAGAAGCAAGAAATATATAATTAAATATTGTTTGTTAGGGAGACAAATATTTTTGGCTCACTAACACCACGGAAAACTTAAATTTATTTAAGTTTGAAGTGGAAAAAAATAACCTAGAATTAATCTAGATTATTTTGATTCTTCAAGTGTTACTTCAGAAGTTAACTCTTTACCATTTCTATTATAAGTAACTGTTACTTTATCTCCTGGATTATGTTTATATAATTCATAACGAAGTTCTGCTACTGAAGATATTTCTTCTTTTTCTAGTTTAGTTATGATATCACCTTTCTTTAATCCGGCTTTTTCTGCTGGTGAAGATGATGATACTTCTAGAATTGCTACTCCTTTTTCAACACCTTTTGGTAAAGTTATTCCAGCCTGCCATAAGTAATAACTATCTGTTATATCTAACATACTTATTCCAATATATGGTCTCTTTACTGATTCACCTTTTTCAATGATACCAGCATATGATAGAGCGTCTTCTATTGGTATAGCAAAGCCCATTCCTTCGACACTATAACTTGTTGTTGAACTTGTTTTTTCTTCTGTAAGCTTTAAAGATGTTACTCCTATTACTTCTCCATTTACATTACATAATGGACCACCACTATTACCTGGATTTAAAGCAGCATCTGTTTGTAATACTTTCATATAGTAATCAGAATTACTTCCGGAGAATGATACTGCTACTAAACGATCTTTTCCTGATAGGATTCCTTTAGTTACTGTACCACTATAAGTATCTCCAAGTGGGGCTCCTACGGCAAAGGTAGTGTCTCCTAATTTTATTTTATCAGTGTTTCCTAATGTTGCTACTTGCTTTATGCTTGCAGCACTTACTGTTAATACTGCTATATCTGAATATGTCTCTCCTCCTAAGATTTGAGTATCTGCTGATGTCCCATCACTAAAGATTACTTTAGCAGAATCGCCTCCTGATATAACATGATTATTTGTCATTATATAGGCTGTTGATCCTTCTTTTTTATAGACAAAGCCTGTTCCTGTTGATACTGCTTTACCATCTTTATAAGTGGCTACTGTTACAGTGGCATCATATATTTTATCTACTGCTCCGGATATGCTATTTTCATTTATTGTATAGTTTCCCCCTTTAGTTACTGAATTTGTTGTACCTCTATTTAATTGATTTATTACTAGATATGTCCATACTGAACCACCAATAAAAGCTACTAATACTAAAAGAGGTATTATTATTTTATTATTTTTCTTATTCATTATTATCACCTACTTATCTATTATTTCTATATAATTTTCTGGAAATCCCATTCTATCTAATACTTTACTTATTGGAATGGTATCCACTCTTCCATCTAACAATTCTATTTCATATTCTATTTCTTTCATCATTAAACGAAAGGCTTTTTTATTTAGTAATATTTTAAAGATTATAATTACTGCAAATAAGTCATTTTTACCATAAATATATTCGCCATCCATCTTTGGTATTTCCATTAGGTCATGATATTCTGTATCCGGTATTACTCTTTCAGTTTTATGTTCAAACACGATATCTTCATGAGCACATAAATTTCGATAGTTGGATAATATTATTAGTATATCTGATAAGACACTTGGTGTAGTATCAAAAACTTCTGCTACTTCTATTTGGTCTTCTTTCTTTAATATAGTATATAATTCACAAACTATTCCGAATGATAATACTTTTACTAAAACCCATAAGGGAATATAACCGTAGTTATTTATGTAGTGTATTGTAGCATTATGGGTTGTAGCATTGATTCTTATTTGTCTTTTCATCTTATCAATTAAGTCACGAACACGGCGTGCTTTATCATGATCTTGAGTGAAGTTTTTAGGATTTAAATAATCTTTTTCACGATATCCATACTTCTTGGATAATTGATATGATATTACTGATTTTAATTGATTTTCGATAACAAGTACATTTTTAAATATTATATTTCTAAAATTCCTATCAAATGTGAATAATGAGTATATTTCATTAAAAGTTGTACCGGGTATGAATTTTCTTTCCTTTTGCGATATAAGGAAGGCGTGACGATAACCCATTAAAAAGAAATAGTTTTCTCTGAGTAGGGTATCTTTAACGACATTTTCATCTTCAATTATAAGACCTTTGTTTTTTAATATTTCTACTTGTTCATTTATTGTCTTAAAATTTTTCTCCACAATATCAACTCCCATTATTCTATATTAAAGTATACCATAGTTTTGAAAAAAATGATATATTTTTTGTTATTTTTTTGAAAAATAAAAGGAATACATCTACTACTGAAGTTTAAAGTATATTCCTTTTTTTATTAGAATATCTGAAGAATTATAGTCTAATGGGACATAGCCATCTTTTAGTAGTTCTTCAATTACTATCATGTTATAGTTGGCTGCGAATAAGAGATTTATGACAAATAACATTGCAATACATATGATTATACCAATTATAAAGGGAATGAAGCACATTATTAGGGTTGAAACTGCTACTTCAGTCATTAACATGATATAAAACATTTTATAATTCTTTTTCTTGATTGGATATAAGAATCCTAGGTAAACCATTTCTGGTATAAAACCATAGTCGCATTCTACTGGTGGTGTATATTCATCATATTTTAAATATATTTTTTGCATATATTATCACCCTTCTTAGTCTCTATTAGAAGTATACACTATTTTTGTATTTTTTGAAAGTGTTTTTATTTATTTTGATAATATTTTTCGATTGAATCACTAATTAGAGTTATTAATTTATTTTGATAATTGATGTCTCTTAAAAGATAGTTATCGTTTGGATTGGATATAAATCCGGCTTCAATTAATACTCCTGGAGACTTTATATATTTATACATGTAGTAAGTATTGTCTTTTTTTATTTCTCTAACATTAGATATGTTTTCTTTTAGATGATTAGTTATGGTTTCAGCGATAATTTTATTTTCTTTATTATTACCTGTATAAAATACTTGAAGGCCTCTCCATGAAGGGGATGGTGAAGCATTTAAATGGATGGATATATACATATCAGGAGAAATATCATTTATATATTTAGCTCTATTGTATAAGTCGTTTCGTTTTCTATTAATAGTTGTTGTGGATAAGTCGTTGTTATCTTTACGTGTTAGGTAAACGGTTGCTCCTCTTGATATTAATTCTTTTTCTAATTTTTTTGTAAGAATTAAATTAAGTTTGCTCTCTTTGATGGGGCCACTGCTGGCACCTTCATCCTTGCCACCGTGTCCGGCATCTAAAATTATTACCTTTCCCAGTAAATTTAAATTTTTTACAGTAGCAGTTACTCTTGGTAAACATAATGTGACAAGAAAAAAGCATATTATTATAAGTAGTTTATATTTATTCATATTACACCTACTTAAATATATGCTTTTTATTTATTCAAAATAACTTCCTCCAATAAACTCTCTTAATATTGAAGTTTTTGGTACAGTTTCACTTGGTATTGGTAAAACGAACTTTAATAATTCTATTAGTCTTTGAGCTAATTGATAGTTAGGATCTTCTTCAGATATGGTAAATAATAATGGTTCAGCATATGTTTTGATGACTGCTAGTTCATAGGCTAGGCTGGTGTTAAACATAACATCGGCATTATCTTGATATGGGAAGACATATTTTTCTTCTCCATCGCGAACATCAGACCACGATTCAAGTGTTTTCGATGGATTATATCCTCTTGTTCGATTATCTCTTACCATTCTTCTTAATAGTCTTAAATCAGTCATACCAATACGATTATCATTATCAATATTTAGATATATTAATGGGCTTATGTATACTTTAAACTTTTTCTTTCTTGGTATATTAGTTAATAATTCTTCATTTAATGCATGTAAGCCTTCAATTATTAGAATATCATTATCTTTTAACTGAACTGTTCTTTTATATTCTTTTTTTCCTTCAATAAAGTTAAATGTTGGTACTGTTACTTTAGTTCCCTTTAACATTTTACTAACTTGACTATCAAATAATTTTACATCAATAGCATTAAGAGACTCGAAATCCGGCTTACCATTTGGTCCTAATGGAGTTTCTGATCTTTCTAAGAAATAGTCATCTAATGATAGATGAGTGGGATTTAATCCTAGACTTCTTAAATATAAAGATAATTTCATGGCACTAGTTGTTTTACCTGAACTTGATGGTCCTGATAATAATATTACTTTATAGTCATCTTTATTTAAAACTATCTGCTCTGCGATACTAAGTAATTTATAGTCCTGCATTATTTCTGATAACTGAATGATATCTCCAGCATTATTATTAGTTATAAATTCATTTAATTCTCCTAGGTTGTTTATATTTAAATTGTTTCCCCATGTTCCATATTCTTCAAGACTATTGAAATAATTCTCATGATGGGTATATTTTACTACTTTGTTATTATCATATATTGATGGGAATCTTACTACAACACCATGGTCTTTAATTAATGATAGGTCAAAATATTTTAAAGAACCCGTTGTATATGGAAGGTCTCCAATTATATAGTTATAGGTATCTCCTAGTTTATATAGGGTTACAAAATTTGTTTTTATATAGAATAATGTTCTTACTTTATCTTCTCTTTTTTTATTCTTGAAATATGCTATAGCATCTGATTTAGATGTTTCTATTTTTGTAAAAGGTATATTTTCTTTTATTTTTTCTTTCATTATCTTTTTTATTTTTGTTATATCTTCAGTAGTTAATGGTTTATTTACTTTGCAATAAATTCCTTTATCAATTGAATGTTTAACTATTATTTGAGTATCTTTTCCTAAAGCTTCAACTGCTGATACTTCAAATAGATAAAGTAATCCTTTTTCATAGATTTTATTTCCTTCTTTGGTATTTAAATCATATATATATAGTTTACCATTTTTAGTTAGTGTTTCTTCATAGTCAATCATATTATTGTTATAAAGGGCTCCTACTACGGTATTTGTTAATTTATCTTTTTCTTGTTCAATTATCTCTTTTAATTTTATTCCTTTTACATATTCTTTCTTTTTGTTATTATCCAAAGTTATTATTATTGTTTCCATATTATTCCTCCTTTTGGATAGTCTATATTATTATTATATCATAGTTTGTTATATTTTGTCATACTTTTTTTGTTATGAATAGACTATCTATATATTATACTAATTATGGGTGACTAATTATGAATTTAATTCCTACGATTATTGAAAAGAATGATATGGGCGAGAGAGCATATGATATTTATTCGAGATTATTAAAAGATAGAATTATTATTTTGAATGGAGAAATTAATGATAATACTGCTAATGTTGTGGTAGCAGAGTTTTTATATTTAGATAGTTTAAATAGTGATGATATTTGTTTATATATTAATTCTCCTGGTGGTTCTATTACTGCGGGTATGGCTATCTATGATACAATGAATTTTATTAAAAGTGATGTATCCACAATTTGTGTGGGAATGTCGGCATCAATGGCTGCTTTTCTATTGGCTGCTGGTAAAAAAGGTAAAAGATGTATTCTTCCAAATGCAGAAGTTATGATTCACCAGCCACTTGGAGGAGCACAAGGCCAGGCAACGGAAATTAAAATTGCCGCTGAAAGGATATTAAAACTTAAGAAAAAACTTAATAAAATTTTAGCCGAAGTTACTGGTAAAGATATTACTACAATTGATAATGATACGGAAAGGGATTATTTTATGGATAGCATGGAGGCTTTAAACTATGGTATTGTTGATAAAATATTAAAATAGAACTTCTATTGAAGTTCTATTCTGTTTTTGTATTTCCTGTTTTAGTATATCCTTCTAATGATGTTTCTGTTGACCATTTTGTTTCTTTATTTTTTTCAACATAACGATAGTATGTTATGGTATCATAATCTCCTGATGGTTTTTCTTCTGTTATTTTAGGAGACATAAATTTAACTATTACTTTTAATGGTACAAAGTATACATTATTATAAGATGATATGGTTGTATTTATATCATTTAATGTAACATCTATGTAGAAAGATCCCTTACGATAGTATGGAGATAATTTATATGTAAAATTGTCTTCAGTTAATGAGTAATTTTTAATACTATCTGGTAATTTATTTATTTTTGTTCCTTTAGATATTGATGTATTATTACTAGATAAGAATTCTTTTTCATTATTTGATAGGAATTCTACCTCTTTAACTATAGTAAAGTAGTAATCTTTATTTGGAACTTTATCTAATTTTATAGTGTAAGAAGCTGATGCACTGTTTTTAGATATCGCTCCTAATGTGTAGTATTCTTCAGTTGCAGTACCATAATACTCATACTTATTTTCTATATTATCGCCAGTTTTATTGCCTTTTGCCCATTTACTATATGTTGTTGTTTCTTTTACATATTCGTAATATGTTGTTTTTGTAGTGTTTGTGCTAGTGTTAGTACTAGTTGTATCTTTGTTAGTATCCTTATTTGTGTTATCTTTAGTTTCTGTTTTTGCATTACAGTTTTTGCAATCTTTAAAACTAAATTTTCTTGTTATGGTATCTTTTTCTTTACCACATACTAAAGTAGTTTCTACTTTATAATTTTTTTTATTTCTAGTTATTTTGGAGTAACTTTTTTTTACGTCACAAGTTGATTTTTTATTTTCATTGATAGAAACAATTAATTTTTTTTCTATCATTTCCTCTAATGTTATTTTAGTACTTTTTCCTTTTTCTTGTGGTAAATCTATTTCTTTAAAATAAGAAACTGCTACTTCTTCCATATTATTAATATTATTTTTAAATGTCTCTGATGGTTTACTATTATTTATTATTTTTGATACTAACCATATTAATATTATAGCAAATATGAATATGATTATTATTTTAATAAATAAGCTTAACCAATTTATTTGTCTTTCATCTTCCATTATATAAAACCTCCCTATTTTGGTGATATTATATTAATTCAACAATGAATATTATTAAACATATTATTAATAAAAATATTAGCAGTATGATTTCTTTTATGATGGTATTTATTTCTTTTATCTGTTTAATTATTTCTTTATTTAGCATATAATATCTTCCCTAAAATTGTAATTTATTATAGCATAGAGATAATTAGTTGTCAACAGATAAATAAACTATTGTGCATCCATCATTTAAGTTATCGGTATGATATTTTGTTACTTCTTTTCTTTTACTTAATACATTATGAACTGATTTTCTTACTACTCCTAGTCCTTTACCGTGTATTATTAATATTTTATCATTTTTTAGTATTATATTTTCACCTATAAAATCTTCGGTCGCTACGCGTGCTGTTTCTCTATCATAGCCATGAAGATCTAGAGATGGTAAATTCTTTAAAAATATATCTTCCATAAAATCACCATTATATATTATAGCAGATATTTATAAATATTAAAACAATAAGATCACTAATATGGTAATCTTATTGTCACTTTTGTACCTTTATTCAGTTCTGATGTAAATAATAATTCTCCATTATGGGATTTTATTATCTCATTTGATAGGGCTACTCCTAATCCAGTGCCATTTTGTTTAGTAGTATAAAACATTTCTTTGATATTCTTTAATGTTTCCTCATCCATTCCTATTCCATTATCTTCGATTAATATGTCTAAATAGTTTTTATATAGATTGGAAGATATTTCTATTTTACCATTTTCTGTACAGGCTTCGCAGGCATTTTTTAATATATTTATAATTACTTGTTTTAATCTTTCATAATCTCCATTAAAATAAATTTCTTGATCATTACGATTTTTATATTCTAACTTTATTTTTTTATTAGTCATAAGTATTTTAAAAGAATCATAAACATCATCTAATAGACAGTTTAAATCTATTTGCTCTTTCACTACTTTAATTTTATTATACTCGACAAAATCACTTATAATATTTAGGCTTCTATTTATTTCTTGTTTCATTATATTAATATATTTTAAGGCTTTTTCCTCTTTGTTTAAATCAATCATATCTATATATCCTTTACAAACTGCTAATGGATTTTTTATTTCATGAGTTAATTTAAATAATGCATCTTTTATTTTTTTATCTTTTTCTAGCATTTTAATTGTAGTGTTTAGCGATTCTATTTTATCCATTACTTTAAATAAATATAGAATAGAAAATGTTGCAAAATAATAGATAAAAACTATTATTAATAATAATACAAAATCATTTACTGATACTTTTATGTCTTTAAAGAAGTATTCAAATGATAAAAAGAAACCTTGAATTATGGCTATTGATAATATAAATGAGTCACTGGTAAGATTCTTTTTTCTAGCACATAAGTATAAACCTAGATATGATGCATATTTTATAATCATTATGATTACCTCTATATTTAGAACATAATAACTATATAAAACATTTATGATTGATAAAAATATACCTAAATAATGTTTCTTTTTCATGTAAGCTATTACTATTGGAATGTTACAAAATAATAATACTTTGGTATTTATTTCACTAGGAATATATTTTAAGGATAAATATAACGATGTAATTAAAGCTATTGTTAACAACGTATCTTTATTGTTATTATCTATATTTTCTCGATAGCAAACCAAAACTAAATATACTAATATAGGAAATGTAATTAATATTAAATTTAATATTATATCTTTTATTATAAATAAATTCATTCTACCACCTTCAAAACAATTATACGACTTTACTTTGTCGATTTTTGTCGAATTAAGTCGAAAAAAAGAACTTTTTGTAATTTTTTGTAATTACATAAGTTCTTATTTTAATTCATCTATATATTTTTTTAATTTTTTAGCATCTGAACCTAGAATTATTTTTAATTGGTCATCTATTTCAACAACACCTTTAGCTCCTAATTTCAGAATTCCTTCCTTATTTGCTTTAGTTATATCTTTTAATGTTACTTTGAATCTAGACATTTCTACTTCGGTATCAAGAATATTATCTTTACCTCCTAGTAAATCAACTAATTTATTAAATTCTAATTTAATATTCTTTTTATTCATTTTCACAATGGCAAGGGCTATTATTAATAAGACTACCATTATGATTATATATTGATATAGTTCCACTTTATCTTCCACCTCTATTTAATTATACTATCTTTTTTGCTATATTACAAGTAATATTTTTTTTAGTCAAAACAAAGTTCTAGAGAAATCAATCATATGTTACACTTTTTTATAAAAAGTTCTTTTCTGCCTATAGACATATTATAAAAAAGTATTATGTTTGTCAAGGATGGCTTTGCCATTTATTTATCCTTGACAAACATAATACTTTTTTATATGCTTTATTAAGCAGAAAGAAAATTAAGTTTGTATTCTTCTACTATTTGGTTTGGACTTTTAAAGTCTAATACTTTTTTAGCTATATTATTATATCTTGCATTATATCTTTTAAGTTTCTTTTTTAAATCTTCTTCTGATGTAAATTCATTCCTACTATAAAACCTTTCTCCATCTATTTTGTGACTTCTTTCAACTTTTCCATTTTGCCACGGCGAATATGGTCTTGTTCGTCTATGTATCATTCCTAAATCTTTTAATGTTAATTCAAACAATGTCGGTAGATTTGTCTCAATCTGATTATTAACAAATTCTGGTCCATTATCTGTTTGAATAGTATTTATTTTTAATCCCATTTTTTCTTCTAATGTTCTTATAAACTTACTAGTATTAGTGACACTTTTTTCATCTACTATTTCAAGTATTCTTTTTCTTGAAAATTCATCTATTGCTGTTATTTGATAGTATTTCTTATCTATTGTATCAAATAGCAAACATTCTTTAGGAACATATTTTATATCCACTTGTACTTTATCGCCAGGATATTGACCTCTTATTTCTTTATGTCTTGTATATCCTTTTCTTATTTTTACTTTTTCTTTAGGAATTTTTTTTATCTGTTTCAACATTGAACCATAACTTCTTTTATATCCTCTTTTTCTTAATTGAACATATACTTCTGCCAATCCATCGCAACCATACCTGCTATAAATTTGCTTGATCAATGTTAATTCTTCTTTTGTATGTGCATTAGGATGCGAATGTGGTTTTCTGGATTGTAATGCTAAACTCCTTAAAGTTCCATCATACTTTTCAAGTTGTCTATATACAAATTGTCTATTGGTATGATACCTTTTTGCTGTCTTTGTTACACCATATTTTAAAGCAAATTCACATAACCTCTTCCTAAATCTCATTTCTTCTGTTATAATCTTCATAGATACCACTCTTTCTGTATAATTTTTGTCGTCAACTTAATTATACCAGAATGGTATCTTTTTTTATATTAAATTTGTAACATATGTATTATAACTCAACATATTTTTTTTAGTCAAAACAAAGTGCCGGTTACTCAATAGTTAACATAAAAAATGTTAATTATTTTGATTAATTTGTTTTATTAATTTCTATTTTCTGCTACTGCATTAGTGATATACTTGATTTGTAGGTAAAAATATGAGAGAAAAAATTTTAAGTACTGCTATGATTAATATTAAAAATAAATATCCAGAATATAATGATGATAAACTAGAAGAAATTAGCTATGGTCTTGAAGCACTTTATATTACTTTTACTAAAACAATTGTTATATTTGGTATTTCGTTAGTTTTAAATATTTTTAAGGAAGTTCTCTGTATATTGTTGTGTTACAACATAATAAGAACTACAGCTTTTGGTATGCATGCTAAGAAAAGTTGGCACTGCTATATCATATCTGGTGTACTTTTTATTGGTACTGCTACTATATGTAAATATGTTGATGTTAATATATATGTAAAATATATTATTAGTATTATAGCTTTTATTACACTTGTAAGATATGCTCCTGCTGATACATATAAAAGACCACTTATAAATAAATATAAAAGAAAAAGGTATAAAGTTATGACTATAATAACAAGTATGATATATTTGATATTTATTATTTTACTTAAAAATAGTGTTGCTAGTTCATTCTTGTGCTTTGGACTACTAGATGCAAGTTTGATGATCCATCCTTTTGTATACAGGATGTTTCAATTGCCATACGATAACTATAAGAACTATATTGTTACTTATCGTTGAGTTGGAAAAATATAGGATTAGGAGGTAAAAAGATGTTTGCTGGATTGTTGAATTGGATCGGTTCATTATCTGCTAAAGCAGGTACTAAAGCTTGTTTAGTGTGGTTTGTTGATGAGCCTAAAATGCCAAAAAGTTTATTAAAATAGCCTTTCAAACTAAAACAATAAAAAAAGAATCAAAAATACCGCAAGCTGATTCTTTTTTTATTTATTTTTCATTTATTTTGATAGTTTGAATATACAAGCTATCAGTTATTTTAGTTTCAGAAGTTATTCTATTATTTTCATTTAAAATTCTTTTTACTAATAATAATCCATGACCTCTGTTTTTACCTTTAGTACTATATCGTTCATTGCCAACTTTATCTTTTTCAATGGCATTATCATAAGTATTTGAAATTATAATTTGAATAATACCTTTGACTTCATATATTTCTATTCCTAATTTTTTATCTTTAGAAGTACTTGCTGCTTCAATAGCATTATCTAAGTATACTCCTATTATTCTAGTTAAGTCTTTAAAATCTTTAGTTTTCATATCTCCTAAATAACTATTTTCAACTAGTTTAGAAATATTTAATGAAACTTTTATTCCTTTTTTCTCGGCTTCAATAAATTTATAATAGAAAAAGCCTTTCAAACCATTAGATGGTAAATATTTAAATTTAGAGAATTTTGCACTTTTAACACTTTTCTTATCTCCAATAATGCTATCAACATAACTACATAATTCCTTATCATTTTCCTCAGATAATTTACTTCTTATAGTTAATAATTCATTTTTTGATTCGTGATTAATTGTTCTTTGTTCTTCAATATCACTTTCGTAGTTTTTCATTATTGTTAATAAATCATCATATTTCTTAAACATATTTTCGTTCTCCATCTTTTGCCTAATTAGATAAAATAACATAATCATTAATGTACCAATCAATAATAAATAAGCAAAAATATTATTATTTTGACGATAATTACTAATTAAACTATAAAAGAATACTGTAATAGTTGCTAATGTTAGCACTGATACCATAATAATCTTCATATTACTAGATAGTTTGTAATTAACTACTTTTTTAATAGGCTTTCTCAATAAGCATACCATTATTATCATTATTATACTAATTATTATATTTCCTAAAATACTTCCAGCAATATGTATGTGATAACATTCTTTACTCATATTTAATATTTTGGTTATTATTGTTAATGTTAATAAATCTGGTATAATTAACAATATTATATATAACACTGATGAAAAGATAGATTTATATACTTTTTTATCAAAGATTATATAAAAATACATTGTATATAGCAAACATATTGCAAGTGTTTTTATAGAACTATCTAAATATAAATTTATTATTGTATGTAATATAGCAAAGAGTATTAATATTAGTATGTTTTTTAATTTTATATTCTTCTTTGATTTCTCTTTTGATGTTACTAATCCAAAGACATGGACTGATATCATCATAAAGATACTACTCAAAAATATCTTCAAAACTTCCAACACGTTGTCTCAATCCCTTTCTACATCCAGCACTCAACAAGGTAGTTGATGCACCATTTTTGAAGTGGATTGTGAATTTTGCATATTCAACTTTACTTATATTTTCTAAATTAACTAAACATGCTTTATGTGAACGATAAAATAATGGTGATAATTCTTTTTCCATACTTGTTATTGTTTTGAGTGTATGTTTTGGTTTATCATTCATAAAGTGAATAATACATTTTGATCCAGATGGATCTTTTTCTATGTAAGTTATATTCTTACATAAAACTTTGTATGTTGTATATTTGTAATTGAATGTTAGTACTCTATTCCTTAAAAGTCTATCTATTATATACCTTATGGTGTCCTCTACTCTTTGGGGATATATTGCGCTTTTTTCAACATAATCAATAGCTTCTAATCTTGAAAAGAATATATCATTTTTACATTCTGGATGGGCTGTTATAAATACTATATAACTTTTATCATCTTGTTCTCTTATTCTTGAGGCTATTTCTAAACCTCCTACTACTGGTAATTCAACATCTAGTAAATAAATTTTTGTATCAAATGGTTCATTTATTATTTTTTCTAATTTTTCATTATATCTTTGAAATTTTTCTACCTTATATTCAATGTCGGCATATTTCATCATTGATTTGGTAATTGTTTGTACTGCAATATTTAATTCTTCTGCGTCATCTTCGCATACTATAAACTTTAGCATTTTTAATCTTCCTCCCATACTGCTAGTTACTTTTATTAATACCACTTTTTAATTCTTTTATTAGATTGTAAGAAATAATATCATTAGATACTTCTATTATTTCTGTAGCATAGTCTGCTCTTTCTTTTATGTATTCTTCACCCACTCCTTCTTTAATTATATCATATATTTCTGCTTTTGGTGCATTATAATATACTTTTGATGTTAAAAATGAGCCATCAACAAAAACTACAGTGTTATCTTTATCCTTTAAACTAAATATATCATGACCTATTTGGTAATCACTATGTATTCCTAGCATATTACCAATAGTAGGTAATACATCTATCATTCCAGTCGGAATATCTACTTCAATATTATATTTTTTATCTTTAGTCCAAATTATTAACGGTACCTTTCGATCGAGCTCATAATCGTATTTGTTATATGGTCTATATTTATCATTTTCTTCAGTTCTTATTTTGTTTTCAATAGCATCATAATTATATAATAAATTAAAGTCATTATAACTTAGTCTTGCATCATGATCTCCATATATTATCAAAACGGTATTATCTAATAGTTTCTTTTTATTTAACTCTTTAATAAATTCTCCAATAGCAGAATCTGCATAATGAACAGACCTTAAGTAGTTATTCATTGTTGTTCCTTCAAGATAATCTCTTGTTATAGTGCTATAACCAGTATCAACTGATATTGTAGTATCAAATTCTTCCATTAAATCAACATCATCAAAAGGTGTATGATTAGAAAGCATTATTAACAGGCCATAAAATGGACTATCTTTTGTTTCTTTTATTTTTTCTATTTTTTCTACTGATTGTCTAAAAAATGATTTATCTGATAAACCTAAGCCTATCGTTTCGTCAATCACATATGATTCTTTACTATAAAAATCATCATATCCTAATGCTTTATACATATTGTTTCTATTCCAAAAGTCACCAGTATTTGCATGCATACTAAATGTATAATAACCTTTATCTTTTAATAAGTTTGGTATAGCAACATATTCTCTATCAAAATAGTTTACAAAGGCTGTTCCTTTTGTTGATGGCATTAAAGATGTATTAAAAGTAAACTCACTATCACTACTTGTTCCTACTCCCACTTCAGCATAAAAATTGTTAAAAAATATTCCTTCTTTTGCAAGCTTATTTAAATTAGGGGTTACTTCTTTTCCATTAAACTTTAAACCCATAGGGAAAGTTTGCATACTCTCTGCATGAATTACAATAACATTTTTTCCTTTAAATATATCTGTATATTCATTAGTTGTTTTTTTATAAGGATGTTCTTTATAATAGTCTGTAACTTTTTTTAAAGATTTATCGTGTCCAAAAATACTATTTATTTTAGGCGTTAAGCTTTGAAAAAAGTCATCCAGTTGATATATATATATTCCATAATTCATTACCACTGATTCTCTATTCCATAATTTATATAATCTATTCCAAGAACTTAGTGGCATTGTTAGAGCACCACTTATAAGTAAAATTAAAATAGTTATTAGAACACTTTTATTTAGTTTCTTTTTATTAACTGAAATTTCTTTTGCTAATTTATTTTTCTTTTTTAGATAATAATAAGATAAATATAATATTATTGGTGCTGCAATATATATTAAATCTGGAACTCTTAAAACGTTTTTAAATATGGCATCTTTTACATCACTGGCAAAAGAAATATTAGCAATTATTGAAAATGAGGCATATGAACTATAGTAATGGTAATATATGCTATTTACAATACATATTATGGTAAATAATATTGTCATAGCCATATAATAATATATTCTTTTTTTGATTTTTATTTTTTGGGCTAATAGGGTAATTATTAGTAAAAAGGATAAGTCAATAATAAATGGTGAATATCTTAATCCATTATTAACTGTGTTTATACGAAGTAATAGTGCATTTATTAAATTAAGTAAAATAAATATTACTTCTAGTAAATTATTCTTGTAAATTACTGCTAATAGCTTTTTAATTTTCTTTTGTATTTTTTCTTTTTTCATTTCCATCACTAGATTAATTGTATCAAATTTCTAATAAAAAATCTATGATATGTTTTACAAAATAAAAAAATGTGAATTAATCACATTATTTTTGAGTATCAAAACCAAATTTTTTATTAAATTTCTCAACTTGTCCTTTTTTAGAACCTAATGTTTGTTTTCCAGTATAAAAAGGATGGCATTTTGAGCATACTTCAACTTGAATATTTTCTTCAGTTGATTTTGTTTTAAATGTATTTCCGCAAGCACATGTTACAGTTGCTTCTACATAATTTGGATGAATGTTTTTTTTCATTTTTTTCTCTCCTTCCGCCATGACAAATGTCATAGTAATAAAATTACATGGTATATTATATCAGTTATTTTGCATTTTTTCAACTATTATTTGAGAAATTTTTTCATATCCTTCTAAATTTGGCACAAAAGTATCTTTTTTTGAGAAATAATTAGGATTGTTACTTAGAATCTTTGATAAATCTACATATATAAATTCTCTTTTTTGACACTCTATTTCTAATTTGTAATTTGCATAATCAAAAATATCATCTTTTGTTCCTAAAACGTTATAATATCCTAGAATTATTACTTTTTGATGATGAAACTTATTTATGTAGTTCATTATTTTTGTATAATCATTAATTAGTGAATCTATATAAGTATACATATTTTGATTATTGTTTAAAATTTTATTATATATTTCACTCATCCCTAATGATACTGTAATTATATCAGATTCTTTTATAAGTCTATTAAGTGAATAATTATCTTTTTTTTCGTTATATGATAATATTCTTATTATGTCTAATATACGATAGTCATTTGAAGTAAATGTATTGTTGTATTCTTTTAACATTCCTTTATCTTTTAAATAATCTCTTATATAGTTGCTATAACCATTATTTGATACTCCATATTCATTTGTTCCTTTTGATAAAATGTCTCCTAGTGTCAGATATGACACTTTTTTATCTATTGTTAAATTATATATAAAATAGCATGCTATGAATATAATTAAGACCAATATGATTTTTTTCATAATTCACCTAATTAATTATATTTATATTAGTTCTATTTTAGCACCTACTTTAGATAACTTTTCACATATGTTATCGTATCCCCTTAAAATATATTTTATATTATCTATTTGAGTTATTCCATCCGCTATTAAACCACATATTAGCATAGAGGCACCACCTCTTAAATCTGTTGCTGTTACATTTTTGCCATGTAGTGGTGTTATTCCTTTTACTTTTGCTATTTTGTTGTTCTTTACTATGATGTTTGCTCCCATTCGATTCGTGTCATATATATTTTGAAATCTATTTTCATATATTGTTTCTTCAACAGTACTTGTACCACGACATCTGGTTAGGAATGGTATTATTGGTTGCTGTAAATCTGTTGGAAAGCCCGGATATGGTTGTGTCTTTACATTTACTGATTTATACTTATCTTTGGCATTTATTATTATTTCATCTTCTTTTATTTCCATATCTGCGCCTGCTTCTATTAATTTTGAAGTTAATGATTCTACATGGGTTGGGATAATTCTTTTAATTTTTAGATTTTCTCCTAATAGTGCACCTATAATAATGTAAGTGCCTGCTTCTATACGATCCGGAATTACTTCGTGAAAGGCTTTATGAAGATGTTCCACTCCTTTAATCGTAATTGTTTCAGTACCTGCACCTCTTATTTTGGCACCCATATTATTTAAAAAGGTAGCTACATTTACTATCTCTGGTTCTTTGGCAGCATTCTCTATTGTTGTAACTCCCTTTGCTTTAGTAGCCACTAGTAAAGCATTGATTGTGGCGCCTACACTCGGCATATCAAGATATATTTTGTTTCCTTTTAATTCTTCTGCTGTTATTGTATATCTATTTTCTTCCTCTATTATTGTTGCGCCTAATGCACGATAGGCTTTTAATGTTTGATCTATAGGCCTTTCACCTATTGAGCAGCCACCTGGAAAATACATTTCTACATGTTTATATTTTCCCAATAGTGATGACATAAAATAATATGATGCTCTTAATTTTTGGGACATTTCTTCGGGAATTTCTTTATTAATTATCTTACTTGAATCTATTACTACACTATCTTTTGTTCTTTTGATATCTGCATTCAAATATGTTAAAATTTCTTCTAAAGAATCTACATCGGATATATTTGGTACATTACTTATTTCTACTATTTCATCACATAGTATTGCGGCGGGAATTAATGCTACAACACTATTTTTTGAGCCTGAAATGTCTATTGTTCCCGACAATTTATGTCCCCCTTCTATTTTGATTTTTGGCATTTTACTCCTCCACTCTTTACTTTATTGTATTCTTTAATGGAGTTTTAGTCAATGATAATAATTGTTTTTACATTTTATTTACACATTATTTTAGTATATATAAAAATCCTAATATGAAAAGTACCATTCCTCCTAATATGGTTGATATTTTTCCATACTTTCTATTTAATGTGTCTCCTAAATTTAATCCTAAATATGTAAATAGCATGCTTGTAACGCAAAATACAGTTGATGAAAAAATGCAATTTTTGGTTATTAATGATAATCCTATTCCTGTTGTTAAACTATCTATACTTACAGATAATCCAAATATTAAATAGCTAGGAAATGTTAAAAGAAATTTATTGTTAGTTTCTTTAAAACTAGATATTATCATTTCTACTGCTATTAGGGATAATATTATGCCCACTAAAATATTAGTATTTATTAGAATTTTGCTTGTTATTAAATTTCCTATTATTACACCGATTAATGGCATTATGAAATGATATACTCCTACTATCAATGATAATAATAGTTTGTCTTTTTTTGCTATTCCTTGCGTTCCATATATTAGTGCTAATGAAAAAGCATCCATAGATAGACTTACTGCAATTAAAAATATTGTTATTATTTTCAATCTTATCACCTATCTAAATATATGTATTGATTTTTAAAATATTTTGTTTATTTGTTTTACTAACCATGATTTATATTCTATGTCTGTTTTATTTTGTAAATCTACTAAGCATAAATTAGGAAACAAAAAACACCACCAATTATTTCCTTCTCCATTACCAATAGTTATTACGATTGATTCGTAATATCCTTCTTTATATTTTATATTGCGATACTCTTTAGCAGGAAAATAATTATATCCAAAGTTTATTTTATAACTCATATCATAATTATTTTCTTTAAATATATTTCCTATGTCATTATCTAGATTTTCTATATTTGCATTTATTAAAGTTCGAGCTTCTTTTAAGTCGCTTGCTTCTTCTAGCAAAGTATAGGTGTTTTCTTCTAAATATTTTTTTACTTTATTTTTTATATTTTGATCTACTGAGGTATTACTATTTGGAATAACTCTTAATCTAATGGCACTATCTGGTATTACTACTTCATTATTTTTAATTTCTAGATATATTAATGTTGATACAATTAAAGTTAATATGATTATAATTTTTTTCATAAAAAATATCACCCTTTCTTTTAAGTTATGAGTGATATTTGTCTTTTTTATTCTTATTTTTGTAATTTTATTATTATTTGATAGTCATTTGTTGTATCAATTTCTTCTAATGAGACATTATAGCCAGCCTTTTTAATATCTGCTACTGCATCTTGTGCTAGTTTTATTGCTGTTGCATATTTTATTTTTGATATATTATTTACATTATTATTTTCTTCTATTTTAGGAATTTCATTATTAGTTAGAATCATATTATCATTTTCCTTTTGTGGCGTTTCTACTTTTAAATTTTCTTCTGGTGTATCTAAACTATTTATATTTATAAAATCAATATTTTTAGTTTGAGTATACACATTTGGATTTTTTTGTTCTTCATGTGTTGGTGGCTCATTAGCTTCATATAGTGGATTTTGCGTCTTGTCAATAGGAATTGTTAAATCTATGTTATGTTCATTGCTATTTGAAATTGGTGGTGTTTCTTTAGTAATTCCAAGTAGATTTTTAATATATTCATCAGTATCCCTTACATTTATTCTTTCACTAATTATTTTATTTAATACTTGCTTTTGTAAATCTTCATCTTTTATTTGTAATAAACATCTTGCATGACGTTCAGATATTAAATTATTCATAAGAGCAACCTGGACTTCATTGGTTAGTGACAACAATCTCATTTTATTAGCAATGGTTGATTGACTTTTTCCCATTCTTTTTGCTAATTCTTCTTGAGTAAAATTGCCCATATCTAGTATTTTTTTATATGATTTTGCTTCTTCAATGGCACTTAAATCTTTTCTTTGAATGTTTTCTATTAATGCTAATTCTGCACTGGTTTGATCGTCCATTGTTCCTACAATTGCTGGAACTTCAGTTAAACCTGCAATTGTTGAGGCTTTATATCTTCTTTCTCCAGCTATGATTTCATATTTGCTTCCTAAATCTCTTAATATTAATGGTTGGATTATTCCATGCTCTTTTATGGAACTTGCTAATTCATTTAATGCCTCTTCATCAAATGTTAATCTTGGCTGAAATCTGTTTGGTATTATGTCTGAAAGTTTTACCATTACTACTTCTTTATTCATTTTCATAGTTATACACCCTCTTTTAATTTCTTCTTTCCTACTCTAATATAATAATACTATAATTTTGTAGATTTTACAAGTTATTTTGTAATTTTTTTTGTATTGTTATTAAAAAAAGAAGAAACTAGTATGTCTCTTATATTTCTTTTTTTAGTATTTCATTATATCTTCTTGGGTATTTTTTATCTGTTTTTTTTGTCTTCGTATACATAATTATTGTTCTTAAGCTATTTTCTACTGGTAAATTAAATATTATTCTTTTTTTCTCTTGGATGCTTAATTTGTTTAAATAATTTTCTATATTTTGTTCTTCATTTTCGACATTAGCCTTCATTGCTATAAAATTGCCATTTACTTTTAATAATGGTATTCCATACTCTAACAAATGCTTTAATGGAGCTACTGCTCGTGCTGTTACTATATCAAACTTTTCTCTATTTTTTTGGGCATAATCTTCGCTACGCTCATTTATCACGATAACATTATTTAATTTTAGTTTTTCCTTTACTAAATTTAGAAAATAACATTTTTTACCATTTGATTCTATTAATGTTATTTTAGTTTTTGGAAAGCATATTGCTAATACTAGGCCAGGAAAACCAGCACCTGAACCTAAATCACATATGTTTTGACTATATATATCTATTATTTTATTTATTGTTAAACTATCATAAAAATGCTTTAAATATACTTCATTTTGTTCAATTATTCTTGTTAAATTATATTTTTCATTTTCCTCTTTTAAAATAATATAATATTCCTCTAGTAATGTTAATTGTTGTTTGGTTAGTTCTATATTTATTTTTTTTAATTCATTAATAAATTCTTCTTTATTCATTGTATTGTTTCCTTAAATATACTAATAATATTGATATATCAGCAGGGTTTACACCACTTATTCTTATTGCTTGAGCAATATTTAATGGACGAACTTCTTTTAACTTTTGTCTTGCTTCACTAGCCAAATTTGGAATTTTGTCATAGTCTATGTTTGTTGGAATTTGTTTTTCTTCATTCTTTAGCATTTTTTCAGCTTCTCTTTCAATCTTTTTAATATACCCTTCATACTTAATTTGTATTTCTACTTCTTCAATAACATCCTGTGGATAATTTATATCTAAATTATGTTCTTCTATTATATTTTTTAGGTTAGAAGTTGGATTTTTTAAGTAGTCATATACCGATATTCCTACTCTTCTTTTTTCATTATCAACAATTATTTTTATTTCTTTTAATTTATTCTTTAATTCTTCAATACTGTTTTTCTTATTAATAAATTTTTTGTATTTTTCTCCAGTTATTAATCCTACTTGATGGCCATATTCTCTTAGTCTTAAATCTGAATTATCATGTCTTAGTAACAAGCGATATTCTGCTCTTGAAGTTAACATACGATATGGTTCTTTTGTTCCTTTAGTTACTAGATCATCTATTAAAACTCCTATATAGGCCTCGTTTCTTTTTAGTATTAGTGGGTCTTTCTTCTCTAATTTTAATCCAGCATTTATTCCCGCTATTAAACCTTGACAGGCTGCTTCTTCATAACCACTAGTACCATTTATTTGCCCTGCAGTAAATAAGTTATTTAATACTTTTGTTTCTAGACTTGGTTTTACCTGTGTTGGATATATAGCATCATATTCAATTGCATAAGCATATCTTAATATTCTAGCTTTTTCTAATCCTGGTAATGAATGAACCATCTTTTCTTGTATTTCTTTTGGCATACTTGTAGAAAATCCTTGGATATAAATATCATCATAATAAAGGCTTTCAGGCTCTAAAAATAATTGATGTTTTTCTTTATCGCTAAATCTTACCATTTTATCTTCAATTGATGGACAGTATCTTGGACCGACTCCTGTTATATCATCTAATCCACCATACATGCTCGATTTATTTAAGTTATCGTGAATTATTTTTTTAGTCTCTTCAGTTGTATATATTAAATAACATGGTTCTTGATTATTGATATCATATACTGGCTCGTTAGTATGAGAAAATGTATAATAGTTTTTATCACCATCTTCTCTTTTTGTTTTAGTAAAATCAATTGTACTTCGATCAATTCTTGGTGGTGTACCTGTTTTTAACCTTAGTATTTTGAAACCGTATTTCTTTAGATTGTCTGATAAATGCATTGATGGTTTTTCATTATGGGGACCACTTCTAGTTCTGGTATTTCCTATTAAAATGTCTGATTTTAGATAAGTACCAGTTGTTAATATTACTATATTTGAAGTTATATTTGTTCCATCTTCTAGTACAACACCATAAACTGTATTATCTTTTACTATTAAGTTTTCAACCATAGCTTCTTTTATTGTTAAATTAGGCTCTTCTCTTAATAGTTTTAACATTTCTTTTGGATATGTTATTTTATCTGCTTGTGCACGAAGAGATTTTACAGCGGGACCTTTAGCATAGTTTAGCATTTTCATTTGGATTAATGTTTTGTCAGCTACCTCACCCATTACTCCGCCTAAAGCATCTATTTCCCTTACTATTATTCCTTTAGCAGAGCCTCCTATCGAAGGATTGCATGGCATTGTTGCTATGTTATTTATTCTACCTGATATTAATAATGTTTTATGCCCTTTTCTAGCAGAGGCCATGGCAGCTTCACAACCAGCATGGCCACCTCCTACTACTATTATTTCATAGTCCATATTTACACCTACTTTCCTAAACAAAATCTACTAAATAATTCATCAAGTAATTCATCGGTATATGTTTCGCCAATTACTTCTCCCAAATTATTCCATGATTCTTTTAGACTTAATTCTACTATATCTATTGGATTATTATTATTTATTTCATTTATTGCATCATTTATATTATTTAAAGATTTTTTTAATAAGGCTATACTTCTAGCATTAGATAAATATGTCATATCGTTAGTAGATATTTCACCTATGTTAAATAATCTTTTTATTTCGTCTTTTATTTTATCAATACCAATGTTTTCTTTTACTGATATTTCTATATAACTATCTAATAATTTTTTATTTAATTTTGTTTTTAAGTCTATTTTATTTACTACTATTATTCTTTTTTTGTTTTTTGTTTTTTCTAATATTTCTTTCTCTTCTTCAGTTATTTCTTCATTATTATTTAAAATGTAAATTAATAAATCTGAAGTATCAATTATTTTTAAACTTTTTTCAACGCCTATTTTTTCTACAGTGTCTTCTGTCTTTCTAATTCCTGCTGTATCAATTATATTTAGTGGTATTCCACTTACGATTAAAGAACCTTCTACTATGTCTCTTGTAGTGCCAGGAACATCTGTAACTATTGCTTTTTCTTCTTCTAACAGTGAATTTAAGAGACTACTTTTTCCTACATTTGGTCTTCCTATAATACCTACTCTTATTCCTTCTTTAATTACTTTACTATCTTCTGATTTTTTTATAATTTCTTCTAATTTTTCTTTGAATTTTTTTATATCTGGTAATATACTTTCATTCGTTAATACTTCGATATCCTCATATTCAGGATAATCTATATTTACTTCTATATTACTAATTATTTTTATTAGTTCACTTCTTAAATTTTTAATTAAATTAGATGTTTCACCTGTTAAAGTATTTATAGATATTTTTCTAGCGGATTCGGCTTTTGATGATATTAGATCCATTGTAGCTTCCGCTTCAAGTAAATCTATTCTACCATTTAAAAAAGCTCTTTTTGTAAACTCACCTGGTTCTGCCAATCTTGCACCATTTTCTAATAATACTTCTAATACTTTATTAGTTGTGGCTATACCACCATGACAATTTATTTCTACTATATCTTCACGAGTAAATGTTTTAGGAGCCTTCATAACGCTAACTAATACTTCATCTATTTTTTCATTATTGCTTGTAATAAAACCGTAATGTATGGTATGTGAATCTACTTTTGTTAAATCTTTTGTAAATACTTTACTTGCTATATTTAAGGCATCATGACCACTTAATCTTATTATTGAAATAGCCCCTTCGCCAACTGATGTTGATATTGCTACTATTGTATCTTCCATATGGTTTCCTTCTTTCTTCCATAGTATTTTACCACAAGATACAAAAAAATAAAAGTAATTATTTACTTTGTTAATTATTTTTTACAATTATTTGTATATTTCTATTTCACCATTTTTATATGCTAATAATATGTCGCTGGATATTATTGATTCTACATATCTTGCTTTTTTAGGATGAATTAAGTATCTTATTTGCAATTCTATATGATCTTCATTTATTTTGGTATATATTATAGGATCATACTGATTATAGTATATTCGATAACTATTTGATACATTATTTATTTGTTTTTTTAATTTTGGTGGTATTTTTTTTATTATTTCATTTGAATTTACTATTTTATATAATACTTTTTTAGCTTTATTTACATCATAATCTAATGGTATTCTAATTGTTATCTCATCCCATATATATTTAAAGGCTTTGTTATAATTTTTTAAGGGATAGTTAAAGATTATAGAGTTTGGTAAATGAATTATGATTCCTGTGCTTTGACCTGTTGTATCAGCATTTGATACTTCCAATATTTCAAAATTCATGGTGTTAATATTTACTACATCTCCTTTATAGCCATTTATTTCTATTCTATCTTCTACTATAAATGGTTTTACTATCTTTATATATATTCCACAAAAAAAATTAAATATTAAATCTCTTATTGCTATAGTAAATGCTGCCGATACTAAACTTATTAATGTCAAAAAGTTTTTGATATATTTTCCCCATACTATTATTATTGCCGATAAGATTATAATTCTTATGATTAATTTATATTTTTTAGTATAATTGTATTCTTTTTTACTATCTCTTGTTCTCTTTATTATTCTTATACCTATTTTTTCTACTACTAATATCAAAAATATTATAATTATTGTTTTTAATATTAAGCCTATATATATTTCATCTATATTAAATAATTTACTTATTTTTTCTATATACTTCATTTATTCACTTCCTTTCTAATGTGATATTATATGTTTATGCAAAGGAAAAAAGAAGATTACTCTCCTTTTAGTTTAATTACTACTTTTCTGTTTGGTTCTTCACCAATAGATTCAGTATAAACGTATTTATCATCTGCTAACGCTGAATGAACAATTCTTCTTTCATAAGAATTCATGCTATCCATAGTTATTTCTGTTTTTGTTTTATATGCTTCTCTTGCTAATTTTTTTGCTAGATATTCTATGTTTCTAGCTCTTTTTTCTTTATAATTTCCTACATCAATTACTATTGATAATGGTTCTTTTAAATTTGAATTAACCATTTGTCTTATTAAAAGTTGTAAAGCCGATATATTTTTACCGTTTTTTCCAATTAATAAAGCATTATTGTCTGAGAATATTGTAATTGATATACTATTTTCTCTTCTTCTTACTTCAAGATTTGCTTCAGCATGCATTTTCTTTATTATTTCATTTATAGTGTCTTTAATAAAAGCTACTATTTCATTCATATTTAGAACTTCTATTTTTACAGATTTTTTTAATAAGTTATTTTTTTCTTCTGTGCTGTTGATTATTAAATCTTCTTTTGATACTTTTAATTCTTCTAGTGCTAATTCTTCTGCTTGTTCTTTTGTTTTTCCTTCATAATAATACTTATTCATTACTTCTTAGCCTTCTTTCTTTCTACAAGCATATTTTGTACTATGGTAAATAGTGATGAAGTTATCCAATAGATTCCAAGTGCTACTGGTAAACTAAATGCTGCTACTAAAATCATTGCTAACATAAAGTAAATTGTTCCCTTCATTTGTTTTGCCATTGCTGTTTGATCTTTTAAAGTTTTTCTAAATGAAAAATATGAAGTTGCAAGTATTAATAATAAGAATATAATATATGCATACCATAAGTTTGACATTATTCCATGGGAAATTGTTGTACCCATATCTAACTTTAGAAATTTATTTTCAAATATAACGGGTGTTCTATTAATTGCCTCTAAGAAAGCAAACAATAATGGTATTTGAATGAATGATAGTAGACAACTTGATAATGGATTAATTTTATTTTTTGAATATATTGCCATCATTTCTTCGGCTTTTCTTTTTTGGTCTTCTTCACTTGTTTTATCTTTATATTTCTTTTCCAACTTTTCTAATTGAGGTTGAACTTCTTTCAACTTTTCTGATTGCATTGCAGTTTTTCTGGTTAATGGATAAAGTATCAATCTTATTACTAAACATGATATTACTATAGCAAATCCATTAGCTAATCCTTTACCTAGGCCTATTTTTTCAAGTAATAATCCTATATTTATTATAGCCCAGGCTAGTGGCTTTACAAATATTGTTGTCCATAGCCCTTCGTATTCAGAAAATGGTTTAAATGTCTCACATTTTGGTAATTTATCAATGTCCACATTATTTTCTTTATATATGTTAACTACATTTTCATCTGTAGGTCTACATAATACATTTTCTGTAAGTGCTTTACCTGTTTCTTCATATTTGACTGGCTTTTTATCCTCTCCAGTAAGAGTTTTGGTACATCCTGTTAGCATTGCCAAGCTTAATATTAGCAATAATATTTTTATTGTTTTTTTGTTGTTATTCAATTTTATCACCTATACTTATTAGTTTTAACAATTCTTTTTCCATTTCTTTATATGTTAATTCTAATATACCTTTCTTAATAATTATAACACAGTCATAACCATTATGCACGACTTTTTTATTGTTATCAATAATGTTTTTTACCCTTCTTTTAATTTTATTTCTAGTAACTGCTGGTCCTGTCTTTTTAGGAACGGTTATTCCATATCTGTTACTTTTATTATTTTTTCGATAGTAAACACTAAAGTATTTACTTTTTTTTGCTCTACTATTATTTATTATATCTGTATATTCACGAGATGATTTTATTATTTCAATCTTTTTCATAGTATATTCCTTTTTGGTAAAAAGAAAAAAAGAAAACAAAATTATGTTTTATGCGCATAATTTTTTTCTTTTTTTTGCTCTTCTACTTTTTAAAACATTACCTTTAATTCTACTAAAGAAACCGTGCTTTTTAGCTTTTTTTCTATTATTAGGTTGATATGTTCTTTTCATTATATAATACACCTCCAAGTCAAATGCTATTTTATTATATATTTTTATTTTGATTATGTCAAGTAATTTTGTTATTTTGTTATTTTTAATTTCTCTAGACCATATTTTAAAGCAAATTCACATAATCTCTTCCTAAATCTCATTTCTTCTGTTATAATCTTCATAGATACCACTCTTTCTGTATAATTTTTGTCGTCAACTTAATTATACCAGAATGGTATCTTTTTTTATATTAAATTTGTAACATATGTATTATAACTCAACATTTTGTTATTTTGTTATTTTTAATTAATTAATATTTTTGAAGATTCTTTTCTTCTTTAAGCGGTTTAAAACCATTTGATTCAAGTTCAGCCATGGTTACTACTTTATTATTTAATGCCTCTTTAATATTATATTTCTTACCATCTACTATAACAAAGATGCTTCCACTTTTTATACATGTAAAATAATATTTATAATTGTTATCTTCATAATAATATTCTATTGCTGAAGCACAGGCAGTATCTTTTGATTCATCTATTATAGTAATTTTATCTTTTGATACCGCTATATCTTCATCCTTTATTATGGTTTCTTCTGGTATTTTGTTATCTGAATTGTTTTCTTCTTTTTTAGGAATAATTTCTTTTTCTTCTTTAGTTGTATTGTTTTCGTTAATAGTATTTTCTTTTATACTTTCTTTAGAATTATTATTAGAAAGATTTATATTGGTTTCTTTTTCTTTATAATAATATCTTAAACAAAAGAATAGGATAACTACAATAAAAATAATAATTAATATTGTATATAATGTTTTCTTATTCATAAAATTCCTCCTTCTTACTTAGTATTCTACTATAAATTTTATATTTTTACAAATATATTTTGATATTTGATACTTAAAAAAAGTTATATACTAAAAATAATCGTTAATTCAAAGACTTTATGGCTTTGAATTATTTTTTAAAGACCTTGGGCTTTAAAAAATAAGTGAGCAACAAAGTGCGAACTCTAAAAAAGTAAATAAAACCCTTTCTTTTTTTAATTTTTTTTGATACAATTATATTTGAGGAAAATAAGGTGAAACTGATGGGAAAAATTATTGCAATTGTAAATCAAAAAGGTGGTGTTGGTAAAACTACTACTAGTATAAACTTAGCAGCATCTTTAGGTGTTTTAGATAAAAAAGTATTGCTTGTTGATCTTGATCCACAGGGAAATGCTACTACTGGGGTTGGTATTGATAAGAATGATATATCTAGTAGTATTTATGAAGTATTAACAAAAAAGGAAACTATAGAGAAATCTATTATTAAAACAAAGAGTAAGAACCTTTATCTTCTTCCGGCTTATCTTAATTTGGCTGGTGTCGATATGGAACTTATAGAATTAGAGAGAAAGGCAAAAGAGAGTGGTGAAAAATTTAATAGAGTAATTAGGTTAAAAGAAGAACTTGGCAAAGTAAGTGATAATTTTGATTATATTTTAATTGATTGTCCTCCTAGTCTTGGTATTCTAACTACTAATGCTCTAGCTGCTGCTAACTCTGTTCTTATTCCTGTTCAATGTGAGTATTTTGCACTTGAAGGTATTATGCAGCTTATCAATACTATAATGCTTGCTCAAAGAAAAGTTAATCCTAATTTGGATATTGAAGGTGTTTTACTTACAATGTTCTCTAATACTAATCTTGGCATTGAAGTAATAGAAAGTATTAAAGGTTTCTTTAAAGAAAGAGTATATAATACTATTATTCCTAGACTTGTTAGGTTGGCTGAAGCTCCAAGCCATGGTAAACCGATTCTTGAATATGAACCTAGAAATAAAGGTACTATTGCTTATCTTAATCTAGCAAAGGAGGTTATTGAAAGAAATGGAACAGAAAAAGAAAGCCCTAGGTAAGGGACTTGAAGAATTATTCTCTAGCGAGGTATTAGATTTTGATACATTTGAAAGTAACATTATGGAAAATACCCCTGCTAATGATGTAAAAGAAATACCTGTTAATGAAATCAGACCTAATCCATACCAACCTAGAAAAACTTTTAATGAAGAAGCACTTAATGAACTTGCTGAATCTATTAAAAACTATGGAGTATTTCAACCTATTATCGTTAAAAAGAGCATTAAAGGTTATGACTTAATTGCAGGTGAAAGAAGACTTAGAGCTAGTAAACTTGCTGGTATGGAAACTATTCCTGCTATTGTTAAAGAGTTTTCTGATGAAGAAATGAGAGAAATCTCATTACTTGAAAACATTCAAAGAGAGAATCTTACTGCTATTGAACTTGCTTGGGCATATAAAGGAATTATTGATAACTTAGATATTAGACAAGAAGACTTAGCAAAAAAAATTGGTAAAAGTAGAAGTCATATTACTAATACTTTGGGACTTTTAAATTTGCCTGAAGATGTTCAAAAGAAAATTCTTGATGGTGAAATTTCTATGGGACATGCTAGAGTATTATCTAAAATGAATGATGAAGATGAAGTTACTGATTTAGCAAACAAGGTTATTGAAGATAATATTAGTGTTCATGAACTAGAGGAAATTAGTAAAAAAGAAGAAATTAAAAAAAGAATGCCTATTACTAGAAGAAAAATGGATACTGATTATTTTCATATTGAAAATGAACTAAGAGATATTCTTGGTACTAAAGTAAAAGTAGATAATAAAAAAGTTAGTATTTATTTTGAAAATGTCAATGATTTAAATAGAATTCTTGAAATTATGAATATTGAAATTAAGTAAGTGGAAGAAAATTCCACTTTTTTGTATAGTAGAATCTTGAGATTCAATTAGTACTATTTTGTTACAAGTCTTTCTTGTAATGTATATAAATTATTTACTATCTTGTGAATCTCACACGATTTAAAAAAAGTATGCTTCTAATATTGCTATTAGAATTTTCTCCATTTAATAATATCGTTATTAATGTAAAGAGACATAAAGCAAATTTATTTGCTTCTTTGTTCTGGTATACAAATAGTTAACTCGGGTTATTTTATAAGATATTTTTTTATATTTATTAAAATATTTATCCCTCACATTATATACATGATATGATTAATGTGCTTGCGGTAAGAGTAAGTATAAAGTTCAACTTAGAAGAATTTTTATCAAATTTTGTCGTACTTAATTGTTTGCAAAATAGGTCAGCAGTATATTATAATATTCTTGTAAGAAGGAACAGAAAAGTGAGGTGTCAAAGATGCAAGGAAAAGTTAAGTGGTTTAATAACGACAAAGGTTATGGCTTTATTGATTATCAAAATGGTGAAGATATTTTTGTTCACTATTCCGCTATTAAGCAAGATGGTTATAAAACATTGTCTGAGGGTCAAATTGTTGTATTTGATCTTATAGAAACTGCTAAAGGTTTACAAGCTATAAATGTGGTAGCAGCTACTAATGTTAAAGTTTAGAAAGGAAGTACAATTATATAAGACAGCTAGATGTACTTAAAGCTATCTTATTTTTTTATTGAAAAAGTTATGAAAAGAATTAAATCTTTATTATTATCTTTAAAAGAGATATTTATTGTTTTATTTATTCAATATTTTATTCTTATTATTTCTATTATTTTATTTAATGGATATGAAAATATTTATATTGGTAATATTTTACTTAGTATATTTAGTATTATATATATTTTGAGTAAGAAAAATATAATTAATGTTTCTTTTAATATTAGGAATAATTATTTTATATATATTATGTTGGGAAGTTCTATTTCGATTATTTATAACATGATTTTATATAGATTTCATTTATATACTTATGATACTAATAATACTTTTCTTTTTCTAGATGTTTTAACTTCTGGTATTATTGGTCCTATATTTGAAGAAGTTGTTTTTAGAGTGAGTTTTATTCCTAAGGTAGAATGTTTTATTTATAATAAAGAGAAAGTTATTATAATAACTAGTATTATTTTTGCTATATTACATTTTAATTTTTTATCTGGTTTTATTGCCTTTATTATTGGTATTATTAATGGATATATCTATATTAAGACGAGAGATATTATTAAAATATCTTTGGTTCATATTTCTCTTAATACTATAAGTTCGTTAATAACTTGTTATAACAATCTAATATTTATTTTGGGTATTATATTAATGATAGAAGTGATACTATATTTTGGAAAAGAAAGATATTTGTAAAGAAGAGAGTTTAGCTTCTTTTTTCTTTACTTTTATATTAATTTATTATACAATATAGGTGGAGAGGACAGGAGATACTTATGAAAAAATATATTCTTTTGCCTGCTGATTCTTATGTTGTTATTAATAAGACAATTTTACATGATGAAGATAGAAAAATTATTACTAGTTTGTATCTACCTGTTATTGGTATGGATGCGGTGATGCTGTACTTTTTGTTATGGAGTGACTTAGATAGTTCTTCAATTGTTAGTTCTGATTTTACTCATCAAAAAATTGTTTCTAATCTTAGAATGACTATTAATGAAGTAGAAGATGCTAGAAGTAAATTAGAGGCTATTGGCCTTATTAAAACTTTAGTTAAAGAGGGTAATGTTAATAATTATATTTATGAATTATATAGTCCGGTTTCTGCTACTGAATTTTTATCTCATCCTATACTTAATATTGTTTTATATAGTAATATTGGTAAAAAAGAGTATGATAATTTGATTAAAACTTTTAAGATGCCTAGATTTAATACTAGTGGATATACTGATATTACTAAGAATTTTAACGATGTATTTGAAAGCACATGCATGACTTCATATGATTTATCATTAGAGGATATTAGAAAATATAATAAACTTAAACTTAATATTAATAGTAATTTTGACTTTAATTTTCTTATAAATGCTATGCCTAAGAATATTGATACTAGTAGAATTTTTACTAAAGAGATTAAGGAACTTATTATTAGTTTATCTTTTATTTATGATATTGATGCTATTAAGATGACTAATATTGTTAAAGGAAGTCTTAATGAAAGAGGTACTATTAATAAAGAAACTCTTAGAAAGACCGCTAGAAACTTCTACCAATTTGATAATGGTGGTAATCTTCCTACAATTGTATCTAATTGTCAACCAGAGTATTTGAGAAAACCAATTGGAGATACTTCAAAGAGGGCTAAAATGATATATACTTTTGAAACTATTTCTCCTAGAGAACTTCTTATTAGTAAGAATAAAGGTAATGAACCTACTAAAAGAGATTTAAGATTAGTTGAAGATTTACTTCTTGATTATAATTTAAAACCTGGTGTTGTTAATGTTTTAATTGATTATATTCTTAATATTAATGATAAAAAGCTTACAAGAGGATTAGTAGAAACAATGGCTGGTGAATGGCAAAGAAAAGGTATTGAAACAGTTGAAGATGCTATGAGTCTTTGTGAAAAAGAACATAAGAAAAGAACTAAAAAAACTATTGAAGAGAAGAGAATTATTACTAAAACACCTGATTGGTTTGATAAAGAAATTGAAAAAGAAAAAATTAATGATGGTGAAGATAATCAATTAGAAGAACTTTTAAAGGAGTATAAATGATGAAGGATACTAAGAATATTATTAATAAATATAGTTTTGATAGATATGAGTTAGAGAGAAATTTTGATATTGAAATGGAAGATGAAACTTTTAAAAAGTTAGTTAGTAAACTTAAGTTATCTAAAGATGAACTTATTAAATATACTTCTAGAATTAAGGATGCTTCTTTAGAACTTAAAAATTGTGCTAATTGTAAAAATATTATGGAATGTAAGAATAATATATGTGGATATGTTTATTATCCTAGTGTACTTCAAGATAATTTAGTTTTTTCTTATGTTCCCTGCAAATACAAGAAAAAGTTAGATAATGATACTAAATATCAAGATAATATTATTTCTTTTGATATGCCTAAGGAAATAATTAATGCTTCAATGAAAAATATATATACTGATGATAAAAATAGACTAGAAACTATTAAATGGCTTACTATTTTTATTAAAAAAATTGAAAATAATGAAAAAAGTAAGGGTTTATTCTTGACAGGTAACTTTGGATGTGGTAAAACATATGTAGTGGCTGCGGCCTTCAACGAACTTGCTAAGAAAGGTAAAAAGGTAGCTTGTCTATATTATCCAGAGTTTTTAAGAAGTCTTAAAGAAAGATTTTCTGACGACTATAGAGAAGTATTTGATAAAGTTAAAAAATGTGATCTTTTATTAATTGATGATATTGGAGCAGAGACTGTTACTAGCTGGAATAGAGACGAAGTACTTGGTACTATCTTACAATATCGTATGCAAGAATCATTACCAACATTTTTTACTTCTAATTTATCTTTAAAGGAATTAGAACTACATCTTGCAGGTAATGATAGTGAAGGTAAAATTAAAGCAAGACGAATTATTGAAAGAATTAAATATTTGACAGATAATATTACAATGATCGCAGAAAATAGAAGAAAGTGAGGATAAAAATGGAAAACAATAGTAATGCATTTAAGTTTGATCCTAATAAATTAGAGAAGTCTTTTACTGATAAAAATGGTACTTCGAAGATTGAAATGGAAAGTGATGGAGCATATCTTAATATGCCAGAGAGTGTTACTCTTGCTAATAGACCTAAGACTAAAATTCTTACCAAAGAGATAAAGACTCCTAAAGGTGGAGCTAACATTGGTGTTGGTAGTAATGGATTTGCCGGTGTTATAACTCTTGCAGGTATTATTGCAATAGCGGGAGTAATTATTGCTTATTTAACACTTAGATATTAATTAACTTATATATAAAGGAGGAGTAGTTATGCTTTGTGCTTTAGAAGTTAAAACTTGTTATTCTATTTTGAGTAGTTTAAATAGAATTGATATTTTGACTAAAAAGGCTAAGGATATGGGCTACTCCTCTTTAGCTATTACAGATTTGAATAATATGTTTGGAGTATATGAATTCTATTTAGCTTGTCTTAATAATGATATTAAACCTATTATTGGTATGGAAGTTAAAACTAATCAAGATAATTTTATTTTAATTGCTAAGAATAATAATGGTTATAGAAATCTTATTAAAATAGCTACAATTATATCTGATAGAGAAATTACTTTTGATGATTTGAAGATATATTCTAAAGATATTATTTTAATTATACCTTATAGTTCTTATAATGAAAAGATTACTAATTTTTTTGATGAATATTATATAGGATATACCTCTGTAGAAGAAAGAGATAAAGTTAAAGATAAGGGAGTTCTTATTACAGATATTTCTTATATTGAAAAGAATGACTATAAGTACTTAGATTATTTATTGATGATCAAAGATGATAAGAAATTAGGAGAGATGGAACTTAATACTTATGCTGGGAAACATTTACTTGATAAAGAAGAATTTAATAATCTTACTAATGATATTGTTAGAAGTAATATGAAATATATTTGTGATGAATGTAATGTTACTTTTGAGAAAAGAGATGGATTATTACCTATATATAATAAAGATGTTGATTCTTTTGAATATTTGAATAGTTTGTGTAATAAAGGTCTTAATAAAAGACTCTCAGGTAATATTTCTAAAGAATATCAAGATAGACTTAATTATGAACTTGATGTTATTAATAAGATGGGCTTCTGTGACTACTTCTTAGTAGTATGGGATTATGTTAAATATGCCAAGTTTAATAATATATTAGTAGGTCCTGGTAGAGGTAGTGCAGCTGGTAGTTTAGTTAGTTATTGTCTTGGTATTACAGATGTTGATCCTATTAAATATGATTTGTTATTTGAAAGATTTTTAAATCCTGAAAGAGTAACTATGCCCGATATTGATATTGACTTTGATAGTGAAAAAAGGGGATTAGTAACAGATTATGTTATGAATAAATATGGTGAGAAAAGAGCGATTGGTATTATTACTTTTAATACATTAGGAGCTAAACAAGTTATAAGAGATGTTGGTAGAGTACTTAATATTTCACTTCCTATTATTGATGAAATTGCTAAGGCTATTACTACTAAAAACCTTAAAGATAGTTATTTAGTAGGTAGTAAGTTTCATAGACTTATTAATTCTAATCCTGATTATATAAAATTATATAATGCTTCGGTTAAACTAGAGGGACTTCCTAGACATATATCGGTTCATGCTGCTGGGGTTGTTATGAGTAATATAGATATCGATGAAGTTATTCCTTTATATAAGAATCCTTTAGGCATGTATGTATCAGCCTTCTCAAAAGATTATTTGGAGCCATTAGGACTATTAAAAATGGACTTTTTAGGGCTTGATAATTTAACTTTAATTAGTAATGTTATTGAAGAAATTAGAAAAAATGAAGGTATTAATATTAGTTTTGAAAAGATTCCTCTTGATGATAAGAAGACACTAAAAGTATTTAGAGATGTTGATACTGATGGTATATTTCAATTTGAATCTGTTGGTATGAAGAGATTTTTATCTAAACTTAAAGTTAATTCATTTGATGATATTGCTACAGCTTTAGCATTATATAGACCAGGTCCTATGGATAATATTGATTTATTTATTGCTAGAAGAGAAGGCAGAGAGAGGGTTGATTATATTCATCCTGACTTAGAAGATATTCTTAAACCTACTTATGGTATTATTATTTATCAGGAGCAAATTATGCAAATAGTTAGAAAGATGGCTAGTTATTCTTATGGTGAGGCTGATATTTTAAGAAGGGCAATGTCAAAGAAAAAAGAAAATATTATTTTAGCAGAAAAACCTAAGTTTATTAAGGGATGTCTAGATAATGGATATGATGAAAGAACCGCTACTGAAGTGTATGACTTGATTTTAAAGTTTGCTAATTATGGTTTTAATAAATCACATTCTGTTTCTTATGCTATTACAGCTTATAAGATGGCTTTTATTAAAACATATTTTCTTAAATACTTTATTGCAGGTATCTTAACTAATTCTATTGGTAACACTAGTAAAATTAATATTTATGTTAATAGAGCAAGAAAATCCTTAATTAAAATTCTTCCTCCAGATATTAATGAAAGTAGTAATAAATTTTATGCTGGTAAGGATGGTATTAGATGTCCTTTATCTATTATTAATGGTGTTGGTACTTCTATTTCTAATGATATTATTAATGAAAGAGAAAATGGTAAGTTTACTGATCCCATTGATTTTATTGTAAGAATGTCGAATAAAGGTATTAATAAAAAGACTATTTCTAGTCTTATATATGCAAGAGCAATTAATTTTGGATATAATAAAAATACTCTTATACAAAATTTAGATACCATTTTAAATTATTCGGATATTGCTAAAGATGCTGGAATGATTGAAACTTTAAAACCAGAAATTATTTTATATGATGAATATGATAAGAATGAACTTATTTCTTTAGAACTTAAAACTATTGGTTTTTATCTTACTGAACATCCTGCTTCTAAATATAGAGATGATAGTATTATTGTTAATACTTCTAATATTAGTGATTTCTTTGATAAGAGGATTTTTATGATTGTTATGATTAGTAGACTTAAGGAGACTACTACTAAGAATAATGATGTTATGGCTTTTATTGTGGGTAGTGATGAATTTGGAGAAGTTGATCTTACTTGTTTTCCAGATGTTTATAAGAAATTTAATAATATTAAAGTTGGTAATATTATTAAGATTTTTGGTAAAGTAGAGAAAAGATATGATAAATATCAAGTTATTATAAATAATATTAGTATATTGGAGTGATGTTATGAAAAAAGGTAAATTTGTTATTATTTCTGGTCCTTCAGGAGTAGGAAAAGATACTATTTGTAATGAGTTAGTTAAAAAAGGAGTGGGCAGATATTCTGTATCTATGACTACTAGAAAGAAAAGATCTAATGAAATAGAAGGTATTAGTTATTTCTTTGTAAGTAAAGAAGAATTTGAAAGACATATTGAAGAAAATTATTTTCTAGAATATGCTATGTATAATGGTAATTATTATGGTACTCCTAATGAATTTATTAAAGAGACTACGAATAATGGGGATAATGTTATTGCAGTACTAGAAATGAATGGGGCTATTAACGCTAAGAAGATTTTTAGTAATGCTATTACTATATTTATTATGCCTCCTTCTTTTGATGAATTAGAAAGAAGACTTAGGGGTAGAAAATCTGAAGATGATAATATTATTAGTGAGAGACTTAATATTGCTAAAGAAGAAATTAAATGTAAGGATAAATATGATTATATAGTTATCAACAATACTGTTGATGAGGCTGTTTTAGAAATTGAAAATATTATTAATAATTGTTAGTTTATCAACAGATACTGTGGATAAGTGGTAATTATATAACAAAAACTCAAGAAATTAATCTTGAGTTTTACTATTTTATCTTCCTTTTCCTACATTACCAAAGTTATAACCTTCTTCTTGCATTCTTTTATCAACAAATTCTTCCCAATTTGCATAGTCTGTCTTGATAGGTTCTCCTGTAAGTTCTGCTCTTCTCTTAGCTTCGTTATAATAGTCATAAAATTCTAAATAACTTTGTACCATTAATTCTATAGCATATGGATCATCTAATTCAGCCTTTAAATACTTATCATACATTTGGTTAAATAATGGTTTATCTATGATATCATTATTTTTAGTTTCTACTACTAGACGATTATAATAAAATTCTCTTTCTTTTAAATCATCATGTGATAAACCTTCATCAGGGATAATGGCTTTATTTTTTTCTTCTGATTCTACTCTTAGATTATTGATTTGTGATTGTTTACTTAATTTATATATTCTTAATGCTTCTTGGTAGGCAATAGAATTTTCTTTACTTGCTCTTTCTAATTCTTGTTCATATTCTTGTAATTTTTCTTTTGATAATTCATTTCCTTTACTATCAGTTTTTCTCTCTACCATAGCCATTAGAGCTACTAATCTATTAACGTCTACTTTTCCATGAACTTTTTCAGATATGCTTACTCTTTCTTTTGTATAATCTTCTTTTAGTTGTATAACTTCATTTGTTAGGCTTTGACTTGTTAATTCTAATTCTTTAATAAATTTGTTTAAAACAGCTTTAGTTTCTGGTGTAAAATACCTCATATACTTATTCATATTTTCTATGGTAAAGTTAATGTACACTATCTTGCTATTTAAATAATTTACATTTCTAGTTATTTCTTCTAACTTAGCAACACTTATTTGTGGTTGTCCTTCTCTTTCAAGTGCACTCTTAAAGGATTGTATTTCTCCATATAAATTGCTTCCAAGCATTTTTTGAGTTTGACTAACTATTTTATTATAATCTGGTAAAAACATAGTAGCACTACTTTTATTAAAATTTTCCAATAAATTAGATTGTGAATCCATTAGTGAAGAAGTTAGAGAGTATGCATCTTTTCTTCCACCTTCTGGAGATAAAATGTATTCACGTTTTCTACTAACATAGTCTGTTCTTGTGGAAATTTTGCTTCTTGATGACGGAGTATATTTAGCATATAATCCTATTGATTTTGTTTCTATACTCTTTTTAAAATTAATGAAATAGCTATCCTTTTTTCCTGCTTTAGCTGCTAACTGGTTATATAATTGTTTTCCGTTAGGAGTTAATTTATCTGTTACATTTAAATTTCTTAGTATTTGACTTAACAATACTGCTTCGATATAGTTACTCCATTCTTTTTTTACTGTTTGAGTTATTTCTTCAGTTTTATTATGCTTCTTATCATCATAACCTTTAGTGTTATATGTATTTCTTACAACTTCATTAATAGCCATAAGTAAACTATCAGCACTATCAATATTTATTTTTCTTCCTTCCATTTTTCTTCCTCCAGTTCAATTTCTATATTAATTGTATCATACCTAAATTGGTATTTCAATATTAATTTTAGATGTTTACATTTTATTTATTTTTGATATAATTATATTATAAGTATGCATATAATATATTTTTTTATTCTTTTAAACATAAAATTGGGAGGAAATATGATATGATAAATGATGACTGTTATAAGTTTTTAAAACTAGATATTGTTAGTGATACAGATAATATGATTAGTGTTTACTCTTTATACAAATTATTAAATGAATACTTTGAAGATTTTAGAATATTAAGATATGGTAATGATAAAATGATTAATAGTATGAATAATGAATATACTTTTGTAGATAGAATTAAAAATAGCATGATAAATCCTTGGTTTAGAAAAATCTTTATTTCAGAATTTAATGATAATTTTATTAAGATGGTTATTATAGTTAATCCAATATATAGAAGAAAAGAATTTTCTACTAATAACATTTATTATTATATAATAAAGGATAGAAAGAGTGGTAATATTTACTTTGAGAATAATGTACTAAAAAATAGGGTATTTGATAAATTTTATCAAGAAATTATAAATATATTTTCTTTAGCAGAAATTTATACTGATATTTTTATGCTTGATAAAAGAGATTTTCCTATATATCATCAGACATTTGACTTAGATAATGTTGGTGCCAGTGTTGATTATAATAATTTTGGTAATGTCTCTTCTTATATTATATATGATGGTAAAATATGTAGTAATAATGAAATTAAAGATATTAAAAATGATATCTTAAAAAGAATTCCTGTATATACAGATAACCTTGATGCTATAAGTAGTTATATTGTTAATGAACAAAGAAAAGCTAAAATTAGAAAAAAAGAATATTAAAGTAGAGACAATGTGGCTCTACTTTCTTTCTGAAGACTTATGGCTTCAGAAACAACGAACAACGAAGTGTGAGATGCCTAAATAAATTAGATATTTTACTTGAAAATTATATGATTTTATTATATACTTATATTAACCAAAGGAGGTATTTTATGAAAAGTAGTAGAATTATGAAAATATTTGAACAATATGTCAGAAAATATGATATGAATAATATAGATATTAAAGCTAGATATTTTCATTCACTGAAAGTTATGGAACTTGCAAGAGAACTAGCTACTGGTTTGGGTATTTTTTCTGAGGAAGAAGTAGCCGTCTGTGAACTTATTGGTCTATTTCATGAGATAGGCAACTTTTCTAAAACTCCTAATTATCAAATGGATGATGATATTAATGATAGTTATAATAGAACTATTGATGTTTTATTTAATAAAAAGTTAATTAGAGAAATTAGTAAAGAAACTAAGTATGATACAGTTATTAAAATGGCTATCTTTGCTTATGATAAAAATGGATTCCCTGCTGATATTGATGAGAAAGGTAGACATATGTGTGCTATTATAAAAGATGCTCATAATTTAGATTCTTTTAGGTTATTTGTTAATTATCCATATGTAGATACAGTAATCAAAAGCTATCCTAGTAGTCTCGTGTATGATGACTTTAAAAGTTTTAAGACTATTAGTTCTAAAGTGAGTGATAATGCTAGTGATGAAGTATTAGTTACTTTATCAAAGATGTATTCATTTAATTATAAATATTCTTATTATTTATTAAAACAAAATGATTATGTTAATAAGATATTTAATTCTTTAAATTTTGATAATAGTGAATTAGAGGGGTTCTTTAAACAACTTATGGTTGTTCTTAATAATTATATCGATAAAAGGATAGGTGTTGTAAATGCTTGATAAAAAATATGACCACTTGATGGTTGAAAAAGATAAATATGATAAGTGGAAGAAAAAGGGGTATTTTAAATCTGGAAATTTAAGTAAGGAACCATACTGTATAGTTATTCCTCCTCCTAATGTAACAGGTAAATTACATTTAGGTCATGCTTGGGATACTTCAATTCAAGATATTATTATTAGATATAAAAGAATGCAAGGTTTTGATGCATTATGGCTTCCTGGTATGGATCATGCTGGTATTGCTACGCAGGCTAAAGTAGATAAAAAACTTAGAAGTGAAGGTATTAATCCTAGAAGTATGTCTCGTGAAGAGTGGCTTAAGGTTGCTTGGTCTTGGAAAGAAGAATATGCTGAAAATATTCATAGTCAGTGGGCTAAACTTGGTTTATCTCTTGATTATGATAAGGAAAGATTTACTTTAGATGATGGTTTATCTCATGCTGTTAGAAAGGTATTTGTTGATTTATATAACAAAGGTCTTATCTATAGAGGTGAGAGAATTATTAATTGGGATCCTGCTGCTATGACTGCTCTAAGTAATGAAGAGGTTATTTATAAAGATGTTGAAGGAGCCTTCTACCACATTAAATATATGATTGAAGATACTGATGAATATCTAGAGGTTGCTACGACTAGACCAGAGACTTTATTTGGTGATACTGCAGTTGCAGTTAATCCAGAAGATGATAGATATAAGAAATATATTGGTAAGAATGTTATGCTTCCAATAGTTAATAAACTTATTCCTATTATTGGTGATGAACACGCCGATATGGAGTTTGGTACTGGTGTTGTTAAAATTACTCCCGCTCATGATCCTAATGACTTTGAAGTTGGTAATAGACATAATCTAGAGAGAATTGTCGTTATGAATCCTAATGGTACAATGAACGAGAATGCTGGTAAATATAATGGTATGGATAGATTTGAATGTAGAGATGCTGTTATTAAAGACTTAGATAGTGAAGGACTTCTTATTAAGATTGAACCTATTAATCATAACGTTGGTTTTTCTGAGAGAAGTGATGTTATGGTTGAACCTTATCTTTCTAAACAATGGTTTGTTAAGATGAGACCACTAGCGGATAGAGTTCTTGAAAACCAAAAGGATAAAGATAAGAAAGTTAACTTTGTTCCTCCTAGATATGAAAAGACTATGAATCACTGGATGGAAATTACTTATGATTGGTGTATCTCTAGACAATTATGGTGGGGTCACAGAATACCTGCTTGGTATAAAGGTGATGAAGTTTATGTTGGTATGGAAGAACCTAAAGGTGATGGTTGGGTACAGGATAATGATGTACTTGATACTTGGTTTTCTTCAGCACTATGGCCTTTTAGTACTTTAGGATGGCCTGATAATACTGACTTACTTAAAAGATATTATCCTAATAATGTACTAGTTACTGGTTATGATATTATTCCTTTCTGGGTTAATAGAATGACTTTTCAAGGACTTGAGTTCTTAAATGAAAGACCTTTTAAAGATTGTTTAATTCATGGTCTTATTAGAGATAAAAAAGGTAGAAAGATGAGTAAGAGTCTAGGTAATGGTATTGACCCTATGGATGTTATTGATATGTATGGTGCTGACTCTTTAAGATTCTTCTTAACTACAAATACTGCTCCTGGTATGGATTTAAGATATGATGAAGAAAAAGTTAAATCAACTTGGAACTTTATTAATAAGATTTGGAATGCTTCAAGATTTGTTTTAATGAAACTAGAAGACTTTAAAGAGGAAGATTATACTCTTGATAATTTAAAAGAAGAAGATAAGTGGATTTTAAATAGATTAAATACCACGATTAAAGATGTTACTAAAAATATGGATAAATATGATTTTCATATTGTAGGTAATACACTATATGATTTTGTATGGGGAGACTTCTGTGACAAGTATATTGAGTTATCTAAGTTCTATAATGATAATACTACGAAGAGTGTACTTGTTAGAGTTCTTACGGATATTCTGAAGATGCTTCATCCTTTTATGCCTTATGTTTCTGAAGAAATATATGGTATGATGCCTATTAAAGAAGCAGAATCTATTATGATTAGTAAGTATCCTCTATATAATAAGAAAGAGGTATTTACCACTAATATTGATAATGTACTTGAATTTATTACAATGTTTAGAAATAAAAAGGCTGAACTTGGTAATATTGGAGAGTATAAGGTATATATTGATATTGATGACGAGACTTCTAAAGACATTATTATTAATATGCTAAAATTAAGTGATAAGATTTCTTTAGAAGATGGTAATGGTATAAAAATAGAATATGCTGGTATGAAGGCTTCTATTATATATGATAATAGTAAGAGTTTAGAAGAAGAAAAAGAAAAACTTCTTAAAGAAAAAGAAAGTCTAGAGACTTCAATTGCAAGAAGAGAAAAACTTCTTAGTAATAGTAATTATGTTGAGAAGGCTCCTAAAGCAATTGTTGATAAAGATAGAGAAGCTCTTCTTAAAGAAAAAGAAATGTTAGATATTATTTTAAATAAAATTAATGGTTAGTTTATAAAAAGGAGGTTATATTTATGGCTAAGTATTGTGCAAATTGTGGAAAGGAATTAACTGATGAACAAGATATTTGTTTAAATTGTGGTGTTAGAGTTAAAAAGAGTACTACTTCAAGTGATCCTAATGCTAAATCTAAACTTGCTGCTGGGTTATTTGGTATTTTCTTAGGTGCCTTTGGTGTTCATAACTTTTACCTTGGTTTTACTGGTAAAGCAGTTGCTCAACTTTTAATCACTGTTTTATCTTGTGGTATCTTAAGTCCTGTGTCCGCTATTTGGGGACTTATTGAAGGTATTATGATTCTTTCTAGTAATGACTATAAAGATGCTGATGGTAATACTTTAAGAGACTAATGAAAAAAAGAATTATTAATTTAATTATTTTGCTTTCTGGTACTTTATTTATTTTTATAATAGTTACTGGAAAGTTCAATGTGGAATGTCTTTTTAAGAAGATATTCCATATTTCTTGTCCTGGATGTGGTTTAACTAGATCTTTTAGGTCTATTCTTAATTTAGATTTTATTAATGCTTTTAAATATAACATTCTTGGTATACCTTTATTTATTTTATGTATTATTTATATTATTCTCTTAATTAAAGATGTTATAATAGGTAGTGATAAAGGTAATAAGTTAGTACTTTATATTTTTAGTAAATACTATATACTTATTATTTGTTTATTTATTATTTCTATGATCATTAATAATATTAATGGTATATAAATATTTTTACACTTCATACTAATTATGAGGTGTTTTTTATGAGCGATTTTCTTAATATTTGTTTTAGAACGATACTTATTCTTATTATTCTTTTCTTTATTACTAAGATGATGGGAAAGAAACAGATATCTGAACTTAATTTTTTTGACTATGTTGTTGGTATTACGATTGGTTCTATTGCTGCGGATATTTCTTTAGATATTGAAAAGAATATGATTGCAGGAATAGCAGCTCTATTTATATATGGCTTTATATCTTATATAATTTCATTTATATCTATAAAAAGTATTTGGGCAAGAAGATTTATTATTGGGGTACCAACAGTTCTTGTAGAAAAAGGTAAAATTATTGAATCTGGTTTAAAGAAATCTAAAATTGATGTTAATGATTTATTAATGGTGGCAAGAGAAAATGGTTATTTTAATTTAGATGAAATTGATTATGCTCTTATGGAAGTTAATGGTAATATTAGTTTTCTTCCTAAAGAAAATGATAAGCCTGTGACTAAAAAAGATATGAAAATTAAGTGTAGTAATGAAGGACTTACTGTAAATGCCATTATTGATGCTAAGTATATGGTTAATAATATGAAGGCGATTAATAAGGATAAAGAATGGTTAGATCATGAACTTAAAGTTAATGGTTATGATAATTATGATAATATTCTTTTAGCTACGATTGATAATAATTATAAAGTTACTATTTACGAAAAGAATGTAAAGCCAGATAAAAATACCGTTTTGGAATAGTATTTTTTTTATAGTAATGATATAATGAAATCTGATATGGAAGTAGATAATATGAAGTTTAAAAAGACAATAATTATCTCTATAGTTATTTCAGTAATTTTACTTATATGTTCTTTATTATTACCTAATATTAATATTGATAAAGATACAATTGGTTATAATAGTAATGATATATATAATATAAAAGCTTACAACACTATAAGAGACATAAATAAGTATATTAAAATTAGTGATAATATAGATAAAAAGATGCTTGGTAATTATCAAGTTACTGTTAAAGTTAGATATTTATTTTATAGATATGATAAAAAAATTAATGTTAAGGTTGTTGATAATGTAAAACCAGAAGTTGAATTAAAAGGAAATAACCCAAGTTATGTTTGTCCTAATAAGGATTATGATGAAGAAGGATATACCGCTAGTGATGATTATGATGGTGATATTACTGATAAAGTAAATATAGAAAAGAATGGTAACTTTATTATTTATAGTGTTAAAGATAGTTCAGGTAATAAAAATGAAATTAGAAGAAGTATTATATTTGAAGATAAAGAAGAGCCTTCACTTACTTTAATAGGTGATGATAATATTGTTATTTATAAAAATAGTAAATATATTGAAAAAGGATATACGGCGATTGATAAATGTGATGGTGATATCACTGATAAGGTTATAGTAACAGGTACTGTTGATACTAATAGAGTTGGAACTTACACAATTAACTATAAGGTTGTAGATAATAGTGGTAATGAAACTTCAGTAGATAGAAAAATTACCGTCAGAGAAAGACCAAGTTATTATGGAAATGGTAGTATTTATTTAACCTTTGATGATGGACCTAGTTATTTGACAAAAGAAATTTTAGATATTTTAGATGAAGAAGGTATTAAAGCAACTTTCTTTGTAACTAGTGGTGGTGAATATGTAAAGAGAGCCTACAATAGTGGACATACAATTGCTTTACATACTTCTAGTCATAAATATAGTTATGTGTACTCTAATGAAGAAAATTACTTTAATGATTTAAATACTGTTAGTGATAGTGTTTATAATTCTATTGGTATTAGATGTAAATTTATTAGATTTCCTGGAGGTAGTTCTAATACTATAAGTAGAAATTATAATAAAGGTATTATGTCTAGACTTGTTAACGCTGTTACTAATAAAGGATATGTATATTTTGATTGGAATGTTGATTCTAATGATGCTGGGGGAGATACAAATAATAGTAATAAAATATACAATAATGTTATAAATGGTTTATCTCATAGTAAGACAAACATAGTACTTATGCACGATTCTGCTAATCACAGGAGTACTGTGAATGCTTTAAGAGACATTATTAGATATGGTAAAGATAATGGATATTCATTTAAATCTATTACTAATGATACACCAGTAGTAAGACATGGAGTTAATAATTAAATAGTTGTAAAAAAAAATTTACAACTATTTTTTTAGTTATGTTGTTGTAATTTTTGGTAATTTTGTTATAATATTGTTAGAAAGGATGGTTAGTATGATTAAGAAAATAAATGAGTACATTAATTTATCAATTATATTGTCAGTTTTATTTATGATAGTGGGAATATTACTTATAGTATGGCCTAAAGCATCTCTTGATACTTTTGCTTATGTTATTGGTACTATTATGATTATCTATGGTATTTATAGTTTTATAGATAGTTTTAGTATTAATCCTGCTCTTTGTTTATTCCAAATGACAAATAGTATTTTATCATTTTTACTTGGTATTTGTGTATTTTTAAATCCTAGTATTTTTGAAAGTATTTTACCAATTGCTTTAGGTATTTTCTTTATTATAAGTGGTGCATTTAGTTCTAGAATATCATTTATTATTAAAGATATTGATAATAGTTATATTCTATCTTTATTTACCTCTATCTTGATGATCATATGTGGTGTAGTATTAATTATTAATCCAGGAAATACTGCTCTTGTTATTACTACATTAATTGGTATTATTCTTATTGTATACTCTGTAAGTGCCATAGTTGATATGTTTGTATTTAAATCAAGAGTAAAAGAAATAGATAAATACTTTAGTAAATTACTTAAATAATCCTATTAACTTAGGGTTATTTTTTTGTAAAGTATTATGTAAAAATATTATTATTTTATTTATTATTATTTCTAAATGTGATATATTTACACTAGAAGAGGTGATAACTATGGATGATAACATGAGAAATGCTTGGCTAGATATGATATCTAAAGTTTATACTAATTTACATAACAGTGATAGAGTTCTTAAGGCTTCAAATGTATCTGATAAAAAAAGAGAAAGACTACTAAAATATTTTGAAAGACTTGAAGAACTACATAATAGAGTATCTGAGACAAGAAGTGTTAATGGTGAAAAATTACTTAAAAGTTTTTATTATGATTTATATGTTATCAAGCCTGAAAACATACCTGATGCCTACTTTCAAAATCAAGTTAGACTCGCTAAAGAATTGGGTTATGGTAATATAAAATTAACTGCTGAAGCAAAAAAGGGCATGATCGAGGAAGTAATTGATGACCAAAAGGAAACTCTTGATAAATGGATTGAATACTTTTTATATGATGAAGAAAGTAAATCTTATGAAATGTGGGAAAAGTATTGGGTATTTCAAGGACTACAGAGTATAGGCAAATATGATAAAGAAACTAGTAAGTTTAGTAAGAGAGATAAAACTACAGTATATCCGTTTCCTTCAGTAGAAAGAGAATATATTTTTACCACTTTAAAATTAATGGAAGATTTTCTTAAAGACAAAAAAAGTGAAGAAGATATTAAACAAGCTTTAAGTACTGGTAATTTTAAACTTTTATATGAATATGTTATTAAGCAAAGTCTTTTTAGAGAAGAACAACAAAGTAATAGTACTGATGGTAAATGGATTAAATATGAACAAGGAAGTGATTATAATATTTTAAGAAATTCACTTCAGGGATATTATACTGGCTGGTGTACTGCGGCTGGGGAAAACTTTGCCAAAGATCAGTTAGAAGATGGAGATTTCTATGTTTATTATACATTAGATGAGAATGGTGACGCAAAAGTACCTAGAATTGCTATCAGAATGGATGGTAAAAATAAAATTGGAGAAATTAGAGGTATTTCGGGTAAACAAAATATGGAACCTGAAATGATGCCCATTCTTGAAGAAAAACTAAAAGAATTCCCTGATAGAGATAAATATTTAAAAAAAGAACATGATATGAAATTACTTACTTTAATTGATAAAAAAGTAAATAATAATATTGAACTTAATCTTGGGGAACTTAAATTTTTGTATGAAATAGATGATAAAATTAGTGGATTTGGTTTTATGGAAGATCCTAGAATAAAAGAAATTAAAAGTAAAAGAAATATCAAAAGAGATTATAGCATTATTTTTAATATTAAGGAAGAAGATGTTGCTTTATCACAAGAAGAATGGAAAAAAACTCCAAATAAATTCAAAGTTTTAGTAGGTAATTTGGATTTATCTCATTATAATAGCCTGGATAACATTGTTCTACCAAAATATATAAGTGGTAATTTGAATTTATCTTCGTTATCAAATGCAAATGGAATTATTTTTCCACAACAAGTCGGTGGTAATTTAGAATTAAGTAGTCTTACTAGTGCTGATGGACTTGTTCTTCCTCAACATATTGGTGGCAATATATTTTTAAGACATCTTACTAGTGCTGATGGACTTGTTCTTCCCGAAAGTATTGGTGGTAGTATAGATTTAAGTTCTCTTACTAGTGCTGATGGACTTATTCTTTCTCAACATGTTGGTGGCGATATAGATTTAAGATCTCTTGCTAGTGCTGATGGACTTGTTCTTCCCGAAAGTATTGGTGGTAGGATAGATTTAAGTTCTCTTGTTAGTGCTGATGGACTTATTCTTCCTCAACATGTTGGTAATAGTATAGATTTAAGTTCTCTTACTAGTGCTGATGGACTTATTCTTCCTCAACATATTGGTGGCTATATAAATTTAAGCTCTCTTACTAGTGCTAAAGGACTTGTTCTTCCCGAAAGTATTGGTGGTAGGATAGATTTAAGTTCTCTTGCTAGTGCTAAAGGACTTGTTCTTCCTCAACATGTTGGTGGCGATATATATTTAAGATCTCTTGCTAGTGCTGATGGACTTGTTCTTCCTCAACATGTTGGTGGCGATATAGATTTAAGATCTCTTGCTAGTGCTGATGGGCTTATTCTTCCTCAACATGTTGATGGCAATATAGATTTAAGTTCTCTTACTAGTGCTGATAGACTTGTTCTTCCTCATGATTTTAATTTATTTATGCTATATTGTCCTGATTATATTGGAAAAGAAATTATGAATAATCCTGATAAATATTATATGGCTCCTACTGAAGATGATAAAAAAGAAATAAAAAGATAAACTTAAAATTGAAGACTATAGGCTTCAATTTTTTCATTAAAGACCTTAGGCTTTAATGATAGTAAAGAGATTACAAGCTCTTTACTAAACACTATAATATTTTATATACATTTGTTTGATTTTTTTTATATTTTCTATTTACTTGATATTAAATATATGATATACTTTAAATGTGAAATATGGAGGTATAAGAATGTTAGATTATATAATTATAGGACTACTTATTGTAATAATTATCTTAGTTATTATAGCAATTAGTAAGAATGTTAATGAAGGAAAAATTACTGAAAGACTTGGTAATTTAGAAACTACTACTGTTAAAGAGTTATCTAGTTTTCAAATAGATATAATGAAAACAATGAATGATAATTTTAATGGATTAAATGAAAGAATGGAAAAGAAACTTAGTCAAATTAATGATAAAGTTAATGAAAGATTAGATGATAATTTTGCTAAGACTAATAAAACATTTACTAATATATTAGAAAGATTATCTAGAATAGATGAAGCCCAAAAGAAAATTGATACTTTATCTACTGATATTGTTTCTCTTCAAAGTATTTTAACTGATAAAAAGAGTCGTGGTATATTTGGTGAAATTAATCTTAAGCATATTCTTGTTAGTATATTTGGTGAAAGAAATGATAATGTATATAGACTTCAGTATACTTTTCCTAATACCACTATTGCGGATGCAGTAATATTTGCTCCCGAACCATTAGGTACTGTTGCTATTGATTCAAAGTTTCCTTTAGAACACTATCAAAAAATGGTTGATAAGAATCTTTCTCCACTAGAAAGAACTGCTGCGGAAAAAGAATTTAAGGCTGATGTTAAAAAACATATTGATGCTATTAGTTCTAAATATATTATTCCTGGTATTACTTCAGATCAAGCTATTATGTTCTTACCTGCTGAGGCTTTATTCGCCGAAATTAATGCTTATCATAGTGATTTAGTTGAATATGCTCATAGAAAAAGAGTATGGATATGTTCTCCTACAACATTAATTAGTACATTTACTGTTATTGAAGTTCTTCTTAAGAATATGGAAAGAGATAAATATACTAGTATAATTCATGATGAACTTAATAAATTAGGTGTTGAATTTAGTAGATATAAAGATAGATGGGATAAGTTATCTAGAAGTATAGAAACTGTTAATAAAGATATTGAAAGTATTCATGTTACTACTGATAAGATTACTAAAAGATTTGATTCTATTAGTAGAGTAGAAATTAAAAATAATAACGAAATTGAGTAAGTAAAAACTCTTAATAATATCTATTTATTTGAATATGTTTAAATGAGGGATATTATGGTAAGAGTTTTTTTCTTTTTACTTGGATTTGGTTTTATGGTTATTGGATGTAGTTTTATTATTTTATATCTTAATTTAATGTCTATGGGGTATAATTTTTTGAATTATGTTAATTTTATTGTTAGAAGATTTGAATGTTATTTTAGTATTATCGGTCTTATTATGATGATTTTATCAATGACTATTAAAGGAGAAGATAAGAATGAATTATATTTATGATATTGTACTTAATTTTAATAAGGAATATTATTCTTTTTATGAATGGAATAGAAAAGATAATATTATTAATGTTAAGAAGATTCCTCTGTTTCTAGTAGATAATGAATGTTTTAATATTATGAAATATGATAATGTCTGTGTTAGTAAGGATTTTATTAATGTTATTAGGGATAAAACTTATACTTATACCAGAAGTAAACTTGGTCCTTCTCTTCTTATTTCTAATGAGAAAGAAGTAATAGCTATTATGTTTAATGAAAATGGTAACTTAATTAAAAGAAGTAGTCTTACTCTTGATGAAGAAGAAGAGGTACTAGATGAAATTGTAAACAATGAAATATACAATATTCCTATCATTAAACATACTAAAGTTAATAATGATAATGTTACTAGAAGTATTAGAGAAAAGAGAGACTTTCTTCTAAAATATATTAGTAATGAAAAGAATGATATTAATTTAAAATATTTATACTATGATTATTTTGAGAAGGATGAAGATAATATTAAAGATATTAAAGATAAGTTAATTAAAGAAATTAAGAATAATTGGAATAAAAAACTTAATAAATTTTATGATACAGCTATTATATTTAGTAAGATTAAGAATTAAACTTATATTTATTTGTATAAAAAAAAGAAAGTTTTTACATAATTATAATAGAATATTCGCAGATATTCACTTAAGAAAATATTTATTTATTTTCTTTTTTTTGATATACTTATAGTGGAGGTAACTTAATATGGATATATTTTGTAAAATTATTAATAATGAAATACCATCATATACAATATATGAAGATGATATTGTAAAGGTATTTTTAGATGTTAACCCTAATAGTACTGGCCACTGTCTAATTGTACCTAAAGAACATTATCAAGACTTCTTTGATATTGATAAAGAGGTACTTAATCATGTTTTAGAAACTGCGAAAGTTATAGCAAATAGATTAAAAGAAAGACTAAATTGTGACGGTATTACTTTTGCTCAAAATAATGGCCTTGGTCAAGATGTTAAGCATTATCATTTACATCTAATTCCTAAGTATCATAATGATGATAAATTATCTATTGAAGAAGTATATAATAAATTAAAGTAGGCAAATGTCTGCTTTTTTAATTAAAACTATTGCATTTAATACTTTTTATGATAAAATATTAAGTGTAAGGGAGGTTTATACTTATGGATAAAATAATTTCAAACGGAACTGAGGTTTTAATTTTTTCTGAAAGTAAAAATAATGATTCAAAAATATTGGAAAAAAAGAAGTCTATCAAGGGAGTTATAATAAGTAGTAAAAAATCTGAAGACTTATCTTATCATGGAAGTCCATGGTACGAACAAATATACACAGTACTAGGATACAATGGAAAAACATACGAAGCAACTTACGGAAGTGCAAATTCATTAATAGGAAATGTTTATATTTTAACAGTAGATCATTATATAAAATATATAAATCATCTAATTGAAGAAAACAATAAAAAAATGATAGATTTACAAACAGAAAACGAAAGTTTAAGGGAAATGTTAACATATTTTACTAATTATAAAGAACTAATAGAAAATAAAGCATCAAATTATTTACCTAGTAATGATAGCAAGGTAATAAGTGAATTAATGGAAAGCTTTAAGTGCAATCCTGATAAAAAAGCTGAAATCTTAGCCAAATATGAAACTTTAACAAAGGGTAAAATTCGTTCTAAAAGTTTAACACCAAAGAAAAAGCAATAGTTTTAATACTATTTATTATCGTTAATGATAATTATTAATTATTTAAAATTATTTTTGTAGTGACTTTTTTTTAAGTCACTACTTTTTTATTTATAAATGTGTGTATTACAAACGAAAAAACTATCCGAAGATAGTTTCTCTAATATAAATTTTTTAATACAAGAAAGCATTTCCTAATATAATAGCAAGTAAGATGTATAATACAATAACAATTAATAAACCATTATTGCTTTTATGACTGCAAGTGCTGCTGCAAGAACTATTTCCAGACATTATAATGCACCTCCTTTAAATTATATCCAAGCGCCTAGTATGATTATTAGTAGGATAAATAGTACTAATACAATAGCAGCACTAGATCCAGTACCGCATCCACAGTTACCCATAATACATTCCTCCTTTTTTTCTATTCACAATATTTTATGGAAAAATAAGAAAAGTGTGCTGTACTTTATAAACAATAAAATAATAAAATTTAAAATTGTGGTAATTTGCCCATATTTACAAAATAGCCTTGTATTTTTAGCCTAGATTTGATATTATATTAGTGTATCTTTGAAAGGAGAATGAAAAATGGCAAAGAAAAAGCAAGAGACAAAAAATAATAAAAAAGAAAAGAAAGAGGTAGTAGTAAAGGAAGAGAAAGTAGTTAAAGAGGTTCCTAAAAAAGAGTCTAAAAAAGAATCAAAGAAAGATACTAAAAAAGTAAATAAAGTTAATGATGATAAAGTATTTAAAATGCTTGAATTCTTTGATAAATATAGACTTGCTATTTATGGAGCAGTTGGTGGTATATTAATTACTGTATTAGTAGTTGTTATTATATGGCCTGATAGAATTGCTACATTAAAAGATGGTACACAACCTGTTGCAGAAATTGATGGTTATACAGTAACTGCGAATGACTTATATGAAGATATGAAAGATGTATATTCTATTAGTTCATTATTAGATAAGATTGACAATAAGATTCTTGTAGAAAAATATCCTGAAACTGATGAAATGAACGACGAATTAAAACAGCAAGCAGAAAGTTATTATAGTGCTTATAAACAATACTATAAAATGGATAAAGAAACTTTCTTATCAAATAATGGTTTTGGTAGTGAAAAAGCTTTCTTAGAATATTTAAGACTACAATATAGAAGAAATAAATATGCTGAAGACTATATCAAAACTTTAATTTCTGATAAAGAAGTAGAAAAATACTATGAAGATAAAGTTTATGGTGATATTAATACTAAACACATCTTAGTAAAAGTAGATAGTTCTGCGAGTGATGAAGATAAGAAAAAAGCTGAAGATTTAGCTAAAGAAATTATATCTAAATTAAATGATGGTAAATCTTTTGATGAGGTTAAAGAAGAATATAAAGATCAAATTACTTATGAAGAATTGGGATATAAATCTTATAATGCCAACTTAGAATCTGCTTATATGGAAGCTATGCAAAAACTAGAAAATAATAGTTATAGCAAAGAACCTGTTAAGACTTCTTATGGTTATCATGTAATTTATAGAATAGACCAAAAAGAAAAACCTGCTCTTGAAGATGTTAAAGAAGAAATAATTGATTCATTAGTAAGTGAAAAGAAATCAGAAGATAAAAATATCTCTTATGTTGCTTTAGATAAAATGAGAGAAGAATCAGGTCTTAAATTCTCTGATACTGTATTAGAAAAGAAATATAATACATATATGTCTCAATATAAATAATTTAAATGGTATACACTCTGTGTACCATTTTTTTATATTTTTGTAGTATATTCTTCACTTTTATCATTTTATTTGATATAATTTAGTTATAAAAGAATATAAGGTGTACATTTAAGAAAGAGAGGATTATATGAAAAAAGATGTAACATTAGTTATTTTAGCTGCTGGTATGGGTAGTAGATTTGGAGGTTTAAAACAGATAGAACCAATGGGTCCTAGTGACGAATTTATTATAGACTATTCTGTTTATGATGCTATAAAAGCAGGATTTAATAAGATAGTATTTATCATAAAAAGAGAAAACTATGAACTATTTAAGGAAACTATTGGTAAGAGAGTAGAACCACATATTAAGGTAGAATATGCTTTTCAAGAATTAAATAATTTACCTAAGGGATGGGATATTCCAAGTGGTAGAATGAAACCTTTAGGGACTGCTCACGCGGTATTATGTGCAAAGGATTATGTTAATGAACCTTTTGCTATGATTAATTCTGATGATTTCTATGGTAGAGATGCATTTATTAAAGCATTTGAATATTTAAGTAATACTGATAATGACTCTAGTAAATATGGTATGATTGGCTATATGGTAGCGAATACTTTAACAGAAAATGGTTCTGTTAAAAGAGGTGTTTGTGAAGTAGATAGTAATAATTATTTAAAATCTATTACTGAGAGTAAAATAGAAAAAATTGGCAATGAAATTGTAGCTAGTCCACTTGATGGTAGTGATAGTTTCACTGTTAATAGCGATGATACTGTAAGTATGAATTTCCTACTATTTACTCCTAGTATATTTGGATATATTGAAGAAGGCTTTAGTAAATTCTTTATAGATAATAAAGAAGACTTACTTACTTCAGAATATTTAATTCCTGATGTTGTAAGTAATCTAATTAAAGATGGCAAGGCATCAATGAAAGTAATTAGAACTACTGCTAGTTGGCATGGTGTTACTTATAGAGAAGATACTCCTGATGTTAAAAATTCTATTAAGAAATTAGTAGATGAAGGAGAATATAAAGAAAATCTTTGGTCTTAATTTTACTCAAATTATGTTTAAATTATGTTAAATTATGTTATTTTCATTTTTCTATTTTATTTTTAAATTATTTCTGATATACTTTAATTATAGGAGGAGGATGTTGATATGAAATACAATATTCGTGGTGATAAAATGCTTATTACCGATGCAATAAAAGACTATACGGAAACTAAATTAGGAAGACTTGAAAAATATTTTAAGGACGATGATATTACCGCTAATGTACTGGCTAAAGTAAGAGGTAATTCACAAATAGTGGAAGTTACTATTCCTACTAGTAAATTTATTCTTAGAAGTGAAGAAGAAAGTGATGATTTATATGCTGCTATTGACTTAGTAAGTGATAAATTAGAAAGACAAATCAGAAAGAATAAAACTAGATTAAACAGAAATGTTAAAGATAATATTAAAGAATTTAACTTTGATTTTGATATAAAAGATGAGGAAGAACCTAAAGAAAAAATTGTTAAAAGAAAAGATATTGAAATGAAACCTATGGATGAAGAAGAGGCTATTTTAGAAATGGAACTTCTTGGTCACTCATTCTTTGTATATAAAGATATGGATACTAATAAAACTTGTGTTCTTTATAAAAGAAAAGATGGAGACTACGGTTTAATTGAAACTAAATAATTAATTGTATCAACAGTTTTTGTTGATACTTTTTCTTTTTTTGTTGTGTATCCACAATAATTGTTAATAATTATATAATAAATAAAACTATATAAGTTTTTTTAGTTCTTATATAGTTTTTACTTTTGCATTTTTTATTGATTGTGTTTCTGACATTTCAAGTATGATTTGTTTTTCTTTGGTACTAAAAATGTAATCGAATCTTTCTAGCCTATCATAACCAACAGTAGATATTTTTTTAGAAACTATTTCTTTGAAATCAACATTTTGCAAATATTCTAATAATTTTTTATTTGTTTGAAGTGCATATCTTAATGGAAAATTACGTCCCTCAATTGGAGAGACATTAGTATCTAAACTATAACCTTCTTTTAGTTTAAATGTTATTCCATCATACTCAACATATTTATTAAATGTACTTGTAATTGGATCATCTTTAAAGTTAAATAGCTTTAATTTTTGGTTATCTAATGATAGTTTCCCCAAAGTATATGTAAACAACATACCATCAATGCTATCAAAACCAAGTACAAATAATGAAGATACCAACATTTCACTATTAATATTAATCATAAACCCTCCTTTGTTTCTTTTATAATATCATATAATATTTTTGTTGTCTACTAGAACATCCATAAATATTGTTGATAAATTTGTTTGATATTTTACTTCTATCAACATATATTGTTAATGAAAATATAGTTTAATACTATTTTAAAAAGATTTTTTATGCTATAATATTAATTGAAAGGATGATTCATCATGGATATGAAGACAAATGCAGAAGAAATGGAAAAATGGCTTAATTCACCTATTCCAAAAAGAGTAATTAATGAGTGGAAAAAAGAAAATAAATTAAAAATTAAAACTGAAGAAGAAAAAACAAATAGAATAATTTATAGTGATTGTTATTTATTATGGCTTGAACAATTTACTTTAAAAAATCCTTGTTTCAGTAGTGATATTTTGTTGTACTCTCAAGAAGGAATAACAGACGAAGAAACGGATATGATTGGAGACTTACATTTTTTATACGAAATAATAGAAGACTATGCTAATAGAAATACCTTACCTGCTTTTAATTGTTATCATGGTCAATATTATAAAATTAGTTATAATAATATCTGCTACAAAATAGGTGTTATTTCAGGACAAGGGACACATTTCTTTACAAGAAGAGTAAACACTGAAAACAAAGATAATTTTATTGATTTTAATATTATTATGAAAGAAAGAGTATCACATGATAATAAAAAGAAAAAAATATTAAAAAAATAATTATTCTATCCACAAGTGCTGTGGATAGTTTTATTATATATTTTACTTCTATCAACATATACTGTTAATAACTTTAAAGTTTTAAAGACTTAGGGCTTTAAAACTCTTTTTTGAAGACATAAAGGCTTCAAAAACACCAAAGTGACTATAGGTACAGAGGTAAAACTTCAATAAAATAAAGGAAATATTAAATATTTACTAGTTTTTTTAGTTAAAATATAGTAAAATATTATCTAGGAGATGATTTGATGTTTAAAACACTTAAAAAATTATTTGATAATGAGTATAAAGAATTATATAGATTTAGTAAATTAGCAGATCAAATAGATGCTCTTGATGAAGAAATGAGTAAATTATCTGATAAAAAACTTGCTAGTTATACTGATAAATTTAAGAAAAGATTAGAGGAGGGAGAAACTCTTGATGATATCTTAGTTGAGGCTTTTGCAGTTGCAAGGGAGGCTGCTTATAGATGTCTTGGAATGAAACCATTCTACTGTCAATTACTTGGTGGCCTTGCTATTCATTATGGTAATATTGCAGAAATGAAAACTGGTGAAGGTAAAACACTTACTTGTGTACTTCCTGCTTATTTAAATGCTTTAACTGGAAAAGGTGTTCATATCGTTACAGTTAATGAATTCTTATCTACTAGAGATTCTGAATGGATGGGTAGTATATTTAAGTTCTTAGGTCTTACTGTAGGTCTTAACTTAAGAGAACTTTCTTTTAAAGAAAAACAAGAAGCTTATAACTGTGATATTTTATATAGTACTAATAATGAACTTGGTTTCGACTACTTAAGAGATAACATGGTTGTAAAAAAAGAAAATAGAGTACAAAGACCTCTTAACTATTGTATTGTCGATGAAGTTGACTCTATCTTAATAGATGAGGCTAGAACTCCTCTTATTATATCTGGCGGAGTTATGCAGTCTGCTAATCTATATATTGATGCTGATAGATATGTTAAAAGTTTAAAAGAAAATGAAGATTACATTATGGATGAAAAATCTAAGGCTGTTAGTTTAACTGACGAAGGCAGTAGAAAGGCTGAAGAACATTTTCATCTAGATAATTTATATGATATTAATAATACAGCTTTAGTACATCATATTAATCAAGCTCTTAAAGCAAATTATGCTATGAGTTTAGATGTTGACTATGTTGTACAAGATGGTGAAGTTATTATCGTAGACCAATTTACCGGTAGACTTATGAAAGGTAGGGCCTTCTCAGATGGACTTCATCAGGCTATTGAAGCTAAGGAAGGTGTTAAAATTCAACAAGAAACTAAAACTCTTGCTACGATTACTTTCCAAAATTACTTTAGAATGTATAACAAGATTGCTGGTATGACAGGTACTGCTAAAACAGAAGAAGAAGAATTCAGAAATATTTATAATATGTTTGTTATTCAAATTCCTACGAATAAACCTGTTATTAGAGAAGACGCTACTGACTTATTATATCCTGGTAAAGAAGGTAAATATAATGCTATTATTAAAGAAATAGAAAATAGACATGCTACTGGTCAGCCAGTACTTGTTGGTACTATTGCTATCGAAACTTCTGAACTACTTAGTAAAATGCTTACTAAAAAGAAGATTCCTCATGAAGTATTAAATGCTAAGAATCATGCTAGAGAGGCTGAAATTATTGCTCATGCTGGTGAAAAGGGTGCTGTTACTATTGCTACCAATATGGCTGGTCGTGGTACCGATATTAAACTTGGTGAAGGTGTTAAAGAACTAGGTGGTTTATGTGTTATCGGTAGTGAAAGACATGAATCTAGAAGAATAGATAATCAGCTTAGAGGTAGAAGTGGTAGACAAGGAGATCCTGGTTTTACACAATTCTTTGTATCATTTGAAGATGACCTTCTTGTTAGATTCGGTTCTGATAGATATAAGGATATGCTTAAAAATCTAGGTTTTACCGGGGATATGGCTATTCAAAATAAGATGTTCTCTAAAACTGTTGAATCTGCTCAAAGAAAAGTTGAGGGTAATAACTTTGATATAAGAAAACAACTTCTTAACTATGATGATGTTATGAATAATCAAAGAGAAATTATCTATGGTAAGAGAAATGAAATATTAGATAATGATTCTATTCATGAAACAGTTCTTAATGGTTTTAAGGAATATATTAGTGATATTGTTAATTCACATTTAGTGGAGAGTAATAAACTAAAAGAAAATGATTATAGTGAAATACTTGAGGCTGTAAATGAAAACTTACTTAGAAAATATAGAATTAGCTTATCTGAAATTAATGGTAAACATCCTAGTGAAGTTATTGATTTGATATATGAAAATGCTCTAAAGGATTATGAAGAAAAATTAGAAGATATTCCAGAAGAAGTTAGAGATGAGTTTGAAAAGGCTATTTCTCTTAGAGTTATTGATAATTACTGGATGGAACATATTTCTACGATGAGTCACTTAAGAGATGGTATTGGTCTTAGAGGTTATGCTAATACTAGTCCTCTTCAGGCATATACAATGGAAGGATATCAATTATTTGATGAAATGATTGCTAAAATTAATAGGGATATTAGTATTTATCTATTAAAATCTGAAATTAGACAAAATATTGAAAGAAAACAAGTAGCAAAGACCGCTATTACAAATGATAGTAAAGATCATGCTAAGGTACAAAAGAAGAGTACTAAGGTTGGTAGAAATGATCCATGTCCTTGTGGAAGTGGAAAGAAGTATAAGAACTGTTGTGGAAAATAATTCGCAATACCTTATAAAATAAGGGTTTGTAAAAAATAAAGAATTAAAGAAATTGTCCACAGATGACAAAATGTCCACATCTTGTCCACATAAATATAAATTTGTGAACAAGAATTGATAAAACCTATATAAATTAAGGGATTATCTACGTGGACATATATTGTGGACAAAGTTATATAAATGTCAGCATTCGTAAATGTTGGCATTTTTTCGTTCACTAAATGAATTAGTGAAGGAGAGATAATTATGGTAAGCGTTAGAAAACGTGGAAAGGTATATGAATACCGTTTTGAAATTGCAACAGTTGAGGAAACTAGAAAATGGATAACAAAGTCTGGTTATCCAACAAAGTCGGAAGCATTTAAGGAGGGTGCCAAAGCATATAATGACTTTTACTATAATGGAACTAAAACTCAATTAAAAGAAAAGATGTCTTATGCAGACTTTTTAGATTTTTGGTCTCACATCATTTACAACTATACATTTAAATTAATTTAAACACAAATTATTAAAATTATTATATAACCATTGATTTTTAATATTATATCCTATATAATTTACTTAGAAGATTAAATCAATTATTACTATAATTATCTTATTATAAGGAGATGATAATATGGCCTACATAGAATTTAAAAATGTAGATAAAATTTATAAAATGGGAGAAGTAGAAATCAAAGCCTTAAAAGACACAACATTTGAAATAGAAAAAGGCGAACTAGTATGTATATTAGGACCTTCAGGAGCAGGAAAAACTACTTGTCTAAACATTTTAGGAGGGATGGACACACTAACAAATGGAAAGGTTATTGTTGATGGAGTTAGAATTGATAAACTTAAAGAAAAAGATCTTATAAAATATAGAAGAAATGATATTGGATTTGTTTTTCAATTTTATAATTTAATACAAAATATGAATGTACTTGAAAATGTTGAACTTGCCACTCAATTATGTAAAGACTCATTAGACCCAAATTTAATACTAAATAAAGTAGGATTAAAAATGAGAAAAAATAATTTTCCTTCACAACTTTCAGGCGGAGAACAACAAAGAGTAGCCATAGCAAGAGCAATATGTAAAAATCCAAAGCTGCTTTTATGTGATGAACCAACTGGAGCATTAGATTATAAAACAGGAAAACAAATATTAAAATTACTACAAGATACCTGTAGAAATGAAAAAATGACTGTTATCATTATTACACATAATTCAGCAATTAGTCCAATGGCAGACAAAATAATTAAATTTAAAAATGGCGCAGTTAGTGATATAATTATAAATAAAACTCCAAAAAATATAGCGGATATTGAGTGGTAATATGAAAAGCATGCTAATAAAACATATATTTATTAAAATAAAAGCTAATTATAAAAGATTTTTATCTTTATTATCTATGGCACTATTAGGAGTAGGATTTTATTCAGGTATTCAAGCATGTAGTCCAGATATGCTAAAAACATTAGATAATTTTTATGATAATAATAATGTTTACGACATAGAAATTACATCAAATCTAGGAATGACAGAAGAAAATTTAAAAGACATATCAAAAATAAATAATGTGGAAAAAGCTATTGGAATATATACAAAAGATGTTTATTTAAATACCAATAACGAAAAATATGTATTAAAATTAATTGCACTAAATAATGAAATAAATAAAGTTTATTTAGAAGAAGGAAAATTACCCAATAACAACAATGAAATAGCAGTAGAAAAATCATTATTAAATGATAATAACTTAAAAATTAATGATAACATAAATATTGAAAATAAAAATTATAAAATCGTTGGCACAATTATAAGTCCACTATATTTTTCAACAGAAAAGTCAAATACAACACTTGGAAGTGGAAAAATAGATTACTATGCATATTTAATAGAAGATGAAATAAAAAACGAAGTGTATTCAAATATTTATATAAATGTATCAAATGCTAAAAAAGAATTAACAAATAGCGATAAATATAAATCACTTGTCAAAGAAGTAACAAATAGTATTGAAAAAATAAAAGCAGAAAAAGAAAAAGATAGATATAATGAATTATATGGGGATATTATAAAAAATAGTAAAAAATATGGAATAAGCATTGATCAAACCAAATTCATTAAACCAAAATGGTATATTCAAAACAGATTAAATAACGAATCATATAAAGAACTTATAAATGCAAGTGATAATATTAAAAAGCTAGGAAATATTTTTCCTTTAATATTTTTTGCAATATCAATATTAGTAAGTCTTATATCAATGATGAGAATGATTGAAGAAGATAGAACAGAAAACGGAACTTTAAAATCATTAGGATATAACAATTTTGAAATAACACTAAAATATATCATATATTCCTTACTTGCAACAATTATTGGAAGTATATCTGGTGTTTTTATTGGTTCTTACTTAATACCATATGTAATTTGGAATATATACAAAAAATTATTCTTTATACCTAAATTCATATATTTAATTAATAGTAGTTTTAATGCATTAGGATTACTAATATGTACACTTTGTATATGTGGAACAGCAATATTTGTTTGTATTCATAACTTAAAAGAAAAACCCGCTAATTTAATGAGACCAAAAAATCCAAAAAGTGGCAAAAAAATATTTATAGAAAAAATAAACTTTATATGGAAAAAAATAAAATTTTCAGAAAAAATAACAATTAGAAATATTTTTAGATATAAAGCAAGAGTATTTACTACAATTTTTGGAATCGCTGGATGTACAGCATTAATATTAGCAGGTTTCGGATTAAAAGATTCAATAAAAGAAGTAACTAATTATCAATTTAATAATATATTTAAATATGATAAAACTTTAATAATTAACGAAAATAAGGATTATAACCTAATCAAAAACTATATAACTAATGACAATGATATAAATAAATTTACAGAAGTTAATACACAAACAATTACAGTAGAATATAACAATAAAGAACAAGATGTAACCTTAGTTACTCCAAATAACTTTAAAGAATTAAAAAACATAATATATTTATCTAATATAGATGATGGCAAAGAAATTGAAGAACCTCCATATAATACTTGTATTATAAGTGAAAAAACATCAAAACTATTAAATATTAAAATTGGAGACACACTAGCAATAATAAATAACGAAAATAATAATAAAGAAATAAAAGTATCTTATATTACAAAAAATTATATTAATCAATATATATATATAACAAAAGAAACATACAATAATATATTTAATAATTATAATATTAATTCATTTTTAGTAGATTTAAAAGAAATAAATAACGAAGAAAAAGAATCGTTTGATACAAAATATATTAGCGAAGGATATGTAAGTGCAATAGTTAACAACGAAGATATTAAAAATTCTATAAATGACATGTTATCATCAATAGATTCTATCGTAGCAATTCTAATTATCGCAGCAACTGCACTTGCCTTTGTTGTATTATATAATTTATCAAACATTAATATTAGTGAAAGAAAAAGAGAAATAGCAACATTAAAAGTACTAGGATTCTATCCAAAAGAAGTTGATAAATACATTAACAGTGAAACATTTATATTAACAACAATAGGAATAATAATTGGATTAATATTTGGTTCTTATTTAAGCCATTTTATTATATCAACATGTGAACCAGATTATATAATGTTTGATAGAAATGTTTTTGCTATAAGTTATATTTATTCAATACTGATAACAACAACATTTACCATTATTGTAAATATTGTTACACATTTTAATTTAAAAAAAATAAATATGATTGAATCATTAAAAAATGTTGAATAATCAAATTAAAAATCAAACCTTATTAGTTTGATTTTTATTAATACTACTTATCTAAGTAATCTAATTTCATGCTTGCTCTAACTTTTTTCATAGTTTCTTCAGCTTGTTTTTTAGCAGCAATTGTACCCTCTTGTAGTATTTTTTTTACTTCTTCCCTATTATTTTCATAATAACTTCTTTTTTCTCTATAATCTTTTAAAAATTCAGTCATATTATTTATAAGTTCTTTCTTACATTGAACGCAACCTCTACTACCAGTCTTACATTCATTACAAATAGTATCTAAATTATCGTTATTAATAATTTTATGATAATGACACATTTACTTGTGTCTTTTTAACTTCTTGCTATACGGGTATGAGAACAGGAGAAGTATGTGGATTGACTTGGGATGATATTGATTTTGAAAAAGAAACTATAAATATACAACATAATGTTTATGATAAACCGAAAGATGGAAAAGGTAGATGGTATATTGGAACTACAAAAACAGAAACAGGAACTAGAAAAATTCATTTAAGTCAAACCTTAAAGATAGCATTACAAAATTATAAAAAGAAACAAGATTATTTTAAAAAGATATATGGAAGAAGATATATTTACTATAATGTTGAAGATGTTAAAAATCAGTCTGGTAAAGTAGTTGAACATAGAATAGTAAGAGAGGAATTAAGTAATAAAGATTCTAAAAAAATAAATTTAATATTTACGAGAGAAAACGGTTTATATCTTGGAACAGATATTACTAGAATACCATTTAAAATAATTCATAATGAGTTAGGTATAAAGAAATGTAGATTTTATGATTTAAGAGGCTATCAAAATATTAAATAATGGAGTAGAGATAAGAGATGTCGCTGATTTACTTGGACATAAGAATATTGAAACAACAGAAAACTTTTATATATCTAGTACAGAAGATTCAAGAAAATATGCAACAGAAATATTTGATAATATATCAAAATCAGAAACAATAAATAAGATTATAGAATATAAAATTGATTTTTGATTTTACTTGGATTCATTGACTATAAAAATCTAATATTATATAATATATACGAATTACAAATGTGTAATTTATTTAATCGCATATTTGTTTATTCTATTATTATATAGTAGAATGATTGCAGTGAACGGATGTGGACAATGTCCACAATTTGTCCACGTTAGAAAATACTTATAGTACAAATAATACAATAAATACAAATAATACAGATGATACCTAATACCAGAATACAATAAATACAGATAATACTATAAGTACAGATAATACAGATAATATAGGAAAATCAAGTTCATGTGGAAGTGGTAAGAAGTACAAACAGTGCTGTGGCAAATAGCCCATAAAATAAGGGATTGTGAGATTTAATAGGACTAAAAAAAGGTTGAAAAAACCTCAAATGTTTGTAATTTGTTTGTAAAAATTACATAATGTTTGTAGAATAGTCCTCAAATTTTTATAGAATTAGAAAAATAATTAATACAAAAAATGGAAAGGTATATCAATATTAGTTTGTTATTGTATCTATTAATGGTAAAAGAAAATGATTTTACTGGTAAAACAGTTATACCATTTTTTACATCAGCATCAAACACTCTTGGAAATAGTTGTGAAATTTTAGAAAATATTGTAGAAGGTGGTAAGTGACAAGATGGAAAAGATTTTCATCTAGCGTAACAACTGATAAGTTTAAAAATAGGACAGATAGTTTAAAGTAATTAATAATAAAAGATAGGAGGAAATGATATGAATGTAGTTGGAACAATGTTTTTTAAAAATGGTAGTTTATTAATTGATAAGCCTAAAAAAAGGCCAACATATCAAATGATAGGAGGAAAAGTTGAGCCTGGAGAAACACCATTGCAGGCCGCTATAAGAGAATGTCATGAAGAATTGGGTAATGATGCTTTATTTGATGAAAATGCCTTGGAATTAGTAATGGAATTCGATGAGATAGCCACTAGTGATGGGGTTACACCAATTCACTTTTATGTTTTTCAATATAACGGTATCCTTAATGGCGAGTTAACAACATCCGTTGAAATAGAAAAATTCTTATGGTATCAATCAAAAAATGGGGATGAAATTTTATCAAATACTTTAAAACATAAAGTTGTACCATATTGTTTAGAAAAAAAGTTAATTAAGTAAAAAATAATAAAGGTTGGTTGAAAGAGTAAATGCAAACAATGTTTGTAATTTGTTTGTAAATCACAAAAAAAGATAATACTAATAGTACCAATAATACCATAAATAAAAACTGTTATTAGTCTAGTAAATAAAGTAATAACAATAGTTATGATAATATAATAAATACTATAAATACTAGAAAATATAGTTCATGTGGTTCGGGAAAAAAATACAAACAATGTTGTGGTAAATAGCTTGTTTTATAAAAGTTTGTGAGTTTATCAATAGTCAAAAAAAGGCAAAAAATTGTGCACATAACGCCATTTGTGCACATTTTGTGCTCATAAATGAAAAATATGTAATACTATCTATGCTTCATAGTGTTATATGTACTGGAAAAAAGTAATCTTTGAATTTGGTAAGAATCATAAACAACGTTGTAGTAAATAGTTTGTTTTATAAAAAAATAGGATGGTGAAAATATGAAAATAGTTTTAGGCTCTATGAATGTTTCTAAACAAAGATCAATTTTAATTGCAATGAATGAATTAGGATTTGATGATATTTCTATTGTCCCTGTTAATGTTAATTCTTTAGTAAGTTCTAAACCTATTAATGATGAAACTTTAATAGGTGCAAAAAATAGAAATCATGGTTTATATAATTATTGCATGGAAAATGATATTTCATTTGATTTACTAATTAGTATTGAGGGTGGATATGAACAGATAGATAATACATATTTTATTGTTACTTATGCATCAATATTAGACCAAAATGGTAATGAATTTATAGGAAAATCAAGTGGTCTTCAAATTACTGAAAGAATGTTTAATTATGTTAAAGATGGAAAATCTTTGAATAAAGTTATTGAATGTATTCTTGGTAATAGTAGTAATAAAAAAGATAATGGAATAACTGGATACCTAACAACTGGGTATTATAGGAGAGATATATTTGAATCCTCAGCAGTTATAAGTGCAATGGAAACTTTATTAAATTTTAAATCAAATTACAAAAAATTAGATAAAAAAATAGATAAAACACATAACGTTGAAAAAATTTGAAATAATTAGTAATATCATATATGATGTTATGCTTTTTTGAATATGTGATGGGAACAATGTGCACATTTTGTGCTCACAGACTAAAAAATGTATGGTAAAAATAATACTATATGTAACATTTATACCAATACTGTTCAGACCTTTAAACCTTGAAAAACCTATAATACTATACATACTTCATAGTATCATATATACTGAAAAAGGATGAACTTGCGGAAGTGGCAAAAAGTATAAAAACTGTTGTGGAAAGTAACATAAAATAAGGGAAAACTAATAATTATAAAAATTATAAATTAGTTCGAGTTATATAACTTGTCCACGTAATGTGGTGAAAACCTAAGTAAAATAAGGATGTAGACAACGTTTTAAATGTGGACATCATTTTTTCTATAATTAATGGTATAATATATGTAGGAGTTGATAGTATGCTTTATTTAAAGAAAATAAATTTTGAAGATGTTGAGGAAGAATATAAAGCAATAAAGTCCATGCCAGCACAAGAAAATGGATTTGAAAATAAATATCATGATGTTACAAATGAAGAATTTATAAATGAAGTAATTCCTAAACTGTTAAAAATTTCTGAAGGGTTAGATTTACCTGATGGATATGTCCCAGATACGTACTTCTTTTTGTGGGATGATGATAAGATAGTCGGATTATTCAAAATAAGACATTATTTAAATGATTTTTTAAGAAAAGGTGCAGGCCATATAGGATATGGAATATTACCTGAATATAGAGGAAAAGGTTATGCTAAAAAAGGATTAGTTTTAGCAATTGAAAAATGTAAAGAAATTATTAAAGAAAACGAAATATATTTATCTGTTCATAAAGATAACCCCGCTTCGTTAAGAGTACAATTAGAGTGTGGAGCTTTTATAGTTGGAGAAACTGAAGAAGAATATTTAACTAGAATAAAATTGAAGTATAATAATATTACTTTTGGATTTAGGGACTTAAGAAGAGATGATTGGAAAAGAATTACTGAAAAAGAAGTAATAGTTGAAGATGAAAAAAATGATTTTTTTGAAGGAAAAGTATGCTTTTTAGATATGCAAAAAGTTAAATCTCCTTTATCAGTAGACTCACCAGTTGGTAAAGTTACTATAGCAGATAATAACTATAAGAATTTGATATTCGCCCCTAAAGGAAAAAATTGGTGGCTAACTGTTATGTTTGATGATCAAGATAATTTGATAGAAAGTTATTTTGATATAACTAGAACTAATGATTTTAGTAATCCAGAAAATCCATATTTTGTTGATATGAAATTAGATGTTTGTATACCTAATGGGCATGAACCAACAATAATGGATGAAGATGAATTAAAAGAAGTATATGAACAAGGTTTGATTACAAAAGAAGATTATGAAAATGCATATAATATAGCGAACAAAATTATAAGCACATATAATTCACATAAAGAAGATTATTATGAATTTATATATAATTTATATAATAAATATAGAAATAAAGAATTAGGAAATATTAAAAGTAAGTAATATTTAAAAGTATTGACAGTAATTGTTAATGCTTTTTTTGATGTAAAATGTTTTTAGAAAGAGGAGGAATAAGATATGATAAACATACGTAAAAGAAATAATCTGTATGAATACAGATTTGAAGTAGGAAAGGTTAATGGTAAAAGAAAACAAATATCAAAATCTGGTTTTAAAACAAAAAGAGATGCATATATAGCAGGACAAAGAGCATATGAAGAATTTATTAATGGAGAAAATACAAAAGAGTGTAATATGTTATATTCTGAATATTTAGATTACTGGATGAGGGAGTATTTTGAAATAAATTATAAATATTCTACAGCAAAAAGATATAAAGAATCTTTTGGTAATATTAAAAGAGAGTTAGGTAATTATAAACTATCTGCAATTACTTCATTTTGTTTAAATAAAACATTATTAAGATTGTATCAATCTTCTACTACAAAAGAAGCATTAAGAAACTATCAAAAAGTAATTAAAAGTTCATTAAGAGACGCTACTTACAATTTTTAGGTAATTTTAACTTGAAAAAAGCGTTTAGATAAGTTTTAGATAAGTTTTTTTGCCCAAATCAGCCTTAAAATTTAAAAAGTGTGTTATAATTTTAAAAAATATGTTACAATATTATTAGGAGGAATTACTATGGAGGATAAAAATATTATTTATAATAAAACAAATGATAATATAACACCAATTGATACATCAGCAAAAGACTTTGCTTTTGAAGCTGATACAGCAAAGGCAAGAAGACAAATGGAAGAAAGAGCTAGAGTTATGAATCAACCAATTGATACATCAGCAAAAAATTTTGCTTTAAAAGCTGAATTAGAAAAAGCGAAAAGAGCATTACTAGAAGAGCAACAAGCTATGTATCAAGATATTGATGTAACACATAAAACTAGATAAAAAATAAATTTATGAATTTAGTCTTTGAATTCTTTTTATTTTGATAACAAATCAAAAGATAATATATGAAAAAATAATTGCTAAATCTATTTTTTTAGATAAGTTATTAAATAAGTTTAAACTGCATTGTCAGAAAATTAGACATAACTTTTTTACAATTTCTGAGTAATTTATTAAAACTTATGAGTAAGAAAGACCAATTTTAAAGCAAGAAATTACAAGGCTGTTTTAATGGTTTACCATGTGGTTCGGGTCGAAAATATAAACAATGCTGTGGAAAGTAAGATAGAATAAGGGAAAACTTAAAATTACAAAAGTATTAAGTTGGTTCGAATTTTATAACATGTCCACATGAAACTGAGAAATCCTAGATAAAATAAGTATGTGGACAAAAAATAATTTGTGGACAATTAAAATTTATGATATAATATGTTGCAAAGCAGTGACGAAGGAATATTAATTAGTTAAGCATAAAAGTGAGCTTGGTATAGTGTGAACAAGTTATGATACTATTTAATTCCTACCTTCAGAGTGAAATGAAAACATTTCCGGTGAATAGCCGTTATCAAAATTAAGTAAAATAAAGGATGGCACCGTGCTTTTGCGCTCCTTAAGTGCTATCCTTTTTTGTTTAAAGAAAGGGTGAATAAAATGAGATTAAGTAGGTTAAATATTAAAAAGATTAATCTAAATGATATTGATAGTAATTACTCTGGTCAAGATATTTTAATGAAACTAGGAGAATTATATCAATTTGAAAGTGGTATTTATGGTTATGGTAATTTATGGACAAAACTAGAAAGAATAGTTGAAAATATCATAATTGAAGAATTAGATAAGGCAGGATGTATTCAAGTAGAATTTCCAAAACTTCAACCAAGAAAAATATGGGACCAATCTAATAGATGGGATACCTATACAAAAAATGGAGATATAATGTTTACAATAAACAATAATTTAGGTGAATATGGACTTGCTCCAACTGCAGAAGAATGTGCTACTTTATTTGGTGCCAATAGATTATCTTCATACAAAAATTTACCAGCCATTTATTATCAAATTGGTGAAAAATTTAGAAAAGAAATTAGAACTAGAGGATATTTATTTAGGCCAAGAACTTTTGTTATGATGGATGCTTATTCATTTGATAAAACTGAAGAAGATATGCAAAAGACATATGAACTAATGCATCAAGTATATTTAAATATATTTAAAAGACTAGGTATCAAAATTATACCAACTGTTAGTGATAATGGAGTTATAGGTGGTAAAGTAGCAGAAGAATTTCAAGCAATTACTAATTTAGGAGAAGATAAAACTCTTTATGATGAAAAAAATGATATTGGGATTAATAAAGAAGTTTTAGAATTTGATAATAAAGATGAATATCTTAAACAATTAGGAGTAACAGATGTTACTAATTTAAGAGAATATAGTACTGTTGAATTAGGAAATAATTTCCAACTTGGAACAAAATATTCTGATAGCATGGGACTTTTCTATATGGATGAAAATAATGAGAAGAAACCATATTATATGGGATGTTATGGAATTGGTTTAGGGAGAATAATTGCTTGTTTAATAGAAAATAATGTTATTAAAGAAAATGATAAAATTAAAGGTTTTGCATTACCATATGATATAGCCCCTTATAAAGTACAAATAATATATAATGAAAACAATAAAGAAGAAGGAGAAAAACTATATAATTACTTACTACAAAATAATATTAATGCAATAATTGATGATAGAGAAAATTTAAATATTGGTAATAGAATAAATGATGTTTATGTTTTAGGAACACCTAAAATGATAATATTAGGTACCAGATTTGATGGAAATAATTACGAAGTAGAAGATACAAAAACGAATAAAAAAGAAGTTGTTAACATAGATAACATAATAAATATATTAAAATAGTAAGATGAGGCAATTAATATTATGTCCTTTTTAATAAGATTTAATTTGGTCGAATTCGAGCAAATTGATTGTTATATAATATAAAAAATAGTATAATGTCTATTATAAATTAACTAAAAATATTTTGAAAAGGAGGATAAAACATGGATAATAAATTCATTGGAAATGAGAAAAATATTTTGTTTTATAATGATGAAGAAGGCAATACAAAAG
>ERZ857922.37-NODE-37-length-174132-cov-20.846913_pt1 | contig 174132 bp, 135 predicted proteins | sample MGYA00519579_ERZ857922 | MGnify/ENA primary metagenome ERZ857922 (study PRJEB31778, sample SAMEA3449375) | human gut metagenome | biome: human gut; feature: human-associated habitat; material: faeces | place: United Kingdom | collected 2010/2012 ... | reverse complement strand
TCTTGTTTTGTAGTAGAAACTCGTGCGTATCCTATAATTTTTATCATAATGTAATGTATTGATTATGAGGCAAATATAGGTATAAAATTTCACTTGGGCAAGTCTATTTAGTTAAGTGAATATTCTTGTCAGATACCTGCGAATCGTATCGGATTTGAGGGGAATGGTGGCCCATTCTCGTTGATGCAGCTGAAAGTAATTCAAGAGGTGATAACATTGATTATCTTTACTGTTTTTACAACCATTTTCTTTAAAGGAGAGACTTTGCACTGGAATCATCTGGCAGCATTCGTTTGCCTGATTGCAGCTGTCTACTTTGTGTTTATGAAATAAAAAGGTCTTTAGTCAATAACAAATGATCGGAGATAAAATATGGTTGATTTTATCTCCGATGTTTCTCTAATATACTTGCTTCAAATTAACTGCGCATCCAGTTGGAGCCGCAATCTCCAGAGCATCCGCAGCTATTGGCACATATTTCCCAAGTTGTGTCTTGCAATAGTTTCATCGTCTTACCATATTTTTCATTGATGGAAGATAAGTTAGTCAATTTAAAATTCATAATGTTAATATTTTAATGATTTGCCCTGTTTGTGGTAAAGGCAATTAACCTTCCGTTATAAATCATCCTTTATAAAATTGATGCCTGGCAGCAATGAATTTCAATCACGCATCAACCAAAAGCTCTTTAAAGCTCCGATTAGATTGAATAGATCAGCAGTTCCGCAACTTTCGTATGCTGAATGCATGGCCCAGGTGGAAATGCCGATTTCTACGCATTTAATCTCCACCTGTGTTTGCATAAATGCACTTATTGTACCTCCTGTTCTGAGGTCTGAATTAGCGGCGGCTTTTTGAAAAGGAATATTCTTCCGGTTGCATGCTTCTTGAAATACGGCAGAAGAAAATGCTGTTGTAGCATAATGCATATTTGCATCATATTTTATGACTACTCCTTTATTTATTATCGGGCTGCATGTTGGATCGCTGCATTCCATGTAGTTAGGATGTGCGGCAAAAGAGGTATCCAAGGATACTGCGAATGAATGGTTGATTAGTTTTATAACATCTTCCTCATTGCCTCCTATGCTTTTTACTACTTTGGTTAGTACATTTCTCAAGAGTGGAGTATCAGCACCACCTAAAGTAGAGTTTGTCTCTTCTTCGGCATCGAAAAAGGCTATCATTCTTGTTGCATCGTCCGCGTTTGCATCAGATAGTTGTATTTCCGTTTCGATGTCCGGTAGTTTGGTCTTTGAAAGTTCAGAGTTGGCGTCAGTTAAAGCCTGTAATGCTGCATATACCATCACTAAATCATCCTGCCGAGGAGTAACTATGAAGTCTGAATTCACCCCAACTAATCGTCCTTTTTCAATCGGATAGAGGTATAATTCATAATCCAGAATATCTTCTTTCGATACATTTAATTTGTGAGCCATAAGATCAAAAAGTATATTTTCACTCATATCTTTGTAGCTCATACCCATGATTGGCAACATTTCTTTTTGCTTGGAAATTATGCCTTCTGTTTTTCCTTTTGTCAAATGAAAAGCCACATTGGGAATAATCAGTATGGGATCTTCTATATCGATCAGACGTATTATTGGCTGAAAAGGGGATTTGCCTTTTAATGCAACTCTTCCGGCTAATGATAAAGGGCGGTCGAACCATGTTGATAAAATAGGCCATGTATACCCCTGAGTATTCAGCCGAATGTAGCCGTCAGAACTCACTATTTGCGCTATTGGTTTTACTTTGAAAGCTGGTGAATCTGTGTGTGCACATACCAAGCGTACTCCCTCGTCTATGACTGTTTGTATATTTGGCTCACGAGAACTCATGCAAAATGCAATTAATGCCGAGTTGTCCTGTTCGATAAAATATCTTCCATGTGGTTTTAAATCCCATTTTTCGTCAATAGACAGTGATTCAAACTTATGCTGTAAAAGTTTAGATTTTACATTCTCTATGGCGTGATATTTGGTAGGACTTTCAGATATAAAGTCGATAAAATCTTTAGCTACATCTATATGTTCTTTCATAGTATTCTTGTTTATATGTCTTATGATTGCATCCAGTTAGAACCACAATCACCAGAACAACCGCAACTGTTGGAACATATTTCCCAAGTCGTATCTTTCAGTAATTCTATTATCCTGTCGTATTTTTCATTGATGACAGATAAGTTGCTTAATTTAAAATTCATAATATTAATATTTTAATGTTTTGCCCTGTTTTCGGAAAGGACAATTATCCATTTTGAAGTTCTTCCATAAATCCTGTTTGTTCAAGAAAGGATTGTGTTTGAATGACTCCTTTGGCAGTCATTGCTAATTCTTCATTGCTAAAATCTTTTAAAGCATAATATTTTTCGGGTGTTTCCAGCATTTGGCCTATCATCCATGAACCTGCTAATGCGCGAATTTTTGTAATAATGCAAGTGTAGGGGTCACGTTTTGATATATCGCCATATGTAATATAGTTGCCACCATAGCAGGTAGGACAGATGGTCTCAAGGATACATCCCTTGCACTGCTCATCTGACAGATGACAGGGTGAAGATAAGTCAATGTCATCTAATTTCACCCCTTTCTCTTTGCTGACTTCATAAAATAAATGACAGGGAAGACACTGCCCATCCGGTGTCCAACAGCGCATAATAGTACCTGCACCACATAATTTATCGAGCATATTGTTTATGCCTGCTGCCACAGCTATAAATTTTATATTTAACATTTCCACAGGCAATATATTAGGATGGTTCAAATAATATATGGCAAGTTTCATCAATTGTTCCTGGAGTATTTGTTGATAATCTATTGCTTTCCCAAATTCGTCTTTATCCCAAGCCACTCCACAAGCAAAAGTACAATTATTGCGGCTGAAACCTAACTCATGTATATGGATAACACCTTCTGCCAGGGATTTCAGTGTACCGGGTGAAGGAGTCATTTTCACTCCCTGTTCAGGCCAGTTCTCAATAAAAAAGGGGATGTCAATCTTATCATAAGAATTTGAACGATTGCGATTATGCATTTCACGGGTTCCGTCCAAGCTTAGTCCGACAATGAATCTTTCTTTATTTTTCATGAGCCATTCTTTCACTTCATTATGTATAAGAGTGCCATTGGTTGTTGCATAACAAATATATTTTGTCGGCCACTCTTGTGCCCATAACCATTCGCAAATATCCTTAATCCGTTGAAATGCTATAAATGGTTCTCCACCATGAAATAGTATTTCGACATAATCTATTTGTTCTTTTTTAGCGCGTTCGAAAGTGGATTTTATGCCACTTTGAGCTATATTCAAGGGCATTAAATCTTTGCCTTTTATGTGCTCGTAGCAGTAGACACAATTCAGATTACAGGTCTCCGTCATATATAGAGTACATGTGCATCTTTTTAGTTTTTCATATCTGAAGGTTCTTTTCTCCATGTCTTTTATAATATGTAAAGGTCAATTGCCTCCGACAATAGCACTCGATATACCAAATACGATGAGAACCGCTATTCCGGTTCCAATTCCTCCCCAAAGTGAATGGTTGCTGATACCAACAACCAATCCTGCTATAACGGATGATAAAATAGGTATCCACACGAAACGTGCAAGTCGCCCTAGAATTTGTGCAGCAAGGAATAAGACGAGAAGTCCTCCTATAATTTCCAATATAATCATCTTAGCTGAGTTGTTATTTAGCAGGATGTGTCCAATACTTTCTTCCATCCTGACAAATAATAGTCAATTGACCGCAATCTTTGCATCGGTAAATATCTTTCGGACGGACATTACCTACCGTATCCCAATACATATCCTGATCTTCGCTGGATAAATCTCGGAAATCGATATTTGCAGTGTTATAGCTGTTGCAATGTTCGCATCGTTGTCCGCTGAAAAAAGTATTCCAGAATCCCATGATTAATATATCTATTTAATAATTCCTACTCTGTTTGGGCTTTTCGGATACTGCCATTCATTATGATTATATCTATAATGAATATCTTTGAGTGCAAACATAACGAATTATAGAATTATATATTAAATATCATGCCTCCGATTGGTTGACATGTAAACCAATCGGAGACATGATGTGCCAAAATCTTACTTCTTGAACTGTTGGCGCTGATTATTCTTGATTGTTTTTTTTCTTTATATCTTCCGAATAGAGTGAGAAGAAATCAAAATTTAGGATAGCGGATATTCTGGCAAGCATTTCTGTATCTACAGAATATTTTTCAAAAATCTTGTATACGTTTGCTCTGCTGCATGATAAATGTTTTGATAGCCAGACTACTGTCTTCTGACGTTCTTCCATTTTCTGTCTGATTTGTTTGCCGATATGAATCATAAGGATGTTGTGTTTTGCTGATAGGTCCCCATGCTCAGCAGTGTGTGTCATGTTGATGTGTATACATACGAGAAGACGTGGGAGCCTGATTTCTGCTTATCCCACCTTTTAGGCTCTCGCATTGCCTTCCTCAGAGGATAAGCAACGCCAGTTAGCCCACGCCTGTATGATATACACTTCCTCTTGTCAATTGTTCATTGACAAGTATAAAATGATACAATCATACCACGTAGACGCCTTTGTTGCCTTATCTTCTCTGAGTTTTGGATTTGCGAGATTCAAAAGGTCGAAGATGAACGCATGAAAACGTCTCTCAATATGTATGTTCCATGGCATTATCTCAAATGCACAATTAGAACTTTACAAAAGTATACTTTTTCTGTTGGCGATGCAAATCTTTTCCGGGCTTTTCTTGTTTACAGGTAGTACAAATGATTTATGCTTAATACGATCCACTTCTTCCGCATAAAACTATGTCGTTTGTATTTAGAGATTTACAGTGAATTCTCCTTCGCAGCGCAGAATGACACCGGCTCTCATTTTTCTTCATTATTACGCCAAAAGAGACAAAATCCTACCTCCCTAACAAAGAACTGACACTCCGCGTTCAGCCTTTTCAGTTTCGCTCGCAAACGCCCTTGCAGAAGGGGATGCCGGCTGAAGGCACTATTTTGCAACCTGTCCCTGATAAACTTTGGGAGGGGGCAGTGGTTTCAGCCCTTTCAGTCGGGAAGACCATAAATTCGGAAGCTAATAATATCTGATTCAATAGAGCCTGTATTTACTTCAAACAGAGGCTCTATTGAGGATAAACAAAATCTCTGTTTGAGGCAAATGGAACCTCAGTTTTTTCTGAGCTATAGATCGGTTTATTCATTTAAAATAAGCTAGTATACCATCCACTTTTACCTCGGAGGTGAGTATCCTTCATCTCGGTGGTGAGTGAGATTCACCTCGGGTCTTGCGGAGTGCAGCCCGTATATAAAGTAACGATCACTCGCAGGTAGAGTAACCATAGGCAAAACAAACAAAGAATTTATGTAGGATCAAGGCTGAAAGGGCTGAAACTACTGCCCCCCCCTCCCTGAGCTTATCAGAGACAAGTTGCAAAATAGTGCCTTCAGCCGGTATCCCCTTCTGCAAGGGCGTTTGCGAGCGAAACTGAAAGGGCTGAAGGCGGTGAGTACTCTGTAATAGTGTGTGGAGTAAAGGTACTGCATCTTTCATTCCAATGTTGTACATCTTCGACCCAAACGTTGTACAAGAACCGGACCACTTAAGTATTTGTCACAAGCAAGTCTTGTACTTATCGGGAAGTACTCTAATACAAGTTTGATTTATTTTGCATGGGAGTCTTACTCAGAAGTAAAAGAATGCTCTATTTGAAGTATCGTTTCATACCATCCGTATAGTAAGTTTTAAATTCTCCGTTTTCACCGCTATATATAAAGTAAGCGTCAATCATTGGATTTGCTTTACAGAATTTCTCCGCTTCTTCCAGCCCCATCACCATGAAAGAGGTAGCCAAAGCATCGGCTGTCATACAGTCTTCTGCAACCACTGTAGAAGATAGAATGCTGTGTTGTACCGGATATCCTGTTCTGGGGTCGATTGTATGAGCATACTTTTTGCCATCCTTATAATAATAGTTGCGGTAGTTTCCCGAAGTAGCCATACCCACATCTGTCAGGTTGAGTATAGTCTGTATATCTTGCTTCACGGCCAGTGAGTCGTCGTAAGGCTTGTTGATACCGATGCGCCACAGGTCTCCTGTCGCATTCTTACCCTTTACCACTACTTCTCCACCTATGTCGACCATATAGTTTTTGATACCCTTCCGGTCAAGCAGATGTGCTACTACATCTACAGAATATCCTTTTGCCACAGCACTGCAACTGAGCATCGTACGTGGGTCTTGCTTGATAACCTTGCCGTTCTCTAACTTAACCTTTTCGTAGCCGGTGAATTGTAACAGACTGTCTATCATCAATGAATCCGGGAAAGTTCCTTTCTTAAATCCGAACCCCCAGGCATTGGCAAGAGGTGCTACTGTAATGTCGAAAGCTCCTTCCGTTTCGCGGGAGATTTCCATAGAGCGATTGAAGCAAGTCTGGAAGAAGCTGTCTGTTACCAGCTCTTCATTACGATTGACACGACTGATGACAGAACTGTCATTGAACGGTGACAGAGACTGATCAAAACGTTTCAGTTCCGCTTCTATCTCCGGTTTCAGGTCGTCTTTACACTGGTATGTAATTTTATATACTGTTCCAAAGACAAAACCGCTGGCAGTGTTAAAATCAGTCTTTTGATTACGCCTGGCTAATATCCAGATTGTTGCCAGGATCAGGAAAGCCAGCCAAAGGAAGCTCTTTTTTGTTTTCATACACTTTTCTTTTTTCTATAATTGGAGGAACAAGTTTCTATGATTGGAAGAATAAATGTTCTATCAATATTTTTAATCCGATAACTACCAGAATGATGCCGCCCCATAATTCTGCTTTTAATTTCCGTGCACATCCGCAGCCACATTTGATGCCGAAGAAAAGGCCGATCAGTGACATGACAAATGAGACGAATCCGATGATAAGGATGGGGGAGAGGATTTCAGTATAGTCGTTGATGCCGAGAAAGGCAAAGGAGATACCTATGGCCAGAGCATCGATGCTTGTCGCTATTGCCATCGTAAACACAACTTTCGGACTTGCCGGATTAAATGTCTGGCGACACTCCTCGTCTTTAAAAGATTCAAGAATCATGCGACCGCCCAGAAAGGCAAGAATAGCGAAAGCAATCCAATGGTCTATACTTTCTATTAGGTGACTGAAACTTTTTGCAAACATCCATCCGATAAAAGGCATGAGAGCCTGAAAAAGCCCGAATGCCAGAGCCATGACCAGCATCGGTCTCCATTGAGTACGTTTCAAAATAATACCGCTTGCAATTGAAACAGCGAAACAATCCATCGCCAAACCTATTGCAAGCAGCCAAATTTCTAGTCCTGTCATTATTCTTTAAAGAGGTAATTTGTAAATGAGGGAATAGGTAATTCCCATGTTATTTGATTTAAATTTTCCGTAGCCGGGTACATACCAAGGGTTGGCGTATTCATTGGTCGAAGCATTTGTCTTGTATTTCATGCGTACAGACCAGCCCATATTGAAATTCTTATAAATGCGTACTTTGACGCCTACCACTAATTCGAACCACTGCATAGACCCCTTCATCCCCAAATGACTGAAAGGAATGCTTCCTCCCCAATAGTCGTCTTCCAGACTTGGATTTCCGATACTTCCTCCCCAAATCGGGTCATCAACCGGCATGGTAGACACATCATATTTGAATGAACTGAACGCATAGCGAAGACCTACATACAGATAGCTGTTCTTTTCTTTTTTCTTTGCCATCGTGTTATAGTCCACGCCGATCCGGAAGAATGGGGCAGCCTTGCTTTTGTAGTGTATTCCCGTTTCATTCCATGTATCTGTTCCTCCCATACCAAACTCGATAGTTGGGATGAATTTGTTTTTAAGATTGACACCTATGCTGACTTCGGAGCTCATAAAGTCGCCGCCTAACATCTTACTTCCGATGCCATATAAGTCCACGCCGACATACGTCCCATTATAAAACGGGATAGTGTCGACTACAACCTCTTTCTTCTTCTGGTCTCTTTTCTGTACGGGAGCCGGTCGTTGTTGTTGCTGTTGTGCAATTGACGGTAGTCCAATACAAAGTAGGAGCAACACACTACTCAATCGTAGGAGGTGTACGGTCGCGATACTTATAGAATATTTCCAAATTCTGAATTTCATTTGTATTGGCTTCTTTATTTAATATACGAAGTGAGTCTATTCTTTCTGAGCTATTTCTGGTATTTCCGAATCTAGTGCCGAGAATGTTTTGCTTCATCATGTATCCACATTCCATAGACTGGAAGTAAGGTGTGTTTTGTTGTACAATATATAATGTATCAACGTCGTTCGGTCTGCGTTTCGGATCGTAACGGAAAACAAATACAGTCGTATCACTGGTATATCGCAACGGCAACATCAGGGTATGCACATTTTTCTCGTTGTTGAGAATGATCGAATCTGTCCCTAATGCTGTAATAGTCAATGAGTCCAGTGTGTCTTTTACTCTGTCATCGGTTATTTCATCAAGAGTATACAATGTGCAGTACATCATAGGACGTCCTGCCAATGAACAATCATTTTCGTCCGAACACGAACTGCCGATGCTTATACCTGCACCAACAATTACTAATATTAAAAAGATACGAATTAAATTCTTCATAATCTCGGTTATTGGGCGTGAATTAAATTTTCTTTTCTATCTGATAATTGTTCCGTTCGGGGGCATTACGTGAAATCAGTTCTCCCAAGAATCCGGCAAGGAATAGCTGTGTACCGATAATCATCGCCGTAAGCGATAGGTAGAAATAAGGGGAATCGGTTACAAGCCGGTAGGGGAGACCGTTGTACATTGCATGCAGTTTGCTTACACCAACAATGATAACGGAGATCATTCCGATAAAGAACATGAGCGATCCCAGCAATCCGAAGAAGTGCATCGGCTTCACTCCGAATTTGGAAAGGAACCAAAGAGAAATCAGATCCAGATATCCGTTGAAGAAACGGTTGAATCCGAATTTGGTAGAGCCATATTTACGTGCCTGGTGGTGTACCACCTTCTCACCTATCTTCTGGAATCCGGCATTCTTTGCCAGATAGGGGATATAACGATGCATTTCGCCATACACTTCGATGTTTTTCACGACATCTTTGCGGTAGGCTTTCAGGCCGCAGTTGAAGTCGTGCAAATTTGGAATGCCTGATACTTTGCGTGCGGTAGCATTGAATAACTTGGTCGGTAGTGTTTTGGATAGCGGATCATATCTTTTTTGTTTCCATCCGGATACCAGATCATATCCGTCTTCCGTAATCATCCGGTATAATTCCGGTATTTCGTCCGGGCTGTCCTGTAAGTCGGCATCCATTGTGATCACCACCTCTCCTTGTGCTTCTGCAAATCCGCAATAGAGTGCGGGCGATTTACCGTAGTTGCGGCGGAACTTGATGCCTTTTACGCAGTCCGATTGGGCTTTGAGTTTTTCTATCACCTCCCATGAACGGTCTGTACTTCCGTCGTTAACGAAAATCACTTCGAATGAGAATCCGTTGGCTTTCATTACCCGTTCTATCCAAGCGTAGAGTTCGGGCAGTGACTCTTCTTCATTGAATAATGGGACTACAACTGATATATTCATTTTTTATAATTATGAATTACGAATTATGATTAAACCGGGGTATTGTTTTCCGGTCGTGCTTTCTTCATTACCATCAATCCGGTAGGAATGGCCAGTAAACTTCCCCAGAATACGTCCCATGACAGGAGTTGCATGGTGATATTGATGGACGTAAGTGAACGGGCGGTATCTATCGTTTCTTTTATTATCTCTTGATTTTCCATCAAAGCGGGTGTTTTGGTCATCAGTTCGTCCCATAACTGGATATAGGAGTTGATGATAAAACCGTGGTCAATGAACTGGAAATAAGCGTAGTGTGCAACGGCTACCAATAAGGAAGCAAACATGTACATGAATATGGTAAAAAGAACCGCATGTGAGAATTGGATACTTCCTCCGCATATTTTATCACGATACATCTTCACGTAGTGATAGCCAATGAATGGCACTGCCAACGTCAGAATTACAAATAATAGCGAAAGGAAAGGGATGTGGAATCCCAACGGAAATAAAATGAACTTCAATATCCAATAGATTCCCATATACGTGCCAAAGTGCATGGCATATTTCTGTAAATAGCTTCTGTTCTCTGTCATCTTCGTTAATAAATTGCGCACAAAGGTACAAATAATATCGGTTGGTAAAGGGAATATGGTTGTTAAAGTTAATAAAGCAGTAAAAGTTGCTCTCCGAATATTTTTTTAGGTTTTTAATTGCTTGAAATGTAGTGTGTTACTTTCTTTTATGTAAAAAAGTTATCTGAAGCTATTGCAGAATTGATAAAAATGCCTACCTTTGCAACCGCAAAACGGGTAAGTCCTATACGGCCAGCTCCCTTCGAATCCTCCAGGGCTTGATCGCAGCAAAGGTAGTTGGTTGTAGCGGCGCGATATAGTAAGCTTACCCACCCGCCTCTTTAGCTCAGTTGGCCAGAGCACGTGATTTGTAATCTCGGGGTCGTTGGTTCGAATCCGACAAGAGGCTCAAAAAAGCATCCAGGTATTTACTTGGATGCTTTTTTCTTTTATATCCTGATTAAAGTCAATCTAACTTCTATATAATTTTATGCAGAGCCCTAAGATAAGCAGAATAATAAATAAGGTAATCCCGAATGCCCAGTAATTGATAACCCGTGACTCTGCTGTGAGTACATAATCATCGGCAAGAAGTCGGAAACCGTCTATTTTCCAGATCACTAAACTGTCCTTCTGAACTTTGGCGTTGGATGTGAGCAGCCTGCCGGGCATTGTCAATTCAAACTGTATGGCATGGTAGAAGGCTTCGGCAATATTGATTTTCTCTTCACAAAAGGTTTCCATCATTTCCTTATTTGTGTTATAAAGGTCTGAGAAATATTTCGTACTGCAGACCTTATCAAATAAGCTGCAGACTTCTTCAAGATCAGCATCCTCCAAACTATATCCTTTTTCCGATGAATATTTTTTGTAGACAGCATCTTTCAATTCCTCCAGGCGATGCAGACAGGCAGTATCTTTTTGTTGGGAAACGAAGTGATGGATGACCTCCCAATTAATTTCATAGATGCTGCGATTATACCATTCTCCGAATTTAGCTTCAAGTTTATCCAGTTTGTCATTCATTTCGATGCCGTTCATGCCTCTAAAAGCATCGTCGTTTCCATGAAACCAGATTATTTGCTCTTCTTTATTCAGATAATCACTAAGAGGTACGGGCCCTTTATCTTGAAGTTCTTTGTAAGTAGCGGTGTATATATAATAGGTATAAAACCATCTGAATTTCTTTTTTAGCTGTTCCATGGGGATAGCCATAGAATTTAGGTGTTCTTTGCTTTTGGCAACAGTGAAGTATTCTCCGTCCGTTACCGAAATTTTTTGGCAGGCTTTGACGTTCAGCTTTTCCTCTTCTCCCCAAAAGTTGAATTTGATTGTGGAGTCCAGATTTACTAGTTGCCAGTTGGCATCTGGTTGAAACAGAAATGGATTGTGTGTCTTATCTCCTGCAAGGAAGGCTGAATCACCCTGTGCGTAAATTTCTCTATATATGCTTCCATCCTTTTCTATCCGTGAACTCATCCGGTAGTAGGTGCTGCAAGAAGTCACGCTAAGTAGCAGTAGCATTGCCATTATGAAATAGTTAGTTTTCATATCCTGTCTATTTTAATCGTTTTTCTTTAATGACTTGTAAGATTTGCGCTTTTCGGAACTTCCGGTGTTGCGTATACTGAGAGGATAGATAAATGTTCTTTTCCTGAAGTCGCATTTCTTCCCAGTTGGCAGGTAATGGAATGCTGTTCGACCAATTATCATATTCATTTTGCTTTCCTGTTCTTTGAGATACAGGAGTGAAGCATGTGTCATTGATGAATAATAAAAGTAATAATGTTGCGGCAATGCCTGATGCCCATGCTCCTATGAGAAACTTTCTCTGTTTCTTTGGGGGCGAGATTCCGGATATCCTGTCGAGGATAGATGCTGTCAGTTCTTCCGGATTATCCAATATCGGTTGTCTGCTTTTGACTTCAGCCAGCCATTTCTCGTACTGTTTATCTTCTTGTTTCATAAGTCGGGATCTATTTGATTCATTTTATAACGTATATTCTTTCTGGCAAGATACAAGCTACTTTTTATTTTTTCGGGCGATAATCCGGTGATAGTCTGTACTTCCGCCACTTCCAGTTCCTCTACATCGCGAAGCATAAAGACTAACTTCTGTTGGGGAGGCAGTTCGCTGGTATACCTCAGAATAAGCTCTTTCAACTGTTTGTTGGACAGAGATATTTCAATATTATCGTCTGAAGGAATATTTACCGAACCGGAAAAAGCAGATTCATTATTCAGAGGAGAATGATGTAACGAACGCAAGCGGTCATAGCAGGTGTTGCAAGTGATTTTATAGAGCCAGGTTGACAGGCGGTTTTCCTGATTATACGTTTTTAGGGATAACCATACTTTTACAAACGTTTCCTGTGTTATATCTCTGGCTTCATCTTCATCACAAAGTAACCGGAAAGCGAGTCGGAACACTAGTGGCTGGAATTCCGAAACCAATAGAGCGAATGCCCTTTTGTCATTCTGCTGACTCCGGTTTACCAGTTCCTGTATTTTTTCCTGATTCATCATTATTTATTCCTGTTTACTATATGATACGTAACCAAATGCTTCAGGTCGTTTGTAAAACATCAAATATATAAAAAAAATCCTCGGACAACGCATTGCCCGGGGAAAGATATCTAAAAAAGAAAATAAAAGTTATTTGATTCTCTTGTATCCGTATACAGCTAAGTCGCCAAGTTCTTCTTCGATACGGAGCAGTTGGTTGTATTTAGCCATACGATCTGAACGGCTTAATGAGCCGGTTTTGATCTGTCCGCTGTTGGTAGCTACCGCGATGTCCGCAATAGTAGCATCCTCTGTTTCGCCGGAGCGATGAGAAGTAACAGTCGTATATCCATGACGGTGAGCCATTTCGATAGCATTCAGTGTTTCTGTCAGTGAACCAATCTGATTTACTTTAATCAGGATAGAGTTTGCACAACCTTTTTCGATACCCATTGCGAGGAAGTCGACGTTTGTTACGAACAAGTCATCACCTACTAGCTGACAACGGTCGCCGATACGTTCAGTCAGTTTTTTCCAGCCTTCCCAGTCGTTTTCGCTCATACCGTCTTCGATAGAGTCAATCGGGAATTTGTTGATCAGTTCTTCCAGATAATTGATTTGTTCTTCAGCAGTGCGTTTTTTACCCTTTTCACCTTCAAACTTGGTATAGTCATAGATACCATCATGATAGAATTCGGAAGAAGCGCAGTCCATACCGATCATTACGTCTTTGCCCGGTTCGTATCCGGCAGCTTTGATGGCTGCGATGATAGAGTTCAGAGCATCTTCTGTACCTTCCAGATTAGGAGCGAAACCACCTTCATCACCTACGGCAGTGCTGAGACCGCGGTCTTTCAGTACCTTCTTCAATGCGTGGAATACTTCGGCACCCATTCTCAAACCTTCTCTGAATGAGGGTGCACCTACCGGACGAATCATGAATTCCTGGAATGCGATAGGAGCGTCACTATGTGAACCGCCATTGATGATATTCATCATCGGTACAGGCATTACATAAGTATTTGTTCCGCCGATATAGCGGTAGAGTGGGAGGTCAAGATAGTTAGCTGCTGCTTTCGCTACAGCGAGAGACACACCAAGAATGGCATTAGCGCCTAAGTTAGCCTTAGTTTTAGTGCCGTCCAGTGCCAGCATTGCGTAGTCGATTGCTCTTTGGTTGAGAGAAGACATACCGACCAGTTTCGGAGCGATGATTTTATTTACATTATCAACCGCCTTTTGTACGCCTTTACCACCGTAACGTTGCTTGTCGCCATCACGAAGTTCCAGTGCTTCATGTTCACCTGTGGAAGCACCTGACGGAACAGATGCGCGTCCCATGATACCAGATTCCAATACTACGTCAACTTCTACTGTGGGATTACCTCTTGAATCGAGAATTTCTCGAGCTACAATTTTTTCTATTTTCATCGTTTCTATTGTTTTGAATAATATTTTTGCAAAAGTACGGACTTGACGGGGAGTGGGAAATCACTATAAATAGGTATTCTTTCGAATCATATTCCCTAGATGTCATTAGTCCGGTCTTATAAAATAACAATGTGACGATGCTTTTTGTTTGAATGTGGATAGATGAAATTTGTGAAATTCTAATCCTCGATAATAACTCCCAACAATGGAAGCAAATCCATAGCCTGCAAAGAAGTAATGACAGCTCCTTTCAGATCGCTGATATTGAGTGTTATCCCGCCAATACGCGAAGTGCGAAGATCGATTCCCCGAAGCGGAGCGTGAGAAAAATCGGCTTCTACCAGATCGCAGCTTTCGAAGGCGACGGAAGAGAAACGACAATCATTGAAACTGCCGTTTCGGAGATGGCAGTGCGAGAAGCGTACCTGATTCATTTTGCTCATTGCCAGATTGATGTAAGCGGCGTTGCAGTCATGCAGCAAAACATGATTCATAGTCGTCTCAGAGAGATTGGTTCCCAATAATTTGCAAGAAATAAATTCTACCCGGTAAAGAGAACTTTCGGCAAAAGATATATTGGACAGGTCGCAGTTTTCAAACCGTACATCTGTCAGTTGGGAAGAACGGAACTTACATTCGCTGAATGTCTGATTCCGGAATGTGCAATTCTTGAAACTCTTGTAAGATTTGCTGATTCCTTCTTCTTTTCCTTTGCAGAATATAAGGTTTGAGACTGTTTCTTCTTTTTCAAGCAATTCTTGCAATGTGCTTGTACTGGTTTCCTGTTCCTCCATCATGGGAGGAACTACACGGACAGGTTTGGCTGCATTTCTTTTTATCATATTACATTTCAGAATAATTTTATCAATGAATGTCCCAAGTACAACATAATGAATCCTACAAATAAGCTGAGGCCTACATAGAGAGAGAGGTAGAAGAAATTGTCATCTTTAATTAACAGAAAGTTCTCATTCATGAACGTTGAAAAGGTGGTGAATCCTCCACAGAATCCTACCGTGAGAAACATTCTCAGATTGGGGCTCATCAGATTTCCCCGTTCGAAGAGTCCATAAAACAGACCGATGGCAAAACAACCGAGTATGTTGACCAGAAACGTTCCCAAAGGGAAGGAAGGAATCAGGAAATTCTGAACGTAGCGTGAGATGAGATAGCGTAGTACACCTCCGGTAAAACTTCCCATTCCAATAAATAATAGAGTTTTGAGCATAAGCTGACAATTTAAGAGTTATACATTCAAATTGTAGGGATCATCAGCTCCAAAGGGCGGTTAAAGGCTAATCCCATAGCCGGTGCAAAGATAGAAAAAAGATAAAACTATTTGCAAAAGGCTTCAAAATCTTTTTCAAATTGTTTGAACCCTCCGGTGTAAATCTGCTCTATCCGTTCAGAAACAGTGGATGAGTCGTCTTTGTTTTGTAGGGAAAGTACGAAATCACGGAATATCTGCCGGGGAGCTTTCTCAATCCAGAAAGTGACAAGCGCATGGGAGAGGATATAAGCATATTGTTCATCGGTTCTTTGTTGCTTCATGAATTCGTTTTGGCGGCTGTTGATGAAGGTAGGTAAATCAATGTCCCCCAGCATATATATGGTGCGGATTCTTCCTTTTTCGTATTCGGTAAATGTATGTTGGAGTCCTTTTTTATTGACTTTACAGTGCTCAAAGTATTCAGCAAGTCCCTCGTTGAGCCAAATTGGAGGGCGCCCTGCCGTAATTTGTAAGGTGAGGTGGTGGCTCAGTTCGTGATAGATGACACCAAGACCTTGTTGGTATTCTTTCTCCCTGCTCAATATGATGGCTTTCTGTAATCTGGAGATGTATATACCGTTTGTGCTTTTAGGGGGATGTATATTGAATTTATTGAGATAAACCAGAGCGTCTTCTCTTTTATTGAATACAGTTAATTTAAGGTTAAGCGTATCGGGAAGTCCGAATTGTGAGTAGAATTCGACTTCATATTGAAGGGTCAGTTCAATTTTCTGACGCTCTTTGTCCGTAAGCGGATCCCCTTCATAGGCGATTCGTACGGTTTGTGCATGAAGCAGATCGCAAAGGCAGACAAAAGACAGGATCAGATAAAATGTACGCATATTGTTTCCCTCTATTTTGAATATTTCTGCTTCTGAAATTTCTTTTTCTCCCGTTTGGTCATTTCGAGCATAATCAACTCGTCATCTATAGCTGATTTATAGACTGCTTTCTCTTCTAGTTTTACATCTCCCTTGTCCGTACGGAATACAGGGGTAAAATGGGAATATGGATACCCCAACGGGCCGTTTGAATTAAACTTATTGTTATCAAGAAAAAAATAAGAGACGGATACTCCGAGTACTCCGGCTATCCCAATGGGTTGTCCGGTCATGACTTCTTCACCCGCATGGATGAAGTTTTGATGCATCATGAGGTAAGCGGCAAAAGTGTGGTCGGGGTGGTATATCAGCAATTGCTGTGGCAGTGCTGTCACACAGGCGACGCCTCTGCGGGTTGCATAGACGGTGTCTCCTTCCTGAATTCGGAATATCATTGTTTTGGCAGATTCCTGAAGGGCGATTTGCCATTGGGTTTCTTCGCCGGCCTTAACAGGGAGTGCATAGGGAGTGCTGATCTGAAAATCTTTGGGGAATTGTCCGCGGAAGAACATATATCTGCTTGAACCTATAAATGGATTGCTGGCATTAGAGCCTTTTTCTATTCTGAATACCGTGTTCTTTCCGGGATTCAAATTGTACGAACGGTCGTTTTCGCGGAATAGATAATAGCTGCACAAGTCTTCGTTGTAATAGTTTAATTCCGTTCCTCCGTCTGAAGTTTGTTCCCATTTCGATTCAATAATACGGGGAGGCATTTCCATCAGTTTTCGTAGAGACTGGGCGGAGGCATAAACTGTAGATAACATAAAGAGTAATAATGCCGTGTATCTAAGATTTCGTTTCATAGTAGTAATATCAGATTATATGTTTTTCAAGTAATATATTTAGTCTACAAAATTATCAATTATATATTAATATCATTGCATTCTCTGAACTTTTTTGTCTCTATTATCCAATTAAGATGTAAGCTCTTGGAGTATTCAGTCCAAACTATGCGAATATATATCTTTATCTATACTGTATTTGTTGCTATCTGGCAGTTGTTTGTATGTTGTCCGGCTGTCTTTTCTATGATACATTGCCTGTATTTGTGTCTTTTTTACCTTTTATCTTCATCGTTCCACCCGGGTGAGAAGATCTCTTCATCCAGGTGGTGAGAACGTTTCACTAGAGTGATGAGACCTGTTCATCCGGATGGAACGCTGCTAACATTCCTTCAAATATGCAGTATGAATAGGTGATACACATACAAACATACTATATGTTATATGAAAAACAGTGGTGGATTTTATGTTCTGTAAGGCTTATTGTAGGGTAATGGATTGCTGATTCTAAGATTGATGAGAGATAATTGAAATATGAATGAGAGATAGTAAGAAATGGAACTATTTGATGAAGAAATGATGAGAGATAACCATTTTAAATGGATCTCTCATTTTGTATTGTTTTGATTATCTATATATTACCTGATATAGGATGAGACTATGAGACTAAAATATTTTTTTTATTTCTGAATAGGGGCGGGAGAATAAAGAAAAATCCCGTTTTGCGATGTGATAAAGTGCTATATCGCTCCATGCAAGCACTATATTTTTTCTATTGGAGGGAATTATTATATCTTTGATTATTAGATGTATATATGTTTTTTGATATCCGGGAATACTATATTTTAATTATAATCCGAAATGATGCTTGCTATTCCTCACTACATTTGCCATACGATTATTAACTAATTCATTTATATCATGAAGAACATGAAAATATTAACTACGACAGTACTCTGTCTGTTACTCTCTTTTTTTATGGGTACAACGGCAATGGCAGAAAGTATTACTTCTCCTGACGGACAATTAAAGCTTGACTTTTCGGTCAATACTCAAGGGGAGCCAGTGTACGAACTTTCTTATAAAGGAAAGGAAGTGATAAAACCATCAAAATTGGGACTTGAATTGAAGAACGATCCGGGACTAATGGGTGGATTTGCATGTATTGATGCAAAAACTTCCACTTTCGACGAAACGTGGGAACCGGTGTGGGGAGAGGTTAAATCCATTCGTAATCACTATAATGAAATGGCTGTCACATTGAATCAGAAAGCGCAGAACCGGAATATAATCATCCGTTTTCGTCTTTATAATGATGGATTGGGCTTCCGCTATGAATTTCCACAGCAGGAAAATCTGAACTATTTTGTTATTAAAGAAGAGCATTCGCAGTTTGCTATGACAGGTGACCATACTGCATTTTGGATTCCGGGAGACTATGATACCCAAGAGTATGATTATACAGAATCCAAACTTACGGAAATCCGGGGGCTGATGAAGGGAGCTATTACTGACAATGCTTCTCAAACTTCTTTCTCACCGACAGGTGTGCAAACATCTTTGCAAATGAAGACCGCTGATGGGCTGTATATTAACCTGCACGAAGCCGCTTTAGTGGACTACTCCTGCATGCACCTGAATCTGGATGACAAGAATCTGATTTTTGAATCATGGTTGACACCGGATGCAATGGGGGATAAAGGCTATATGCAGACACCTTGCCAGTCTCCGTGGCGTACTGTGATTGTGAGCGATGATGCACGCGATATTCTGGCTTCCAAACTGACCTTGAATTTGAATGAGCCATGTGCTTACCAAGATGTTTCATGGATTAAACCTGTAAAGTATATCGGTGTTTGGTGGGAAATGATCACCGGAAAGAGTAGTTGGGCATATACGGATGATGTTTATTCCGTGAAACTCGGACTGACAGATTATTCAAAGACAAGGCCCAACGGACGTCATGCAGCCAACAATGATAAAGTAAAACGTTATATTGACTTTGCGGCCCGGCATGGTTTCGATCAGGTACTGATAGAAGGCTGGAACGAAGGCTGGGAAGACTGGTTTGGCAAATCCAAAGATTATGTATTTGATTTTGTCACTCCCTATCCGGATTTTGATGTGAAGATGCTGAATGCGTATGCCAAGGAGAAAGGTGTGAAACTGATGATGCATCATGAAACATCTGCTTCCGTTCGTAATTATGAGCGACATTTGGATACAGCCTACCAATTTATGGCTGACAACGGATACAATGCTGTAAAAAGCGGTTATGTGGGTAATATCATCCCTCGGGGCGAACATCATTACGGACAATGGATGAATAACCATTATTTATATGCTGTGACAAAAGCTGCCGATTATAAGATCTGTGTGAATGCACATGAAGCCGTACGTCCTACCGGATTGTGTCGTACTTATCCTAACCTGATTGGTAATGAATCGGCACGTGGAACGGAATATGAAGCTTTTGCCGGTAACAAACCCTTTCATACTACTTTGCTTCCATTTACTCGTCTGATAGGTGGTCCGATGGATTATACACCGGGTATCTTCGATACAAGAATTTCTTTTCTGGAAGGGGATCATAGCGTTGTACGTACTACTTTGGCAAAACAACTGGCGCTTTACGTTACCATGTACAGCCCTTTGCAGATGGCTGCTGACCTGCCTGAGAGTTATGAGCGCCATCCGGACGCCTTTCAGTTCATTAAAGATGTAGCTTTGGACTGGGATGACAGCAAATATCTGGAAGCTGAACCGGGCGATTATATAACAGTAGCCCGCAAAGCGAAAGGAACCAATAACTGGTTTGTTGGTGGTATTACTGATGAAAATGCACGTACGGCTGCGTTTACCCTTGATTTTCTGGAGCCGGGTAAACAATACGTCGCTACCCTTTATGCCGACGGAAAAGATGCTGATTATGAAAAGAATCCGACTTCCTATCAGATAAAGAAGGGGATTGTAACAAATAAAACGAAGATATCTGCCCAATTGGCACGTAGCGGCGGTTTTGCATTGAGTCTCATCGAGGCGAGTCCATCCGATCGGAAATCAATTAAGAAATGGAAATGAGTCGCAGCTAAAACGATTGTTCATCTTCCTGTGTGTTTTTAATAAAAATTAGAGGTCCTCCGCAAAGAAAATTAAAACTTTGCGGAGTGCTTTTTTTATCGGATGGATTCTTTTTTGTACTTTTGCGCCATCTTTTTTTTAACATTATCAATTAAAGAGAACAACATGGGAGGTTTTTTCGGAACAGTCTCGAAATCAAGTTGCGTGACTGATTTATTCTATGGTACAGATTATAACTCACATCTGGGTACAAAGCGGGGCGGACTCGCGACTTATAGTCAGGAGAAAGGATTCATTCGCTCCATTCACAATCTGGAAAGTACGTATTTCCGATCCAAGTTTGAAGGAGAGCTTGACAAATTCAAAGGCAATGCCGGAATCGGTATTATCAGCGACACAGACGCACAACCTATCATTATCAATTCTCACCTCGGGCGCTTCGCCATCGTTACAGTCGCTAAAATAGCAAATATCCAGGAACTGGAAGAAGAACTTCTCAATCAAAATATGCACTTCGCCGAACTAAGTTCGAGCAATACCAATCAGACGGAACTTATCGCACTACTTATTATACAAGGAAGAACTTTCACTGAAGGTATCGAAAATGTATTCAAGCACATCAAGGGTTCTTGCTCGATGCTGATTCTTACGGAGGATGGCAGTGTTATTGCCGCCCGGGACAAATGGGGACGTACTCCGGTAGTGATTGGAAAGAAAGAAGATGCGTATGCTGCAACCAGTGAGTCATCCAGCTTTCCAAATCTGGATTATGAGATCGAAAGATACTTGGGACCGGGAGAAATAGTACGCATGTATGCCGACCGTATCGAGCAGCTTCGCCAGCCGAATGAAGAAATGCAGATTTGTTCTTTCTTGTGGGTATATTATGGTTTCCCGACTTCTTGTTATGAGGGTAAAAATGTAGAAGAAGTCCGCTTTACCAGTGGAATGAAGATGGGACAGAAGGATGAATCAGAAGTAGATTGTGTTTGTGGTATCCCCGATTCGGGAGTGGGCATGGCATTGGGATATGCCGAAGGCAAAGGGGTTCCTTACCATCGTGCCATTTCAAAATATACACCGACATGGCCTCGTAGCTTCACACCGAGTAATCAGGAAATGCGTTCGTTGGTTGCAAAGATGAAGTTAATTCCGAATCGTGCAATGCTTCAGGGAAAGCGTCTGTTGTTCTGTGATGATTCAATCGTACGTGGAACACAGTTGCGTGATAATGTGAAGATTCTGTACGATTATGGAGCAAAAGAGGTGCATATGCGTATCGCCTGTCCTCCGTTGATCTACGCCTGTCCGTTTGTGGGTTTCTCTGCTTCAAAGAATGCTTTGGAATTAATTACCCGCCGCATCATTAAGGAATTGGAAGGCGATGAAAATAAGAATCTGGAAAAATATGCTACTACAGGTTCGCCTGAATATGAAAAGATGGTTGACATCATAGCCGAGCGTTTCGGACTGTCTTCATTGAAATTCAATACACTTGAAACATTGATTGAAGCCATCGGATTGCCGAAATGTAAGGTTTGTACGCATTGTTTTGATGGCAGCAGTCACTTTTAAAGAAGAAATGGCAGAGAATTAAAATTCTGAAGTGAAGTGTGAAATATAAGCAATAAGTAATATACTGAGAAAAAAGAGCTGTGAATTGTTTGTCAATTCACGGCTCTTTTTTTACCTTTACGGCACTATAAACTATCAAAATGTAAATTGTAAATCATTAAATCGTAAATAGATATGACTTTAGTAGACAGATTTTTGAAGTATGTAAGCTTTGATACACAGTCGGATGAATCGACCGGGCTTACTCCCAGTACTCCAAAACAGATGGTATTCGCCGAATATCTGAAGACGGAACTGGAATCTTTGGGATTGGAAGATATTACATTGGATGAACATGGCTATCTTTTTGCCACGCTTCCTGCCAATATAGATAAGGAAGTACCCACTATCGGGTTCATTGCTCATATGGACACAAGTCCGGATATGACCGGGAAAGATGTTTCTCCACGTATTGTAAAAGACTATGATGGTTCGGATATAGTGCTTTGTGCAGAGGAAAATATAATCCTTTCTCCTGCACAATTTCCGGAACTGCGCGATCATAAAGGGGAGGATCTGATTGTAACAAACGGAAAAACTTTGCTTGGTGCGGATGATAAGGCGGGGATTGCCGAAATTGTATCAGCAATAGCTTATCTCAAAGAACACCCTGAAATCAAACACGGAAAGATTCGTATCGGATTCAATCCGGATGAGGAAATCGGTGAAGGTGCCCATAAGTTTGATGTAGAGAAGTTTGGCTGTGAATGGGCGTATACCATGGATGGTGGTGAAGTGGGAGAGTTGGAATTTGAAAACTTTAATGCTGCCGCTGCAAAGATTACTTTTAAAGGACGTAACGTACATCCGGGATATGCAAAGAATAAGATGATAAACTCGATTCGTGTCGCTAATCAGTTTATTGCGATGCTGCCCTCTATGGAAACTCCGGAACAGACCGAAGGTTATGAAGGATTCTATCATCTGATCGGTATTCAGGGAGATGTGGAACAAAGTACAGTATCCTACATTATCCGTGATCATGACCGTGCTAAATTTGAGGAACGCAAGGAAGAAATGAAACGTTTGGTTGCCCTGATCAATGCCGAATATGGAGAAGGTACAGTTGCATTGGAGTTACGTGACCAATATTATAATATGCGCGAAAAGATAGAACCGGTGATGCATATCATTGACACAGCTTTCTCTGCAATGGAAGCAGTAGGTGTGAAGCCGAATGTAAGGCCGATTCGTGGAGGTACGGATGGAGCACAGCTTTCATTTAAAGGTTTGCCTTGTCCGAATATCTTTGCAGGTGGTCTCAACTTCCATGGGCGTTATGAATTTATTCCTATCCCCAATATGGAGAAGGCGATGAATGTCATTGTGAAGATTGCAGAACTGGTAGCCTCCAAGTGATTATATTTCACGAATATCAATGTTCAATATTACTTAAAACTTAATACATAAAAAATGAAAACCACTCCGTTTACAGAGAAACACATTGCATTAGGTGCTAAAATGCATGAATTTGCAGGTTATAATATGCCCATCGAGTACTCTGGAATTATTGATGAACATCTGACTGTCTGCAATGCAGTCGGTGTATTTGATGTATCCCATATGGGGGAATTTTGGGTAAAAGGTCCGCAAGCGTTATCCTTTCTTCAGAAGGTGACTTCCAATAATGTGGCGGCACTTGTTCCCGGAAAAATACAATATACCTGTTTCCCTAATGAAGAAGGGGGGATTGTAGACGATTTGCTTGTGTATTGCTATGAGCCGGAAAAATATCTGTTGGTAGTGAATGCAGCCAATATAGAGAAAGACTGGAATTGGTGTGTTTCCCATAATACGGAAGGGGTGGAATTGGAAAATTCTTCTGATAACATGGCACAGCTTGCCGTTCAAGGTCCGAAGGCTGTTCTTGCTTTGCAAAAACTGACAGATATTGATTTGTCAGCTATTCCTTATTATTCGTTTACCGTTGGTAAGTTTGCGGGAAAGGAGAATGTGATTATTTCCAATACCGGATATACTGGTGCCGGAGGTTTTGAACTTTATTTCTATCCCGATGCTGCAGAAACGATATGGAAAGCGGTGTTTGAGGCGGGAGAGGAGTTCGGGATAAAGCCGGTAGGACTGGGTGCTCGTGATACGCTTCGTCTGGAGATGGGGTTTTGTCTTTATGGCAATGACTTGGATGATAAAACTTCACCGATCGAAGCAGGATTAGGCTGGATTACTAAGTTTGTGGAAGGCAAAGAGTTTATCAACCGTCCGATGCTGGAAAAACAGAAGGCAGAAGGAGCTACCCGTAAATTGGTTGGATTTGAAATGATCGACCGGGGAATTCCTCGTCATGGCTATGGACTGGTGGATGCAGAAGGAGAGAGTATAGGAGTGGTGACTTCCGGAACGATGTCTCCTACTCGTAAGATTGGTATTGGTATGGGGTATGTGAAACCGGAATATGCTAAAGTAGGTACGGAGATCTGTATTGATATGCGTGGACGTAAACTGAAGGCAATAGTGGTGAAACCACCTTTTAGAAAATAAAGGGGATGTCAAAACTCTCCTCTCAATAAAATTACCCTCGCTACAATTATCTGAACTGCACTCCTAAAGTTTTGTGTCCAACTTTTGGGGTGCAGTTCAATCTGTGGCAAGGGTAATTTTTCATTTATAAGGGTTTTGATTACCCTCTTGTATTATTTATTTTGGATATCGGATAAAACTTTAAATGGATGTAAAAGTGAGAAGTGAAATGATTGTGGTAGTATAATTCTTTTTAATATTAACTTCTTTTCATCTAATTGATAGTATGGATTAAAGACAGTTTCTTAATTTTGAAAGATTATTATTTGTACACAAAAAACTATCAACTATGAAGTCTGTTTTATTTTCAGTAATTATCTTATTATCTTTATCTTTTCAGAGCTGTAGAGATAATTTTAGTGTTCCAACTCCAGCAAGTCGTAACTACCAACAAGATGCTGCGGTGTTAAATGAATTTGTTGATATAAATAAAACTACACATGAATATTATATCAACTCTAATAAACGTAATTCTGTATTATCTTATATAACCAACGCAGATGTAGAAGAGCTAAACTCCGTCAATTCCCTTAATCTTAGTATCTTTAAAGAAAGTCTTAATCAAATAAATAGTTGCTCCGGACAGTTGGCGGCTTCTCATGGCGTGGACTATATTGTTATGATAACAGAAAATGAAATATACATTAGTCAAATAAAGAATGATTCACCAATTGAACTGAAGAAAAAACAGTCTGATAATGGCAGGTATTCTTCTACAGTAGCATCACTTGATGTGACGGATCACAAAGAGAATTATTATATAAATAAAGGCAATCATATCGAAACATCCATAGAATTAAATCCACAATCTTATAAGAATGCAGGCTGGGCATTTTACGTGACCTGCCACCTTAGAAGTAATGATAACAAGGAAACAGCAAGAATTTTATTTTGTGGAATTGGTTATCATATCAATCCTTGTTTTGAATGGTCTACAACTCAGGGTGATTATGCAGAATGGAATTTTGAAACGACGAGTTTGAATGCTCCCCGTATTGCAAACTTCAAATTCTTACGTTGATGAAAAAATGGATTTTTGTATCGCTCGTTTTTATCATGCCTTTTCTTATGACAGGTTGTGTGGAGAAGACCGGATATTATACAAAGGCGGAAGATGATGTCATATCTTTGATATGTGGTGTAACGTGGGCTAGTCAAAAAATAGTCAATGATGCTGAAGAGACGATTCAAGGGTTGTATAAGTTTAGAAACGATGGTACGTGTACTCAAACTTCAATTGTTACTGATAAAAACGGAAAAGAGCAACGGCGTGATGTCAATGTGAGATGGGCTTTTTATGATCAGAATTCCAGTACAATTTATTTTGGTTCGGATCATTATTGGGATATAGAGGAACTTACAACCAAGAAATTTGCCATTTATGACCGATGGGGAGAATATGGGGAAATAAATATGTCCAGAGAATATAAAGAATTTACTCCTTTAGAATAGCTCGATAGTTAGCTTTCAGAGATCTATGACTTTTATCAAATTCAAAGAGAAAATAAAGGTTATGGCGGGAGAATTGGTATCATGAAATGAAGTCGGTAGTTTATCTATAATAGATAGGCTGCCGATTTTTCCGCTTAATTATGTCTTATGTAAATAATTAGATATTTTATGCAATCTATTTGAGGCTATTGACTTAAAACATATTTGTGAATATATTGTTTATACCATAGATTTATTATAATTTTGTCACCAAATACGATAAAACAATGTCTCAATTACCTACACTCATTGCCGATCTTGCACTGATACTGATTTGTGCCGGCGTTATGACTTTACTCTTTAAGAAGTTGAAGCAACCTTTGGTGTTGGGATATGTGGTTGCCGGGTTTCTGGCAAGTCCGCACATGCCTTTTACACCATCAGTGATGGATACCGCCAATATTAAGACATGGGCGGACATTGGTGTTATCTTCTTGTTGTTTGCTCTTGGTCTGGAGTTTAGTTTTAAGAAAATAGTTAAGGTAGGTGGCTCTGCTATCATTGCCGCCTGTACTATTATTTTTTGTATGATATTGCTGGGAATAGGCGTCGGCATGGGATTCGGCTGGCATCGAATGGACAGCCTGTTTTTGGGTGGTATGATTGCGATGTCTTCTACTACTATTATCTATAAGGCATTCGACGACTTGGGATTAAGAAAAAAACAGTTTACCGGACTTGTGCTGAGTATTCTGATTTTGGAGGATATATTGGCTATTGTATTGATGGTGATGCTTTCTACAATGGCGGTGAGTCATAATTTTGAAGGTACCGAAATGCTGGAGAGTATTGGCAAATTGCTGTTTTTCCTCATTCTGTGGTTTGTAGTAGGTATCTATCTGATTCCGGAGTTCTTGAAACGTTGCAGAAAGCTGATGGGAGAGGAAACTTTGCTTATTGTATCATTGGCGCTGTGTTTCGGCATGGTGGTAATGGCAGCCAATACAGGATTTTCCGCAGCATTCGGTGCGTTTATTATGGGGTCTATTCTGGCGGAAACGATCGAAGCGGAATCTATAGACAGACTGGTGAAACCTGTAAAAGATCTTTTCGGCGCTATTTTCTTCGTGTCGGTGGGTATGATGGTCGACCCTGCAATGATTATTGAATATGCAATACCTATTATTGTGATTACGATCGCGGTTATTTTGGGGCAGGCTACATTCGGAACATTCGGTGTGATTCTTTCCGGTAAACCATTGAAGACTGCTATGCAGTGCGGTTTCAGTCTGACCCAGATTGGTGAATTCGCATTTATTATTGCTTCTTTAGGTGTATCTCTGCATGTGACGAGCGATTTCTTATATCCGATAGTGGTAGCTGTCTCAGTGATAACCACTTTCCTGACTCCTTATATGATTCGCTTGGCTGAACCTGCTTCCTCTTTTGTAGATGCTCATTTACCTGCTTCCTGGCGGAAGTTTTTGATGCGCTATTCTTCAGGATCGCAAACTGTGCTTAATCATGAGAATTTGTGGAAGAAGCTGTTGCTGGCAATGGTGCGTATTACTGTAGTATATTCAATAGTCAGTATATCTATTATTGCACTGTCTTTCCGTTTTGTCGTGCCATTTTTTAAAGAGAATTTGCCTCATTTCTGGGCATCATTATTGGGGGCTGTTTTTATCATTCTCTGTATTGCGCCTTTCCTGCGCGCCATTATGGTGAAGAAAAACCATTCCGTGGAATTTATGACTCTGTGGCATGATAATCGTGCTAATCGTGCGCCATTGGTATCTACTATTGTCATACGTATAATGATAGCGGCATTATTTGTTATTTTTGTGATATCGGGATTGTTTAAGGCATCTATTGGATTGATTATTGGAGTTGCGGTGCTTGCTGTTCTGTTGATGGTATGGTCGCGTCGTTTGAAAAAACAATCTATATTAATTGAACGGCGTTTCTTTCAAAACTTGCGTTCCAGAGAGGTACGTGCAGAATATTTGGGAGAAAAGAAGCCGGAATATGCCGGACGCCTGTTGTCACATGATTTGCATTTGGCAGACTTGGAGATTCCGGGTGAATCAACTTGGGCGGGAAAAACGTTGATGGAATTAAATTTAGGTAAGAAATATGGAATTCATATTGCTTCTATCTTACGAGGAAAAAGGAGGATTAATATTCCCGGTGGTTCTGTACGCCTTTTCCCTATGGATAAGATTCAGGTGATAGGTACAGATGAACAGCTGAACGTATTTAGCAGTGCGATGCAAAGTGGTGCTAAAATAGACTGGGATGTATATGAAAAAGGAGAGATGATTTTAAAGCAGTTTATTGTTGATACGGACTCTGTTTTTCTGGGTAAAACAATTCGTGAATCCGGTATACGGGATAAATACCATTGTATGATAGCCGGTGTGGAACGGGAAGATGGGACGCTGATGGTACCGGATGTAAATGCGCCATTCGAAGAGGGTGATGTAGTGTGGGTTGTCGGTGAAAAAGAGCATGTGTACCAATTAGTCGATCAAAAAAACGAAAAAATACAGGTGAAATAAAAGCAGAACGACTATTTTTGCTTTGTCAAAACATAAAAATAATAATATCATGAAGAGCGATCCAAAAGAATGTCTGTATTGCCAGAACAATGAAACGTTGCATAATCTGATGATTGAGATTGCGCAGCTTAGTGTATCACGTGTGTTTTTGTTTAAAGAGCAAACTTATCGGGGGCGCTGCCTCGTTGCTTACAAGGATCACGCGAATGATTTGAATGAATTGAGTGATGAAGACCGTAATGCATTTATGGCTGATGTGGCACGTGTTACTCGTGCGATGCAGAAGGCTTTCCAGCCGGAAAAAATAAATTATGGTGCTTATTCAGATAAATTATCTCATCTGCATTTTCATCTGGCTCCGAAATATGTCGACGGACCTGATTATGGAGGTATATTCCAGATGAACCCGGGAAAGGTTTATTTGACGGATGTTGAATATCAGGAATTGATTGATGCGGTGAAAGCAAATCTGTAATCGGAGTATTTGATAAATGATAAACGGTGAATAAACTGTAACATAGAGGTACAGGTTTGTTCGCCGTTTATCATTTATATTATTTAGTGTTTATTTATCTTCGTCGAAATCAAAGTCAAAATCAAAGTCGTCCATAAATTCCGGAGCAGTGAATTCTTCCAGACTTCTGCGATCTTTTTTGGTTGGACGTCCGGTTCCTCGTGCACGATCGATAAATCCGCTGATTTTACTCATCTCCAATAGTTCATATTGGTCGGGAGTTGTTACATTTTCCATCATATCGGGTACAAGTTTGGCACCTACTCGCTTTTCGATAGCTTGTAGCACTTTGAATGAATAGGTGATAGGCGGTTTCTTGACTTGAATCACATCACCTGGCTTTATCATGCGAGAGGCTTTTACATATGCTCCGTTAATGGTGACACGATTCATCTTACAAGCTTCAGCAGCAATTGTGCGTGTCTTGAAAATACGAACGGCCCACATCCATTTATCTATTCTTGCTTCTGCCATATGTCTATTGATGATTTATTAATTTATGATGTACAATATCTTAGTGGTGTACTGACTAAAACCAACTGCAAATGCGCTATAAGTAGCCGACTGTAAATGCTCTTATTTTTTATTAAACTGGTTCATGGTAATATCTATACCTGCCAGGCAGAAACTTTTGATGATTTCTCCGGCGGTCTCCAGTCTTTCATTCATTGTCTTGAGGTCTTCATCAGTAAAGTGTCCGAGTACATAGTCAACCTGTCCGCCTTTCGGGAAGTCATTACCGATACCAAAGCGTAAACGGGCATAGTTCTGGGTTCCTAAAATGGCTGCTATATGCTTAAGGCCATTATGTCCGGCATCACTTCCTTTTCCTTTCAGACGTAGAGTACCAAAGGGGAGAGCCAGATCGTCCACTACTATTAATACATTTTCCAATGGAATGTTTTCTTTTTGCATCCAGTAACGAACAGCTAGTCCGCTCAGATTCATGAAAGTTGATGGCTTGAGTAAAATTAACTGGCGTCCTTTGATTGAAAAACTAGTAGTAAACCCGTAGCGTCCGTCAATGAAAGGAGGGGCGTTGTTGATTCTAGCCAATGCCTCCACTGTCATGAAACCAATATTGTGTCTGGTTTCATGATATTCAGGCCCAATGTTTCCTAGTCCGACAATTAGATATTTAATCATTGTTTTTTTCGTAAAAACAGTTTGTTAATATAAAAAGAGAACGCAGATTAACGCAAACTAATGCAGACTGAACATCTGCTTTAATCTGCATTAATCTGCGTTTTGCTATATCTCTTTACAGGGATAATCTCAAATTACTTTCCAGCGGCAGCTGCTGCACCTCTTGCTGCACGAGTCAACTTAACAGCACATACAACTGCTTCCTTAGCACTGATCAGTTCAAGACCTTCGAAGCTCAATTCGCCAACTTTAACAGTCTTACCCAATCCCAGGTGAGAAACGTTAACAGTCAGTTTTTCAGGAATTGCATTGTACAGAGCTTTCACTTTAATCTTACGCATCTGCAATGCAAGCTTACCACCGGCTTTAACACCTTCTGCAAGACCTTCCAATTGTACTGGAACTTCCATAACGATAGGTTTAGCTTCGTCAATCTGATAGAAGTCAACATGAAGAATGTTGTCTTTTACCGGATGGAATTGAATATCTTTCAGGATAGCGTTTACTTTTTTGCCATCGATATCCAGATCTACTACGTAAATGTGCGGAGTATAAACCAAGTTACGAAGACCTTCGTTAGTCACTGTAAAGTGAACAACTTCACCAGCTCCGTAAAGTACACAAGGTACACCACCGTTCTTACGAATTTCTTTCAAGGCTCTTGCTTGTTCTGAAGAGCGTTCTGCAATAGTTCTTGCAGTTCCTTTTACTTCAATTGATTTCATTTCTTAAAAAATTGTGTTACTCTAAATTAAGTTATTTTGCTTAATTCACCATTACACGATGTGGATTATCACATGATGTTGCAAAAAAGCGGTGCAAAAGTACAGTTTTTTTTTGAAATATCAAAGAGTTACCTCTTTAAAAGTCAATATCAATCTTAATTTCGTTTTCCAGCTTGTCCTCTTTAGCTTCTTCGGCAAGCGCTTCTTGTTCTCTTTTTATATCTGCCTCTTCATTCAGGCGGCTGATATAATCATTCATGTCGTTGTGGTTAATGAAATTGAGGGCTTCTGTCAATCCTGCCATGAATTTCTGAAAATCCTCCTTATATAAGAAGATTTTGTGCTTTTCAAAGCTAACTTGAGAGTCATCTCCTTCTCCCATCACTACTTTCTTACTCTCCGTAATTGCTAAAAACATTTCATCTTTACGGTTCTTCTTCACATCAAGGTAATAGATGCGTTTACCTGCTTTGATGGACTTGGAGAAAACAATCTCCTTATCATTCATGTCTGCGTTCATTTTCTTTTTAAAATCTTCCATATCATTCGGTCCGTTAATAATCGGCCTCAAAATTGGATATTTTTTTTAAACTGTCAAAAGAAAAAGCGCAGAGAATCAAATACTGCATTAAAAAATGTGATTTATTTGTGGAAACTCATTAAAAATATCTACTTTTGCAGTTCGATAACAACAGTATTAATTTGAATTATGATCAACAGAGTTCTTATTCGTCTTAAGATTATACAAATAGTGTATGCCTATTACCAGAACGGCAGCAAAAATCTAGACTCAGCGGAGAAAGAGTTATTCTTCAGCCTTTCAAAGGCGTATGACCTTTATAATTATTTGTTAATGCTGATGATGGCATTGACAGAGTATGCACAAAAGCGCATTGATGCGGCAAAAGCAAAACTGGCTCCTACTAAAGAAGAGTTATATCCCAATACAAAGTTTGTGGATAATAAGTTTGTTGCACAGTTGGAGGTGAACAAACAATTAACCGAGTTTATATCCAATCAGAAAAGGACTTGGGCTAATGATCAGGATTTCGTCAAGGAACTCTATGAGAAAATTGTAGAAAGCGATATTTATAAAGATTATATGGCTTCCAGTGATAATTCCTATGAGGCTGACCGTGAATTGTGGAGAAAACTCTATAAGACATACATCTTCAATAATGATTCTCTTGATCAGGTATTGGAAGACCAGAGTCTGTATTGGAATGACGATAAAGAGATTGTGGATACCTTTGTGCTGAAAACGATTAAGCGTTTTGAAGAGAAGAATGGAGCAAATCAAGAATTGCTTCCGGAATTCAAGGATGACGAAGATCAGGAATTTGCACGTCGTTTATTCCGTCGTACTATTCTGAATTCCGACTATTATCGTCACCTTGTGAGCGAGAATACTAAAAACTGGGATTTGGACCGTATTGCATTTATGGATATTATCATTATGCAGACTGCTTTAGCAGAAATTTTAAGTTTCCCGAACATTCCGGTGAGTGTTTCGTTAAATGAATATGTAGAAATCGCGAAGTTGTATAGTACTGCCAAGAGCGGAAGCTTTATCAACGGAACGTTGGATGGAATAGTTAATCAATTGAAAAAAGAAGGTAAGTTGACTAAAAACTGATACCTTTGTCCATATAGTAGAAATTAAAACTTGATTATTTATGAACCTATTGACTGTATTATTGCAAGCTCCCGCAGCGGGAGGTGGAAGTATGATGTGGATCATGCTGATAGCTATGTTTGTTATCATGTATTTCTTTATGATCCGTCCTCAGAACAAAAAGCAGAAAGAAATTGCTAATTTCCGCAAATCTCTTCAGGTAAATCAGTCAGTAATTACTGCAGGTGGTATCCATGGTACGATCAAAGAGATTACTGATGATTATATAGTACTTGAAATTGCTTCTAACGTGAAGATTAAAATAGATAAGAACTCTATTTTTGCTGATGCTTCGGCTACCGGCAATCAGTCTAAGTAATCTTTAGTAAACAAATACCCTATGCTCGATCGTAGGAAATTAAGATATACATATTTAAGACTATCCAAAAGAATTAAGGATTTCCTGCTTAGTGATAAAAGCAGGGAGTTCTTAATTTTTTTATTTTTTTTCCTGATTGCCGGTGGATTCTGGCTGATTCAGACCCTCAATAACGACTATGAAGCGGAATTCTCTATCCCGGTGAGAATGAAGGATGTCCCCAATAATATAGTACTTACTTCAGAACCTCCTTCCGAACTTCGTGTCCGGGTAAAGGACAAAGGGACGGTGCTTCTCAATTATATGCTGGGAAAAAGCTTTTTTCCGGTAAACTTAAGTTTTCCAGATTATAAAGGGCAAAATAATCATGTGAAGATCTTTGCCTCTGAATTTGAAAAGAAGATACTCAGCCAGCTGAATGCCTCTTCTAAAATACTTTCGATAAAACCTGATACATTAGATTATATCTATTCGACAGGAAAATCTAAGTTAGTACCTGTTCATTTTCAAGGGAAAGTGACTGCCGGACTTCAATATTATGTTTCCGATACAATTTGTAGTCCGGATTCTGTATTAGTATATGCTCCGGCTGGAATTTTAGATACTATAAAAGCTGCTTATACCCAAGAAGTAAACCTTGAAAATATTTCGGATACGATTCGTCAGCGGGTGGCTTTGAATAATAAAAAAGGAGTGAAGTATGTTCCCGCTTCGGTTGAACTGACTTTTCCTGTAGATATTTACACAGAGAAGACGGTCGAAGTTCCATTGCGTGGGGTTAACTTTCCGGCAGATAAGGTACTTCGTGCATTTCCTTCAAAGGTTCAAATAACTTTTCAAGTAGGCTTGAAACGTTTTCGAAGCATTAAAGCCAGCGATTTTGTGATAAGTGTTTCTTATGAAGAGCTACTAAAACTAGGATCTGATAAGTATACGGTAAAGTTAAAATCAGCTCCTCGTGGGATTAACCAGATTCGTATAGTACCCGAGCAAGTTGATTTTCTGATAGAACAAGTTTCTTCCGATGGTTATTAAAATAGGTATTACCGGTGGAATCGGTAGTGGAAAAAGTGTAGTTTCCAGATTACTGGAAATGATGGGAATTCCCGTTTATGTTTCGGATATTGAGGCGAAGCGCATCACTCATACCAATGAGGTGCTACGTAGAGAACTTTGTACTCTGGTCGGTCCGGATGTTTTTCAGAATGGAGAGTTAAATCGTCCTTTATTAGCATCGTATTTATTCGGTGATTCGCAGCATGCGAAAGAGGTAAATGCTATCATTCATCCGAAGGTGAAAGAAGATTTCAGGCAATGGACACTTCGGAAAGGTGATATCGGTATCGTTGGTATGGAATCGGCAATTCTTTTGGAAGCCGGTTTTAAAGAGGAGGTCGATTTTGTGGTAATGGTATATGCACCGTTGGAAGTAAGAGTGGTACGGGCAATGAAACGTGATCATTCTTCAAAGGAATTGATAATGAAACGTATCGAGGCACAAATGAGTGATGAGATAAAGCGAAATCGTGCTGATTTTGTAATCGTGAATGATGATGAAACCCCTTTAATTCCACAGGTTTTGACGTTTATTTCTTTGCTATCTAAAAATAATCATTACCTTTGCTCCGCAAAAAAATAATTAATAAATAAAAGGATATATACTATGTTGAAGACTATCTTGTCTATCTCAGGTAAACCGGGATTATACAAACTTATTTCGCAAGGAAAAAATATGTTGATTGTTGAATCAGTCAATGCTGAGAAGAAACGTTTCCCCGCTTATGGTAATGAAAAAATTATTTCTTTGGCCGATATAGCAATGTACACGGACGATGCAGAAGTTCCTTTGTATGATGTGCTGGAATCTATAAAAGAGAAAGAAAAATCAGCGCAGGCTTCTATCGATCCTAAAAAGGCTACACCTGAACAATTGCGTGAATACTTGGCTGAGGTATTGCCTAACTTTGATCGTGAACGCGTATATGTAGCCGATATCAAGAAATTGGTAGCCTGGTATAACATCTTGATTTCTAATGGAATTACAGAATTCAAACCGGAAGGCGAAGTTAAGGAAGAAGTGACTGCAGAATAATTTGTATCGTTTATTTAAACGAAATAAAAACATGATAATCATTTGAGGTGGTTATCATGTTTTTTTTGTATAAATGCTTGTGAATTCGGAAAATATTAGTATTATTTGGGTTATCTTTTACTATAATAAATATCTTCTACTTATATTGTAAATAATGATGCTTTTTATGTATCTTTGTCGCTGTTCACTATTCTTGAGAATGATAGGTAAATATTGGGTATGGAGACAATAACAAATAAAGAAGTAAACGTCCATTTGGACAATGAAAAAGGGACATTATGCCTGACGCGTTTGTTGGCAGGTACAATGGTATTCCTTTACGATTCACAGGGAGAGCTAAAAGGCAAACATAAATTTGCTTTGCCTTCATTGACTATGGAAATCCCTCAACAGGGTACCTATGTTTTGGTAATGAGTCATCCGAACTGCCAACCGGAAGTCCGGAGGTTTACATATTCAGGGATATAAATAATGCCGGTATGCTTCTTATTAAGCATACCGGCATTCTATTTAAATGGAAACTCTTAATTTCTGAATACCAATCCGTCTCCACCAGCGTCAACGGTAATTGCTTTGCTGCGGTCGACTTCCTGGGAAAGTAACTTTTTGGATAAATCGTTCAACAGATAACGTTGAATAGCCCTCTTTACCGGACGAGCTCCAAATTCAGGATCATATCCCACTTGAGATAAGAAGTCCAATGCTCCTTCCGTAAGTTTTAGTTCCACTCCGTTTTCGGCAAGCATTTTCTGTACTCCCTTGATTTGTAAGAGTACGATCTGCTTGATTTCCTTTTCGTTCAATGGTAAGAACATGATCGTTTCATCAATACGGTTCAGGAATTCCGGGCGAATCGTCTTTTTCAACATATTCAAGACTTCCTTCTTCGTTTCTTCAATCACTTCTTCTTTATTGGAACCGTGCAACTTTTCCATCTGACTTTGTATATAAGAACTACCCATATTCGAAGTCATGATGATGATGGTATTCTTGAAGTTGACTACCCTTCCTTTATTGTCAGTCAGTCGTCCGTCATCCAATACCTGTAACAGGATATTGAAAACATCCGGATGGGCTTTTTCTATTTCGTCAAACAGGACAACAGAGTAAGGTTTCCGACGTATAGCTTCTGTCAGCTGACCGCCTTCATCATATCCTACATATCCCGGAGGCGCTCCGACTAAACGAGAAACACTATGCTTTTCCTGATACTCGCTCATGTCGATACGAGTCATCATCGTTTCGTCATCGAACAGGAATTCCGCCAATGCCTTCGCCAGTTCGGTCTTACCTACACCGGTGGTTCCGAGGAAAATGAACGAGCCAATCGGACGTTTCGGATCCTGTAATCCGGCACGACTACGGCGCACGGCATCTGCCACGGCTTCAATCGCTTCATCCTGACCGATTACACGTTGATGAAGTTCTTCTTCCAGGTGCAATAGTTTGTCTTTCTCACTTTGCAGCATCTTGCTGACAGGAATACCTGTCCAACGGGAAACAACATCGGCAATGTCCTCCGCATCTACCTCTTCCTTAATCATGGCCTTATCGCCTTGCATATCACGTAGCTGCTTTTGAGTATCTTCTATCTCTTTGTCCAAAGCCTGAAGTTTGCCGTAACGGATTTCGGCTACTTTACCATAGTCACCTTCACGTTCTGCTTTTTCTGCTTCAAATTTAAGATTCTCTATTTCAACCTTATTCTGCTGGATTTTATCCATCAGTGTTTTTTCACTCTGCCATTTGGCTTTAAAGGACTTTTCCTGTTCTTTAAGTTCGGCAAGCTCCTTACCGATGATTTCCAGTTTCGGTTTATCGTTTTCACGTTTGATAGCTTCCCGTTCGATTTCCAACTGCTTGATTTTGCGGGAGATTTCATCCAGTTCTTCAGGAACAGAATCTACCTCCATACGCAGTTTAGCTGCGGCTTCATCCATCAGGTCAATGGCTTTGTCCGGCAGGAAACGGTCGGTGATATAACGGCTGCTCAATTCGACGGCTGCAATGATTGCATCATCTTTGATACGTACATGGTGATGGTTCTCGTAACGCTCTTTCAGTCCACGAAGGATAGAAATGGTACTCAAGTTGTCCGGTTCATCCACTTGTACGATTTGGAAACGACGCTCCAAAGCTTTGTCCTTTTCGAAGTATTTTTGATATTCGTCGAGGGTTGTTGCTCCGATGGAACGTAATTCTCCACGAGCTAAGGCAGGTTTTAGAATGTTTGCGGCATCCATGGCGCCCTCACCCTTGCCGGCTCCTACCAGTGTATGAATCTCATCAATGAACAGAATAATATCACCTTCTGATTTCTTCACTTCATTGACAACTGATTTCAGCCGTTCTTCAAACTCACCTTTATACTTTGCACCGGCAACCAGTGCCCCCATATCCAGTGAATAGACCTGTTTGTTTTTCAGGTTTTCAGGTACATCTCCTCGAAGAATACGATGTGCCAAGCCTTCTACGATCGCTGTCTTACCAGTTCCCGGTTCACCGATTAGAATCGGGTTGTTTTTTGTACGGCGGCTCAATATCTGGAGTACCCGGCGGATTTCTTCATCACGTCCGATTACAGGATCCAGTTTTCCGCTACGGGCAGCTTCATTCAGGTTGATAGCATACTTTTCCAATGATTGATAAGTGTCTTCACTGGATTGTGATGTTACTTTTTCTCCTTTCCTCAACTCGCTGATGGCATTGCGTAATTCTTTTTCCGTCATACCGGCATCTTTCAAGATAGTGGAGACGGTACTTTTTACAGTCAGCAATGCCAGTATGATATGTTCTAATGAAACAAACTCATCGCCCATTTCTTTAGAATACTGCGTTGCTTTCTGCAATACTTCGTTGGATTCACGACTTAGATACGGTTCTCCGCCGGATACTTTGGGCAGGGAGTCGATTTGTTTATCGACAACGAGAGCTACCTGCTGTCCGTTCATGCCAAGTTTCTGGAAGATGAAGTTAGTGACATTTTCACCTACCTTCATTACTCCCTGCATGATGTGGACAGGTTCAATGGCTTGTTGCCCCCGGCTTTGTACCAGGTTCACGGCCTCCTGTACCGCTTCTTGAGATTTGATGGTAAAATTGTTAAAGTTCATATCTTTGTTCTCCTTTCTTATTTCACGTTTTAATAACACCTAAGAGGGCGCAAAAGATTTGCCAAGTATAAAAATATGACAAAATAGCATGAGTATTAAGGAGTTAAAGGACAAAATGACCTTTTTTATCCGGGAGTAACTGACGAATTTGCTATCAAATATCATTTGCTACATGATACGCTTGTTTGTGTAATCTTGGCCTGTGATGAAAGAAAATAAATATTGAAAAGTGGATAAATAAAAGTATTGTAGTATCTTTATCCGCTGTAATAATATAGTTGGTATATGAGTGATAAGCCCCAAATAAAACTTGCTGAAACAGTGGTGTTGATTGACGCTGCTTTTTTGAATTTTGTAATAACGGATATAAAAGGATATTTTGAAGAAACTTTGCATCGTTCTTTACAAGAGATAGACCTTTCGATGTTGACTACCTATATAACCTTGGATGCAGGGATTACAGAAGGGAAGAACGAGGTACAATTTCTTTTTGTGTATGATAAAGAATCCAGTCGATTGCAATATTGCCAACCTTCCGATTTGCAGGAAGAATTGAATGGAGTTGCGTTTCAGAGCCCTTATGGTGAATATTCTTTTGCTAGCGTTCCGTCGGAAGGAATGGTGTCAAGAGAAGATTTGTTTTTGGATTTACTCTCTATCGTTTCCGATTCGGCAGACGTGAAAAGGATGATCGTTATTTCTTTCAATGAGGAGTATGGAAAGAAAGTGACTGATGCTTTGCATGAAGTGAAAGGCAAAGAGGTCATTCAATTCCGTATGAATGAGCCGGAACTTCCGGTGGATTATAAATGGGATATGCTGGCTTTCCCTGTCATGCAGGCGTTGGGGATAAAAGCGGAAGAATTGCAATAACTATTGTGCTTTTATTCTTTCTGTAATTCATTATTCGTCATTGATTTCTTAACTGTTTTAATCATAATTGCCGTGTCCGATTTTCGTTTAAAAGTATTTCAGAGCGTAGCGAAGAATCTAAGCTTTACGAAGGCTTCGCAAGAATTGTTTGTCAGCCAACCTGCTATCACCAAACATATTCAGGAACTGGAGACTTACTATCAAGCTCGTTTGTTCGACCGTCAAGGGAGCAAAATCTCACTGACTAAGGCCGGAGAATTGCTGCTGAAACATAGCGAGAAAATCCTGGACGATTATAAACAGTTGGAATATGAGATGCATCTGTTGCATAATGAATATATCGGTGAACTGAAATTGGGAGCGAGCACTACGATTGCACAATATGTACTTCCTCCTTTGTTGGCGAACTTTATAGCCAAGTTTCCGCAAATTAATCTTTCTTTGATTAATGGAAATTCCCGCGGAGTGGAAGCTGCCTTGCAAGAGCATCGGATTGATTTGGGACTGGTCGAAGGGATCTTCCGCCTACCTAATCTGAAATATACTCCATTTTTGCAAGATGAACTGGTTGCCGTGGTGCATACACAGAGTAAGTTAGCTGTCTCGGATGAGATTACTCCGGAAGATTTGCTGAATATTCCTTTGGTTTTGCGGGAGAGGGGTTCCGGTACATTAGATGTATTTGAACGTGCCTTATTGCAACATAATCTCAAACTTTCTTCTTTAAATGTATTGATGTATCTCGGTAGTACAGAGAGTATCAAACTTTTTTTGGAACATACAGACTGTATGGGAATTGTTTCTATCCGTTCGGTGCATAAAGAGCTTGTAGCTGGTAATCTCCGTGTAGTCGAAATAAAAGGAATGCCGATGCTGCGCGAATTTAACTTTGTACAACTGCAAGGGCAGGAGGGAGGATTGTCACAGGTATTTATGCGTTTCGCCGGACATCATAGTAAAAGCCTGTAAGTTTGTCTTTTTCTCTCGTGCAGGCTTAGGGTCTCCAGAATGAGAAAAATGTTTTTCATTTCTCATATTCTCATAATCACTATATAATAATTTTATAACCAGTTGATTACCGAATGAGAAACGTTTTGAGAAAGCCTATTTCTCATAGTTTCTTTAGTGAAATAGGCCTCAAAACAGTTATTTCTCATCTATTTCCGGGGTATTTCTCATACTGTTATTCACTTTGTTCTGCTATTTTTTTCTTTATATATACCCTGTGTGCTCCTCTTCCAGTGATTTCTATTCCAGAATCCGGTTGATGTCCCCACTGTCTTAGTTCGTTGGTTGCTGCTGTTTGCAACAATCCTGTTAGTTTGCGATATTCCCAAACGGTCAGGAAGGGATGTTCATCCAGATACTTTAGAGCTAATGCCAGTCGTTGTTCCGATGTGAATTTTTTAGAGGATCGTTGCTTTTTCCAGGGTGCTCTTTCCAGTTGGCATCTTTCGCTGATATTTCTCACCATTTCTCGGTCTACCCGAAAGTTTACACCTCCTATAAAGATACTTTGTGCGTTGCGATGAGTTCCACCTTCTTCCGGATCTTCCCGCTCCTTGTCTCTGCCTAAGGTAAGAGAGGGAGTAAACGTTCCTATTCCGTCTATTTTTACTGAACGTCCTTCTGCCATCAAATGCGCCATTTCAATGGCGGTTTGAAGTAGTACGCCTTCTATGTCTCCTGCACTGAATCCACTGACGTCACCAACTCGTTGCGCTAACTCTTTTATGCTTGCATTATCTATCCGCGCAAATTTAGGATAAGTAATTCTTTTGCCTGTTTTCTGAAGATCGGGCATCTCCTCTATGATATATCTTGCCATATCATCTATTGTTTAAAGTGTTAATAGATAAGTTCTTTTGTATTAGAGGCAAACTTCCTTTCTTCTAATAGTAAAGTTCTTGTTGATTAATTATAAACTATAAATGCAACTTTTGTTTTTATAATTGAAGCTTGCATTTATAAAAACAAAGCTTTCATTTTTATAATCAAAGCTTGCATTTATAGTTTGTTCCTATGCAAAGATAAGTTTTCTATTTGACAAAAAGAAGTTTATCCTTAATAAAGAAGAAGTTTTCTATTAATAGTTTGAGAGGGAATGAAGATGATTAACGAGAAAGGATATAGCGGGATTTTATGCTTAATATATTATTTCCTAAAAAGTGGATGCAATGTTTCTGTTAGTTTTTAGAAAAGTGTATATTTGTGATATTATGAATCATAAAGTATAACTGATAAATAATTAGGTGCGATGGATGATAAATTGAATATATTGTGGACCACTGATAACAGAGACACCATTTTTAATATGCTCTCTATGTATGCGATAAACTCTGTTAATAGAGGTTGGTGGAAGCATCTGAATATTATTCTTTGGGGAGCATCCGTGAAGTTGGTAGCTAATGATACCCAAGTACAAACTGAAGTTTTGGAAATGATACAAACTGGTATAACTATTGAAGCCTGTCAAGATTGTTGTGAAACATTTGGTGTAACTTCGATTATAAAGAATCTAGGCATTGATGTTAAATATATGGGTGCACCATTTACTCAATATATAAAAGATGGAGAAAAGATTCTGACTATTTAGATTGTTGCTATTAAATTTAGAAAGTGGACCAATGGGACATACTAATATCATGCAAGCTGAAGAAAATGATTTGGTAAACATTTTATCTTTGCAAAAGAAATCTTTTATGGTGGTGGCCGAACGAATGAATAAATTCGATTTTCCCCCTTTGTTGCAAAATCAGGATGAGATTTGTGATGAGTATCAGACAGGCATTATTCTAAAATACGTATCAGATGATGGACAGATTGTAGGTTCTGTCAGGGGATGTATGGATGAAAATAGAGTATGTCATATTGGTAAATTGATAGTGCATCCCGATTTTCAGAATAAAGGCATAGGTAGAGAACTTATGACTGAAATAGAACGATTATTTCCTCACTGTCATAAGTTCTCTCTTTTTACGGGCGAAGAGACACCCAATACTTTGCATCTATATAGCAAAGTCGGTTATAATATTGTATGTAGAAAAGAAATGGAGGGTATCAGCATGATTATTATGGAAAAAGAAAAACTTACTTATAGAGATTTTACGTCTGACGATTTAGAAACTGTTTGTAAATTACCTCGAAACAAGCAGGAACTGTTTTTTATGTTTCCTAAAGCTGATTTTCCTTTAACAATCGATCAATTAAAGAATACAATAAAAGATAGATTTGATTCGACTGTTGTTTTATTTAATAATGAAGTAGTAGGGTTTGCAAACTTCTATGAGGTAAGAGAATCTCAATATTGTGCTATTGGAAATGTAATAGTAAGTCCTTGTTTTCGTAATCGTGGTGTTGGCACATTTCTGATAAATACTATGGAATATATTGGGAAAAAGAAATATAATGTATCGGAGCTTCATTTGTCTTGCTTTGATACTAATACGAATGGGCTTCTGTTTATACTAAATTAGGATATAAACCCTATGAAATAGAGAAGTACATTAATAAGGAAAACGAAGTCTCGGCTTTAATAGAATTGAAAAAAGTGCTGTGATTCGAAATAAATCACTTATTTGATTCTGTTATCTCCTGAAAGTATGATAACTTAAAAAAATGCGAGAAGTATCTATGACTGACTATAACTTACAACGATTTTTAGATGCCCAGCGAGGTGATTATGAACAAGCTCTTGCAGAAGTTAGAAACGGGCAGAAATATTCCCATTGGATTTGGTATATATTTCCTCAACTGAAAGGATTGGGCATGAGTTATAATTCACAGTATTATGGTCTTAGCGGCAAAGAAGAGGCTGAAGCATATCTTGCCCATCCAATTTTGGGAGAAAGACTGCGTGAAATAACGTCTGTTTTTCTTCAATTGAAGAATAAAACGGCGCAGGAAGTTTTCGGTTCGTTAGATGCGGTGAAAGTATTGTCATGTATGACGCTTTTTAATGAAGTTGCTTCGGATGATTTGTTTCAGCAAGTGATCGACCGTTATTATCAGGGTAAAGTGGATGAGACAACAAAAAGAAAATTGGAATAATAACTAATACTAATTTATATGGGCTGTTTAATGAATCTATTATGGCTGTTGCTTGGTGGTATCTTTACCGCTGTCGAATACCTCATTTCGAGTTTATTGATGATGCTGACCATTATCGGCATTCCTTTTGGAATGCAAACATTGAAGTTGGCCGGACTTGCTTTATGGCCTTTCGGTAAAGAAGTCAGAAGTGGGAACCGTTCCGGTGGTTGCCTCTATATATTGATGAATATCCTGTGGATATTTCTGGGTGGCATTTGGATCTGTCTGTCACATTTGGTTTTCGGGGCTGTATTGTGCATTACCATTATCGGAATCCCTTTTGGATTGCAACACTTCAAGTTGGCAGCTTTGGCATTATCACCTTTTGGGAAAGACATTGTAACAGTGTAAGAGTAGTTGGGAGAGAATCTGCTTATAATTAAAAGTTATAATGCATAATTAGAAACTATTGGCGGGTCTTGATTGTTTACCGTACCTTTGCGCCCGGAAAACAATTAAAGATAAAAAGATATGATTTCAACAGCTACAAAAACTTTGCAGTCAAATAATAAAATGATTTATGTTGCACTGCTTTCCACTCTGACTTTTTTCCTGTTTTTAGACTATATTCCGGGATTGGAAGCATGGTCGGCTTGGGTAACTCCTCCGGTTGCTTTGTTCCTCGGACTTATTTTTGCATTAACTTGCGGACAAGCGCATCCAAAGTTTAATAAGAAAACATCGAAATATCTGTTGCAGTATTCAGTAGTAGGACTGGGATTCGGTATGAATCTTCATTCTGCTTTAGCTTCCGGTAAGGAAGGTATGGAATTTACGGTTATTTCAGTAATCGGAACATTGGTGATTGGCTGGTTCATCGGACGTAAGTTATTTAAAATAGACCGGAATACAGCTTATCTTATCAGTTCGGGAACCGCTATCTGTGGCGGTAGTGCTATTGCAGCAGTGGGACCGGTGTTGAAAGCGAAGGACAGTGAAATGTCTGTGGCATTAGGTACAATCTTTATCTTGAACGCTATTGCACTTTTCATTTTCCCTGCCATTGGTCATGCATTGAATATGGATCAACAACAGTTCGGAACATGGGCAGCTATTGCCATTCATGATACCAGTTCTGTAGTAGGTGCGGGAGCTGCCTATGGAGAAGAAGCATTGAAAGTGGCTACTACTATCAAATTGACCCGTGCTCTTTGGATTATCCCGATGGCTTTTGCTACCTCATTTATATTCAAGAGCAAAGGACAAAAGATCAGTATTCCATGGTTTATCCTCTTCTTTGTATTGGCATTGGTGGTAAATACTTATTTGCTGGATGGAGTGCCACAATTAGGAGCAGCTATCAACGGTATTGCCCGTAAGACTTTGACGATAACTATGTTCTTTATCGGTGCTTCTCTTTCTATTGATGTTTTGAAAGCTGTTGGAATTAAACCTCTGATTCAAGGAATATTGCTTTGGGTAATTATCAGCTTGAGTACATTGGCATACATTTATTTTGTATAAGAGAGATAAAAGAGAGAATGATATAAAAGAGAAAAAGGTGGGAGAATGATCGTAAACGACTTTCTCCCACCTTTATTTATTTAGCTTTCAGTTTACGGATAAGCAGATTCAAAGCGAATTATTTCTTCTTCAATTCTTCAAAAATCAGTCCTTCCAGTTCTTCTGCCAGTTCAGGATTATCCATAATGCATTGTTTAGCAGCATCACGTCCTTGTCCTAGCTTGGTGTCGTTGTAACTATACCATGAACCGCTCTTCTTGATGATCCCTAAGTCAGCACCCAAGTCGATGATTTCTCCGGAGTGGGAGATACCTTCACCGAACATGATGTCAAATTCAGCTTTGCGGAAAGGAGGCGCTACTTTGTTTTTCACTACTTTCACTTTGGTCAGTTTACCAAGAATCTCTTCACCATCTTTGATGGGTTGGCTGCCACGGATATCCAAACGTACAGAAGCATAAAACTTCAAAGCGTTACCACCGGTAGTTGTTTCCGGGTTACCGAACATAACACCGATCTTTTCACGCAACTGGTTAATGAAAATGCAAGTCGTACGTGTCTTACTTACTGCAGCTGTCAGCTTACGAAGTGCCTGAGACATCAAACGTGCCTGAAGACCTACCTTATTGTCACCCATGTCACCTTCGATTTCCGCTTTAGGAGTCAGTGCGGCTACAGAGTCGATAACGATGATATCGATAGCAGAAGAACGGATCAGTTGTTCTGCAATTTCCAAAGCCTGTTCTCCATTGTCCGGTTGAGAGATATAAAGATCATCAATGTTCACTCCCAGCTTAGATGCATAGAAACGGTCGAAAGCGTGTTCGGCATCAATGAAAGCAGCGATACCGCCAGCCTTCTGCGCTTCAGCAATGGCATGAATAGCCAATGTTGTTTTACCGGATGATTCCGGGCCATAGATTTCGATAATTCTACCTCTTGGGTAACCTCCAACGCCAAGTGCCACGTTCAAGGCAATAGAACCTGTCGGGATCACTTCTACTTGTTCAACACTATTATCACCCATTTTCATGATAGAACCTTTACCGAAGCTCTTTTCTATCTTTTCCATGGCAGCCTGTAAGGCTTTTAGTTTTTCGCTTGATGCCATTTTATTATCTGTTTCAAAATTAAGTTCATCTTTCTTTGCCATACCTTATCTAATATAATTAATGGAGTTATTGATTTAAAATCTGTGAGGCATGTTCCTTGGTCTTCACTTCTTTTGGAGTGATAATCCGTTCTACGATTCCCTCTTCATTAATCAGGAAAGTAGTGCGGAAAGTACCCATGTAAGCACGTCCGTACAGTTTCTTTTCTCCCCATACGCCAAATTCTTCCACTAACTTTTTGTCAGTGTCAGCAATCAGGGTAAAAGGAAGATTGTTCTTTTCGATAAATTTCTGGTGCGACTTTTCATTGTCTACGCTGACACCGATTACTTCATAGCCGGCTTTACGTAGTTCGGAATAGTTGTCGCGTAGATTACACGCTTGTGCGGTGCAACCCGATGTACTGTCCTTCGGGTAGAAGTACAACACAATCTTTTTTCCTTTATAAGCACTTAAACGGATTTCTTCGCCTTTTTCATTGATGCCTAAGATTTCCGGTGCTTTATCTCCTACGTTTATCATAACTATCTTTTTAATGAACAGGTCTACTCTTATAATTCCAGATTTTTGTCGAACTCTTCATGCCAGGGAAGACCTTGCTTATTGAGTTGTTCCATAAACGGATCCGGATTGAACTCTTCTACGTTGTTTACACCCGGACGTTTCCATTCACCTTTGAAGAACATCATGGCTCCGATCATTGCCGGAACTCCGGTGGTGTAGCTCACTCCTTGCATACCAGTTTCCCGGTAAGCTTCCTGATGGCTGCAGTTGTTGTATACATAATAAGTACGTTCCTTGCCATCTTTCAAACCGCGGATACGACAACCGATAGAGGTTTCTCCTTCGTAGTTTTCTCCTAAATCCTGCGGGTTAGGCAATACAGCTTTCAAGAATTGCAGCGGCACAATCTTCACTCCGTTGTAATCAACTTCGTCGATTCGTGCCATACCGATGTTTTGGATAACGCGTAAGTGAGTTAAATACTCTTGTCCGAAAGTCATCCAGAAACGTGCACGTTTGATGGTCGGGTAATGTTTCACCAATGACTCCAGTTCTTCGTGATAAAGAAGATAAGAATCACGGGGACCGATGTTCGGATATGTCAGGTCTTTATGGATTTCCAGCGGACCGGTAGTGACCCATTTGCCATTTTCATAATAGCGTCCGTTCTGCGTAATTTCGCGGATGTTGATTTCCGGATTGAAGTTCGTAGCAAATGCTTTATGATGGTTACCCGCATTACAGTCTACAATGTCCAGATATTGAATCTCATCAAAATAATGTTTAGCTGCATAAGCGGTATAGATGCCACTTACTCCCGGGTCGAATCCGCAACCGAGAATAGCTGTCAGACCTGCTTCTTTGAAGCGATCGTGGTAAGCCCACTGCCAACTGTATTCAAAGTGAGCTTCATCCTTCGGCTCGTAGTTAGCGGTGTCCAGATAGTTCACTCCAGCTTTCAGACAAGCTTCCATAATAGTCAGATCCTGATAAGGGAGAGCCACATTAATCACCATTTCCGGTTTGAAATCGTTGAATAAGGCTACCAGCTCATCTACATTGTCTGCATCAACTTTAGCTGTTTTTATATTGGGGTTACCTATTGCCTCGACGATTTTATCGCATTTCTCTTTCGTACGGCTGGCAATCATGATATCTGTAAATACATCGGCATTTTGTGCCACTTTGTGCGCAACGACAGTGCCAACACCGCCCGCACCAATAATAAGAACTCTACCCATTTCGTTAATTGCGAATTAAAATATTAAGAATATTGGAATTGTTAGCTTTGCAAATATACGTGATTATTTTCAGATAATCATTCGCAGCTACTCCTTTTTATTTGTAACGCTGCAAGGTTCCATTTTCAAATTCCAGTGTTTTGCCATTGTAGAACCAAGTTTCGAAACGATTGTCTTTTTTCAGCTCGATTTCTATCGGATCACCAATGGATAAACGACATTCCACTGTACTCATGCCCGTCTCCAGATCTCCCCGGGAGATAATCTGCCAACGATTTTCTGTGATACCCGGATATTTTTTATGTATATCTTCGAATCCGAAAAAGTCTTCGATATAATTTTCATTTCTGACGATAACATCATATTTCAGATCGGTTTCCAATTCATAGATTGCTCCGTCCTTGTCTTCTAATGAGAGAACAGCCAGACTGCCGGGAGGAGATAATCTAATATCTTTGATTTGCAGAACTGTATATCGGGGCAGGTGAACGCGTGATTCGGTCTGCTTGTTTTCAAAAGATATGATTCTTTTGGCTGGCAGCACCTTTTTAGGATAAACTGTCATTCCCATATATTTGTTTTTCAGGCTTTCGATAGTGCCCAGGCTCTTATTGGTGAAACTGAATGCATTTGAGAAATATTTCATTCTCTTTTCTCCTTGAAAATCATTCAGGTCCATGCCGGAGTTTGTTCGTGAGAGGGCAACTTCCAGATAATAAGAATGTCCCTGTGTGTCTTTGAATACGATTTTTGCCGGATATGCCTGACTGCCGACTCCGATAGCGGTAATCGTTGCTTCCGTATTGACGGGAATGGCTATATCCCGGTAGCCGGAATAATTGTTGGCATCGTCTATCCGGACACTTTCTGCTTGTATATAGACTGTTTTTCCTACCAACAGCTCTTTTGCTGTATCCACATCTTTCAGATAGACCAATCCGTTGATACCGGCACGGGGAGCCTTTTCTGAGATTTCCTCCAGCCGCATATTCTTTATCTCATAATAATATTTTCCTCCCTCACATTCGAAGATGAAGCGGGTGGAGTAGTTAGTCCCGTTGGAGATATTTTGAGCTTTCTCTTCAGTTCCTGTGAAAGTGAGTATTTTATGTTTCAGCAGGCTGTTGTCTACCCCTTTCTCGGTGTCATAGCTGGAAAGGGTGGGAAGGAACATGCTCCGTGGAGATGGAACGAACATAAATTTCATTCCGGGTGTCCATTTGCCCAGCGGTAGCAGCGGAAAATTACTCCTGATAAACTGTTCTTCTTGACCTACAGGGATTTCCTGTGCGGAAGGAGTAGTGACGATATAATCGCTTTGAGCTGTGATAGGAGGCGTAACACAGCAGAATAGAATCAAAGACAGGACAATTATTCTCATATTTGTTTACTTTAAGTGAACTATGTAAATTGTTCGTTTGTTGTATATTTATTGGCAAATGTATATATTTTATGTTGCATTGGATATTATTTCCCAATCTTTTGATATCTTTGCCCCCGATTTTAACTTAAACGTTATAACAATATGAAGAAAGTATTTGTTTCAATTTGCATTGCTGGTGCAGCACTTGCAATGTCTTCGTGCCGTTCGGTTGAGAAGGCAATTCCCCTGTCATCTATCAATGGTGAATGGAATATCATAGAAGTCAATGGCTCGAAAATCACTCCGGGCGAAAGTAAATCCCTTCCTTTTATCGCTTTTGATACAGCAACCGGTCGTGTGTCCGGCAATAGCGGCTGTAATCGGATGATGGGTAGCTTCGATGTAAATGCGAAGCCGGGAAGTCTTGAACTTACAGGAATGGCTAGTACCCGGATGATGTGTCCGGATATGACTACTGAAAATAATGTATTGAATGCTTTTGCGCAAGTAAAAGGATATAAGAAGGCAGGTAAAGACAAAATGTATCTTTGCAATTCGTCCAACCGCCCGGTTGTCGTTCTACAAAAGAAGGAGGCTGATGTGAAACTTTCGGTTTTGAATGGAGAATGGAAAATTAAAGAAGTGAATGGTGAGGCAATTCCTTCTGGAATGGAAAAACAACCTTTCATTGCTTTTGATGTGAAGAAAAAGACAATTCATGGCAATGCCGGATGTAATCTGATTAATGGCGGTTTTGAAACCAGTACCAGTAATGCCAAATCTATTTCTTTCCCGGGAGTAGCGAGCACAATGATGGCTTGTCCGGACATGGAAACAGAAGGTAAGGTGCTGAAAGCTATCAATGAGGTGAAGTCATTCGATGTGTTGTCCGGTGGTGGCATTGGCTTGTATGATGCAAATGGCGCATTGGTCATCGTGCTGGAAAAGTAATAAATAGATTATCTATATAATAGGATATGCCTGTGTCGCACATGATGACACAGGCATATTTTTTTTCTTTTCATCGAACCAGAGCCGTCTGCATTTGTTTAAAGAAACAGTTGCTGACTGGCTTTGAATATGACTATGTCAGCAGTGTCTATTTATTAAAACTGTCTTTTTGGCAGATATTATGTCATGCATTCGTATAATTTCCTTTTGGCACACGGTTTGCTTTTTAGTAAGCGTCCGTTCGCGACGAGGCTCGCTGATAAGAGCCGGAGAAACAACCGGACAAAAAGAAATCATAGAATAAATAATAAATAAAAAATAACGATCATGGGAAAAATTATTGGTATTGACTTAGGAACTACAAACTCTTGTGTTGCCGTATTTGAAGGTAACGAACCTGTAGTAATTGCAAACAGTGAAGGTAAACGTACGACTCCTTCTGTTGTCGCTTTCGTAGATGGCGGTGAACGTAAGGTAGGAGATCCTGCAAAACGTCAGGCTATTACGAATCCTACACGTACAATCTTCTCTATCAAACGTTTCATGGGTGAAACTTGGGATCAGGTGCAAAAAGAGGTGACTCGTGTTCCTTATAAAGTAGTGAAAGGTGACAATAACACTCCGCGTGTTGACATTGACGGACGTCTGTACACTCCGCAGGAAATCTCTGCTATGATTCTTCAGAAGATGAAGAAGACTGCTGAAGACTATCTTGGACAGGAAGTGACAGAAGCAGTTATCACCGTTCCTGCATATTTCTCCGACTCTCAACGTCAGGCTACTAAAGAAGCCGGACAGATTGCCGGTCTGGAAGTAAAACGTATTGTAAACGAACCGACAGCCGCTGCTCTTGCTTACGGTCTGGATAAGGCTCACAAAGATATGAAGATTGCTGTATTCGACCTTGGTGGTGGTACATTCGATATCTCTATCCTTGAATTTGGTGGTGGTGTGTTTGAAGTACTTTCTACAAATGGTGATACTCACCTGGGTGGTGATGACTTCGACCAGGTAATCATCAACTGGTTGGTACAGGAATTCAAGAATGACGAAGGTGCTGACCTGACTCAGGATCCGATGGCTTTGCAACGTCTGAAAGAAGCTGCAGAAAAAGCTAAGATTGAGCTTTCTTCTTCTACAAGTACAGAAATCAACTTGCCGTATATCATGCCGGTAGGTGGTGTGCCTAAGCACTTGGTGAAGACTTTGACTCGTGCAAAATTCGAATCTCTGGCTCACGAATTGATTCAGGCTTGTCTTGAACCATGTAAGAAAGCAATGAGCGATGCAGGTTTGAATAATGCTGATATTGATGAAGTAATCCTTGTTGGTGGTTCTTCCCGTATTCCGGCTGTTCAGAAGTTGGTAGAAGATTTCTTCGGCAAGACTCCTTCTAAAGGTGTGAATCCGGATGAAGTGGTAGCTATTGGTGCTGCTGTACAGGGTGCTGTTTTGACAGATGAAATCAAAGGTGTAGTATTATTGGATGTTACTCCGTTGTCAATGGGTATCGAAACACTGGGTGGTGTAATGACTAAGTTGATCGACGCTAACACTACTATCCCGGCTCGCAAGAGTGAAACATTCTCTACTGCTGCCGATAACCAGACGGAAGTTACTATTCACGTATTACAGGGAGAACGTCCGATGGCTGCACAGAACAAATCAATCGGTCAGTTCAACTTGACAGGTATTGCTCCGGCTCGCCGTGGTGTTCCTCAAATTGAGGTTACATTCGATATCGATGCCAACGGTATCTTGAAAGTATCTGCCAAAGATAAGGCTACCGGTAAGGAACAGGCTATCCGTATCGAAGCATCCAGCGGTTTGAGCAAGGAAGAAATCGAAAAGATGAAGGCTGAAGCTGAAGCTAATGCTGAAGCAGATAAGAAAGAACGTGAAAAGATCGACAAGCTGAACCAGGCTGACAGCGTAATCTTCTCTACTGAAAATCAGTTGAAGGAATTAGGTGATAAGTTGCCTGCTGACAAGAAAGCTCCGATTGAAGCTGCTTTGCAGAAATTGAAAGATGCTCACAAGGCACAGGATTTGGCTGCTATTGATACTGCTATGGCAGAAATCAATACTGCTTTCCAGGCTGCAAGTGCTGAAATGTATGCACAGAGCGGTGCACAAGGTGGAGCACAGGCTGGTCCTGATATGAACGGTGGTGCTGGCCAGCAAGATAACAGCAAGCACGGAGATAACGTTCAGGATGCTGACTTCGAGGAAGTCAAATGATTCCGATAAGGAAACAGATAACAAACAATAAGCAAAAGCGTGCAGCTCAATGAGTTGCACGCTTTTTGCGTTTATAGGGTTCATGGTTGCTATGCGTTTTCTATGGGTTTTTTTATCTCTTATTTGCGACATGTTTGCGACACGTCTTATTTGGTGATAAGGTACAACTTAAATTGATATAAACCATTTAAAACGAGAAGAATATGCCAAGAGGAAATTACACTATTCAAAGAAGTTGCGAGGAGTGCGGTAAAATCTTTACTCCTCCCACATTGATGTCAAAGTATTGTTGTCCAACTTGTTCCAAAAGGGCGTACAAGAAAAGGCAAATCGCAAAGGAGAAAGAGGCGATACGTCAAGCATTAGTCAGGCGAATACCATCCAACAAGGGGTATCTGACAGTTAAAGAGTCTGTGCTGATTTACGGCATTAGTAAAGATGTACTTTATCGTATGATACGGCAGGGCTTGATACCATCATACAATTTTGGTCAGCGTCTGACACGCCTTAGTCGGCAGTATATGGATGAACACTTCAAAACAAAGGCTGGCAGTAGAAAGAGAAAAAAGGAAGCATTGTCCTTTGAACCCAAAGACTGTTACACTATCGGAGAGATTGCCAAAAAGTTCCATATCAATGACAGCAGTGTCTTTAAGCACATACGCCGTCATTCTATTCCTACACGCCAAATCGGTAACTATGTTTATGTTCCCAAATCTGAAATTGATAAATTATACAAGTCGTTATGAAGAAAGCATTACCTAATACCAAAGTGACCGTCAAGCTCAGAAGGTCGAACTACAAAGAAGAGTGGTATCTGATTATAGAATCATACCCAGTTTATAAGCGAGGTTCAACTCGGGCAAGCCGTGTGGTAGAATCCATTAACCGGACTATATCTACACCCATTTGGGACAAGTCGTCCATTGCACGTATCCTGCCGGATGGAACATTCAACTATAAGCCTAAGCGTGATTTGAATGGGATTATCCAATGCCGTTCAACGATAGATCAAGAGGCTTGTATCTATGCAGACAATGTGCGTAAGTTGCGGCAACATGAATACGATAGTGCCATCCTTTACACTGATAAGGAAAACGAAATCGCTGCACAGAATGAGCGGAGCGAACAGGATTTTATCAAGTATTTCAATCGTATTATAAGCACACGTCATCCCAATAGTTCCGATTCGATAATAGTCAACTGGAGGCGTGTAGGTGAATTATTGAAAATGTATTCGCAAGGGCAGCCAATTCCATTCAAGGCAATTTCCGTTAAACTGCTTGAAGATATTAAGATGTTCCTTCTCCGTGCCCCAATGGGAGGGAATAAGAAAGGTACTATCTCACAAAACACGGCATCAACCTATTTTTCCATACTCAAAGCCGGATTGAAACAGGCATTCATTGATGAATATCTGACCGTTGATATTAGTGCGAAAGTAAAGGGAATAACAAACATTGAGAAACCTCGCGTTGCACTTACCATGAATGAAGTGCAAATGTTGGTTGATACTCCTTGCAAGGATGATGTTTTGAAACGTGCGTTCTTGTTCTCTATTCTCACTGGATTGCGGCATAGCGATATTCAAACTTTGAAATGGAAACAAATTCAGCAAACAAGCAAGGGTACATGGCAAGCAGTCGTAATTCAGCAAAAGACAAAAAGGCCCGATTACAAGCCAGTCACTCAACAAGCACTTCAACTATGCGGCATACGTCCAGACGATGATGAAGCACTTGTTTTTGAAGGATTGACTGATGCCTCTTGGATTTCTCGCCCGTTGAAAGTCTGGATAGAAGCATCCGGTATCAAGAAGCACATCACCTTCCATTGTGGCCGCCATAGCTACGCTTCGCTGTTGCTGGAAAATGGCGTTGACATATATACCATCAAGTCTTTGATGGGACATACTAATGTCAAAACCACGCAGATTTATACGCACATCGTAAACGAACAAAAAGAGAAAGCCGCCAATACACTACATATAGAAAATTTGGATTTATAAGTTGTGGTGGGGGCTCCCACCGTTGAGCACCAATGACTTATGTAATTCCAATCATATACTTACCACCGTTTACCCCTCATGAAGCATCGGCTTTTTGAGGGGTGTTTTGTAGCATTGAGGCTTTCGGTAAGGAAGGTGTCAGTCCCAATAGTGGTTTATTTCCCTTTTATTATGCCTTCCAATAAACTCTCGTATTAATGAAACTTAAATCTGTCAGTGGTAAATGAGCGGTTGATTGGTGGCGGTCAAGCACCTATTTAGCACCTATAAGCATCCCTATACTTTTGCGGCATAAACTTTAATACGAAGGAAAAATGGCCTATAAAGTAAATTCATTGGAGGAAATGCCGAATGCGTTGTCCTACCTGATTGAGTCCGTAGAAGCACTGCAATCTAAAGTAAATGCCTTGCAGCATAAACAGGCAAGTAACTCACCCAAGTGGATGGATATAGACGAGCTTTGCGCTTATCTTCCATCACATCCAGCCAAGCAAACGGTTTATGGATGGGTATCAACCAAACAGATTCCCGTACATAAAATAAATAAGGCGTTGGCTTTCCTGCAATCAGAGATTGACGATTGGTTGAAGAACAAATCGCATAAGACACAGGATGACTTAATGGAAGAAGCCAGACGATTTGTCGAATCTAAAAAGATTATCAGATGATGGGAACAACAGATTATTGCTTTTCGTTCTTTCGCAAGCCCATTCAAAACATTGAACCGATAAGGGCGGTAGGCATTGTGGATGTGTATCGTTATATCATCGGGCATTATGCCCAACCACAAACCGAAGCCCTGCGTTTGATGCTATCTTCTCCAGAAGCTAAAAGATACAAAGCCACCCATTTCGACTATTGTACTTTTTCGGGATTATTCCGCAAACGGAATGAAAAGGAACTGATTATGCATTCAGGATTGATGTGTTTGGATTTCGACCATGTGGAGAATATCGTGGAGCTAAAACAGCAATTACTCAATCATGAGTATTTCGATACGGAACTGTTATTTGTCAGCCCATCCGGTAATGGATTGAAGTGGATAATACCTGTTGACTTGAAAGGATGGGAACATTCCCGGTACTTCAAGGCTGTCACCAACTGTATCAAAGCAACAGGTTTGCCATCAGTGGATATGTCCGGCAGTGATGTGGCTCGTTCTTGCTTCCTGCCATACGACCCACAAGCATATATTAACCCTAAATACAAAGATGATGTCGAAGAAAATATTTTCCGCCCAAGATTGGGAGAATGTCCCTTCTGAAATACTGCAAACACATACGCCTGATGTTGCTCCTATATATAATAAGGTTAAAGACGATGTGGAAAGTGTTGTTCGGGTGATAGAACAACGTGGCATTGATATAGCACCCAATTATAAAGATTGGATGGAGTTGGGTTTCGCGCTTGTGGACGGATTGGGAGAGAACGGACGGGAGTATTATCATCGCATCAGCAGGTTTTACCCTACCTATCAAAGGGAAGAAACAGACAAACAATATACGCATTGTCTGCAATCCAAAGGGCAAGGTATTACTATCCGTTCTTTCTTCCATTTGGCAAATCAAGCCGGAATCTCATTGGCTCCATCCAACAAAGAACATTTATCCATTTTGCCAAATATCCAAAATGGTAAAACGGGCAAATGGATAAAGTCAGAGGAAGAACTTCCTGCATTTCCTGAATGTGTGTTTGAGCATCTTCCTCCTTTTCTACATGAGATTGTCAACAATTCCATTTCGGTGGATGACCGTGATACGATATTGATAGGAACTATTGTGTGTTTGTCGGTATGCTTTCATAATGTTTGTGGTGTGTACGATGAGCGCATTGTTTTTCCGAATCTTTATCTGTTTGTTGTGGCAGATGCAGGTATGGGAAAGGGGGCATTAACCCTATGCAGAGAACTGGTAGTACCCATTAACCGCAATTTGCATGAACTCTCAAAACGATTGGAACAGGAATATAAAGAAGCGATGAATGCTTATATCAAAGGTAAGAAAGATAGTGGAATGACTATGCCAGCCGAGCCGCCCATGCGTATGCTTGTCATTCCTGCCAATAGCAGCGCAAGCTCTTTCTTGAAGATACTGGGAGATAATGACGGAATCGGACTGTTGTTTGAATCGGAGGGCGACACGTTAAGCCAAACATTGAAGTCGGACTATGGTAATTATTCCGATGTGTTGCGAAAGGCATTTCATCATGAGTTGGTAAGTTTGAGCCGTCGCAAGGATAGGGAGTATTGTGAAGTAGCTAATCCAAGAGTGTCAGTAGCTTTGGCTGGAACTCCCGAACAAGTAAGAAGATTGATACCTGATGCGGAAAACGGATTGATGAGTCGCTTTTGTTTCTATATCATTCGCTTCAAGCGAGGTATAAGAAATGTGTTTGCCACAAGCGACATTTCCCAATCCAAAAATGCCAAGTTCAAACTATTGGGAGATAAATTCTGCCATCTGCATGAGGAATTTGTACGACAGGGAAATTATTCATTCTCCCTTCCCTCCGATTTACAGGAACACTTTATAGAATACCTCAGTCGTGTGAATGAAGAGTGTTGTGACGAAGTGGATAACAAGATGCAAGGAGTAGTCAGACGGATGGGACTGATTGCTTATCGTATAATGATGGTGCTGACAGCTGTCCGGCATTTGGAGAATGTACATCGCAATTCTTCCTCACATGACAAGACAGAGCAACTGGTCTGCCATGAGTATGACTATTCTACAGTCATGAATATTTGCGAAACCTTACTTTATCATGCCGTATTCATTTATCAGAATTTGTCAGGAAATCAGTCCAAACGATTCAATTCCGCTTCGCAAGAAACTGGCGTTTATGCACGAAAGAATACCCTTTATAATATGTTACCCGATACTTTCACGAAGAAGGATTATGATGTACAGGTTTCATCTTTGGGTGAAAATGGAAGTACTGCAAACAAGTGGATAGAAGCCTTTATCAAAGATGGTAAGCTATGCCGAATAGAGCAGGGGAAATATAGGAAGATTTTTTGAGTGGCAAGTTTGTGTTTTAGTGCCACTAAAACCTATGCGGCAAGCGGATAAACTGCCACTCTCAAAAAATCAATTCATGAACATTGAAAGTTAAGATAAATATGAAGGAGAAGAAACTTGGTGGTCGCCCTAAGTTGGCGAACTATCAGAAACGTACCAAATGTTTTCGGGTAATGTTTACCGAGAACGACTACATTTATATCCAATCCAAAGCGGAACAAGCAGGATTGTCTGTCAATGAATTTTGCCATCAGGCGGCAATGGATTGTCAGGTCTGTCAGCGCATCAGTCCGGAAATGGCATCGGCAATTCGCGACCTTTCCAGCATCGCCAACAATGTCAATCAGATTGCCCATCAGATGCACACTTATGGTTTGGAAGCAGTCAAACAACAATGCTTTTCAATCATATCAGAAGTCAGTAGAATTATCAACCAAGTAAAGAACAATAGCCATGATAGCAAAGATTAAAACAAGAGCAGATTTTGGAGGAATAGTGAATTACGCCAATGACCAAAAGAACAAGAAGAAGTGTGCCACACTTTTAGCACACGAAGGTGTCTGTGCCATCAGCAATAAAACCATAGCCGATTCTTTTCAGATACAAGCGTCCATGCGCCCGAAAGTAAAAAGTCCGGTGAAGCACGTATCACTTGCTTTCTCTTCGCAAGACATTAGCCGTTTTCCCGATAACGAAGAAGGAGATGCGCTTATGGTTGAGATTGCCAAGAAATGGATGGAGCAAATGGGGATTCGTAATACGCAATATATCATAGCCCGACATCACGACACGAAACATCCTCATTGTCATTTGGTGTTCAATCGGATAGACAATGATGGCAATCTTATCTCTGACAGCAATGAAAGAATACGTAATACTAAAGTATGCCGGGCTTTGACGAAAGAATATGGACTGTACTTTGCTCCTAAAAATAGCAAAGCCAGAAACAAGAGTCGTTTGCGCCCTTATCAATTACGGAAGTATAATCTACGTTCTGCAACTCTTGATGCACTGGCTGTATCTTGTTCATGGAATGATTTTCTTGGCATTCTCAAAGGTCAGGGTATAGATATGCGCTTTAATCGTACAGATAACTCTGATAAAATTCGTGGCATATCATTCTGTCAAAATGAGTATAGTATAGCCGGTTCTAAACTTGACCGTGATTTGAGCTTTAACAACCTTTGCGTTACGTTGGGCAATGTGGCATCGGAACTGATTATTCAACCTCATCAAGCCATAACCTCCGGTGGAGGTGGAGGAACAAGTAATGAACAAGGATGGCGAGACGACAAAGATAACCAAAGAAACGAACCTTTTTATAAACCCTCAAAACGTAGAAGATAATGAAAGAAGATGTAGTAGCTGCAAATCTTGCAAATTTGCGCCAAAGTATCAACGAGCTAAAAGAATGTATTGAAAAACAGAATACTACAGTTCCCAAACTAGATCAATCTGTAAAAGTGGACTTTGACGAAAAGACCATTTATAATGGAGTCGCCAAAAGTTTCTGTACTTGCTGGAACGAAGCCTTGTCTGTGGTAAAGCAACATGTCTGGAAACAACAATCGGACACATTGCCGTTTTCGCTATGGTTCCCGAAACTCATTGAATTATTCAAGCAGAAGTCTAAATTTCTTGAATATCTTTATCGGCACGTTTGTGATTATAATCTTAATCGTATGACTATTGAAGCAAATACCGACTGCATATTAAAACGGCAGGATGAAATATTTTCCAAAATCAATGAGTTGAAAATTCCAGTAACGGTTATTCCACCCAATATCAATAGGATGTTTATACGTGGGCGTCATATAAAACTTCGATATGTTGTAGCCTTTATTGTTATTATTGTTACGTGGGCTGTTGCAGCGTCGGTTAGTAGCATGAAGCATAGAGAAGAAGCCTTTGCTTATTATTCGATGTATCGGGCTGTGAAAGAGCAGCATCAGTACTTATTAGAAAAAGCAGGAATAGAGCTAAAAAGAAATACAGAATAACCATTTGTGGAGCTATTAATTTAAATACCGTCCGAAGTTGTGCCAAATCTCAGTGAAGCCATGCAAATTGAGGTAACAATCAAACAACCGTAATCAAGGATCTCGTAAATTCACAAAGTAGTCAAAAGTAAAAACTGATAGTAACAAATATATCATCAGTTCTCAATCAGCTCTCTGTTGATGATATTTTCGCAGGTCATCTTGAGTATGTTACTTCTGAAATCCTACTCTAATAAAAAAGCCTAATATCATTCGCGGGAGTGATATAGACTTAACTACTTAAAGTAAGTATAAAACAATGCTGACTTGTAAGGTCAATATAATCGGAATGCCATACTTGAATTTCTTGTGCAGAGTTCCATTATGAAATAGAAGAAGACTCCTCAAATTGGGGAGTCTTCTTCATAATTATGGGTTAACTTCTACAGATGATAGTTCACCATTTTTCTTATAATTACCTATCAGGCCATTACGATATACTTTATCTGCTATAAGTTTTTCCCCGACTTTAAGATGATGAACAAATACAACATCTCCAATTAAGAGGCTACTATTTATGGCTTTAGAAACTTTCATAGCTTTGCTTTCTTCAAATTCCACAACCCTAAACTCTATTATTCTATTCAAATATTTAATTTCAACAATATCATCTAAATCAAGTTCTTGAGGATAAATAAAATCTGAACAGTCCCCCATTCACTATCTATATTTTTTGCTTTTAGATAGGTTTCCCAATTATCAAAACCTAAATAGATTGCAATTGTATTTAGGGTATATTCACTGGCTTTTCTATCATCTTGAATATAATTAAATAGGCGTTTTAAAGTTGTAATGCCTATTGTACGTCCAGTTTCCTTATAAACATTTGATGACAGTGATTCAAAATCACCTGCTCTGTCAAGTAACAGACCAGCCTTATTGCTTATATCTTCACTGAAAACCATATTAAATTACCAATTTGATAAACGAATAATTATCACTCATATCACTTGATTTAATGTCGTAATCCTCTTTCAGACCATCAGTATAGCCAATAAGTTTTTCAATATTTAATTGTCTATGTACACCGTCTGAACACAAGATAAAAACATCATTGGGCTTGATTTTAATCTTTACGATAGATTCTAACTTAAGGTTATCTTCTCCCATGATAGATCTTGTGACAACAGATGAATACTTTCTAATATTATCCGCTGTAATGGTATTGGACCTAGCCATTTCATTTATCATAGAATGGTCCTCTGTTCTGTAAACTTCTTTACCGTTTCTAAACATATAGACTCTGCTATCACCCAACCAATCTATATACGCATATTCTTTAGTAACAACCAATAATGCTAGCACACAGCCCATTCTTTGGGCTCCAATACTCAAACGCTTTAACATTAGTTCGTCGTTAGAATAAGTAATAGCTTCATTGATGATATTTGGTATATTTGTTTGGGTATAATTGTTTTGTATATATGCCCGAATTGATTCTGCTACTGTTTTTGCTGCTTCATCTCCGGCAGAATATCCGCCCATACCATCTGTTAGAATGCAAACATATCCATCATCAGGTAGGGAACCATGACTGATATAGTCTTGGTTCTCTACTCTGCATCCTTTATTGCTATATTCGTATATTATCATTACTTAATCGCTTGTATTGTATCACCACCATGTTTTGTAACACGAGGTCTAATACTGATTTTTATAGGTCGTTGAGTTATGGCCTTGTCAGTTGCTTTGTTTGCCCAAATATAAGCTTCTCCAGAACCTAATGAAGCCATCTCCGTTGGTGTCAATGTCTGTAAAGGCGTAATAGCCTTCTGAACATGTTTAACCCATGCAGGAGAGCTAAATCTATGCATAACAACAATAGAACTCAACTCAATAATCTCGGTTGGCAAACTCATTGGATCTTGGCTTGCAATCATAACAGAAACGCCTTTGTGACGCATCTCTCTGATGGCTGTGGTAATTGAACCGACAAGTTCCCTGTTATTCATGTATTTATGTGCTTCATCGAATACAATGAATTTATTGAAAGCTCGACCATCAACTTTCATTACACTTGAGAATACGTTGAGCATAACAACAAATAAACCTAGAGCTTCATCCTTCTCAATGAACTCGTCTCGAAGATCGACTATAATCAAACGTCCAGGTCGTAAATATTGTTGCAACTTATTGCCATCTGTAATATACTCACTAGCAAAATCTAATTTCTGCTCAGCTAATGACCTTTGAGAAGAAGACATATGTGAGCTCTCAGCAACGCCTTTGCGAATATTGGCCAATGACATATCATATCTGCAAGCTTTCATGATTTGTTTAAGCTCCTTAATATATGTAGAGTCATTACCCATAGCACCTAATAAGAACATCCAATCTCTAACGGCCAACTCAGATGAATCGAAACCAATAGGATGGACATCTATACTTGGGTACTCACTCTTGCGAATTTCAACTTGGCTTGCTGGTGCAAGAAGTACGACATCATTTACCGATGATGCCTCTGCTCCATATTCTGCTTTGAGTTTTGCTAACTGACCAGCATCGTCATTTGGATAAACCATAGATGTGAACTCCGGTGCATAGTCCATACTATCACTATAATGGAAAATGATGCTAGCCATAGGAGCTGGAAGTAGATTGACTTTAGAGAACTGCTTAACTACCATTTCTGTGATAGAACCGATAGTATAACTCTTACCTGCACCTTGTACTCCAAATAAACTGATAGTATTACACTCGTTTAGGTCAATAGCAATCTTTCTATTATTGCTTAGTGCTTTACCCAAAATACCAAACTGTAATGAATCACTATTTTTACCTATGGTAACATCACATTTTGGCTCTTCATAATTAGGATCTACATCAACCTCTTGAGCATTGGATTCTTCAGGCTCTTCGATCTCAATTTCTACCACAGATGCTTCATTTGAATTTTCGTCATTATCGGATGCTGGTTGTTCTGCGTCTGAATTTTGAGAATTTTCAAATGAAACTGAAGGGATTTCTATGACTTCATTATCATCTGTTTCTTGAACCTGTTCTATTTCTTCATCATGAGAGTCGTTGTCTTCATTTTGGATAACTTCGTCCTGAAGTAGCTCACTCTTTACGTGTGGTTTTCCAAAGAGATTCAAAGTAGGCTCAAAGAAGTTTGCAAACTCATCGTGATCCATATTTTCGAGTTTCTGTGTATTGAGAGTTGCATTCTCGTCGAGAATATCCTCAATAACAGCTTGTCCCATAGTATAAATCACAGCATCTCCATAGAAATCCTTTTTCTGTCTTTCTGTCTGTAGGAAATTGAAAATTACACCTAATTGCTTGAACCTAATAGTATAACCCTCTGAAAGTTTGCTCAAGAATAATAAATATTCATGTGCAACAATAGGATCAAGCTGACCATATCTCATTGAGCGACGAATATAGAACTCAAGGAATGACTTAAACTCTAGTGTCTTTAATTCTCTATCGAGACGGTCATGGCCATCAACTGCAATTTCAAAATGGCGTCTTAATGCAATTATAGTATTTTCTATCTGACGTACGATTTTCTCATGCAGTTCATCTTCGTTATAGTATGCATTTCTACATTTGATTTCAACTACGCTAAATAGAATTTCCTTGTTCTTGACATCGATTTTTGCAACCAAATTATCGGCACGCTCTTTATTTAGAGCATCCTCGTCAGCAAATAAATCCTTGTGAAGGTCAATCGGTATTAGGAAGGACTCTTTCATTATTCCCTTTTTATCAAGGAAACGTTTGGTCAAAGTAGTTCCAATAACCTCAAAGCCCTTTCTGGATGTAGTATTAGCTTGCATAATCAGTGAACTGCTCACAGAACGTACATCTTCAAGGATCTTATTGTAATTCTTTTTATTCTCAATATCTATTCCATACTCTTTGAACAACGGTATCATGATTGCACCTATCTCACTGGTTGGCTTTGTAGTAAGATATGATGATATACCTGTTGCTTCGTCATTCGGAATGTAGTCTAGAAGGTAAGGAACATCATTTTCACCTACACATGGAAGGTCGTAAAACTCTGGTCCCATATTTTTGTCAAAAGTTACTACCCAGTCACTAGTATCGTGAATAAATGACAATAACATCATGTCGTTATCCTTGAGCCTTAACGTTGTGGCTGGAACCGATTCTTCCAATGTAGATGACAACATTCTACCTATAACTTCTTGTAGTCTGGCAAAGATGCTAACCTCAATATTCGCAGCTTCAGACACAGGATTTGGTAATGTCTTGTTTGAATAATATCTATTCCACACAAATGACTTACCTTCTTCACTTGCTCTGACAAGGTTTCTACAGATAGTTCCGTTTAAGTGGAATGAACGATTCAACTCATCAGGACGCACTAATTCTGTATGAACAGCAAATGGATTTACAAGGAACGATATGTGTGCCTGGTACTTATTGTGGTTGTTAATGAAATCACTTATTCTATTCAGTGAGAATCTTAACTTAGGGAACAATCTATTCGAAGAAGCTTGAGCAAAGATTTCTGCTTCTGTGGCAACGACAGACGCTTCAGGATCGAGCAATTCTTTTAAAGCTTCTCCCGACTGCAACATATTATTGTCTGTAAATAATCTTACTTCATAGGTCAGATTATTTCCAATACCATGTTTCTCCAATAGTGTAAGTGCCTTTGCAAACACTGACGCATCACCAGCATTGAACAAATTAATAACCAATTTATCAGTATATGGATGAGAAAGTCCATAGTTGATTAGATGTCGGGTCACTAACTCCAAATTCACATCGCTGTCAATACGTTTATCCTTAGTGATATTAAGCAACATGGCTGCATATGACTTCAATTGACGATAACTAGAAGCGAATGCTTCCTCATCTTCAAAATGAGGTTGAGCATACACACCCCAACCAAAGGTAAGTTCACCTATGTATTGATATGCTTCTGCCATTGAATTTTCACACAACACCAGAGGAGCTATATCCATAGGAAGCTGACCTTGGAAAAGTTTGTCTAATTTTCTGTACCATGCTTTACGATATTTAGGATTGGCTTCAGTCTTTTCTTCCCAATCCTTGTAAAGCTCGTACTGGTTCATCATCCACGAAAGGCGTAATGGATGTAATGGTGTAATAAGTCTGATATTGGTAGTGTTGCCATCAGGCATCTCAACTGTCAACAGAACTGTATCCAAATTCTGAATGGTCAATACATCATTCTCGTCCAGTTCACTTTCCAGTAATGCTCTCAACCAATTATCATATTCAAAGAGATAGTCTTTGACCAGTTTGATATTGCTTGAAAAATCCAATGTGCATGTTAAACCGGTATCACCCAATGCTGATTCCTTAATAACATTGAATAGATTCTGACGTAATAACAATAACTCTTCAGAAATCGCAAGATTAGATGCTACTACGAAATTAGGACTTTCGATAGCAGTATCACGAGGGTTTAACAATTTAGTATCAGTAGGATTTGCACTAAGCAAAGCTTCTGCATATCCTAAACGATTGCCTTTGTTCAAGAATACCTGTTCCAACTGAATAAGTTTCTTGGGCAACTGAATTTGATAAGCATAAGCAGCTCCAAAATCAAACTGATATGTATTGTTTAATGTTCCTTCTTCCCATTTATTTCTATCTGTGCTAATGTCAAAGTCTAAAGACTCATTCTTCGCCAAATGTACAGAGCGATAATGAATTACTGCTTGTGTAAAACTGTTCACTTTTGCTCGTTTATCTGGTGCGGTGTCTGTTGTATCATCGTCATCTTCAGTAATTGTAAAGGCTTCACTTTCATTACAGTAGGCAACATGGTTTTCCAAACGGTATTGCTCTATCTGAAGATTAGGGTCTTTTTCTTTCGCATCCAGCCATGCTGCTTGAACTCTTTCTTCTTTGAACTCTTTCTTCGAGTCCAACAATATTCCATTCTCATCTAGAGCACGTACACGCAACATGTAAACACCTTCATCAAACATTTCTGATTGGATGTTTACAGATAGCTTTCTATGAGCTTTTTTATTTGTTCCAACAAGAGCCTTCTTGATAACTCCAACTTCTGAGAAATCTTCAATGTTTATGAGAGCAATCTCAAAAGCATATATGCTTGGATTGTCCTTAGGAGAAGGGTCTGTTGTTATGGTAAATGGTATCTTGCTCTTTTTATCTTTAATGGTATTAAGAACCCAATTACCTTCATTGTCTTTAACGATTCCTTTTTTGGCTTCCTTTTCAGAAACTAGGTTAACTTCAATCTTAACTGGGCCACTATCCGATATTATCCATGGTATAGAGGCATAGTTAAACTCTGGATGATCGTTGTGTATACACTCAAATAGAGCATACTTATCCTCTAATGAGATTTCTCTTAAAAGAAAGTCCATTAGGTTCTTTTGAATAGTATTCTTTTCGATAGGAAGACTAATTACTCTATCAGCAGCTGTCATCGTAAAATCAGAAATAACAGCAGACACCTTCTCAAGATTGATAAGGAATCTTCGTCTGATAGAAGCATCCTCTTTAATTAGTTCTCTATCGGGCAATAAACCGAAAATATACAAACCATTTCCCCAGCTTTCATCTGAATAGTGGTTCAGTTCCAAATACAATATGTAGTTGATCAAAGTCGTATATGAAAGACGCACCTCTTTGAGTAACTCAAAAATCTGCTTCCATAAATATGCCTTATCATTCGGAATATCCTCAATCAACTTGTACAAGAAAGATGCTTGCAAATCAATCGTTGAGAGATTCTGGAATGTTGCATCACCATATGAATCTTCAGCTGACGTTCTACTATTAGAAGGAACTAAAATGAGTACAGCATAGTTCGGGTTGTTGCGTAACTCAATCAACTTTGTTGCATGGATATACTCATCACCCTTCTCCGTCTCTGAAAGAATGAAGACTTTAACCACATCGTTTATTGTCCGAAGTAATGGCAATAAAGATCGTAGTTCTTTCATCGCAAGACCTGTAATTTTCATACAGTGTCCCGGCTTTGCCTGCATAATTGTTTTGCGATAACTCTCAATCACATGTTGCAGGAACTGCTCGAAATATAAAGATTTAATGTTTTCCATTATTCATCCAATTTATAACGTGGTCTGATTTTCTGTAAAATGCAAGCATCACTCATATCTGTGTAGAAACCGATCTGTCTGAGCTTATTCTTGAAGGCATCCATGTTTACCTTGAATGCGGCATTCATTTCCACATCAGCATCGGCAAATCGTTTTTCATGTACGCCATTAATGATCAGACCATATCTGTTACTAATTTCTGAAGCCAAATCTTCTATAGACAAAGAATGAGTTTCATAACTTCCATCTTCCTTCTGTCTCAATACAAGCAACTGTACTAATGTTTCCAACAATTTAGAACCGAGTACACCTCTACGAGGATGTCTGCGACTTCTACTGTCAGCAAGCAACATCGAAGGCGAATTTTTCATTGACACGCAGTCAATAAACGCTGGGAAATATTTGTATACACGATTTGCTACAATAGACTTCTCATATACATGAATCAGTTTATTGAAGTAATCCTCCTCAGGGAAAAGAGAAAGCATCTCAGCAAAATCCAATTTATCAAATTCCTTCTCATCCTTTCCTGGTAATGTATTTTCTATAACCTCCAGTTTTACTCTATAGTATGCATCAGAATTATTGTTCTCCTCTTTCAATACTCTCAAAGCTTCATCGATGTTACATCTCTTGTATTGCTGTACTGCATGAAGCATGAATGTAGAACGGATGTACTTGTTTACAGCATTCTCAATACGTTCAATGTCCTTACAAGCATAGTATGAGACAGGGCTATCCAAGTTCTCTGTTAAATCAACAACCATTGACCAGTCGTCATTTATATCACGAGTACCAGCTTCCACCATCTTTGGAAGAAGATATACAACCTTCATTGTATATATCGCCAAATGGAATCCACAAAGTATTCTCAGATAGTCTATGAATACAGTTCTTGGAATCTTATTCTTGTAAAGAAGAAGTCTTTTAATGTCGTCATTGAACAACTCCGCCTGTTTCACAAGGAATGGCTTAGGAATTTCAACCACCTCACGATTAAGATTTTTTCGTTCCTTAAGCGGACGTGTAATACGCAATATACCTGTAGTGTCAACATCCAGTTCTTCGCCAATAACCAATTCACCAGAATGCTTGTCAAAGCCTTTGCTAAGGAATTTACTTAATCCTTCCATGATTTCAGGATTATGTCTGAGCATCAAATATAATTGGTCTGATGTACGATAATCACGACAATATTTGCTATTAAGTACTCTGAAACTCAATAGATGCAAAGGCTTAAGTGAAGAAACGTGCTCCTTGATGACATTTCCTCTATTGGCAAATTCCAATAATGAACTACGTAACCAATCTTCTACACCTTCGGGGTTATCAGTGGCACCAATTACTTCATTCTGCTTCTCCAATTCAGCTAAAATCTGTTTCAGAGAATTCATTGTAAACTCCTTTTTGAATGCCGATGTTACAGAGTAGCCATCTGCATACATCTTTATGAATAGATTGGTTAGAACACGGTCCAACTTGACTGTCTTAAAGTCAATGAAAAGTATATCTTTATTAAAGAACGCAGGTATACCAGCTTCTTTTTTTAATTTGAGTATCATACCTTTATTCTGTTAATTTAAGTGGTTCAATAACAATTCGCTTATTCTCATCAATGCGAATAATCGTGAATTTACGATTATTCTTGGTTACAAGAACTTCTGTGTAAGTTTTTGCTTCGAGCAGGTTCTTAAATATTTGCAACTCAATGAAACGACCTCGTAAGTCATTAATAGAAGGACTATAACCTTGGTGTATATAACGCAACATCTCGAACAAATCCAAACTTACTGTCAATTGAATGAATTTATCGGTCTTATGACGGAATATGAGGCTATCACTCTCGTATTCTATGTATTTGGTAAGGTGATCTGTCTTGTTTACAAATAACTCAAATTCATCTAATGAGAATCTTCTATAGCTTTTCGATATCGGGTCAGCAACATTCGAGCTGGACAATAACAGATATCCATCTACAAGTTGTTTGTTGGTACATCCTTCACTTGCTGAGATAGCAATTGCTAACTCCTGCATGGTTTCTTCAAGGTTACTCTCGTTTCTTAGTTTCTCTTCAAACTCGCTAGCAAAACGATATGGCAATCTACGCTTAAACTCAAACATACCTTCGAAATACTGGTGACGGATGTATGATTTATGACGAGTAGTCACTTGCATTCTAATGTCTTCACCCTTTATTTCATAAGCAGGGATAATCACATTCGCCTCATTGAAATCTTTGAGGAGCGAACGTTTTCTATCACTGAAAATAAGGTATGATTCTGGCTTTTTAGTGGTATAATATAAGTCTCTATCAAACGCAGGGAGGGCGACACCAGCAACATCAGTTTCTCTAAGCATCTTAATCAATCTATCAGAAGACTCAAGAGATGGCAGATTAAACGACTCTTTTGCTGGCCAGATTTCTGGTGCAGTAAGGTTAAAGTAATAGTACTGCCATAAGAATTCAGATATATTCTCAGACTGTACGTACTCAACCAATTGCTTTACTTCGTTACATGAGTAATCCCTTGTGAGCATCCAAGCTATCATAGAACGCAAGTCTCTCATCGTAATATGAAGTTCACGTTTGTATATGATAGTGCGGATCAACCATTCTAGACGATTGATAACCTCTTCTCCAGCACTGGAATCTTGGAATGTATCTACGTTATATTTGATGAAACATCTGTCTGCAATCGGACATCCTTCACATTTAGTCCACAGTTCGGGTCTTGTAAGTTTCTTAACTTGCTGAGCCAACAAACTTGGACTGTTATTATCACCTCTAGCCGTAACAGAACGGAGATTAAGATTGATAACAAGCAATCCAGGCATCAGTTCTGTATGTCCCTCTTTGTAGAAATACTCTTCAATATTATCCTGAAGTTTACGCAATTCTGGTCGTGTTGTCAAGAAGTCAACCAATCGGCCTTCGTTGATTGCAATAACACGTCCTTCTGTTGCATTATTGTAATTCTCAAGGCCAAAGAACGGACTAAGGAAATCTGTCAAAACATCATCGTTTGCCTTTTCATCTTCATCCTGAGAACCATCGTAATTGGTTTGGAATTTTACGCCTGAAATATCAAATGATGAACCATTGTTAGATTCGAACGTGACCTTGTTCTCACCGATATTCTCAATTCGATGAATAAAGGCAGTTTTACCATCACCAGCATTACCAGTAATGATAATAAGTTTATACTTGAGTTGTCTGATATCCGAAAGTAGTTCCTTATCTAACTTCGTCTCTGTATAGGTCAAAGCGTCGAATACATGGGAATGAGAACCAGCACGGGTACCTCTGTTTCCATGACGGCTTTGACTGTACAGCGAATTGATATAGTCAACAGGATTATCAATATTGTTTGGGTCATCAAGAATAATAACCTTTGTTGTATCCTTAAGTATTCCGTCTAATCCTATCTTCTCAAGTGCGGCTAACATTTCTTTAGCTGTTCCGAAACGCTTTGTCTTATCTGTAATGATGGACTTCATTACAAATTCCGCAAACTCATCCGTCAACTTTTCATTGTACTGTTGGATAGGAGTAGGCTCCATATGTATGTTTGGACGTAGCTGAGAACCTGGCCATGGATAAGCATGTGTCAACAGTTGGTACAGTGTTACACCCAATGCAAATGTATCGGCAGAACAGTCCCAATCAATCTTATTTCCTGAAACAACCAAGTCAGGAGCCATATATGGCAAAGTGCCTCCAAATGAATGATCATCAGTTGTAGTGGAGATATTAAAGTCTATAAGCTTGTACAACTGGCGTTTATGCCACATAATGTTGCTTGGCTTAATATCTCTATGGTATACTGGTGGATCCTTCTTTTGCATATATACAAGAGCACTCAATATCTGCGTTGTCATTTTGTATATCTCATCTATAGGCAAACGCAAATCTCCACTTATATAGTTATGCAGATTGTCTCCCTCAAGCAGTTCCATCAATGTATAGAATAAGCCACCAGGCATAGTTCTATCGTTGTGTTTGAACTCAACAATATTGGGATGAGACAATTCTTTTAGAGCATTGAACTCATTTAATGCGTTATCTATGGAAGCGTCTTTCTCAAATATCTTAATGGCAAGGTACTGTTTCTGCATATCGTGCCAAACCTTAAAGACACGACCAAAACCACCACGGCCCAATATGTCATGAAGCGTCATACTTGGTGACACTTTCATTCCCGGCTTCATATCCTTGAGATATAAAGTCTGTTCAGAGTCTGGAGTACTTGACAAATGAGAAATAGTATGATAAGCCGCCTGTTCTTTCTCAAGTTCAGTGGTTATGAAGTTGATAACATCATCTACAGAATCCCATCGCTCGTCCAATTCTCCAACAATAGTCTTCTTGACGACTTCGTCCATCCACTTTGGCAGATCCTTAGCTACCTTGCAAGGCAATGAATCTTCAGGGAGTTTGCCACTCATGCCAAGAGTAAATGTCATTGCACTATCGAATGGGAGTTTGCCAGTCATTAACTCATAGAAAATGACACCAAGTGAGAATATATCACTGCTTGAACAAACATCTCCATCAATAACTTCAGGAGCTGTATATGGTGAAGTATTATCGGAATTTCTGTTAACTGTAAAACTTAGATCTGTATGTTCAATGAACCACGCCATACCAAAGTTGGCAAGTGCAGCCTTGCCTCCTTCGTACACGTAGATGTTCTCTGGGCATACATCTCTATGGTAAACACTTTCTTTGTGGGCCTCTTTTAAGGCTTTAGCAACATCAAGGATAATGTTTATCTTATCAGTCTGCTTGAATGTCTTTAATCGCAGTTTAGAACGGAGCGTACTTTCATCTTGATATCTACTAATCTCATAATAGTACGTTTGCTCTTCGTTCAAACGACAGTCTGTTTGAACGATATATGGAGAAATACCAATCTTCTGTTGAGCGATAGCGGCATTCTGAACCTGAAGTCTGAGCTTGTTAAGCTCGGTTGGACTCTTGCCAGCAACATCCAATGGATATTCACGAATCTTATATTTTGCTGTTGCAATCAGTTTTGGCTCGCACAAGAATTCTGTAAACTCTTCGGTTTCTTGTAGCTTTTCAATAATCTTATAATTGAATAGCTCTGTGCGTGCAGCTCTTATGCCAGCAACTGATTGACCTGTTAAATAGTCTGCAACCTTCTCCTGAACATCCGAAATTTGATATTGTCTTCTGCCTAACATGTCATAGTTAGTCAAGAAGTCTATCAATTCATTTCCAAGTGTATATGTTTGCTTGTAACATTCACACTGTGGATCTAAACCAAACTTAGACTGTTGTGGGTTACTTAAGGTAATTAAAGTAAATATTTGGCCGAATCTCCAATCTGGATGAGCATTCTTAATCTTTGATGCCAATATACGTGTCTTAAGTCCGGCAGTTTTATGAGGGTTTGCCACCTCTTGTCCACTACGGAACCAAGCAAAATCATCACCTTCAAGATTACCACCCCAATCCTTATTCTCTATGTGGAATATGGCATGAGGAGCTATTACGATACAATCGTACTCCCAATATTTCATCACATTGTTCGGTCCTGAAATGGGTAAATTTACATTCGGGACAATGTAATAGTTTTCTGGCAGCTTTAAGCTTAAATAATCAAGTAAACGCTGTTCACCTGCATTTACCGGACCATCGTCGTGAAGTGGACATTTAATCTTAGCCATATATATAGGTTTAATTTTAATTCAGGATTTCTTTTAATTTCTCTATAATCTGTTCACTTCTTTTGGGAATAGCTTCCTCGCAGAATGAACAGTATTTATCGAATGCTTCAAAATAATCTTCTCTCGTTATACCTTTCATTGAGCACCACACCTGATTGAAGATTGGTTTTGGTTCCATCGCACCATTCGTATAGTCCTCCAACATCATCATTTTTATGAACTTTCTCCAGCCATTCAAACCTTCATATTCAGTCATCATCTTACGGTTCTTGAAGAGTATTCCTTTCATATTAAGGTCTACTTTGGATACTCCAACAAAGACATCATACATTGATTTAAGGAATTTATCCACATATCCTTTGTTTTTTGAATCATCCAGATAACTGCTGAATGAAGCCTTGTTAGGAAGTACCCACATATTACCGATTGAATATATGAGATGAGCCACATTCAAAGCTCTTTCATGTTGCTCTACAGTAGGGGAGAAGTTCTGTAACCCCTTAAAGTATTGGTCAAGTATATTTGCACCAAACAATCTTTGATAGTGATTTATAGGACTGCACCAATATTCATACTTTTCTATTGCATTGACAGATAGATTAGGCCACGTGTCAGCAAATGCCAACGCCATAATCGCTCTCACAATAGGAGCTCTTTCTATAGAACAGTCACCATATTTAGAATCATCTCTGAGTTTAGACAAATCATAAGTGCGAAGATTGTCTATATTTCCATCAAGTTTTTCCTTAATGAAATCATTCAGCAATCCAACAGCAAAAGTGTCTGCTGTTTTCTCCTTTGTCTCTTTTTCTTTCTTCTTTCTGAAGCTTTCTAATTCTTCGTAACGAGATGGTTCGTAAAGATCTGTTTTGTGATATTCGCAATTACCCTTGAGGTATCTGTTTCTGAACGAATTGATGAACAAACGTCCACAACCTTCACCATTACCACAGATGCCTTTGGCATAGATGCAATCCTCACATACTCTGCCTACGATTCCTGTAAATGGGAAGTTATCCTCTTCAACTATAAAATCCTTTATATCCTTGTCGTCGGATAACTTATGTACAATATTGCAGATGAAAGCTAGTTCTCCATCGACTGGTTCTTCCATAGGATATGGTGACACTGGCCAGAAGTCTGGGTCTAAACCTATCGGATGGTGCATACGATTTACAAAGTCTTGATCTAAAGAGCGTGGGTGAATATCCATCTTTAGTTTTTCGTCAAGACTCTTTCGTGCCATTTCAATAAGTGAACCTTCTTGACCTGTTGCTTCATTGATGAAGTTGATTGCTGTTTCATCTCGTCCAAGGAAGAGTGCAGCAGCTGGTGGAATATGCAAGAGAAAGACTTGTCTATATCCATCCTTCTCGTAAACATCCATCACCTTGAAGTAGCTATTGAAGGGGAAAGTACATAAATTCCATTCCTTTACATTAGGATTAGCTTTTACCAAATCCTCAATTTCAAAGAAATGTGCAGCATGTGCACTTGCTATTATAAAACGAGTCCTGTGAGCTGGTTTCCATAATTGGGTTGTTGCGTCCAATAGGAATCCGGCACGCAAGACATCTCCTACATGATAAGTAGTTTCTATTATTACACGAGCATCAGTATCTCTGTAGTAGAACTGAAGACCTGGCAATGTCCAGTTTGCGAATTTTTCAAAAAGGTCTGGCCAATTAATCTTCTTTCTCAGAGGCAAATGTGAATGAGCTGGGTCATAAATACTTCCGTCTAATGTAAGTATATATGGCTTTTCATCTATCTCTGCATATATGCCTAGACCATCTTCACACCATTGAGTTCTTTCAAATATCATTGGGAACACAATGATGCCTGATACATGAGCGACACCTTGTATGTATCTTGTTTTAGGGTTGGTCTTGGACTTACGGATGGTGTTGCCAAAAATGAAAAAGCCATGTTGTACCTTGAACACATCGTTATACCATTGTTCAAGCACAACAGAGCCATCTGGACGGAGTATGTTCTTTTTGGCACCTTGTTCTGCCTTGTAATATCCTTCGCCCCATTCTTCAACAAACGAATAGTTAAATTCGCCAATATGGTTTCCATTGTCATCAATCAATCCCCACTTCCCATTTTGGTGAGCAACTGCAACATTGTTGTGAAAAGCATAAATGCTACGATATTGCATGCTTGAGGAAATTAGGATATCGCCTTTTCTGTTGATAATGGTAGCGTAATAATTATCATCTTCATTGTGATACGAAACTAGGTAATGACCTTCGCCCATTGGTTGGATATACTTGTGTTGGAAATCCATTAGTACATTACCATGTAAATCAATGATGCCACAACGGCCATTGATGGCAGCTGTAGCTTCACCTTCATGCACCTCAGAAATGTAGTTGTACCCTTTGTTTCTATCGCATAAGATATTACCATTCGCATCAAGAATTGCATATGTCATTCTTGTATCTGCATATTCGACTCTTGTGTTAAGATAATCTTCAGATACATAGATACCTGCTTTGTAAAGATGTGCTCCTATATACGATATGCGGTCATATATGAATGGACAAATTGCTACACCATCTAGATTTGTTAAAGTCCATTTGCCACCTTTAAGTACTATGGCAACTTCTTCACCTTCTCTTTCACGAATCTCCTCGTATTGCAAGGAAGGAGAGATTACAACATTATCGTCATAGTCTTTTACTCCAACATATCCATGTTCCCAGAACTGGACTCTGCCATTATATGTTTTCTTTTCCTCGCTCATACATTATTCTTTTTAAATTGTTGAGCCATCCAATCTCGATCTACACAAGCACATCCTTCGACCTTCATTCTTGGGTCAATTTCACAAGCAAGGCAATGCTCATAGTAGTTGTCCATGGCAAAGCGTACAGTCATTAGCTCTTCAGTTTCTTTGTCCTCATAAAAGTAGTAGATAGCACCATGTTCAAATCCTTCGCTTAGTTCATCAACCTTTGCAAAGTAAAGTTCATATCCATTTTGAGCTATCTCAGGCATTATGACATGGCTAATCATATACTTTTGACGTTCAATGGCAACATCATTTAGACCATGTTCAAGAATGACAATTTTCTCCTTGAGTTGCATCAAGCCGAAAACCATACGGAACGTATAGTCACCTTTCATCATAGACTTTGGTACTTCCATATCCATAAGTTTATAATCGAAATCGTCTTCTTTGAAGAAACTGAAGAACAACATGAATTGATTCTTCATGTCATGGTAAAGAGTGTCCAAAGGAATGCCTGTCACATGCTCACAATGAGGGCAGTGATACATGAATAGTTCCTCATTGAAAATCTTTTCTCTGAGTTCTGGATCCAAATCCACATTTACACTGTCCCAAATCTCAAATTCACCTTTGCGGTGGCAGTTTGGACATTCTATAGTTTCTCTCTTTACTTGTGACATAGAAGTATGTTCTAATTTAATTCATCATTTTCTAGAGCTTTATTTAATTCAATTTCAGTTTGCTCTCTTATATATTTTTTCTTGTTTTTGAATATTCCTTTAACGTTGAAAAATCCAAAGAAACCCAAGGCTAATTCAATAGCAAGGCTTGTAACAATGCTAATTAGAAAAGCAATAGATTGGCTGTTAGTGTCCTCGAAATTATTCTTTATCCAGGAATAGATTAAGAAAAACATGACACCTATGGATATTATCCCACCAATAAATAAAGCAATTCTTCCCCAAAAACGTTTTCTGTATTTAGAAATTACTTGAGTTTCTATAGTTTTACGTAACACCTTATATGTGGCGTCTCCTCTATTTTTTTGTCTTTGTGTTTCTTTCTTTGATGCTGAAAGTTGCTCTTTAGCTTCATTTAAGTCATCATGAACTTGTAGCTTACCTCTTGTTATTGCTCTTTCAAGTTCTACTTTCAATTTATCTTCAGATTCTCCTTTAAGTCTCTTAGAATTGATTTCTTGTACAATCACTTTCTTTTGTTCTTCAGGGAGTAACGCAATTTGCTGATTCATTTCATATATTGCGTATAGATCCTCCTGAACAAAAGTGTCTTTCAGAGGCTGAAAACCGTTCTGGATTATTGACGCAAATAAAGGCATATAATCATCTGCATCAAAAGAGTCTCCACCATTATTAAGAGCTAAGACGTTAATCAGTGTTTCAACCCTTAAGGCTAATGGTAATCCACTTACAGTTGGTTTATTTTTTGAATAGTTATTTACTGAAATCTCTTCCGATAAAATAAACCATTTGTCATCGTTTCTTAAGAATTCAGCTCCTGCAATTAAACCAACATCATGCGTTAGTGCAGAAGTCCTTTTATCACGTCCTGTTGCGGATTTATAAACGTTGTTTAACTCTGCTATTTTATGCTCTGATTTTTGAGCCTTTTCTATCGCTTCTAATAATGTCTTGCTATCATCAATTTCAGCTATCTTTAGAGTCTCGTTTAGATGTTCTGGAAGTTCTCGTAAACAATCAAAGTATCTAACGAAATCTTCACTAGTTCTACAATGTAGAGCTATAGCACTTTGAGTAAAATCATCATTGGCATTAGATGTCAAATCTAATCCAAACTTTTCAAGATTATTGAGTGTTAAACATCTTTGATGTTCAATTTTGTGCTGGAATTCTTGCTTAGTAATGTATAAAACTCCTAACTCAATTCTCAGAGTACTGAAAGTATTTTCTAGAGAAATTAGTGCATTATGAAATTTACTCGCATCTAACTTAATGAACATAAGAATGTTGGTATCCAATAGACATTTCGAGCCTTTGAACACATCTAAAGTAAGTGCATCTATTCCTGTTGTGTTACTTATCAATTTTGCGGAAAATGCAGACGTGCCATATTCCCATAGATAGGCTGTTACATCAGAATCTTTAGAGCCAAGAAACTTAAAGAATAGTTTAGGAAGAATTTCATAATCTTTTTTGTCAACACCCTTAATATTTCTTGTTCTTCTTTCAACCATATCTTTTATGCTGTCCTTACTATGAATTACAGCATCTTTGGTTTTCAATAAGTCTGAAATCCATTCGTCAGAAAAGAACTGAAAGAAGTGAAGCGTTACATCTTGAAACCATTGTCTTATTACTTCTTTTTCTGTGTGTACTTCAAAGAAATATCGTGCAAGAATTGCGTTAGTCCGATTAGCAGAATCCTCACAACATTTGCATATCTGTTTTCGTCTTGAAGGTGATAAATAATACTCGTTCTTTGAACTAATTTGTATCTCAGAGTTTTTACAAAGGTTTTCAATAAGCTCTGTGATTATTTGCTCATCTACACATTTACGGTTTGTAAATGCCTTATATGAAGCTATTATATCCTTAAGTGACATTCGTTTTTCACTTGAGTATATAATCTTAACTAAAATTTGAGCAATAGCACTCTTTGTCAGAGTTTGCGTCTCTGATTTCACTTTGAGATATATAGTACTTAGAACTTTATCCATATACGGCTTTATCTACATTAAATTACTTATTCCAATGTTCAATTTCATTCTCAATCATTCCTATAGCCTGTTTAACTAAGCAATTTGCTTTGTATCTTTTGGTATAAGCATCGGTTACTATATCATGAATTTCTTTCATCTTATTAGACTCTATAATAGGCACAGGTATTTCTAAAAGTAATCGAGGAATAGGACGACATAATTTCGTACCTGTTTGAAGATTTCTTATGAATCTAAATCCATAATCAGATGATAGCCATGTATAAAGATAACCCGAAGGTATTTCTTCTATAGTTTTCATTCTGATAAATTCACCAGATACAAGTTGATTAACCAAATCTTCATTAGCATATATGCACCTGCAGAAAGTTTCATTTTCTCCTAATGTACCTACGCCAGCAATTAATACCTCTCCATATTCTACAAGATTCGATAACTTTACATTGCGTTTAGAAATGTGCTTTCCTCTGATAATTGTATCAAATATGTCAGACTGGTTGATAAGCATGATGCCTTTATCTTCTTTTACTTCTATCCTAGGAAACGAACCTGTGGAGAATACATCACCATTAATAATTAAATCTTTTAATGGTCTTGTGAGACATGTAATCTTATCCTTTGTATTTTTTATTCTTTCAGAATGATTAAATGCGTTTATTGTTGTAGAATCAATATCCTTACGACTCTTTACAAAACATGAAACTTGCCGTTCATATGAACGAGGACCATAATAATCATAATCTGCTTCTGTTAAATCTGATAACGAAGCGTAATGTTTTAATAATTTCGATGCATCTTCAAGTGCTTCTGTTGCTTCTTCTCTTAGGCGAGCTGATTCTTGAATCAAATCATCAACTTCCTTTTGGAAAGCTTCAGGGAAATCTGGTATTGGTAATTCTCCAACCATTGCATCCGTTATAAACGGCTGTACGCCTCCTGTAGCGTGCTTCCAAAACGATAAGTTGCCTATCTTTGATGCAAGATAAGCATAAATGAATCCATTACGTTCTTCAGGCTTAACACAGATGCGTATGATATTATCAGATCCCATTGCATTATATGCCTCTAAATACCCTGGAACAAAAGCGGTTTGACCTATCGCGCCAACTCTTCCTGTAAGAATCATTCCCTTTCTAAGAATAGCTTTCTCATCAAAACCGTATTTTTTAGAACTGTATTTACATGACGCTAGAGGGTCTGCTGCAACTACGTCTGAATTGCTTAGAAATGGATAACCAAATTCCTTTGTTGTATATACACGTTTATTTCTGCCAGAAGTGAATATTTCAGTGCAATAGTCTTTAAGCTTGAACGAAGAATGTCTTTCAATAACAGAAGAGTATATATTTACTTCTGCATTATGATAGCTTCCGTCAAACCTTTTGCTTAAAAGGACTTCTTGGCTATTTATAACTCGACATTTCATAATTTATCAAACCTAAATTTTCTATATTCTTCTGCAACCTTTGGTAGGTCATCAGCTAATCTCTTTATACGTTCGTTGCGTGAGCGAACTACCTCACGTCCGAACTCATTATATGCCAACCATCGTTTTACATGAGGGAATAAGATTTCAGCCCCGTCTTCGTCTCTTTCATAGACAGGAACACCTCTACGATCTTTGCCCACTTGTTCAACGATTGCCATAAATACATCATAATCCTCACTCTCAATAGGAATCAACATTTCTTCATCTGTTTTCTTTTGGAGGAAAAGCAGTGATGCCTGTACACCAACTTGAGGTAAGAAGGTTTCTACTGGTAGGTCAACACTAGCAATCAGTTTGAAATGCTTGAGAATCCACAGACGTACTTCTTCTGTATTAGGATTGCCCAAGATACCATCAGGAAGAACGATTGCCATCTTACCACCAGGCTTTAAGAAGTTGTAGCAGGCTTCGATGAAGAGAACTTCAGGAGCCTTGCTATTCAACTCATATCGCTTGGCAATTTCAATATCTACCTCAACCTTGGCTCCGAAAGGTGGGTTAGTGAAAATCATATCGAACTTACCTTGAGCATTATTTTCTGCTGTAGTAAACTTGAAATCTTTATCAGCACTCTGCTTGATACTCTTGTTCACTGCTTCTGCAATTAATGGTATATCTGGTTTAGCACCATAAGGATAATCAAGCGAGTTGATATTGTATATGTTTGAATGACCATCACCAGCCATCACCATGTTCATACGTGCTGCTTTCTTGAGGTCTGGGTCAAAGTCGAAACCAAATATCATCTTCTCTGCATACTCACGTACACAGTCATCAACCTCAGGTGAGTTTAGCTTGGCTTCAAGATGCAAATCATCCAAATCGCCATACATTCTTCTGGCGATTTTATGTCTTACATGATCAAGAACCATAACCAAGAATCCACCAGAACCACATGCTGGGTCAAGAACACGGCAATTCTCATCTGGGTCGAGAATTTCAACCATACACTTGATGATGTTTCTTGGTGTGAAGAACTGACCAGCCTCTTGCTTAAGAGTATTACTTACAATGGTTTCGTAAGCTGTACCCTTTACATCTACAGTAGCATCGAGGAATGAGTATTTTGCCAATTCACTGGCAACGTATGCCAAACCTCTATCAGAAAGCATAATTTGTTCATTGCCATCAAATACATCCTTGAATACGCTGCTTTCCTTAAGGTCTTCGAATATACCCTTGATTCGTTCTGCTACAGCCTTTCTTCCTTCTTCTGTGTTTTGCTCTTTAACACCAACCCAGAAGCGACGACGATAGCTTATTCCAGCCTTAGCATCAGAGAATCTACGTTTTTCATCATAAAGTTTACAGAAAATGAGATTAAGAAGTTCCCAGAAGGCAGTCTTCTTCATACCCTCATTTCCGTAGATATAGTCATGGCAGCGTTTGAAGGTCTTTACCAAAGATTCATTTGCCGGCTTACGAGGCATTGCACGTTCACCTTGTGCTTCGAGGTCTTCCAAGGTTTGACCATTAGCAGGAAAGTCTGAGATAGATTCAATAGTTGTCTGACCAAATGCATCTTCAGAAGAGTACTGATATTGTAAGTCTTCTCCATTTGTCCAGCAGCCAAATTGACAATCTGTGAAGCATAGTATGCCTTCAAGGGATGCTGATACACCATTCTTCTTATCTTCTGGCTTTACCTTTGCATCTTTGGCTACGATAATGACTCTAACTAAATTAGCCACATCGTGAGCACGTCCTTCCTCAAAGATAGCCAAATCTACCTTTTGATTCTTTGTCTTACCCTCATCTACATCTTCATACTTAACTTTGAAGTCTCTCTCCATATCAGAAGGGGCAAAGTCATATTCTTCAGTCATCATGTTAATCATTGACTGAAGAGTTAGCTCCTTGTCTGTTGCCTTGACAACTCTGTTAGTAAGAGAGCATATAATTTCATTCTCACCAAGCACTACTTCACTGAGGTTTGCCTGTTCATTGTTGAATTGGTCTGCCATAACTTGCAAAAGTAATTGGTTCATTTTATATACGCACATCCATTTTAGTCCATCTATCGGCCATGTATTCCGAACTCGCAATTATATGAGTACTTTTGCATTAGAATTAAAACTATAGGATATGCGGGTAATCTATTCATTCTGTGAGTTGAGTAAGTCTTTTACATCAACTTCAAGACATTTGGCTATTTGCCTTAACGTTTCAAGTGAAGGTTGTGCTGTATTGGTACACCACTTGGAAACTGTTGCTGGATCTTTGTCTAAAGCTTCAGCTAACCATTTTCCAGTCCGCTTCTTTTCTACAAGTACAACTTTAATTCTGTTAATGTCTTTATTATCCATGTTTTTTCAGTTTTATTAATGCAAAAATAGATGAAATTATAAAATAATCATCGAAAATCCAACAAATAATTTGCTTTTTATGCAAATTATTCTTCGTTTTCGTATTGTTTTCCTTAAAATAGGTTACATTTGTAGTATAATAATTAGTAAAGAATAACAAATTGAAACAATAATAGAAGTCATGAGTGAAATTGAATTCAAATGGTTAACAGAACCACTTGCCGTAATGCTGACAGGTAAGGGTGTGTTTATTGCAAGCGTTGTGATAACTGTAATTTTTGGATTGATATACTATAAGAATAGATCCAGACAATTACTGAATAGCTTACCAGGCTTATTTACTTCATTAGGTCTCTTGGGAACATTCGTGGCTATCTGTAATTCATTAGGCGACATCAACCAGGACTCACTTGAAATAGATACCATAATTCGAAATTTGGTACCTGCCTTTACATCTTCTATCGCAGGTCTTATTTCTGCGTTTATCGCAACAGCTGGATGTAAGATATGGTATTCATATGAAGACCGGAAATTGGAAAAGAAAATTAACCTACAAACACCTGAAGAGTGTTTGTATAATCTTACCCTGTTGTCAACTACAACAAATAAATCTCTATCAAGGATTTCACAGCAACTTGTAGAACAAAGTGCCAAAAATGAAGAATATTATGAACGACTCAATACTACTATTAGCCAGCAAAGTAAGATTCTTGAGCAATTTATTAATGACTTTGTAAAGAGAATGGATGATATCTTTACTGAGATGCATGGCCGGATTGAACAGAATATTAAGGACTTTGGTGAAGAACAGTTCAAGAAATGTGCAGATACTCTTGAGGCTTTGACAGATAAAATGTCTTCACTCTCTACAGGTCTGCTTGAAGAGCAAAAGACTAATGTCCAGCAAATGATTGCAGGGACCAATACAGAGTTACAGTCTGTATCTAACAATGTGACAGTACAAATCACATCACTCTGTACTCAAATGACTTCTGCATTGGCTAATTTACGTTCTAGCCAGGATGAAAAATTGACTTCTATCGTTGAAAACTATAATGCTTTGTCAGAGAAATTGGCTAATCAGAACTCAGATTTCGCTGAAAAGATGAATGCACAATTTAATGCTGAATATGAAAAGATTCAGGAACAAAGTACAAACAGCTTGCAACAGATGGTTGATTTGAAGGATGCTTATGCTGAAGTAAATCAAAAAATGCTTCAAAGCAGTACATCTATGAATCGTGAAGTAAGTGCTGAATTACGCAATTCTCTTTCTACATTCGTAACGGACTTGCAGAAGACTGTTACTGATGAAGTTAATGCCCTCAGTTCAGCAATTGTCACAAATGTAGAAGCATTAGAAAAGAGTTATGCATACATCAGTGATCATGTCCGAAATATTAAGGGCAACTATGAGAGTGCAGCTCAAGCATATATTGATGCCGTAAATAATGCTCATAGGATGAATGAGAGTCAAGAAAATATGCTTTCGACCATTAATGATAGCATGAAGCATGTTGTCCACACAAATGAAAAAGTGGATGAAGTCATTGCTGTAATGGAAGAAAGGCAAGAACGTATAGAGAACCTGATTTCTCACATCAATGAAATCAGCACAACAATTGAGACTCTTCAGAAACTTGAAAGTCAACTTAATAGAATCACCAACAAATGAGTAAGTTGAATTTTAAAAACGAAGGTGACGAGCATAATTTCTGGCAGAATTATACAGATTTAATGTCAGGGTTTCTGGTTGTTTTTATCATAACCAGTCTTGTTGCATGGTATGGCTACATTAAGGTGACAGGGGCTATTGGTGGTGATGGTGGTAGTATAAAAGTCACCATTGAACAATCAAGAATGATTCGAGAGTTCAACGAAGCACAAAAGTCATTGGTAAGTGAGTATTTCCATTATAATGAGCAATATCAAAGATTTGAGTGTAAATCAGATATAATGTTTGAACCTAATTTGTCAAATATCCCGGCTGATAAAGAAGAAATTTTTATAGAAGCGGGAAAAGAGTTGGTTAACAAAATTTTGTCCAAATTTAAAGAGTCTGTAAACATCTCTTTCAAAATCATAATAGAAGGACGAGCAGCCAGACATTTGAACAAAGATTCCAAGGAAGCAAATGAAGCAGCGGATAGAGCTGTATGGCACACAATGGAAATTCGTAGCTATGAACGTGCATTGAGCTTATATAATCTTTGGAATCAAAATGGGATAATTAAATCCATTCAAGAAATGAATGGAGAAGTGTTTATTTCTGGTTCGGGTTTTGGTGGTCAAGGTAGATATCCCAATACTCCAGGCCAAGAAGAACTCAACAAAACATTTATCATTCAAATCATCCCTTACATCAAATAAAGTAGAGGAATTATGAAAGTAAGAGACCTCAGACAATATATAAAATCAATTTCAAAAGGTAATGAAACCCTTGAACTAGTAGGTTCGAATAAAGAATACTTTTTGAATATGATGAGTGGGCAGGGACAAAAAGTCGATGCTCTCATAACAGGTGCAGCCAGTTTTGTAAATAATGCAAAAGAACAGTTGTTCTATGAATTTGTGCAGAATGCGTATGATGCAAGTGCAGATTTTTTATTCTTCTATGCTAATGAAGAGTTCTTGATAGTACTAAATAACGGAGAACCGTTCTTTACAGACCTCAATATTTTTGATCTTCCTGAAGGCGAAGAGCCTAGAGATGGTCAGTTATATAATTTTTTGGCAAAAGGTAAATCCTTGAAGTTAAACGATGATGACAAACTAGGTAAATATGGTCAAGGTTCCAAGTTGCTTTATACACTTTTGGCAGATATAAATCATAACGTCAATACAGAAGAACTTCTTAAAGATGCCATCATTAATAACAAAAAAGGACCATATCTTGTTAGTTGGCACAATATGTCCCAGTTGGATGCTTGGCTTATTAACGATGATGAGTGGATTCCTGCTCAAGCAGACGATGTAGAGAACCATATACTGTTTGCGAAAATTCTTATGAGCTATTATCCAATAGCACCAGGTCAAGATTTAGAAAGATTTAGCAATGAAGAAGCTCAAAGAGCAATTAAGGCATTCAATGAATTAGTTGATCCACCAAGAAATAAATCGTTCTTGACTAGGGGAACGGCTTTAATTATACCCTTAGGAAAGGGTAAGTATGATGCGATCATTGAAGAAAACAACCTTGAGAATGTTCGTGAACGTTTAGGCGTTTTTGCTTCTATTACAGCTGATCAAGAGCGTAATGTAGGCAAATCACTTAAACATATATATGTGATGGGTAAGGAAGTAGAGCAGCATCCTGTTAGTTCGTTATTTGTTGATTTTGTAGAAGAAGGGAATAAATTCTATTATCACTTTGCTTTCAATCCAATATTCGCTGAAAAAAATGTGGTTAACTTCTTTAAGGGATTGCCTATTCTACAAACAAAATATCGATTTGGTTTTATTTTGGACAGCCAGATTTTAGAGGTAGATGATAGCCGTCAGCGTATAAGCGATACAGAAAAAACTTGTGATCAATTGCGTCTTGCCTATACACATTTGGTTGATGAATTGAAGTCGCTTTTGGTTACAAATAGAGAAAAGTTTGATTATATCTATCAGTCCTTGATATCGTCACGCCCAGAAGATAACTCTGAAGATGAACAGAAGATCCGTAAAGCATTCTATGATGTTATTCGTCCATTCTTGAAGGAATATGCTTATACATCTGAGGGTACTTACGTACCTTTTGAACAAGTATGTGAGGAAGAAAAGGAAACGAATGTTTTATTGAAAGATATTGGTATAACTGATTTACATTGGATTGACAATGAAAGCAGAAAAAAATATTCTTTCCACTTTGATAAAAAGGTTCGTGTTTTACGTTTTGCTGAGATGCTTCAAATGGCAGACATGGAAAAATTGTCCGCATGGATAAAGTGTATGTCTAAGGAGGATTATAGACTATTCCATACCAATTGTCTTGATTGTATCTCAGATATTGAAACAATACAATTATTCCGTTCAAATGAGAATAATTTATATTCATGGGGGGAATTGAAGTCCGATATCAATGTTTACTATATGGCTCAGACGACACAACCAATATTTGTAGGTCAAGAGTATATAGTAGAACCTATGTGTGAGGAATATGATGAAGATGATTATTCAAATCTTTTCGGTAAGATAAAAGCAAATCTTGCAGAATTGAGAGAAACTTCTATGGGCAGAGATGCTGTATGTCAAACGCTCTGTATGATTGCTGAAAATGAATCTGATTACGAAGATGAAATTATAAATGGAATCACTGTTTTTCAGAACTGGCGTGGTGATTATTTGCCATTCTCTGAACTGTTTGAAGAGCGTTTGGACGGGACTATTTTGTTTGACAATTTCCGCATCAAAGGTAGCATACCTGAATGTATTAAACAGCGAGATTGGCTTATTGACAAACAAGGCGACAATACTGCACTATGGAATTGGATCGTAAATCATTTCGATGATATAAAGCAAGAAGATGGCTGGGGCGACAACACAGATGCATATCTAAGAGATATACAGAATGCTTACAAGGCAGGTGGAACATCTGTTGCAGGTTCATTACTTAGATTATATCTTGACAAGGATGGTAAACCTACAGATGAATCATGTCAGAATGTAGAAAACTTCGATAAGTTATCTGAAGCAGAATATGAAAAGCTTCAAGCTTCATATTCTGATTATAATTTTGTGCCATATAAGTACGAAAAGGTATTGAGTTCTGCACCATTCATGATGAATACCTTATATGTCTACGACTTGATTGACCCTAATCAGTTTATAGACTTTGATACATTGGCTATTTTGTCGAAGATATCATCTGATGGATTCTTGCTTAAATACAGGGTTATAGGTAATGATAATAGCTTTATAGTTCAGGCCCTTAATGGTGGGAAAAACTATACTAATGACCTTGACACGGATTTGAGAAGTGCTTTGTTAGAGATAGGTTTTTACTATATACCTCAAAAGGTACAAACTCTTATTCCATCAGATACAAATGCTTTCAATATCACTCGTGACGACTTTGCAAATTCTGTTGTAGATAAGATTTCAGATAAGAATCTAATATTCCCCCTTATCAGAAATTGTAGCTCTGCTGTTGTGGAACATTATATCAATTCGTTGTCTATAATATCTATCGACCATAAGATTACAGATTCTGATATTCGTTGGCAGATTATTAAATTTGCCGTGTCACGTGATACTGAAGAGAATGAATTTAGAAAAACCATATTTAATTGTATCAGACATAATAATGAAGGACTTCCAGAGACAATAAAGGATAGTGTTTTCATTGCTTATGATCATGAGTATAGTCTGTATGCCTTAAATGGTGATTATCAAGAAGAGAATGAACATATCGATTCATTTCTGGATTGTCTTCCTTCAGATAATGATGCAGAGTGGTTTAAGGAACAATTTTATGGAGACAAGAAGGAGAACGTTTCTTGCAAAGAAATCTATGACGAGATAAAAGATAAACATCTCACAATAGAACAACTCCGCTTCTGTCTTGACTATTCACTTAATGATGAGCCTGATTATTACAATCTTGCAATAGGTAAAGAAGAGAGTCTTAGCGAGGCTTTGACAATGATTAAGACTAACCAGTATAGAGGGTTTGATGAGTATTTCAAGATTTCTGATTTTGATTCAGAAACCCAAGTATTTGCAGAGCAATCTTTACTTAATGACGAAGAAAAGCTTCCCAACGAAATGCAGAAATGGTTGGAACAGAATGTTGATGCTATCAATTTGTTTGGGAATATCAGAACCGACAGTGAATCATACATTTCTGTAAGAAGACTCATTCGTGATAACGAAGAAGCTATAGCTATTCCTGATTTTGAAGACTCAGATAAAACTGAATCAACAATAAACTGGGTGTTGAATGCTGAACTTATATATGTTTATGGTGATAATGCCTACAAGAATATAAAACGTATCATCGATAGACTACCAGAAGGCATTGACAACATGGTATTCTTAAGATATACTGGCAATGTCGAATGTCGTGATAAGTCACTTGGCTCTATTTGCCCCACATTTACTCTTGAAGAGTATGATAAAGAATCATGTTTCTTATCTATTTATTCTTGGACACCAATATTCTTGGATATGTTGATGAATGACAAGAAGGTGCAGAATTTCTTTGTAAATGAAGTTGTGTTTGCTTATGGAGGATTAGAATTACTTTCTAAACATAAACTACATAAATCTCCTAAACTAGAGGTTTCTGTTAAGGCTCATGAAGGAGATTATAATGAAATTGCAACAGAACCATATCAGATTTGGAAGAATATGCCCGAATCTAGAGGTATCTTGATTAAAACATCAAAGAAACCTATTGGTATAAACTTTACAATGCTCAAAAATAGGGAACAGGTTTTCTCAAAAGCAATAGATAACAAGGATTTTGGTTATGACACTAATGGTTTGGTAGTTGTTCAATATCCTAATGCAGAAAAAATCTCTGCAATAAAGATGATAGAGAAACATATTGCCGATATGGAGTTCTTCCAGCAACCTTTTATTGTATTGCAAGGACTATATGTAGACCAATTGGAAAAACTTGAGCAAATTGCAGAAGAAAAAGGAACAGATATCGCTACGATAGTTCAAACTTCAGAAAAATCAATTAGTAATACAGGTGATAATAATGCGAACTTAAAGGTCGATGAAGATAAACTTGACAATATTAAAGAGTTGGCTGAATCATTTGATGCAGATGAATTGATGGAACTTGCTGATAAGAAAGACATGATATTAGAGATTCTTCATGAAATGCAAGAGGTTGATGATGAAACTCAAGAGTCGCAAGTTCGTCAAACAATTGGATATATCGGTGAACTTATTTATGAGCAATATCTATTGGCTCAAGGTAAGGATTATAAGTATGCTGCAATAGAAGGTATTGGAGATTATGACTTTCATAATATTACAGACAGGATTTATGTCGATGTTAAAACAACATTGTATAGTCTTAAAGATGGTACTGCTCCATTCTATTTACATAAATCTCAAAACACTTTTATGCAAAAGCATCCCAATGAGAAATACCATATAATTCGAATATCATTAAACGACTTGGATTTGCAGAAATCGTATGAAAGAATAAGAGATATTTACGGTAAAGAAGCAAATCCTATGATTGACGAAAGACTTAAAGAGGATTGCTTGAAAATTGCCAAGAAGTATTGGAGAGGTGCAAAGATTGAACAATTCGATGCATTGTCACCAGAGTACTCTATTAAGATAGAAAAGAAGTAAGATGAAGAATAGCATAACTCCAGCTCAACAACTTTATTATGCGTGGGATTTATCGCATAAGAAATCGACCAGTGATGACAGTCGATTCACTGGCGTATTGTCTGAAGCAAAGGTTGATATGAATCCTCACCAAGTAGAAGCTGCTTTGTTTGCTTTCAAATCTCCTCTAAGCAAAGGTGCAATATTGGCAGATGAAGTTGGTTTGGGTAAAACAATTGAAGCAGGTATTATCATTTCAGAACTTTGGGCGGAACATAGCAGGCGGATTATCATTGTTGTTCCGGCTTCACTTAGAAATCAATGGAATCTAGAATTGATGGAGAAATTCTTTCTTCCGTCAGTTATCTTAGAAAATGACAGTTACAAGGAAATTAAAGAGTTGGGTAATAACCCTTTTGAGGATGGCCGAAATATAATAATCTGCTCTTATAATTTCGCAATCAAGCACTCAGAAGAGTTACAGCTTGTTGATTGGGATTTAGTCGTGTTTGATGAAGCCCATAAAATGAGAAATGTTTATAAGAAAGGCAACATTATCGGTAATACGATGATGAATACCTTTAAGCATTACAAAAAGGTCTTATTGACCGCTACACCCTTGCAGAATAATCTTAAGGAGTTGTATGGTCTGATTAGCATTATTGATCCACATTTCTTTTCAACAGTAGATTCCTTCAATGAACAATACAATATGATAACTACTAGAGATTCAGCAAAGTTTGGCGAATTAAAAGGTAGGTTATCACATATTGTTCATAGAACATTACGTAAACAAGTAAAGGAGTATGTGAATTATACTAAGAGAACAGCTTTTGTACAAGAATACGAAGCTTCTCCAGAAGAAGTTCAACTATATGAAAATGTAAGCGAATATCTTCAAAGGCCAGGAACCTATGGTATTCCAGAAAAAGTAAGACCTATGCTTTCTCTGATTGTGAGAAAAATAATGTCTTCTTCTGCTTATGCTTTGAGCTATACCTTACAATGTTTTATAGAACGATTGGATCACTATAAAGCTACAGGAGAACTTCTCTCTGCTCTATCAACTATAGAGAATGATTATGAAGTTTCTCAGGATGATGAAAAGGCAGAGGTAAATGAAGGTGTTAATCCAGCTATTTCAGATGCTATTGATTATGAGATTGCTGAACTTAAAATGTACCAAGAGCAAGCTAAGTCTATCGTAAATGAAACCAAGGCAAAACAACTTCTTGTAGCATTAGATAAGACATTTCAGAAAAACGAAATGTTAGGTGCTCCAAGAAAAGCGCTGATATTTACTGAAAGCAGAAGGACTCAAGAGTATCTCAAGAACTTCTTGCAAAACAATGGATATAATGGCAAGGTTGTATGTTTCAATGGCTCAAATAATGACGAGGATTCTAAGTCTATATATCGCAAATGGCTATCCCTGTATGCCGGTTCTAAACGTATATCGGGACGTACTATAATTGATCGCAAACAATCACTTGTGGATTATTTTAGAACAGATGCCGAAATTATGATTGCGACGGAATCTGGTGCAGAAGGTATTAACTTGCAGTTTTGCTCATTGCTAGTAAACTACGATATGCCTTGGAACCCACAACGTATAGAGCAGAGAATTGGGCGTTGTCATAGATATGGTCAGAAGTTTGATGTTGTTGTCGTAAATTTTGTGAATCAACTTAACTATGCTGATTGCAGGGTATATGAGCTACTGAATGATAAGTTCAATCTCTTTGATGGTGTGTTTGGAAGTAGTGACGAGGTATTAGGTTCGATTGAGTCTTGTGTAGATTTCGAAAAGAAATTGAATCATATATACCAAACTTGTCGAACTGAACGAGAAATTGAAGCTGCTTTTAATCAACTTCAATTGGAACTGGAAGAAATCATTCAGCGAAGGATTAAAGATACTAAGAAGTCGCTTCTTGAAAATTTTGATGAAGAGGTAGTAGATAAATTGAAGATAAGGCAAAGTGAAGATCGAGATAGAGTTAGTTCTTATAATAGACATTTTTGGCGTTTGACTAAAAGAGTTCTAAAAGACAGCATTACCAATATCGATAATAAAGAGCTAACATTCACGTTGCTAACCCCATTGAACAAGAATATACCTACTGGTACTTATATTCTTAATAAGGATAATGGTGAGTTCCATCAGTTACGAGTAACGCATCCTCTAGGAGAGTATGTAATAAACCAAGCATTAAAAACAGAAGTACCTGATTCTGAAATTGTATTTGATGTTGACAATTTATCTTCAAGGCAGATATTGCTAGAAAAGTATAAAGGACAGTCTGGTATTGCCGTTGTTTATAGAGTTAAAGCGTACAATGAACATGACTCCCATGAACAACTGTTGTTCTGTGCCCGTACAGATAACGGAGAAAGTCTTTCACAAGATTTTGTTAAAAAACTCCTTGAAACCAATCCTTTATCTGAGACAAAATGGAATGGTGATATTGCGGAAGCCTCATTGTCCAAAGAATACGAACAGCACTTGTATGAACTAAAACAGGATGTATACAGTAAATCTGAAGAGTACGTAAGCTTTGAAATTGACAAGTATCAAGCATGGGCTGAAGACCAGGTTTATTCGTTGGAAAATGAAGTCATTGCATTACGCAAGGAAGATGAAGCATTAAAAAGACAGATTCGTAAAGAACGGAATGCAAAATTTAAACTTGAGCTTCAGGAGAATGAAGCTAAAATAGCAAAGCAACTACGTCAAAAACAACGCCAATTATTTGATATGGAAGATGAATGTGCGGATAAAGTAGATGCTATGACGGTAAAACTTCGTGTAGCTATGACAAATCATTATGACACATCCACTTTTATACGTTTTAGATGGCATATAAAATAACAAAAGGCTTCCCTTGAGGAAGCTTTTTTTATATCCGTTTGATCCATTTGATTAAATCATTTGTGTGCAAAGTTACCTCGATGTGCAATTGACAAGTACCGCTATTCATACATTCACATAATTGACTATAATTAGTAATTAACGTGAGTTTGACGGATTCAAAACAAAGCAAGCTGTGTGTCTAATGTACGTTGTACATTGATACACGGCTTCTTTAGGAAACATACAATAAGCCGCAACCCCAGTATGTTCACAATGAAATTATCAAAGTTCCTATGTCTGGAATGCTCCACTTGTGCGATGTTTTTCAATTCATCGTTCACCGTCTCTATAATAGCCCTTTTGCGAAGAAGCAGCCTGTCCGAAACACTCATCAAAGCTCCCTTCATGTTACTTTTGAGTTTTGTGATAAGCTGTATGCCACCACGAATAAGCGCTGGAAAAGCTTCCTGCCGATATATCCTTTGTCAGCAACCAGCTTACCATATAGGAATTCAATAAAAGCCTTGTATTCCAATGGCTTTCTGTCGTCGACATCACCTGGAGTTATCTAAAGTTGAGCTATTCTCCTTTCTCATTGCAAATCAGATGCAGTTTGAAGCCAAAGAACCATCCCATAGAGCATTTGCCTCTTTGGGTAATACCCTTGAATACTTTATGGATACGTATCCTTTGATTCCTACATACTCTCAGAGGAGTGCTGTCCAGGAAACTTATGCCGGTGCATTTCCCAAGCAACACTTTTTTGATGAACAGCGCCAGAGGGATAGCCACCTCTTTTCCGAGTTCTACAAAACGGTTGTATGAAACAACCTTTGGGAAGAGATGTCGCAGATGTTTGCAGACTTTTTCCAAATAGAAATGTTTCAGACAGCGGTAGCCTGAATCGTGAAATAATATCATGATCAGCATGATTTCAGCCTTTGACATGGTTGAGTTTCGGTGATAATGCCGCTTTGTATCAGATTTCATAGTGTATTTTTTCATCAGGGCATCAAAAAACTTACAAAAGTCATCTGTCATACAAAATAATTCTGTAACTTTGTCTTCGGTGATTATAGCGATTATTGTTTGTATTTCTTTGTAATTGAGCACTATAAAGTTACAACAATTTTCGCTAATCGCTAAATCTACAGACTATTATAATTCATCGAACTCGCGTTAAAATATCATTCAAGCCTAATCTGCCGTTCTGTGTTCACCTTATGTTCACTGAGAAAAGAAAAGTACCGACTATATGTCGGAAAACTCACTTGGATTGATTCTCTTTCTCCCTTTTCTCTTTTACTTTTTCCATTCCCGGCATCTTTTTAGCCAATACACTTTCTCCGGAAGGAAAGTAAAGCGGAAAGACCTGAGATAAGAAACTTACAATATCACTACGCTTCTTACCCATATTGAAAAAGGCAGAACAAACAAAATACATAAGATCTTGCTGACTACATGTATCTGTTGGCTGAATGGTTATTGGGGGAGTGATTATCAAACTGTGTTCTGCAAATGCGCAAGCACTGGCAAGAATAGCTTTCTGCTCTTCCTCTGTAAACATCTTGATTTTATCTGCTAACCATTCAAGTTCTCTTTGCTGAAGTGCTTGTTGCTTTTCATTCTGATGTTCCAATAGGATTGCTACACTTTCTTGTTGCTTTTCGGTCAAGGCATTTTCCAATGCTTGATTCTTTCGTTTAAGGACATTGAATTTCAGTAATGCGGCAATGTACATACAGAAATAACCTACTGCAATATCGAACATCAGAACAAGCAGATAATTGTTGCTTGAATTTGGGGCATGTCCCGCCATATACTCACTGATAGGAATAACGGCAAATAGCATGATGATGGCTATTGCATAAAGCACTCTGTATCGCGTTTTATGGTTTACCTGCGGTAAGGAGGCAAACAAAAAGGCGATAATCAAGACGGCAATTATTGCACAAAGTGGTATGAAAGATGTTCCCATAGGCTTATAGCTCGGTTTGAGGATTAATTACAATGCGCCAATAACCAGCTTTATCAGAACCTTCATGAACCAAAATGCCCATACCTCTAAGGTTCTTGATGTTTTTCTCTATAGCACGTTTCGTTACACCAACCTTGTTAGCCATATTGTCAGCTGTGATTGATGGATCAGAAATAACGAGGTCAATTATCTTTTGTGCAGTTTTACTGACTTTCTTAGGTGTTTCCGATGTGTTTCCGAACTTATCTGCATTTACACCGAACTTTTTCACCGAACTTTTGCTGTTTACACCGAACATTTTTGCATTTACACCGAACTTTTCGACCGAACTTTCTTCGCTTACAGGGTACTTTTCGAGGGTACTATTTACCCTGTTAGCCACCTCCTCAACAGGTATTCTGCCGTTCTCGCTCCAGTTCAGATTATAGAATGTGGTATAGAAAGAAGTCGCTTCTGTTTGATATTGTGGTTCTTTCCCTTGCAGGAAGTTAGGTAGCTTCTCTGTAAGTTCACGCATTTTGCGTAAGCCGGAGCCACGTTTCTCCATATAGTCCAACTGTGTGAACACATCTGCAATGACAGGATTGCGGCGCATGGATGGTACTTTGTATATGTCACGGTCTTGAATCTGTGTACCGTCAAGCATGGCACCGGGTGATACCAGTTCTACACGGTCATCGTAAATGTCAATATGCACTTCACCGCCCATTACCGTATAATCTCTATGGATAAGATGATTTACCAACCCTTCAAAGATGGCACGGTCGGAATAGTCGGGGAGATTCAGACGATAGTTCGGCATCTTCACCCATCCGCTCATAGTATAGTTCTTGATGAAGTCCATACCATATTTCAGAAGCAATACGAGATTTGCCCGATGCTCTACGGAACTGATGGCATCATCTTTATAAAGTCCGGTCCAACGAGTGCAGAAAATACGCGATTGGAATACGGTGCAATTATCCACGAACAGCAATCCAGCATTGGTCAGTTTACCGTCAGGAGTAACCAGACCGAATGATTCCAGATACTTGTCATTCCATTCCTGATGGGTCTGTTCACGGAAAGTATTGGCGAGAATAATAAAAGAGTGCTTGCTGGCATCCACTTGTGTAGGAAGAGAATCCCATGTCATGTGTGTACCTTTCAATACCAACGAAAGAAGTTGTTGTGAATTACACTCTACGCTTTCATTGCCAACCCGTACATATGCGGTACGTGTTCCGTCCTGATAATAGTAATAAGGTGTAAGCGTTCCAGCCTTTACTTTCACTTCAAGCAAAGAGTGCCCTTCATGTTCTATCGGGATAAGTTGTATTTCCGGAACAGGGTCAAGTCTCGCTTTGATGGTTTCACTGATAAAGTCAGCATCGGATTGTGGATTCTCCAAACCTACAATCACTCCATCATCGTTCACTCCATAGAACAGACTGCCACCTTCTGTATTGGCAAAAGCCGACACGGATTTGAGCCATGACTTCACTTTCTTACGTTCCAACATTTCCTTGAAATCGTAAGCTGAGCATTCCGCTATCAATGTATTGTTTTGAATTTGCATCGTTTCCTTATAATTGTTAGGGTATAGTTCCCCAATATCATGTACAAAGGTAAGGATAAAAGTGGAGATTCTGTTAAATTCGTGCCATACTTTTGATTATTATGCGTTTATATCACGATATTTATTGGAAAATTTTATATTTTTGCAGTCAAGAGCTGTGGTTGTTTATGGATGCTTATTTTCGGATTTGCGATATAATTGCAACACGTGTACGCAAGTTGCTCATACAGAGATACTGTTGATTTTGAGGAAGTGAAATAAAATCGCTGAATAAGACGATTGAAATAATAGAAAAGGGTTGAAAGTCTATGACTTTCAACCCTTTTTATTTTTGAATGACTATTATTCTATATCGGAAAGTTCAAAAAAAAGTCTGTACGTTTTTTTTAGGGAGATTTGTCGAATAAATTTTCTGGTAATGAAAATGTAGCTTATCTTTTAATACTCCTTCCCGTAAAGCGATATATGATAAAATAATGGAAAGAAGTTTGGATAAACAAATGTCTTATGAGGAGTTTGCCGTATTTGATTTGCAGAATAGATCACAAACGCGCAGTGCTAAATCAACAGTAGGACCAAGTAAGCCATTCACACGTCCTCACTTTGTAAATAGAATGTTAGATAAGTAAAGCAGATGTATTCCATTCTGGCTTAGATACCAATTACGTTAAGTACAGTATTTTTCTAATCTTTTCCCGGTTGCCCACAATCCAAACGAGATCTCCTAATTGGAAAGTTGTGTCTTTATCCAGGGGAATCAGTTCGTCATTTCGTTCAATAGCTACAACAATACTGTCATGCTTCTCTCCTAAATGAGACTGCGCGATGGTCTGATTTAAAAAGCGGAATTCTTCGTCTACCGTGAAAGAGTGGAGAGTTATCTTTTTATCCACTGCATCCATATCTGATGTATTTTTTACATCTTCTATTCTATTTCTGAATTCCTGTAATTGCGTATCTGTACCAACTACTGTCAATTTATCCTGCGGATAGATGTGTTCAGAGCTTTTCGGTATATATATGTTCAGATCGCCACGAGTGATTGCGACGACATTTACTCCAAAATTTTGCCTGAATGAAAGTTCTCCTAAAGACTTGCCGATGTAATCGGAATAAGGCGATACGAGGATAGATGTCAAATCAAGGTCTTTATCATTGAATTCGCTATTGAAACTTGTTTTTAGCGGGTGCCGTTTTTTAGCTACCTCTTCCCGTCGGTTAAGATTGGCAAGGAATCTTGTTTCCAATCGTGAATATTGCGTGAGGTCTTCCCTAAGAATAAGAATCAATGCTACCACGGCTATGGCAATAATCACACTTATTCCCCAGTTTAGTTTAAAGTAGCTGATGACTACACTAGTGATAAAGAAAAGAGCAACAGATACACGTCCCAGAACCAGGGAAACCAGGCGTCCGTGATTGTAATTCTCGTCTCTCCATAGCTTCAGGAATAATTCCGAAGAGTTGTATTTGTTGGAGATGAGCGCCCATAAAAAAGGAGTCATAAGTAGAAGAGTACCCAGACACATCACCAGGTTGATCCATACAGTGACAGGAGCAAACATTTCGCTGATGGCGGGATAAATGATTTGTATCGACAGCAGCCAAATAGCAGTGAGCAGTACGCTATAGATAACAACTCTCCCAATCATGTTTTTTAGTAATTTCTTCCAGTCACTATCGTGGTTCATGGTCTTCTTGCCGGAAGCATAACGATCTAATGTCTCCTGTACTTTAGTAGGCAATATTTTGTAAAGCCATTCGGCAAAAGGATTGGCTAAACGGATAAAGTAAGGAGTCGTGAAAGTGGTGATAACAGATACAGCCACAATGATAGGTGAAATAAACGGATCAAGCACTTTGAGCGAAACACCCAGTCCGGCAATGATGAAAGCAAACTCTCCGATTTGTGCCAGGCTGAATCCGGATTTGATGGAAGTATTCAGTGGTTCTCCGGATAAGAGTACGCCAAACGAAGAGAAAATGGCTTTGCCGATAATGGTAACCAGTGTAATGATGATGACAGGCCAGGCGTATTCTACCAATACAGCCGGATTCACCAGCATACCGACCGAAACGAAAAAGATAGCTCCGAAGAGGTCTTTTACCGGTTGTATGATATGTTCGATGTGTTCGGCCTCGATAGTTTCGGCAAGGATAGATCCCATGATAAATGCTCCCAGTGCTGTTGAAAACCCTGTATAAGTAGCCAATACTACCATTCCCAGACAAAGACCGAGAGAAACAATCAGAAGAGTCTCGTTATTCATCAACTTCTTTGCTTTTTTGAGAAAAGCCGGAATAACGAAGATACCTATGAGAAACCACAGGATTAAAAAGAAAACGACCTTGAGCACACTTATCAGCAAATCTTCACCTACAAAGTCCTGACTCACTGCCATTGTGGAAAGAAGCACCATCATTAAGATAGCAATCAGGTCTTCCACTACCAGAGTACCGAATACGATACCGGTAAAACGTTGGTTACGCAATTCCAGATCATTGAAGGCTTTGATAATGATTGTAGTGGATGACATAGACAACATTCCTCCCAGGAAAATGGAATTCATGGTGCCCCATCCTAATAATTGTCCCACCAAATACCCAATGAGTAACATGCTGATTACTTCGGTGATAGCCGTAATAAAAGCTGTGGAACCTACATTCATGAGCTTCTTAAAGCTAAACTCCAGTCCGAGTGCAAAGAGCAGGAATATAACACCTATTTCTGCCCATATATTGATATTCTCAATATCTCCCACTGTAGGGAAAATATTAATATAAGGACCTGCCAGCAATCCGGCAATAATGTAACCTAAGACTAAAGGCTGTTTTAGCCATTTGAACAACAAGGTTATGATACTGGCCGATATTAATATCAGCGCAAGGTCGGCAATCAAAGTTGGCAAGTGTGACATTAGGTGTGGGTTTATTTATTATAACATTCCTGATAGATAATATGTTTCCATCTATAAAAAGATGGAAACAATATAATAAATAGCTGCAGCTAAGAGTCCACTGACTGGAATTGTAAGAATCCAGGCAGTCATGAGGCTTTTGGTTACTCCCCAACGAACGGCAGAGAGGCGTTTAGTTGCGCCTACTCCAATAATCGCTCCTGTGATAGTATGTGTGGTACTAACGGGGATTTTCAACATTTCCGTAATGTAGAGAGTGAAAGCACCTGCTGTTTCGGCAATCACTCCTTCCAGTGGGGTTACTTTGGTAATTTTTGTTCCCATTGTTTTCACTATCTTCCAGCCACCGGACATCGTACCGAGTGAAATTGCTGTGAAGCACGAAAAAGCAACCCAGTCGGGAAGGTCATTGATACTGTTGATGCCCATGCCCAATCCCATTGAATGGCCGGCTATCATGGCAGCGGCAATAATACCCATTACTTTCTGTGAATCGTTCAAGCCATGTCCGACGCTGAAGAGGGCGGAGGATACGAGTTGTAACCTCTTGAACCATTGCTCGGCTGTGTGGGGATGTGCGCGTCGGCAGATGTAGAGGACAAACAGGGTGAAACCGAAAGCAATGACCATTCCGATAAAAGGAGCCAGAAAGATAAAGGCTGCAATTTTAAGAATGATGTTAAGCTGAATTGCTTCAAATCCGTTTGCCATAATGGCAGCTCCTGCAAAACCTCCGATAAGGGTGTGTGAGGAAGAAGACGGAATCCCTTTCCACCAGGTAACCAGGTTCCAAGTGATAGCCGCTATAACTCCTGCTAATATAATGGGCAGGGTGATATATTGCTCTACCACAGTCTTGGATACTGTATTGGCGATACCGAATCCACCTATTATATATTTGGCAATGAAAAAGGCTACGAAGTTGAAGAAAGCAGCCCATATTACAGCTTGAAAGGGAGTAAGCACCCTGGTAGATACGATGGTAGCTATTGAGTTTGCTGCATCGTGAAAGCCGTTGATATAATCGAATATCAGAGCCAGAATGATGATAGTCACTAATAATTCCATGTGTTCCGGCTTGCTTTATGCGTACTTTACAATCAGGTTTTTGAGAATCTTGCCTACATGCTCTGCGGCATCGGTCGTTTTTTCCAGTTCATGCATGATCTCCTTTATTTTGATAAGTTCAATGCAATCTTTTTCCTCTTCGAAAAGTTTGGTGATAAAGAATTCGTATACATCATCCGCCTGGTTCTCGATTTCATGCAGTTTGGAACAATATTCACGGAGAAGAGTCGGTTTCTTACGGAATGTTTCGAGTTCGTCCATGGCTTTGCATATATAGATCGCTTCCTCCTGAATCAAACGGCTCAACTCTTTGCCATTCTCTGAAATAGGACGGGGATTGTAAATAGAGATTCGTTTGGCACAACTGTTTATTCCGTCAATGACGTCATCCATGCAGGAAGCTAAGTCATGAATATCTTCGCGGTCGAAAGGAGTGATAAAGGTAGTACCTAATTCATCAAAAATCAGGTGTGTCAGTCTGTCGCCTTCCCGTTCTAGGTCTTTGATTTTTTTGTAGTAGTCCGAACGTTCTGTAGGTGAGTCATGTTGCAAGCTTTCTATTAAAACAACTGATGCTTCGCAGAGCACTTCTGATAGCTGTTTCAGTAAAGGGAAAAATTTGGGCTCCTTTGGAGTAAACCGGCTAAAAAAAGAATTTTTCATAAGTGTAAAAACTTTAAATTGTTTTTTCTTCTCTATTTATATTAGTAACAAATGAATACAGATTATAGTTTGCTGTTTTTAAGATTTTAGTTTGGCACGTACTACCTCTATAATGGCAGGCAATACAGAGATAAATATGATGGCTACAATCAGTAACTTCAGGTTTTCCTGCACAAACGGAAGGTCGCCGAAGAAATAACCAGCATAACAGAATACGGCAACCCAGAGCGCACCACCAACTAAATTATACATCATAAAATAGTAGTAATTCATCTTTCCCATTCCTGCTACGAAAGGTGCAAATGTGCGTACTATCGGGACAAATCTGGCTAGAATAATTGTTTTCCCACCATACTTTTTATAGAACTCGTGTGTTTTCTCCAGATAACTTTGTTTGAATATTCTGGAGTTGGGATTATTAAACAGCTTTCGACCGAAGAAATGTCCTATCATGTAATTGCAGGAATCGCCCAATACGGCAGCGGCAAATAAGATAATGACAAGTATATGCACGCTGATGGGCATATCGGGTAATGCTGAAATGGCTCCTGCAACGAAGAGTAAAGAATCACCGGGAAGAAAAGGAGTGACCACTAATCCGGTTTCACAGAAGATGATAAAAAACAAGATGGCGTATGTCCAGGCATGATAATCACGCACAATCATCACCATATATTGATCGATATGAAGTATAAAATCCAATAAAAAGTCCATTTTATATACTTTGGTTATTATTGTAATGAAAGAATGTTATAGGCTTCCAGACCATAGTGAATTTTCTTTTCACTCAAATGGTGGATGCAAACAGAAAGTGGGGCATAAAAGACTTGAATTGTCCTATGCCGAAAAAAGATATAAAATGGCTAAATGAGTATGTGTCCTAATGAATAGATATGATATCTATCGGAATATTTAAAAAGATTGGTATAATATGAAAAACCTGTCCATTGATTTTGAGGAAGTTGAATCTTTAGCGAGCTTAGTATGCGGATAGTGACAGAAGGAATATTGAATCTTAGTATTTTTAAGGGAGAGAGGTGGCGGAAGGAAAATGGATTTAAAACGCCGTTATCGTTATTGTAATTTTGCTTTCCGGCGTATTCTTTTGTCTTGACTAGTTTCTGTTCTTGATCCAGTTGTATAATGCTAGCTTTAGAGGTGTATGAATTGGAATAGGTTTGTATGCCGTTACTACCGGCTTCTAACCGGTATGCCTCTTGTGCTTCGTCGGAAATCAGATGGAATCCCCAACACAGAAATACGCCTAATAGTATACAAAATATGTACTTCATCATAACCGCCGCAAAGGTAGAAACTATTTTTATATGAAATACATATTCACAAGCATAATTAACAATTATATCAGTGATTATCGGGAATTATTCTTTGAAGTTGCTTATCGTAAATTTCATCGGAGTATATGTTATCCCATTGGTACATTGTTTCCCGGCAATTTTATCGAAGCCCAGACTTTGATAAAAAGGAATAGCGTATGTGGATGAATTAACTGTCATTTCATTTACTGGGCAATGCTTGATTGCAAAATTGAATAATTGTTTGCCGATGCCTTTACGGTGGTGTTCTTTTCCGATGAAGAACAGGGATAGATGCTTCCCTTCATTCTTCGTTCCCATAATTCCTACTAGATTTTCATTGTCAAAAGCCCCGTAAATCACTAATTCATTCATAAGTTGCTCACTAAAGATAAAACTTTTGAATGAATTCAAACCTTCTTCATCGAAGTCTTCCGCTCCACATTGTATATATACCTCCAATGCTAATGAGGTAGCCCGGTCGTATTCGGTCTTGTCTAATTTGCGTATCATGGCGATTGCTTTTATCATTAATTTGCCGGGAAATTTACTATTAATTCCCGGATATAACATTGGAATATGATTTCTTTTTCTTTTTTTTTGTAAAAGCTGTAGGGTATTTCCAGTCTGAGCGCTCTTATAAATAGAAACGTAATTTATTTACCTTTAAAAAGCATCAGTATGAAGAATGTAGAAAAACACTTGGTTGGATGGCTGTCAGTTTGTTTGCTGCTTTGTAGCTTTCCTGTGTGGGCGCAAGGAGATGCCGGAGATTATCTGACAATCGTTGGTATGGTGAAAGACAAGCAAAATAAAAAAGCTCTGGAGAACGTAAATGTATCTGTGCATGGCAGTAATATCGGCACTGTGACGAATGCGGAAGGAGAATTTGCTTTGAAAATCAAAAAAACAGAAGCGTCGCGCGAACTGGAGATTTCACATATAGGTTATGTAAATAATCATATCTCTCTGGAGAAAGAAACACCCTCTAAGTTGACGGTTTGGCTGACACCTCATGCCAACCTGCTGAATGAAGTGGTGGTGTTTGCTGAAAATCCACGTATGATTGTAGAGAAGGCAATCAGTAAGATTCCTCTAAATTATAGTGATAAGCGTGATATGCTGACGGGATTTTATCGGGAGACTGTACAGAAAGGGCGTCGGTATATTGGTATATCGGAGGCTGTGATCGATGTGTCCAAAACAGCCTACACTAATAGAAATACTAATCATGACAAAGTAAGGGTGGTGAAGGGACGTCGCCTGCTTAGCCAGAAAGCGAGTGATATCTTTAGAGCACGCAGTGGATAAATTAAAAAAGCAATCGAATTGAAACAGGGATAGTTTTCTTATATTTGAGGTCAATCATAAAGATGCTGGATGAACTGCTCATACTAAAAAAGATAAAAGGAGGTGACATGAAAGCGTTTGAGGAACTTTTTCGTCGTTACTATTTTCCTCTTTGCTGTTATGCGGCAGGTATGTTTGTCGAAAGGCGTACGCGTAACGTGCGAATGATTCCTCAAAAGGTGGTGTATACTATTTCTTATAAACCGTGGCAAGGGACTTATTACATACACCATATCCGTGGAGATCTTCATTTCAAAGTGAAACGGGCAAAAATGCTGTTCGGCAGCCGGGATCTTCATATCTGGTTTGAGATGATTACTTGTAAGGTGGATACCGAACAAGTGGTCGTATTTCCCCGTACAGACAGATTGCCCACCCGTACCATCTTCTCTGACACCAATTTCAAATATGATGAGAACTTCTGGAAGGACTTCAACGTGATCCCATTGGAAGAGGAAATCAGTAAACTGATAGAAAAGATCTCTTTGAAGATAGAAGAAATAGGTGATTGATTTGTTTTGTCATTCAATGAGATTACTGTACCTTTGCATCCGGTTTAAAAGATTGTATGTTATGGAATTACCAAAAGATCCGATGATGTTGTTCAGCGTCATCAATATGAAGTTACGTGATTGTTATTCTTCACTTGACGAACTTTGTGAAGATATGAATGTGGACAAGGATGAATTAGTGAATCAGTTGAAAGCCGTGGGCTTTGAATATAGTGTGGAACACAATAAGTTCTGGTAATCATTTTCTTGTTTATAACTTATAGATAAACTACTAAAAGTGCCTTCATCGCCTTTACAAAGGATATGGAGGCACTTTCTATATCTTATGCGCAGCTTCTCTCTTACTCTTTCTTGTTAATAAAAGCAAAATGCGGATTCCCGTATTTAACTTCCCGGCTCTTCTGCGTTCTAACTAATAAAGCTTAGAAAAAGAATTGATGATAAACGAGAATAAAATTCGTGAAGCTTGTGCCTCGAATCGCGAACGGGGATTCAAGATGTTGATGGACTCTTTTCAGGTACCGATATATAATTATATCCGTAGACTGGTCGTATCTCATGAAGATGCGGAGGATGTGCTTCAGGAAGTCTTTATCCGGGTGTTCCGGCATATCGATCAGTTTCGCGAAGAAAGTTCACTGTCAACCTGGATTTACCGGATTGCCACGAATGAGAGTTTACGCTTGCTGAACGGTCGTAAAGATGAGGGAGTTGTTTCTGCAGAAGATGTTCAGGAAGAGTTGATGGGCAAGTTGAAGGCTTCCGATTATATTGATTATGAAAATGAGTTGGCAGTGAAGTTTCAGGAAGCCATTCTAAGTTTGCCTGAAAAGCAACGGCTTGTATTCAACTTACGTTATTACGATGAACTTGAATATGAAGAGATTGCCCGTGTACTGGATAGTAAAGTGGATACACTAAAGGTGAATTACCACTATGCGAAAGAGAAGATTAAGGAATATATATTAAACAGATAGAATGATGAAAAAGGATTTTGATTTTGACGATATTGGTAAACGGACACCTTACCGTACCCCCGATGGATTCTTCGAGGACGTGCAACGAAAGGTGATGGAACGCGCCGGAGTGAAGCAACAGCGGAAATCTCACATGAAGCTGATTATTTCTACGGTGATTACCATGGCGGCAGTATTGATCGGATTTCTGTTTGTTCCATCTTTGAGACAGGCAGATGAGGCGAAAACGTCTTCTTCGAAAGTGTTAGCTAATGGTACAGAATCTGTAGATAAATGGATTAAAGAACTATCGGATGAGGAGTTGGAGGAGCTCGTCAACTTCTCTGAAAATGATATATTTTTGAATTAAGTAACTCAATTATTATTTTAAACGTGAAGATTATGAAGACTAAATTTATTTATGTAATTTTGGCTGTCCTATTGATGGGAAGCCAGATGACTTTGTCTGCACAGAATACAGATAACAAAGAAAAGAAACAGCGCCCTACACCGGAACAAATGGTGCAGATGCAGACTAACCAGATGGTGAAAATACTGATGCTGGATGATGCAACAGCTACCAAGTTTACTCCGGTTTATGAGAAATATCTGAAAGAGTTACGCGAATGTCGTATGATGTCCAAACCGAGAACCGAAAAAGCGAAAAAACAAGGGATGGATGCCAATGCTAAGCAGGAACGGTCGTCCATGACTGACGACCAGATTGCAACCATGTTGCGGAATCAGTTTACTCAAAGCCGTAAAATGCTGGATGTTCGTGAAAAGTATTACAATGAATTCAGTAAGATACTTTCGCAGAAGCAGATTCTGAAGATTTATCAGCAGGAAAAGATGAATGCTAATAAGTTTAAGAAAGAGTTTGACCGCAGAAAAGGACAGAAACCTGGACAAGGACACCACCAGGGACAAAGAACTCGTAGTCCGCGTTCAGACCAGAAATAAAGATTAGGTTTATTTTATTATAGTTTTATTTTACTAAATCAACACAATTTGAACATAGACAGCCATATTTATTCTTTTCAGTACCGTTTGATTACTTGTTATGTCTTGTTACTGATTAGTTTGACTGTTTTTGCTCAGTCCGGCAAAGAACGTTTTTCCGGTCGTGTGATTGATACTGAAACTTATCAGCCGGTACCGTTTGCTACGGTCCGGCTTTTAGCTTTACCGGATAGTACATTGTTGGGCGGCGGCGCTACGGATGCTATCGGTAAATTTCAACTTTCCGTTTCCATTCCTAATCATGCAACTAAAGCGAAGTCTTTATTATTACAGGTTTCATATATCGGATATAAGCCGGTTTTTCATCCCGTTTCCATTTCCAGCAAAAGTTCTTCTTATGAATTGGGGGATATAAATCTGACTCCGGAAAGTTATGCTTTGGATGAAGCTGTGGTAGTAGGACAGGCTCCAATGGCGGTGACAGAGGGGGATACAACGGTATTCAACGCTTCTGCCTATCGTACTCCCGAAGGTTCAATGCTTGAAGAATTGGTAAAACAGCTTCCGGGAGGTGAAATAGATGCAGACGGTAAGTTGCTGATACATGGCAAGGAAGTAAAAAAGATTTTGGTGGACGGTAAAGAGTTTTTCTCTGATGATCCGAAAGCCGCTCTTAAAAATCTTCCTGTGGAGATGGTGGAGAAGTTAAAAGCGTATGAACGTCAATCGGATTTGGCACGTCTTACGGGAATAGATGACGGAGAGGAAGAGATGATTCTGGACTTGTCTGTGAAAAAAAATATGAAACGGGGCTGGATGGAGAATTTTATGGGAGGATATGGAAGTAAAGACCGTTATGAATTAGCCAATACCTTGAACCGTTTTCGTGAAAACTCTCAATTAACCATTATCGGGAATCTGAATAATACCAATAACCAGGGATTCTCGGAATTACAGAATGAATCTTCCAGTTCAACAGGCAATATCCGTAGCCGGATGGGACTGACTACCTCCCGCTCATTGGGGCTTAATGCAACTTATGACTGGAAGCGCGTTAAATTACGTTCAAATGTTCAATATGTTGGCACCGATCGTTTGGAAGATAGCCGTACCACAGTCGACAACTTTCTCCGGGAAGATAGATCAATCAATCTGGGCACAAGTCATAGTCGGCAACAGAATCACGAACTGGTAGCCAATGCTTCTCTTGAATGGAAAATGGATTCTGTTACTACATTGATTTTCCGTCCTCAATATCGTTTCGCAGCCAATGATAGAGAGAATAATGGTTTTCAGGAAGGGTGGGGGAATGATGTGTTGCTGAATGAGAGAGAGTCCTCCGGCACTAATCATAATTCCCGGTATAATCTGGCACTGATGTTGCAGCTTAGTCGGAAATTGAGTCGTCTGGGGAGAAATGTTGCTTTGAAGGTAGACTATGGTGCTAATGCTTCAGCTACAGAGCGGACGAACCTTTCTACTACCCGGTACTTCAAAAATAATACGAAGAAGATTCAGAATCAGAAAATAGAGGATGATGTTGACGGATTCAATTACCGGGTGCAGTTGGTGTATGTAGAGCCATTACCGTGGCGGCATTTCCTGCAACTGCGTTACAGTTATCAGTATAGAGTGAACAATTCTGATCGCTTTGTCTATGACTGGGATAAGGAATTGGAAGAGTTTGCTCCTGACTTTGATGAAGAATCCAGTAACCGTTTTGAGAATCAATATAGTAATCATTTAGTAAATCTTGCGATACGTACCTCGCAAAAAAAGTACAATTATAATATTGGTGTTGATTTTGAACCTCAAAAGTCTGTTAGCCATTCATTGTTGAGTGATGCTCCCGAAGATCAGTTGGAAAGATCGGTCATGAATTTTTCGCCTACTGTCAATTTCCGCTATAAGTTTTCAAAACGCACCCGTTTGCAAATTGTGTATAGGGGAAAAGGGAAACAGCCTAATATACGTGATCTCCAACCTGTGACCGACCGTACCAACCCTTTGAATATCCGTGTCGGAAACCCTTCGTTGAAGCCTTCATATATGAATACTTTTACGCTGAATTTCAATTCTTACAATACCAGACATCAGCGAAATATGGTAGCTACCGCTTTGTTCGAGAATACCATTAACAATGTAACCAATCAGGTGACTTATGATAGTGAAACTGGTGTACGAACTACATCTCCGGTCAATATGAATGGTAATTGGCGGGCCATGGGTTCTTTTTCTCTCAATACCCCTTTTAAGAATCGTAACTGGATATTTCGTACTTACTCCTATCTGCAATACCGGAATCAGAATGGCTATACAACCTTGAACAAAGAAGAACCGGTGAAAACTTCCGTACAGCATTTAACGGGACGTGAACGTCTACGGATTACTTATCGTACCCGCCAAATGGAACTTACAGGGCTTGTTGGCCTGACTTATAACAATTCTTATAATGATGTACGGGAGAAGCGTACTGAAACTTTTGATTATCAGGCAGGGACCGAATTGCAGCTTTATCTTCCCTGGGGGATGGAATTATATAATGACCTGACTTATTTTCTCCGTACCGGATATGGTTATGAGGGTTATGCCAAAGCAAATTTCATGTGGAACTGCCAGCTGTCAAAAGCCTTTTTGAAGAGGAAACAGTTACTAATCCGCTTCAAAATATATGATATTCTTCATCAGGACATTTCCATGATACGCACGATAACCGCTACTGCCATTCGTGACACTGATTATAATGCACTGGGTTCTTATTTTATGGTGCATGCTATCCTTCGTTTGAATATGATGGGAAAATAATTAGAAATTAAATCTTCATTAGTTCGAAAACCACAGCAGGGTTTTGATTGTTGTATGTCCTACGTATAAAAACAATGTAAGGCTGGCTGAATGTTTCGACTGATAAAAAAGATAAAAGATAAAGGTCGTTGGCGTATTTTTAAACTGAAGTTGATTGATGCCCGACTGTACTTTGTCAGTATCTTCGTAGGATTACTGACAGGACTTGTAGCTGTGCCTTATCATTACCTATTACAGTTTTTCTTTAATCTCCGTCACGATTTCTTTGATTCTCGTCCTAAGTGGTATTGGTACATACCTCTTTTTCTTTTGATGTGGGGAATACTTGTATTCGTATCCTGGTTGGTAAAGAAAATGCCGCTTATTACCGGTGGGGGTATTCCGCAAACACGTGGAGTTATCAATGGCAGGGTTGATTATAAACATCCTTTTCTGGAATTGGTGGCAAAGTTTGTAGGGGGAATACTTGCATTAAGTACCGGATTGTCTTTGGGGCGTGAAGGTCCCTCTGTACAAATAGGTTCGTATGTAGGATATCTGGTATCCAAATGGGGGAGGGTGCTTAGCGGTGAACGGAAACAGTTATTGTCCGCTGGTGCCGGTGCCGGGTTAGCGGCAGCTTTTGCTGCCCCATTGGCTTCGTCATTGTTGGTGATCGAATCTATCGAGCGGTTCGATGCACCTAAAACAGCTATTACCACACTTCTGGCAGGAGTAGTGGCAGGTGGAGTTGCTAGTTGGATTTTCCCGATTAATCCTTATTTTCATATTGATGCTATTGTACCGGGAATGACTTTCTGGGGACAAGTGAAATTGTTTCTTTTGTTGGCAGCAGTCGTTTCTGTTTTTGGAAAGTTCTTTTCTGTCACCACTCTTCAGGTGAAACGTATTTACCCTGGCATTAAGCATCCGGAATACGTGAAGATGCTGTATTTGCTTTTTATAGCTTTTCTAATTTCTATGGCCGAGTTTAATCTGACCGGAGGAGGCGAACAGTTCTTGTTATCACAAGCTATGCATCCGGACACACATATCCTCTGGATTGTTGGCATGATGTTATTGCATTTTGTTTTTAGCACTTTTTCTTTTTCTTCGGGTTTACCGGGAGGAAGTTTTATCCCGACACTGGTGACGGGAGGACTTCTTGGACAAATAGTAGGATTGATTATGGTTCAACAAGGTGTTATTGCTTATGAGAATATCAGCTATATCATGTTGATTTGTATGTCTGCATTCCTTGTAGCAGTAATCCGTACCCCTTTGACAGCTATTGTACTAATAACCGAGATTACAGGGCATTTGGAAGTCTTTTATCCTTCCATTGTTGTAGGGGGATTAACTTATTACTTTACGGAAATGCTTCAGATCAAGCCGTTTAATGTTATTTTGTATGACGATATGATTCATTCACCTGCATTTACGGAAGAACCCCGTTATACACTATCTGTAGAAGTAATGAGTGGCTCCTATTTGGATGGAAAGATGGTGGACGAACTTCGTTTGCCAGAACGTTGTATGATCATTAATATACATCGTGATCGTAAGAACTGGCCTCCCAAGGGGCAGAAATTAATGCCTGGCGATCAGGTTCAAATAGAAATGGACTCACAGGATATAGAAAAATTGTATGAACCTTTAGTAAGTATGGCGAATATTTATTAAGTATTTCATCTTTAGATTCTGGTCCTTGATATATAAAAATAGCTGAAAGAGAGATTCTTCCAGCTATTCTTTCAGTATATTAAATACTTATTTTTTCTTATACCAATCGGGGTTTGTACCATATTTAGCCCAGTCTATAAATTTAGGATAGATTTCACTGATAGGTTTTTTCTCGTTTTTATCGAAGTTTTTTAATTCTGCAATATCATTTACATTGGCATTTGACAGGTAGAATGCAAAAGGGTAAATATTCTCTTGATCCGATACATAGTAGATACCTTCGTTAGGTTTTGAACGGTCGTCATATTGTCCGAAGAGGGAAGTATCTACTTTAGAAGTCGGTTTTTGCATTGGACTATGAACTTCCAGGCGATTACCTTCTTTACTAGGACGGTATATGAATGCATCGATTGATGTTTCCTGCTTTTTATTCGAGTTTTTATCTCCGTATTTGAATGTTACTTTATATTCGGCATTCGGGTTTGTTTTGACGTTATCAGTCAATATGATTGCATTACTTTCACGAGTAAATTTGTCAGCTCCCGAAGCTACAGTAAAGTCCTTTTCATTTTCTTTTCTAATAAAGTATTCAGTTGACTGTGCGTTTCCCTCATTTGAAAGAGTGAAACCTAATCCGTTAGTAAATACAGTCGATTTATTATATAAAGTTTTAAGCGTAAATGATTCGCTTAAAATTTCATTATATATATTGAAAACTTTTTGATAAGTATACTGAACCAATACGTCATTCATATCGTAATCACCAGCTTTAGGCCATTCATCTTCAAATGCGTATACACCTGTCTTTTCGATGGTTGTATTTAAATCTTCATCTACAGGAGGAACATTGGTGATTTCAGGATTGGCTTTTAAGGAGAACACAACATCTGTAAAGTTCTGGTCATCCATGAAATCTTCAAAAGCGATAGCAATGTTGTTGTTTTTATCTTTAAACATAGCCGTACGTACATCTATATTGCTATTCACTTTAGTGCTAAATCCTTTGGTGGAGCTAGCATAAAATCCTGCGGTTTGGGTATAGCTATTGAAGCCTGTAAAATAGGTGTTCCATGCGTTACATGCTAGAACAAAACCGATGCTATATCCTTTGGGGAAATTTGTCCCTTCCGGATGTTCAGGATCATCAAAATATTTTAGCTGTACAGCAGTGCCTTCTTTTACGCCTTGTGGAGAAGCTTGAAGGCTTCCGTTATTCCAAGTCATTTGGGTGTTTGGGAATATAGCATATACCTTTGCATCTTTCAGGCTAGCAGGAACTTGGTCAAGTCGGTAATAGTAGTAGCCTAATGAACTGTTCCAGCAGGTCCATCCTTTTAATGCGGTTAGAACTACGGCTGTTTCGTCTTTTTCAACATATAAATCGGCAGGAGTGCGAAATCCCTCTGGACAACTTCCTAATGTATTTAATACTTTATTTACAGTAGTACGCAATTCATTCATTTCAGATTTACTCAAAGTGAGTTTAGGATCGTTACCTTTATAAGCATAATCAATAACCCCACTACGTTTATCAAATGAGCCGAGATTAGTATTCCATCCTAGATTATTAAACCGATTTCCATCAAATTTTGTTGATTCTTTATAAGACGCTCTAGTCGTAGGCTGTTCATCTGTGTCTGATACCTTTAAAACACCGTTAACTATTTTTCCGGGTATTGCCTGTCTGGCAAAAGGTGATGTAGAAACGATATACACATTAGATACATAAGCCGGCAATTCTATTGTTGTAGTGAATCTGCCTTGTTCATCTGTCCATGCACCATCTAATGGCTGAACATTTTCTTTTAGAATAGTAGTGTTTTCACCTTCAATCAATGGATTTCCATCATAAATGGAGAAAGGAACTCTTGATTCAGAATTAGAATAGTCAATTTCTACTTGTACTTTTTGTATAGTAGAAAAGTTAGAGGGGTTAATTTCTGCTCCTGGAGCTTCTTGGTATAAGTCTTTATCACTGTCTACACAGCTACTTACACCCATTGCAATAATCACTGTACATGCTAACCAAAATTTCTTCATATGTGTTGTTTTTTGTTTATGCAATAATTTAGTTCGTTTTGTTTTAAAAGAAACCCGTAAGCTCTTTAAAGTTCAAAAGCTTACGGGTGCAAAGATATATATATTATTCAATACAATCATAGAAAAGTTGAATAATTTTCAAAAATATGTTCTATAACTTGTATTTTCCAGTCTTTTTATCTCATTATTCCATACTTCTTAGCCATGCAATTTCTTCTTTCCATTTATTTTCATCTGGGGTTTCGAGTATTAACGGAATATTATCAAATCTGGAATCTTGCATCAATCTTTCAAAAAAAGCTCTGCCAATCAATCCTTCACCAATGCTGTCGTGGCGGTCAACATGGGTACCTAATGCTTTTTTAGAATCATTCAAGTGCATACCGCGGAGGTAGTTGAATCCCACTTCCTTGTTAAATTCATCAAAAACTTTATCATATTCATTGACAATGTCGTAACCTGCAGTATAAGTATGACAAGTATCGAGGCAAACACCTACCCGGCTCTTATCGTTTACCCGGTCGATGATATATTTCAGTTGCCAGAACTCGCTTCCTAAATTACTACCTTGTCCGGCTGTGTTTTCAATAACGGCTGTCACTCCGTTTGTTTTTTCTAAAGCAAGATTAATGCTTTCTGCAATAAGCGACAGGCAATCTTCTGTTGATATTTTATTGAGAGAGCTACCGGGATGAAAATTTAAAAGTTTCAAACCAAGCTGTTCGCAACGTTTCATTTCGTCCAGAAAAGCGGCACGGCTTTTTTGAAGTCCCTCTTCCTCCGGATGCCCCAGATTGATAAGATAACTGTCATGTGGCAGGATATATTCCGGTTGGAAACCGTACTTCTCACAATTCTCTTTAAAGAGGTTGATACTTTCTTTCGTTAAAGGTTTACTTACCCATTGACGTTGATTCTTGGTGAATAATGCAAAAGCATTTGCTCCTATTTCGCGCGCATTAATGGGGGCGAATTCAACGCCACCGGATGCGCTAACGTGTGCTCCGATATATTTCATATTTTGTTTTTTAATCTGATTCAAGTTTGCAAATATAACATTTTTGGAAGAACTAATGTTTGAAAAAACAATTAGGGTAGGTCGACTGCACCAAAAATGTTTTAATAGGAGTGGAGATGAACTAAATGGTAGCTTCCAATAGTTAGTAAGAGGTAAGCTGTCTTAATGCAGTATTTAACTTCCTGTTTTTTACTAATAATACTTTGAACTGCATTCTAGTTTACGTTCCACAACTGTTGAACGTAAATTCATAGGAATGAAGAAAATAGCAGTTCCAAGAAGAGTTACTAAAAATAGTATTGCGTTAGATTAATCCTTGTAACTATGAATTTAGTTCAAAACGCTCATAGAAAGGAAAAAAGTGAAATAAAGTTTGTAGTTCTTAATTTAACTTTCTATATTTGCGATATCCAGCTAGCTCCGGAGGGGGCGGTGGGGTGTTTTTTTTATTTAAGAAAGGCGTTTACCAAACGTTATCTTCTGAACTCAAATCTCGCAAATTTGAAATCTACAAGAAGATAAGGCAACGGAAGCGTTCACTAAGGATGTGTTATCAAACATTGTGCTTTGCATAATGTTCTGTATATCTCGTCTTGGCGTGGGCTAGCTGTGTTGCTTATCCTTGTAGATGGGCAATGCGAGAGCCTGAGTTCGGGATAAGCAGAAGTACAGACTCCCATGCCTTTTTTTATTTACTGCTCAATCCGGGGAGGCTATAAGCCATAAATAACATGCAAATGAATTATCATGCTCCCAATTCTTTGTTTTCTTATTTGAATGTAGCCTTTATTAAAAGTATCGGCTGTTTATGTGCTCTTTTCCTATGTATGGCTAGCTACGCGCAGGATGTCACTGTACGAGGAAAAGTTTCTACTCATGGAGAGGAAATGGCAGGTGTGACTATTGTTGTGAAAGGTAGCAATGGACAGCAGGGCACAGTAACCTCAGTTAATGGCAATTATTCATTGAAAGTGGATAGTAAAGGAACTCTTATCTTTTCGTATATTGGTTGTGAAACAATGAAGGTTCCGGTAAAAGGGCGTACTACGATCAATGTGGAGATGAAAGAAACTTCTTTGGCTGTTGATGAAGTAATCATTACTGTGCCTTACGGAACTGTTAAGAAATCTACATTTACCGGTTCGGCCGGAGTTGTTGATAAAAAGTTGATTGCGTCATCACAAGTAAGTAGTGTCTCAAAAGCATTACAAGGAAGTGTGGCAGGTTTACAATCATTCTCAACGAGTGGACAACCCGGAGAAGATGCTAGTATCTATATCCGTGGTATTGGTTCGGCCAATGCATCTACCACTCCGCTTTACGTAGTGGATGGCGTTCCCTACGACGGTGCTTTGTCTTCCATTTCTTCACAGGATATTGCTTCTATTACTGTGTTGAAAGATGCTGCGGCTGCTACGTTGTATGGATCGCGTGCTGCAAACGGTGTAATCATGATTACCACCAAACAGGGAGTCGAGTCTGCTCCGGTTATCGAGTTGTCTGCTAAATTCGGTTTTTCAAGTCGTGCGGTAAGAGATTATGACCAGTTAAGTACCAATGATTATTTTATGTTGCAATGGGAAGCTATGCGTAATAAATATATAAACGATGGTCATTCGGCAGAAGATGCTGCACAGCGATCTTCATCCGAGTTAATATCTGCTATTGGCATTAATCCTTATGGAAGCAAATATGTCCAGCCGGTTGGGGTAGATGGTAAATTGGTGGCAGGAGCTACACCATTGTGGGACGACAGTTGGGAGGATGCTTTAACGCAAGACGCACACTATACGGATTTAAGTGCTCGAATTTCAGGTGGAAGTAAGAATACGAAATATTACTTCTCGTTGGGGTATCTGGACGATCAAGGGGCATATATCTGTTCTGGCTTCAAGCGTTATACATTGCGTTCTAATATCACTTCCGATCTGCGTGACTGGTTACAGGTGGGTTTGAACGTTTCGGGTACCCATTCTATTCAGGATTATCCGAAGCAGGATGATACTGCAATCGGTAATATTGTATTGGCTGCACGTTCATTACCTTCATTCTATCCGGTTTACGAGCGGAATCCCGATACCGGTGAGTATTTGCTCGGTGACGATGGAAATAAAATCTATGATTACGGAAATTATCGCAAGAGTTCTTACCGCGGTTATAATTTTGTTCAATCTATGCCCTATGACAAGAATGAGATAAAGAGGGATGCGGCTTCGGTACGCGGATATTTGCAGATTGCTCCGATTAAGGGATTATCCTATAAGATGTCTTTGAGCATAGATTACAACAGTAAATTTTCGCATGATTATACTAATCCCACTTATGGAAAAGAACCTTTGGTAGGTTCGGTTAGTAAGCGCAATTATCGGACTACAGGTATGACATTCAATAATGTGGTAAATTGGGAGCATAAATTCAAAGAACTCCACAATATTCGTTTGATGGCAGGTCAAGAATATTATGAGTACAATACTTCCAACTTCGGAGGATCACGTTCCGGTGTCATTACTGATGGCTTTTTTGAACCGGACGCAGCTTCTACATTGACAGGTTTCAGTGGAAATAGCGATCAGTATAAATTACTTAGTTATTTCGGAAGTGCCGAATATGCTTTCAATCAGCGTTATTTCTTATCGGCGTCCATGCGTACTGATGGATCATCACGTTTTCATCCCGACAATCGTTGGGGAACATTTTGGTCGTTTGGGGCTTCCTGGAAAATTCATCAGGAGTCTTTTATGAAAGGTGTTGCTGACAAATGGCTGTCAAACCTAAGTATTCGTGCCAGTTATGGTGCTCAGGGAAATGATAATGTGGGTTATTATGCGTATCAAGAATTATACGGTATCGGTAGCTTCTTGGGTGAGACTACTCTTCACGCTTCTCGTCTGGCAACTCCTGATTTGTCGTGGGAAACGAACTTGAACTTTAATGTCGGTTTGGACTTCGGTTTTTTGAATAACCGCATCAATGGTACGATTGAATACTTTAACCGTGCGTCCAAAGATTTGCTGTTCAGCCGTGATTTAGTACTTTCTTCCGGTTTTAGTTCTATTGATGCCAATATTGGAAAATTGAAAAACTACGGTTGGGAATTTACTGTAAATGCTACACCTGTATTGACTCGTGACTGGACATGGCGGTTGTCGGTTAATATGACGACTTATAAAAACAAAATAGTGCAGTTGCCCACGGAAGTAATGTGGCAAGGTAGTAAGAAATGGGTACAGGGTGGTTCATTGTATGACTTTTGGTTGTATGAATGGGGTGGTGTAGATCCCGAAACCGGAAGTGCGCAATGGGCTTATTATGATGCTGACGGCATGAGGCATTTAACAGATGACTATTCGGCTCTGACTTCTGATAAGAAGGTAAAAGCTGGTAGCTCTTTGCCGAAATTAAGTGGAGGTTTCCAGTCAGATCTTACATGGAAAGATCTGTCATTATCTATGTTGTTCTCTTATGGTATCGGTGGAAAAATCTATAATAATGATATAACGATGCTGATGAGAGTAAACGGTGGTAATGGAGATAGTATGAGTAAAGAACTCTTGAACCGTTGGACACCAGAAAATACAAATACAAATATTCCCCGGTTGACACAGGATGGTACAAGCAAGTTTACTTCCTCGTCTACACGTTGGCTGGTAGATCGTTCTTTCCTTCGTTTAAAAACAATAACACTCAACTATAACTTACCGAAGAAATGGTTGCACCCACTGACTTTGAAAGATGCAAGCGTATTTGTGCAAGGTGAAAATATGCTGACATTCAGTAAGCAGCAGGGACTTGATCCGGAACAGCCGGTCAGTGGTATGGCTTCTTTCCGTTATCCGGCTATGAAGACAATTTCATTTGGTATCAATGTAAAACTTTAAAATGAATACAACAATGAAGATAAAACTTAAAAATGTATGTGGACTTATTTTGATGGTATGTGCAGTGGTGTCATGTGATTTAGATACTACTCCTACCACTTCATTGGATGCTCCGAATGTATATAAAGATACGAAGAATGCGGAACGTGTGTTGAGGGGCGCATGGAACTATATCTTTAATACGGGCTCCACTTATGCATCTATTGGTATGGGTTCCATAATGTTGAATGACGATTTTGCCGGTTCAGACGCTGTCAGAACAAGAAGCTATGGTTTCTCCGGCAGTTATAACCTGACAAACGGATATTCACGCGGCGAGTATAATGGCGTGCTTTGGGATTTGATGTATGATCCGATTAATAATTGTAACGGCATATTGAAGTATATAGACGATGTGGCGGGAACTAAAGAAGATAAGGCCAGGATCAAAGGACAGGCATTGGCTACACGTGGGTACGCATATATGATTTTGGCTACACATTATTCTTTTGCCATCGACAAAGATCCGAATGCTGTTTGCGCTCCAATATATACTGAACCAACAGATAACGAAGTAGCTTTGACAGGAAAACCTGCTTCTAGTGTATCAGAAGTTTTTGCTCAAGCTCTGAGTGATTTGGAAGATGCCTTGTTGTTTATTCCTGAAAACTATTCACATGGGAATGATGCGAATGCCCAGTATCAGATTGATTATTCTGTTGCATTGGGCTTGCTGGCACGTACTCATCTATATGCTCGTAGCTGGCAGAAGGCGTATGATTATGCGACGGATGCTTTAGCTATCAATTCTTATTTAATGAATGAGAATGAATATAAGAGTGGCTTTAATGATTATACCAATAAAGAGTGGATGTGGGGATTGTCATGTACAATTGACGATAATATGCCCTGTTATCTGTTTTATTTCAAGGATTGCACATCCGATGGTTATACAAACCTCAATGCCGATCCTTATTTCAAGGAAGAGTTTGAAGATGGTGACTACCGTAAGGATTTATTCGGTTGGGGACAGACGGCTTATGGAGACTGGGCTATGTTGAATAAGAAATTCATATTTAAAGACCTCGACAATATGTTGGCGGATTTAGTATTGATGCGTACTTCGGAGATGTATTTGATTAAAGCTGAAGCGGCTGCTCATTTAGCAGGTAAAGAGGGTGAAGCACAACAGTTGTTACAGACTTTGCGTAATGCCCGTATGAAGGAAGGTAAAACTGCGCATGCAGTTACGGAAACCGGTGATGCGTTGATACAGGAAATATGGAAAGAGCGTCGTAAAGAATTGTGGGGTGAAGGTTTTGCTTTGACTGACCTTATTCGTAACCAACAATCAGTGGAACGTAAGGAATATGATGGAAAGATTACTGTGGGTGGCAAAGAAATATCGGTTAAGGGACATACTATTATTAGTTTACCGGATAATACTCCTTTTGTTCCGAATAGTAAATATTATCTGTTCCGCATTCCTGAAAAGGAAGAGTTGCAGAATACCGGACTTTATTCGAAATATCCGAGATTGTCTATTTATGATTTATAAATCCGTATAACTATAAAACCAGTCCCTTCTTCTTTTGATAATCAAAAAAGAAGGGGCTGATTTTGATATAAAGAGCATTGATTAAATTTCAAAATCAGGCAAATAGTCTGTCAGCACTTTACTAACTTGTTTCCCTTTTACTTGGTCAATAACAGTCGTCGCACCTTCCTTTTTACCTGCATCATAGTTTAAGGAAACTTTTTCCACTTTATTACTAACGTGAATAGCGGCTTTTCCTTTTTCCGTAAGGTTGCAAGTGATAGTCCAGTCACCTACTTGAATGGTATTGCCTTTGCGAACTAACTGCATATCCGGGCGATTATTTCCATGTATATCCATAACCGTTAAGAAACGGGCGGTTTTGCAAGGAACTGTTGTAGAAGAGAAATGCCAGTGATTAGGATATTTCACCGCTTTTCCTTGTGCATTCGTTACATTTTTCCAGTTGGTCGGAGCACAGAAGAAAGTATCTACCATTGCCTGTTCCGTTTTTGCCGAACTGAAAAGATGAGCAACAGAGATACCACCGGCTTTATTTCTTCCGGTTACTTTCACTTCATTAGTCAGTTCCAGTATTTCCATCGGTAATTCTACAGTATGTAAAAGGTAACTCCATGTTACGGCTTCTTTTCCTTCCAGCTCATCATAAATCACGAAAATTCCGGTAGTTCCCAATTGGATGATATGACGGCGGAACATATCCAATTTATTCTCATCCCATCCTTTTTCAGGCGTATATTGCGTACCGGATAGTTCGCCACGTTTCAGCCATAGGGGAGAAGTCACTTTGCCATAAGCATTGGAAGCATCTCCTACCATATAAGCGATTTTTTCTCCTTCATACCAACGCGGAATCCAGCCATATCCTTCTGTTCCAATCTTTTGAGTCATTCCATTTACCAAAATACTGTTGTGTGCACGGGTGTTACGGTAAGAATACATACAATGATCGTCCGTAAAACCTGTACGATGTCCGCTGCTGTAAAAAATGGCTTTACCCCCATAGAATGTATTGAAAGCATTCTGATTGGCTAGTGCATGGGAAGTGGAACCATAAGAACTGGAGCGGAACGATAACATGGCATTCCTGTCTATATCTCCCAAAGAAGTATTCATCGTACCGATTCCTGTTTCATTGAATACTTTCGCCATGGGTAGCTCGGCAAGAGTATGTCCTTCTTTGGGGAGAGTTTTCTTGGTTGTACAACGATACCAGGTCAAATCTCCGGATTTTCCGAGGAAAGTCTTTTCCATAATATCCGGTTCTTTTTGCAGAATAGTACGTACATAAGCGGCCGCCCACGGATTATTACATTCACGTGCCAAGGCATCCGCATAACCTACTCGTGTACCGTTCGGCTTCATCTTGCTCTCGTGTGAATTGCCTTGTCCGGCAGATTTTGAGAATGGAGGTTGCTGGTAGATGACGTAAAATGCATTGTTGTTATACCACGTATCAGCGAAGAAATCGAATCCGCTGATACGGGAGTAGAAAGCGGGAACTTCAATCAATGTGCGAAGATTGACCTGGAAATAGGAATCACCATTGTGCCATCCTCCGTCAGCGTTGAGGCCCGGAAGACGGGATACCCATTCATTGTAGCAATAATCCACCCAGGTGGAAGCCATCGGTAGCTCACCATACGTAGCAAATGCCGCCATATTCAAGATACGGAAAGTCATTTGCCAGACATGATTATCAGCAATGCGGTTTTCCAAGTGATTGACATATTCATGATAGAACTTCTTTCCATTGTCACGAATCGTTCTTAGGAGTAGTTTTCTCTCATTCGGAGTCAACAGATTGTACCATGCATCATACGCTGAAGTACTCATGGACAGAATAGTAGAACGATTGAAATCTCCGGCAAAGTATTTACTGTTTTTCCAGGAAAGAATTTCGGAAAGCCGCTTTATACCTTCTTTGTAGTATACCTCGTCTTTCGTTAGCAGGTAAGCGCGTACCATGGCTTCGATATTTGCTTCTTCACGGTCTACAATCTTACGACTTTCCCGAATCAGGGCAGAACGATATTGAACAATGTTTGTCAGCTTGACAACCTGGGTTGTATCAATTTCTTCTTCCAGATGTTTCAGCGGGTGGTTCAGGCATTTATCGGCTTTTCGGATATAAGCCTGTGCCTCCGGATTGTTTTTATTCCGTTCGATGATATTATCCCAATCTTCGGTATCAAGCAAGATGCGGGGATGGGTTTGGGGTAATTTGGCTAATACTTCCTGTAGAGAAGGAGGACTGAATGTACGTATGTGTTCGTCTATATAAAAATGATAAACAGGTGACCATTCTTCTTTTCCTTCTTTGTCAACGTAGGCATGTTGCCAATACCATTTCCCTTTTTCAAAGAGTTTGAATGGGTTGAAAAAGGCCCATTTTCTTTCGGCGGTAATCACTTCCGATTTGAATTCGGGGTCGCGTGCGATACGGATGCGGTAGGTTACTTCCGGTTTGTAGTCCTCTTCTTCAACTCCGTCCAATACGGCACCGAGGTGCGGGAACTTATCCGGCCACATAAAACGCGGAGGATTGACGGTAATATGCTGTCCGTCCAGGGGCGAAGGCGTTTCGCGGACTTCATGCATCAAGGTCTGTTGAGTCAGATGCATGATTCCTTTTTGTGCATACCCGTTGGCGAATAGCAAAAGGGTGAACAAGAGGAAAATAGATATTCGTTGTTTCATCATATAACTTTGCTTTTATTATTCATCGCTTTGTTGTTCAGCGTTGTTTGAACAAATCTTTCAGACGAATAGTCTTGTTATTAATCAGTGGACGTGCCCAGAAACCAATAAAGGTGATATATCCTACGAAAACAAGGATAAAGAGCATACCCGTGCGAAGTGATGTTGCATCTGCCAGCGTACTTACAATCATCGGACCACCGGCACCACCTACAATTGCTGAGCATAGTATACCTGCGAATGAACCGTGGTGCTGTGACGCAGAGTTCAGTGCTAATGAGAATACGATGGAATACATCATGGAGATACTGAAGCCAACAGCTGGGAAAGCAAGCATAGATACTTCTTTACTTCCGAACAATGCTGATAATAATAGAATGATCGTCAGAATTCCGGAAATCTGTAACAATCGTTTGCTGTCAATCAACTTGAGTAGGATCATGCCTACCAGACAACCGGCTGTCATCAATCCCCAAAAATAGCTCACGGCTTGTGCACCGTCTGTTTGCGGGTTAACTCCATGGTATTGTTCCAGGAAGGTACTCATAAAGATTGAAGTTCCTTGTTCCGTGCTTACATAGCAGAAGATTCCCAGGAAAAACAGCCATACATATTTCTGTTTGAATAAAGCCAGATATGAATCTTTAGATCCGCTTTTCTCGTCTTCTTTCAACTCGATTTTGGGAAAACGGGATACACCGACAGCAATCAGCATGACCAATAGCAGGATTGTAAATACCCAATAAAGAGATACCCACGGCATTTCCCGTGGAGTGACATCGGCCAACAAGTCGATAAAGAAACCCTTACCTGCTGTATATGTCGCCGGATTAAGTTCGCGAATCAGATAAGTATATACCAGAGGACTTAGGAAAGAAGCAATGCCAAACATAAATTGCGCCAATTCAGCGATAAATGCATAGTTTTCTTCTCCTCCTACGGTACGTTGGAGTGGATTCAATACCGTTTGTAACATGGCCATTCCTAACCCGATGATGAAAGAAGAAGCTAATAACATTGGATACGTGTGCATGCAGGCAAACAAGATGGTACCGATGAACGGCATCAGAAACCCACCGAATAATACCGGCTTTTCACCGAAACGGTCAATGAGCAATCCGGCAGGGATAGACATGATGGCATAGGCCAGGAAGAAAGAAGTCGGGATAAATCCCGCCATTGCCAGGTCGCTTAGATTGAAGTTGTGGATAATATCCGGAATGAGTGGACCTAGAATATTGGTGATAAACGAGATGGTAAACCAGAACGCCATAATCAGCGCCAGCATTCCTAAATTTTTTCTCATAATCTTAAATAGTTGATAGTTGATAAATGATAACTGATAGATGGAAGTTGATAATTAATGATGATTGAGTATTTGTATGTTGGAATAACTTTCATTTACTAACTATCATTTATCAACTATCAACTATCATTTATTTTTGTTTTCATTTGAAAAAGAGTGAAGCAGCTCCAATACTTCCGGCCTTGTTTCCAAGAGCGGCAGCTATGATTTGAGTATTCACGGCGCAGTCGGGGATAGCGTAACTGCGGGCTTTTTCACTTACTTTTTGAATATAAAAGTCTCCGGCTTCGGAAAGTCCTCCACCGATCACAATCTTTTGAGGGCTGAAGATATTGATAAACCCTGCAATTCCGTGTCCCAGAAAATCGCAGTGTTCTTCCAGCGATAGTTGTGCAATCTTATCTCCTTGTTTGTAAAGGCGGACGATCAGTTCTCCATTAATCTCTTCATCCGGGTAGGAGATACCTGCGTCTATTATCCGTTGACTGAAACGGCGTACCAAGGCAGAAGTGGAAGCGTAATGTTCCAGACAGCCGACGGAACCACAGGCACAAGGTTCGCCATTGGCAATGAGAGGCACGTGCCCCAGTTCTGTCCCCCGGTTGGCATAACCGTTGAACAATTTGCCATCAATGACTACTGCACCGCCAATGCCTGTTCCTACTGTTAGGAAAACAACATGAGTGGCTCCCTGTCCGGCTCCATACATTGTTTCTCCTAATCCCATCAGATTAGCATCATTTCCCAATAAAGCCGGGAGTCCGGTTTCCTTTTCAATACGGTCTGCCAGATGTATGTTTTCCCAACCGTTGATGTTTTCCGCACCTCCTAGAACAATACGGTTTGTAGAATCTACGATGCCTGGTGTACCAATTCCTATACCATTGATTTTGTAGCCTTGTTCTTGTGCAAAAGCTTTTACCTCATTGATAGCAGTAACCAACTGTCCGATGACAGCTTCTGCTGATACATCGGCTTTCGACGGTAACTTCCCTTGAAAGTAAAATACGCCTTCATTATCAATTAGGGCGTATTTTACAGAAGTTCCGCCAAGGTCAATTCCTATAGCGTATTCTTTTTCCATATCACCAAGTAATACTTAATACATAATACTTAATACTTAAAAAAATCACACTCTCTCTGCCCAAATCGGTGAACTCCAAGCCCATTGTCCGTCACGTTGGCGAACGCGTACATAGTAGTAATCCGTATCACGCTGCGGCTCTTTATCTTCCATGTAGTGTTCCAAAGTGAAGCAGCTTTCCGGCATAGCACGATTGAAGAGGATTGCCTCGCTCAACCAACCGATCATGAAGTGTGAGCGTGAACCTTCGAGCAATTCGCCCAATGTATGTTCAAACTTCTTGCCATTGAATTCGGCAATGATCTTGCCGTCTTTGGGCATTTCCACATCCAGAATGACGGCTTGCATGGCTGCTGTAGTTGTATTCGGATTCTTGCTGCTGTACATATCCAATTCCGTTTCCTTGTCGCCAACGGATACAATACGGTTGACATGCGTGTGGAATTCAGTTTCACCTTCTTGCGGAGAAGTGAACGCTGCGCCACGGAAACAAGGAGTTACACTATGGATCTGTCCTTTGTCTACTGACAGTTTGCCCTGCCAATGTACGTATTTCTCTTCACGATTCCAACCAAAATCAACTTTAACTTTGCAACGTACCGTATCACCTTCCGGAGCAATCGGAGTCAGAGGGCCGTTCATGCGAGCTAAAATCTGTCCATTCTTGACAATATCCACGTAGTCGATACAGCTTTCACCTGTGACGTTCAGATAGATACGGCGGCTGTTACCGCGAACTACGTCACCCATGAAAGCGTCGTTGAGGCGGAAGTCAATAATAATTTTATCACCGGTTGCGGCACATACGTGGCGGGTGCGGAGAGCTTCCCAAATAGCGTCACGAGTCAATGACGGAGCCATGACACCGATACGACCGTCGCCATAGCTTCCCGGATAACCGGAATGTTGGTCGGTAGAAGCCATAATACCGAATTTGTTACCTAATTCAAGACCATATTGAATGGTTCCTTCCCATTGGCGCGGACCCATGTCGTGTAGATAAGGATAATCTCCCTGGTCGCTTTCTGCCAGACCGTGGCGGGAATACATTTCTACGAATGGGGTAATATCTCCTTCGGTAAAGCATTTCCAGTTGTAACCACGATAGCCACCCTGATAACCCATGTGATGCGGAGTGATAAATACTTTGTGGCCTTTTGCTTTCTGTTTCCAGTCTTCGATAGAAGTACATTCCACAAGCGGTGCGTCAAGATCATAATTCAATGCAACATGGTCACCATGTTCCATGCTGTGGGCTTCGTATCCGACAAAAGTAAGGAATTCACCTTCTTTATTGTATTCATTCGTCATTTTTACGTACTTCTCATAACCGCCTTCACGCAAACGTTTGAAAGCTCCCGTGTGGTAATCGATTACCCATTTCAGGCGGGGATCATCTGCTCCGGGAATATCCGGCCACATAGCATGAGGAGTGACACTGACAAAATCCAATTGTGCTTTTGCAGCTTCAAAAGCGTCGCGCATGTCGCCGTGTCCATATGTGATGTTGCAATGGTTGTGTAAGTCGCCCCAGTACATTTTGAGGTTACTGGCTGACGGCATAATTTTTTTTGCTTCTTTGCTTCCAGCTGCGCAAGAACCCAGTAAACTGCCTGAAGCTGCCAATCCGAGGAAAGACCAGCCTGTGTTTTTTAAAAACTTTCTTCTATCCATGGTTTTATTTAATTTATTCGGTTATGAGGCACGGATTACACGGATTTCACGGTTTTTAGAATGATGATGAGGTAAAACAACAGCGTTCATCCGTGTAATCCGTGCCTAAATTTATTATGTAAACTAATTATGAAGCATATTAATTCTTATTGATATGTCCTCTTCTTAGCGGTTTTGCATTTGCCGACGATCACCTTTAAAGAGGACTTTTTCCTTTTCATCGGGGTCAGTATCTTTGTACTGTTTTTGAGTATCCTGAAGCAGCTCTATCAGCTCTTCTTGTACTTTAGCATACTCCGGTTTGCCGAAGACGTTGTTCATCTCTCTCGGATCAGCTTTCATGTCATACATTTCCCATTCGTCAATATCATTGTAGAAATGAATCAACTTGAAATCTTGTGTACGGATACCATAGTGACGTTTTACAGAGTGTTCTGCAGGATATTCGTAGTAGTGGTAATAAGCTGCTTTACGCCAGTCGGCCGGGGTTTTTCCTTCGTTGACCAATATCGGTTTCAAAGAAGCTCCTTGAATATCTGACGGAATATCTACTCCGGCAAAGTCTAGGAAGGTAGGAGCAAAGTCTACATTCATACTGATTGCATTACTGGTACTTCCTGCTTTGATTGCTTTCGGGTAACGGATGATAAGAGGCATACGCTGACATTCTTCATACATGAAGCGTTTGTCAAACCAGCCATGTTCGCCAAGGAAGAAACCTTGGTCGGAGGTGTATACAATGATTGTATTGTCCAGTTCACCAATCTTTTCGAGATAATTCAATAGTCGGCCGATATTTTCGTCTACTGCCAGAACCGTAGCCAGATAATCGCGCATATATTGTTGATATTTCCAGCTGATTAAAGATTTGCCTTTCAAGTCACCTTTGCGGTATTCGGCAATGCGCCCGGCGTATACAGAATCCCATTTATCCTGAACTTCAATAGGCATACGTTTATATACACTATAAAGACGGTTGGTTGTATCTTTCAGCATCTCTTCACGAGTTATCAATTTGAGATCCCAGTCGTTTGTCAACGTGTGTTCGATAGACATATCCTGCTCACGAGCAGCTCTTCCACGACCTTCGTAGTCGTCGAACAGATTAGCCGGTTCCGGGAAAGTGGTATTGTTGAATATACCCAAATGACGGGGAGCAGGCATCCAGTTACGGTGTGGGGCTTTCTGGTGATACATCATGCAGAAAGGCTTGTTCTTGTCACGTCCTTCGAGGAATTTAATTGCTTTGTCGGTAATAATATCCGTAGCGTATCCTTTTTCTATGATATGTTTTCCGTCCTCCCAGAAATCAGGATTGTAATAGTCACCTTGCTCATGTTGGCCGCTAAGGATACTCCAATGGTCGAAACCTTGCGGTTCGCTGATGAGATGCCATTTGCCGATCATGGCAGTCTGGTATCCGGCTTGCTGAAGAAGTTTGGGGAATGTCTGCTGATCGCCGTTGAATGTACTTGCATTATCGGTAAAACCATTCTCGTGACTGAACTTGCCGGTGAGGATGCAAGCGCGTGAAGGTCCTGAAAGAGCATTGACAGCGTAACAATTATCAAAGCGAATACCTTCGTTGGCAATCCGGTCCATATTAGGAGTTTGGATTAGATTTCCTCCATAACAGGACATCGCTTGAGTGGTGTGATCATCCGTCATCATGAAGATAATGTTCGGTTGTCTGACTTCTTCTTTCTTTTGGCTGTTGCAAGAAACGAGGTTTAATGCTGCCAATGGGAGGAGTAGGGTAGAGGAGGTGTAATAGTTTTCCATAATGATGAAGAAGCCTCTCCCAAGAAAAGGGGCAGGGAGAGACTTTGAGGTTTTTTATAGTTTGTATTTTAATGACTGTTTCTTTCCGTTTACTTTCACTTCTACTTCCAGACCGTTTTCATCGAACGCTTTGTTCTTGAATTTAGCGTCAAATTTAGGGGCATCTGCGCTTTTCTTAACCGGGTAGATAACAGTGATGTAACGTACAGCTTCTTCACCGTCTTTTCTTACGTTGAATGATACATTCATACGTTTGTAGCGTTTGCGATAAGCTGTTGAACACCATCCCGGTTCTTTCTTCATACTCATGCCGGCAGGGCCGAAGCATTGCAGTTTCATGTTGCTTCCATCCTCAAACTGTGTCAGGAATGTCATGTCTTCGCGGCTGTTGGCAATTTCTCCTTTCGGCATCTGATAGTGAAGATTGATAGAACCTTTACCGCTACCTACCATTTCATCTACAATGACAAAGTAAGTGTTATTAACGAAGAAAACAGAACGGCGGTGTTTCAAATTCTTATAACTCGGATTTTCAGTTACTAAAGTCTGGATAGCACCTTCCGGTTGCCACAACTTAGTAACAGATTCTGTTGTATCGAGATTCTTATTATCCAGGGTTACTGTGTTGTGAACACAAGTCTGACGGTGCCAGTTGCGTTGTTCCATTACTTCGCCTTCACCGGCGTATACATACGAACCTGAATCCGGGAACAAATTCTTACCGTTGAACCAAAGTTCAAATGTTCCGTTGTCCGGCTGACAGTGCCAGAAAGCTTTCGGACCTGCCTTTACTACCATTTGGGTAGCATCCATTCCCCATGAATTACGGAATACAAAAAAGCCTGATTTCAGGAAACCTTTAGACATATAATCCGGCAATGCACCTTCTTTTCCTTCTGTAGCAAAGTATTTGATTGTCTGGTTCTTCGGGAACAGTTTACTCCATGACTTGTAGTTTTTCACCATTTCTTTCTTTGTTGTCAACTTGGCGTCGCTGAAACATGGATTAGTGTAATCAGGGAAAGAAATGTTTGCATAGAACATAATCATGTTTTCAATGGTATCCAAATAATCTTGGGGGAATTCCTTACGGAATCCGTTAGCATCTGCGATACCTAAGGCTTTACAGAAAATGTTAATAGCTGCCAGATGATAATGTGGGTCAAGTTCGAACTGTCCGCCATCTTCGTATACTTGTACGTGAATTTCACGGTTCAGAATGTCGATACCACTTTTTCTCCAAGCCGGAGCATCTTTGAATTCAGGGAAAAAGGCACCTGCATAAATCATGCGTTGAGCTTCAAACAGTAAATGGTTGCCTTGATCCGAGTAATTAGCAAGGATATGTACAGCATGTTTGTAATAGTTCACCAGGAATTCTGTCAGGAAGTCCGGAGTGAAAGAAGGTGAGGGAAGGAATAACTGGAACTGTGAAGTCTGGTCTTGCAGACGATTACTCACTTCCAGGGGACGCCATGCAAAACGTACGTTTTCTACTTCGCCTTTGATTTTTCCATCACTTACCAGCTCATATTCTTTCTTGTCCATCTTCACTAACGGATTTTTTTTAATCCAATCGATATACTGGTGTGCCCATTCTTTAGCATATTTTTCATCACCGGATATACGGTAAGCCTTACCCATCGGAGTGAACCATTTGTGACGGTGCAACTGCCAGCGGAGCTCATTATCTTTCACCGGCCAGTATTGCCAGTTGATATCTTCTCCATAATTGTAAGAAGGTTGATAACCTTTATGTACGAAGAATGTATGTTTCAATCCGTCATCCGCCCATTGCTGTTCTTCTTTGCTGATAGTCACTTTGTTCAGATTGATATCCGGAGTTTTTACGTTGGTACGTGCACGGTAATAGTCCAGTAATGCTTTGGCAGCATCCTCATCTTTACCCTCCTGATGCAAAGTTTTTACTTTCTCCAGTCCCGGATAGTCCAGGTTAAGGAGAGAAAAGACTTCGCTTTTCAGTTCTTGGGCGTAACCCTTGCTTACGAAACATGCGATTGCAAGCAGAACGATGTACTTTAAAGTTTTATTCATGATATAATAGGTGTTATAATTTAATGTATTAGATATCTTTATAGTTGATACCTTTCAGATCCATGAATCTCTTCAATGCTTCCAGATAATAGTAGTCAGCATAGTTCAGTGGAGTGTCTATTTCAGAACCATTCGGCAGTGAACCTACGGAATGCATCAAAATGAATCCTTGATTGTCACCCACTTTTGCGAGATATGCATCACTTGACAAACTTTTCAGAATCTTTTCTGCATAATCCAGATATTTCTGTCCGTCGGGAACCATCGTACTTAGTTCGATCATTGCAGAAGCAGTAACAGAAGCGGCCGATACATCACGTGGAGTTTCTTTGGTTACAGGAGCATCATAATCCCAGTAAGGAATAGCATCATCCGTTTTTACGCGGTTCATAATCATATCAGCTATGTCCTTTGCAAAGTTCAGGAATATGCTGTCATTCGTTTCGCGGTAGCAAGCGGTATATCCGTATATAGCCCATGCCTGTCCCCGTGCCCATGAAGAGTCATCGTTTTTGCCTTGGAAAGTTTGTTTGTTTTCCACTGTTCCGTCGTTGTTATAGCTTACTACATGCCAGCAAGTATAATCCGGGCGGAAGTGATTATGCATTGTAGTCATGGCATGCTTGATAGCGATGTCTTTATATCTATTGTCACCTGTTGCTTTTGCTACATTGAACAGAAGATCAAGGTTCATCATATTGTCGATAATAACCGGGAAGTTCCATGTTCCGAAATCCCATGAGCGAATAGCGCCGATGGAATCGTTGAAACGACCACAGAGGTTATCGGCAGTTTCTTTCATCACTGCAGCGATTGTATCGTTAGGTGAAAGACGTTCTGCATTGCCGTAACTACAGTTGACCATAAATCCCAAATCATGTGTACCTTTATAATAACGCACCGGATTCAGAAGATTTGTATATTCGATTGCTTGAGTTTTCAGTGTATTGTTTTCTGTTAGTTCGTATGCATACCATAATGAACCGGGGAAGAAACCACTCGTCCAGTCATAAACGTTGCAGAGGCGACGTTTGCCTAGCTGGTCAGCAGTGGGTTGTGCGCGTAGTGAATCCTTAAATGTTAATGAATCTCTTTCCAACTGGCGGCAAAGGAAATTCATGTCATAGCCGGTACGGATGGAACGTGGCAACATCCCTGTACCACTAACCTCTTCAGCGGAAAGTTGTAATTGGGCAGAAGCTACATCCAGTCCTTTTTTTATCCAACTGTAGTCTTCCTTTGGGGTTGTCTGGCACGACGCGAGTGCAATACTAACCGAAGCAAAGAGAACAAGTTTCTTTTTCATGTTATTCATTTTAAGTGATTGTTTTTAGAAGTTTTGTACTGATGCAAAAGTATGCGAAAAGCCTGATTTTTTATTACAGGATTGTCGAAAAGGCATTTAAATAGAGCTTTTCAAGTTTCGATTTTGTTGAAAAAGGTTTTAAATATCTCCAATATGCCCCAACCAAGGCATATTGGAGAATACTTTATTTAAATTACCACTTAGGATTTTGATTGAATAAAATACATAAATCCATATCTCGTTGTGGAATAGGGAATAACTCATGTTTACCATTAACTGTATATGTTGCCACAGAATAATTAGGAGAGCCAGCACTTTCCCACCAATAACCTAATTCTTTCGCAGTCTCTTGTATGGTATTATAATAAATACCCCAACGAACTAAGTCCATACGTCGATGACCTTCGAATGATAATTCATAACTACGTTCTTTACGAACTGCTTCACGGAATCCTTTTTCATCAAGCCCTTCTGTTAAATCACATGTACTTGTATTACCCGGGTTACCATAACCACGACGACGTACTGCATTAATAGCATTGTATGCATCGGTTGTAGGACCATGTTTCCATTCATTCAATGCTTCAGCATATAACAACAATACATCAGCATACCGTAAGAAGTACCAATTTACATTTGATTTATCATTATTAATGAAACTGTTGGTCGTTACATATTTCTGAATATCCCATTTGGCTGGGGTATAATTCTGTTTATTTTTTTGTGCTTTTGTCGGATCTGCATCTTTTGCAGCTGCACTTTCTTCCGTGTCACTAGCACTAGCTGCCCAAAGAGTTTTCTTTGTGTCAGTATATTGGTAGTTGGCTACGGACAAATCACGACGAATATCAGCTGTATTCTCTCTCCAGTCAAGTACAAATGTATGAACTACCTTTACGTTAGCAGCACAACTTCCACGAACACCAGCAATTGCAGTAGTTTTTACCCCATTCCATTTACCGATACGCCCTACTGGATCACTATTACCAGATACGGTTGGTGAGTAAAACGAAATTTCAATTAAGCTTTCAGTAGGATCCCAAACCCCATTACAAGTATTTTTCCATAATTGCTCATAATCTGTTAGTAGTCCATGTTTTCCAGATTCAATTAGGATACGTGCAGTTTTGGCCGCAGCCTCCCATTTGGATGTATCTTTCACTGGATCTCCTGCCCAAGTAGCATAGACTTTAGTAAGTAATCCTAATGCAGCTCCTTTTGAAAAACGGTATTCATTACTTTCACGATATTGGTCATCGATTGCATATGGTAATATATCAGATGCATATAACAAATCATCTTCAATGTACTCATAGACTTTTTCTGGGGCTGATTGTACATATGTTGCCGGATCTTGATTAGACATTTCTGTACTGGTCATCAAAACTACATTCCCAAATCGTCTTACTAACTCAAAATAAAACATAGCTCTTAATGCCCTGGCCTCTGCAATGTATATGGTTGCCAGTTTCTTATCAGTGTTAGTATACGATTCTATTTTGTTAGAAATACGTTCTAAAAAATCATTAGCCCTGTAGATACCTGTATAGAGTGCAGCCCATGTTTGCTGTACTTCTGATTGTGTTGTGGGAAATGAGTTCGTAGGAATTATACGAAAGTTTTCATTGCCACTTCCTTCTACCTGTGAAATGTCTGTTCCTAAATTGAATAGTATGGATAAATGATAACCATACATGGCATCTACAATGGTTGTACGGTATACGCCAAGTAATACATCCTTTGCTTCATCCGCATTGTTCATATAATTTTTCTTCTCTACTTCAGTTCTGGTTTCTTCCTCCAATGAACAAGAAAAAGGAAGTAAACACATTACTGATATGGCTATATAGTATATTATCTTTTTCATATTATATTTTTTGTGGATTAGAATTGAAGATCAATACCAAATGTAAATACTCTACTCTTCGGGTAGGCACCCCAGTCTAGTCCTGGAGTCATAGGGTTGCTGCTTGCACTATTAACTTCCGGGTCATAACCGCTGTATCCGCTTATGCAGAATAAATTCTGACCTGTTGCATATATGCGAAGCTTAGATGCATGAAACTTACGAGTCCATTTGTGTGGCAGTGTATATCCTAAAGTTATATTTTTTAAACGTAGGAATGAGCCATCTTCTATAAAGCGGGAATATACATCATTAACAATATATCCATCCTGTGAAGGAACTTTATTTGATGCATTTGTCGGACTCCAACGATCGGCAACTTCAGCCAACATATTTCTACGACCACTTCTGGATTGTGTAGCATACAAACGGGTAGCATTATATATGTCATTTCCATAATTGAACTGGAACATGAAACTGAAGTCTATACCTTTGTAATTAAATGTATTTGTAATACCACCATACCATTTGGGCATAGCATTACCAATAACGGTACGGTCATTAGTAGTAATAATGCCATCGCCATCCTGATCTTTATATTTCACAACACCCGGCTTAACACTACCATATCGTGCATTATTTGTGATTCCTTCTTTCAGAATCAACTGATTGTCAGGAGTTGTGTAAAAATCAGAACTTTGATAAATACCGTCAAATTCATATCCGTAAATAAGACCAAGTGACTGTCCGACTGTTGCAATATAGTCATATGCAGTAAAGTTGCTGTCGAATCCAGAACGTGCATACATTGACTCTACTCCTGAAGCTAATCCCTTCAACGTGTTTTTGATAAATGAGATGTTGAAGTTGGTCTGCCAAGTAAAGTTACGTGTCTGAATATTAGTAGAGTTAAGACTTAGCTCAATTCCTTTATTCTGGATCTTACCAATATTCTGCATTTGTGAATCGAATCCAGTAACATGTGCTAATGACTGTGCTAATAATAGATCTTTTGTATCTTTGATAAAGAAATCAGCTGTAACATTTAATCTGTTGTCAAAGAATCCTAAATCGACTCCTAAGTTAACACTGCTTGCGCCTTCCCATTTTAAATTAGCATTTTTCAATTGTTTGGGAGTTAGGACAGTAACAGTGTTGTTGCCAATTCCATATTTGTTTGCTTCATATAAATCCATGGAAAGATAATTGGAAATACGGTCATTTCCTACGATACCCCAACCTAGACGGACTTTAAAATTAGATACCCATTCAACATCTTTCATGAAAGCTTCTTCCGAAACACGCCATGCGGCTGAAAATGAGGGGAAGAATCCCCACTTATTTTTATTAGAGAATACAGTTGATCCATCGGCACGTACTGTAGCTGTAAATAAATACCGATTATCATAGTTGTAGTTTCCACGTGCAAAGAATGATAGAAGCGTTTTCTCGCTGTAACTACTTTCAACTCTACTCGGAGTAGCTCCCAGTCCCAGATAGTCGTTGCCTAAATTGTCAAAAGGGAAATCCATTGCTTCACCTAGTAAATATTCTGTGCTTTTAAAAGAAACTTCATGACCTAACATAATGTCATAGTTGTGCTTTTTTACCTTCTGTTTCCAAGTAAGGTTGTTGGAGTTTGTCCATCGTACGTCACGACCCATTTGTGTGCGTCCATAAGGTTTTTGACCATTACGGTATGCTTCTTTTGAACCATCTTTGTAGAATATATCTGTACGATTGTTGGTTGTATTGTAGGTCCCTGAAGTCTTGAATGTCAGTCCTTTAATGATCTGCCATGTTGCCGAAGCGTTTCCGGACCACATTTCTGCACGTTTATTATTTGTTACCGACTCGGTTTGTTTAACTGGGTTTACTTGGGCTAAACTTTCACCTGATTCGAGCATTTCAGGGTCAATAGCTGAAGCTAGGAGTTCTTCGTCTGTCAGTTTTAGTCCACCCGTGGGACGGGCACTTAATATTTGTGCAAGCATATTGAAGCGTCCGGAATCACCGGATGTACCTACACCTTCACGGTTTGTCAATGCATAGTTAACAGTAAAATTGAAGGAAAGGCTTTTACTTAATTTCTGATCAAGACGGAATTTACCTGTTGTTTTATTAAAACCACTATTTTTGAAAATACCATTTTCAATATAGCGTGAGAATGATGCATTATATTTAGTATCTTCCGTACCTCCCATAATTGATAAACTATGATCTTGTGACCACGTCGGATTGAATGTTTCATCTTGCCAGTTTACACCGCTTACACCAATATAGTCATCCAGGGATTGATAACGATAAGGGTTTCCGTCATCATCATTTCCTGTTTTAAAATAACTGTCGGAGTATTTAGAGTTTACTTCTCCTTGTAATTTAACGAATTCATATGGAGATAGGACATCTAATTTCTTTGATATTTTACGATAACTAGCTGAACCATTATAGTTAATAATAGGTTTCCCTATTTTTCCAGATTTAGTGCTGATCAATACGACTCCATTTGCTGCACGTGCACCATAAATAGCTGAAGAAGATGCGTCTTTCAGAATCTCAATAGACTCAATGTCAGAATTAGACAGATAGTCAATATCATCTACTTCAAAACCATCGACAATATAAAGTGGAGAGGAATCTCCCGTCAGAGTTCCGACACCACGGATATTAATACTGAAACCAGCACCTGGAGTACCATCTGTTGATGTGATTTGTACACCTGCGATTTGTCCTCCTAATGCGCCTGCCACTGAACTGGTTTTAAATCCTTCTACATCTTTGGCTGCTATAGAAGCTACGGAACCTGTTAAGTCACTGCGTTTCATTGTGCCATAGCCAACTACAACTACTTCATCTAGAGTTTGGTTGTCAGGAACCATTTTAATGTTGACGGTAGGTTGCCCGGTAAATTTAATTTCCTGTGTTTTGTATCCAATATATGAGAATGTAATAACAGCACCTTTATTGGCTTTAATTGTATAATTACCATCAAAGTCAGTTATACTTCCAGTTGAAGTTCCTTTTACTTGTACAGTAGCTCCGATGAGAGGAGTATCTGTTTCGTCTACAATAACACCTTTTAAAGTGGCATTCTGGGCATATAGGCTGATCGTTAGGATCAGTGTCAAGAGGGTGAACCACCCTCTTGTGCTAATTGATTTTATAAAATTTATATTGTACATAACGAGTATTTTTGCATGTATTTATTAGAATTTAGTATCAAACCAGATAAACATAGGAGAAACTCTTGCTCCACTAGCAGCTCCTTGAGGATCTTCTCCTTTGACGCTGTAAGTCATTTGACCAATCATTGCTCCATTAGCATTGCCATCTTTTGTGCGCCACATATTAGGATTAATATGTACCTTAAAGTCGGTCTGATCTATGTATCCTAGAGGTTTACTCAAATCTGTTATATTATCAAAATATGAGACAGGTTTTCTGGATGTACCTGCATCTATACTATATGAATTCCATAATGTAGATAAGAAATTGTTGACTCCTTGTGCTAATTGACCACTTATATGTGAATCGGGACCTGCTATGTTATAGTAGAAGAAATCACGTCTATAGTCTAATCTGAATGTTGATTTGTCTATATCGGTTCCTAAGCTTGGAGCTTCAGATACACCACCTTTCATCGGATTAACTTGGAAGACAAATGGAGTGTATTCTAATTGTACATTATTATCTGATAAAGTAGAGAAGTGGAAGAATACGGGTTGACTTACAGAAACTGCAGTTTTTCCTTCTCCTGCTGTAGCTGTAACCATAACCATACCACATTGTCCGGCTTTTAAACCTGTGATAGTAATTTGTCCGGTAGTAGCATCGATAGTTGCTTTTGTATTGTTGGGATTATGCTTCAATTCAACCTCCCATTTTAACGATTCCAATCCACCCGATGCATCTGTTGAAACTGGCGTAGGTTTGACTGTGTTGAGTTTAGCACCAGCTGCAATTCTAAATTGATCAGCGTAGTTCTCTATTGGCTGTAAGTTTAGATTGTTTCCATAACGGAAGAAGGTGAAATAATTCGGATTTTCTATAATCTTCAATGTAAATGTCGCAGTTTCTGAACCTTTGGTATTTGTTGCCATCACTTGAACGGTATACTGTCCGACAGGAATAGTATTACCTTTTTTAATAGTGATGTTGCCATCCAGATCAAGATTTAATTGTCCTTGAAGTTCAGTTGCGAGGTCTATGAACTCATATTTCACTTCATCACCTTTGAAGTTGTCATTCTTCTGAATATCAATTTCTACAGCTTGAACTTCTTCTACATTAGTATATCCGAAATTGGCTATCGGCTCTATAAATTCGACTGCATTTAATGTGAGTACATTTTCAAATACGACCCCTTCTGTAGAGTATTCGTTTATAACTTTGACACTGATTTCGTATTTTTCTCCATCTTTGAAACCATGATGCGCAGCCACAGACAATACTCCAGTTGTTGGATCTATAGTAATTTTGTCTGTACTTGGGCTTATTGAGCTGATGCTGTAAGTCAACCCTTCTGTAGAACCTTTCAGTACTGGTGGGTTGCTCTGGAAAGTTGTTTCCGGACTAAGCTCTCCCTCTTCTTCTATTTTACCTTCATTGGGAGTATATGTTAGAGACAGAGGTCTGGAAGTGACATTAATTTCCAATGCATTTTCAAAAATACCCATTTCAGGATCTTCTCCAGTCGCTGCTGTTGTTAACTTGAATGATAAGATGTATTTGCCAGGTTGGATATTCTGGTTACCTTTGATAATTGATATTTCGCCGGTTTCCGAAACTGTAAAATAAGTGTCTGGGTCTTCTATTATAGTTTCATTCCATACAACGGAAGCAATTGTGTAGTTTGTAATGGAAATATGATTACCTTCCGTTGTTATTTGTGAGGTCGGTAATTCTTGACTGCTTTCAGTATCAATAATATCTGCATATTCTACCTGAAGTTTTTCAGGAATGGCTTTGATGCCATCTGGCACAGGTTTCATCATATTGATTTCTACAATATCTGCATATTCGTATCTGCTACCATTAGAATAGCAAGAGATAGATAACTTGTACAAGCCTACTGGAGTATTGCCTGTACTATTTAATGTGATTTTTCCTGTTTCTGAATCAATGGTAAAGATATTGCCAGAAAAGGCTTCTCCATCGAGTGTTATTTTGGTAATACTAAAATCGTATGGAGTACTACCTTTGTAAGTCGGACTACTGATAATTCCTGTCATGGAAGGGCCGATATCAGTCATACCTGTGTAGTAAATAGTAAACTTCGTAGAGTCAGTGGTTTCCGTATCAGTACAAGAACTATTGACTACTGTCAATATGATTACTATGAGTGTTCCTAGTAATCTTGAAGTAATGTTTAGTAATTTAGATCTCATATTTTAAGAGTTATTAGTTTATAAGGTATATGATAATGGGTATATAGTTCCTCCTACATTTACTTCTATAGATACGCTATTTTCACTATATCCGTTATCTGTGAAATGAGCAGATATGTTATTTATATCAGTGCTTTTTTTAACTGGTATGATAACTGTGATATAACGCGCTGTTTCATTAGATTCTTTATTCATATCTATAGTATATGATTGCCGGTCATTATAGTTACCGTCAACAAGATATGCTATGCGTCCTGTAAAAGGTGAACAGGTTATCTCCTTATTGGCAAAAGTACGTACAATGATATTATTGTCATTGCTAAATGCTGTATGAACACCGTTTTCTTCTTTGTCCATAACTACTTCGGTACTACTACCTTCACAAAGATTAAAGCTTAGATTTACAGTACCTTCAGCACTCCCAATGCCTTCGTCTACCAGTACGAAAAATTCTTTATTTACATAAAATACAGCACGACGGTGTTTTAAGTTGTCATATCCTTGATTCTCAAATACAACAAGTTCTGTTGCACCTTCTTCAGATTTTAAAAGTTTGCCTTCGGCCTTTTTTATGTTTTGCTTCCCTAATGATAATGTATTATGCTTGTCAATACCGCGAAACCAATAACGTAGTGTGTTGTCGCCACCAGTACTGTAATAGGTACATACTCCTGAATCGGGGAAGAAATTACGCCCATTGTGATAAAGTTCAAATGTTCCATTGTCAGGTTGATTATGGCTGTATGCACTGATAGAGTTGGAGGCGTCATTACTTTTATTATTACTTAAAATCATGACAGTAGAGCCATACGTCCAGCCGTTGCGTAATACGTAATATCCTGCTTGGTCAAATAATTTCATATCGTTATTTGGAGTATGTCCTTGGGGAGTACCACCGTTACCTGCAGTTTGCATGTATTTAAGTTCCTCACTGTTAGGGAACATTTCTACATATTGTTTGAAATTTGTATTTTTAAGTACATTACGTGTCCGACTCCATGAATCATTAAACATGGGTACTACATTATCAGAACCTTTGCTAAAATAGTTGGGATAAGTGAAATGCATTACTACTTCAGCTGCTTTGCGAAGTGGTTCTGTAAAATTACTAGGCAATTTACTGGAAAGTTGGTTTGCCTCTGCTAATTTCATAGCCTCATAGAAATCTGCTACAATACTTATATGATAATGAAGAGACATTTCTTTATGCCATCCATCACTCATTATCTGATTTTGTACTTCTTCACTAAGTATTTGGTAACCAGTTTCCATCCATTTTTCAGCATTTTTGAATTCCGGCATTAATGTTCCGGCAGTTGCCAGTGCATTAGCTTGTGATATCAGAATATTACCTCCTGATTCATAAGGATAATCAACAAGAAAGTCAGCTTGCTCTGCAAACTCTACTAAAAAAGTAGTAAGCCATTCTGGTGTGAAATTAATAGAGTTTTTGAAGTATTCCAATAATTGTACTTGATCATTGATACGGGTTGCTACTTGTAATTGCCACCAAGACGTTGTGTTTGTACCGCTTTCCGGTTTAGGATTTTGGTCTATCCAATTATTATATACCTCAATCCATGATTGAATGTATTTTTCATTTCCGCTAATTCGATAGGCTTTAGCCTGTGGAATAAACCATTGATGGCGATGTAGTTGTTTCTGATACTCGTCAGAGGCACCTTCTGGAGAAAATGTCCAATTAATCGTTCCATCTTTCTTTAAAGAATATGGTTTCAATGTTTCTTGATCTTCATAGAAATTGTTTACATGAAAGCGATAGTCCTCCAATGCATAATCCGCTTTTGTTTGATCTGCTTCTGAGATTGTTACATTAATTAAGGACAAATTGGGATTAGTAACATTAGTTCTTGTTCTGTAGTATTCCAATAAAGCATTGGCCGCGTAATAATATTCCCCTGTTTCATAGAATTCTTTCACTTTTTCTAATCCGGGATAATTAAGGTTGATAATGTCGAATACGTTGGTATTTACAACATCATTGGGCTTAGAATCGGGAAGTAGATCTATATCTACATTTCCTCCGGTTAATAGATCGTCGTCATCGTCTGCGCATCCTGTAAAAGCGAAAAGCGCACATAAACAAATAAAGAAGATGTTCTTCATACTTTATTAGGTTTTAATTATTAAAAGTTATATTTTACTGTTTGCAAAATTAGCTTATTAAATTATAGACTATAGTCTACCTTGTTCACACTTTGTTCAAAAATGATTTTTTTGATATTAAATTTGTTGAATCATATGTTATTTCTGTCTAAAAAACTGTTGTGGAACTGATAGAAGGCTATTTTTGTATCATAATGTAATCTAATCTACCAGTGTTTACAAGGTTGGTTTTGTACATTTTTAGGTGTTCTATTGGATGATTTTTAATCCATAATGATTTTTGGAAGTATGAGGAATCGGAGAAATAATAAAATCTGGCTTTTCTCCTTGAGGGGAAATGTAGACCTCTTCTCCTTTTTTTAAATCAATCCGATAAGTATTGCTTTCGAGTGATTGTACAGTGAAGTCTCTTTCTCCTTTAAAGATAGGGTTAACTATATCAGTCGTTATAATGCAAGGTTCTCCAGCCAGACTTTTGATATGGATGAATTGTGTTTTTCCCTGTTTTCTGCTAGCAGAAACTTTGAACGCTCCTTCCGTACGCAGACCGGAATAGGCGATGTCTTTCCATGCATCAGGAATAGCTGGAAAAATGCGGATTTTTCCACCCCAACTTTGTAGTAGCATGTCGTGAATACTTTGAGCACCGGAAAGAGGCGTTTCAATAACAGGACCGCTCTCCCTATACATGGTGGTTGGACTGAGAAACTTGCCAAATAATTTGTTTAAATAAGTTAGTGCGTCATTTCCCTTTCCGATGGCAGAGGATATGGAAGATGCACCTGTACATGAATAACCTAAGAGAGCTTTGGGCTTGCTTTGCCAGAAAGTGAGTGATTTTTCAATCGTTTCGATACCGCCCGGCTGTTCTTTATTGATAAGGTACAGCGGATAGATGGCGAGTAGATGCGAATAATGTCTATGAGAGAATGCATATGGCATATCTTTCCCAATAAGTAATCCATTCTTATCCATAGGATAAGGAGTTAGATTATAAAGGACGTCTTTCCATGTATTAGCCAATGGATCTTGAATGTTCAGACGATGGGCTGATTCCAATAGAGTTTGGCATCCCCAACGTAATAATGCAAGATCAAAATTACAATCTTCCGTACTATCGTACTCAGGAGAATAAGTTGCCGGAAGGTGAAATTTCCCATCTTCTCCTTTTTTAAGAAAATGCAGGTAGTAGTTGATTGACTCTTTTAATAAAGGAAATAGTTTATTCCGTAGAATGTCATCATCCATTTTATGACGGTAGATAAGCCATAGGTTGTGACAGGCCCATGGGAGCAGGCCTACTTGCGCTTTACCTTTTCCGGGAATACCTACTTCTGTAGTCATACATTCCAAATTGGAAGCGACTCCTATGCCTAATGAATTATGACGATAATTAGGATGAATGTTGAGACGTAACTGGTCTATGTGATTGTAAAGTGCATTTTCTAAAGAGGCTGCGAGATCTAAATGGTCGGAAGCATTTAGTGCCCAGTATGTGAGCTGTACATTGAGGTTCCACCAAGCATTTGGCCAGGGAGTTTCCGTCAGCCATGGACCTGTATTGTCTATTAGAGCACGGTCGCTACGGGTAGCAGAAGCTAGTTTGTACATTTGAATCCAATAAAAGTTCTCTTTTTGTGCTTCCGGTAATGTGATGAAGCTACTTGGATAAAAGGAATTCCACCATTTACGATGTGTCTTTTGCAAGGATGGATAGCCTTCGCTTATAGCTTTCCGGATTTCAGTTTTACATATTTCACTCGAATTATTTTGAGGATATGTATGTGTAAGGTTTATCCATAAGGTACGTTCCTTTTTAGTTGATTGAGTCTCTTTCCAGCCTACTGTTGTTTCACCACCTGCCAATAACTTCTGAACAGATAAGTTGATATCTTCTTTTCGAGTGATTGTTGGTGCAGGATTGAGTTCATAGTCTTTGGGAATTTTATTGATTTGTCCCCGCCTTTTAAAAAGTAGATAGCGGGGGCTATTGGCTTCAGCCGCTACCCATTCCCATTTGAAGTCATGTTCTTCTCCTTCTGTAGTTGCTTTTACTGCTATTATCATATTGTCAGCATGGGCAAAGGTTTGTAGGTGGATAACCCCTTTGGTGGTGATAATATCTGTTGATGCTTCGGCATTCCAAAGGTCAAGGCGCATCTTACCGCTGATTATTTCTCCTCTAGGATGCAGGGCAAAGTAACCGGTAAGTAGTCGGGGGATCCCGAATACATCTCTTTTTGTACGATGGTCATGCACATCACAGTTACCGGTTTCCAGACGCAAGTAGTTTTCACCGGGTGCTTTGTAGATCATTAATCCTAATTTGCCGTTGCCTAGATAAGCTGATTCATACCAGTATTCTGGCAGCTTTTCCCATACCATATCTTGCTGGCTCATGAATTCAGGCCAATTAATATCCTGTTTAAGAGTTGTAGAATGGGCGTCTACAGTGAAAGAACAGATTAAAAATAGAAAGATACAGTTAAGGTATTTACGTCGAATATTCATAGTGCTATCTCTTATATTAATTCTTAAGTTCGTAATTTAGATTATATGTTTCATTATCAATTGTCACTTCAATAGAAACATTATCTGAATCTGAAGGATTATCTGTGAATTTAGCGTTAATCTTGTGATTGAAAGCTGTTGTTACCGGATATAATATGGTAATATAACGTACGGATGTGTTTTTCTTTTTCTCCATAACTAATGAATAAGCTTTTCTGACAGAGAATTTTCTATCTGTCTGATATGAGATTCGTCCCTCAAAAGGTTTTAATACAATGTCTTGATTCCCAAAACTGCGAATAAGCAAGTTGTTATTATCTTCAAAAGTTGTATGCGCACCCATCTCTTGAATATCCAAATTGACATTGTTGACTGATGTCTCGTCACAAAGATGGAAATATAATTTGGAATATCCGGTAGCTGCTCCAAAGCCTTCATCTACAAAAGCGAAGAATTCGACAGGCTTTTTCACATAGAAGATGGCACGGCGGTGTTTGAAGTTACTATATCCTTGATTTTCTGTTATTATTAGTTGTTGGTTATCGTTTTCTTCTGATAATAATAGTTTGCCTTGTGCCTTGTTGATGTCTTCGGTTCCGGTGGCTTCATGCTCTTCCAATTGTCCCAAAACCATAGTATTGTGCGCTTTGGTCTGACGGAACCACCTGCGTAATTCCATTACTTCCGTATCATTTTCTTTCATATATGAACAAATGCCGGAATCCGGAAAGAAGTTGCGACCATTGTGATATAGTTCGAACGTCCCATTGTCGAGTTGGTTGTGACTTGAATCTTCTAATTTGGAAGATACATTGTTGCTGTGTACCAACATTGTTGATTGGGGAGTCCAGCCATTGCGTAATACATAGAATCCAGAGTATTCGAACGTTTTGATTTTGGTATCGGGTGGAGTTCCTTTTCCGTATGTTTTCATGTAGTCAAGTTCTGAATCATCCGGGAACATTTTGGCATATTTTACGAAGTTCTTGTTCAGTACACTGCGTGTTTTTATCCACGAATCGTTGAATGCAGGACTGCAATCCTTACTTCCTTTAATGAAGTAGCTAGGATATGTAAAGTGCATGACGACTTTAGTGGCTTTCAGCAAGACGTTGTCGAGTTCTGGAGAAAGCAGGTTGTCCGGTAGCTTATTTAATTGGATTAATCTCTTTAAATCATATAGCCCGTCCACTATACCTATGTGATAGTGGAGTGAGAGATCATTCGTCATCCCATCTCTTAAAAACAATTTTGTGGTTTGCTCATTAATGATGTTACATCCTGTTTTTTGCCACTGTGGGGCATTTTTTAGTTCGGGGAATAAGGTTCCTGCAAAGACTAATGCTACTGCTTGGCTTAGTAGAATATTGTTTTCTCCGGTGTATTTGTACATGGACAAATAGTCGGCGTGTTCTGCAAAGTGTATGAGGAAAAAAGAAAGCCATTCGGTTGTGAAGTTGGGAGAGGACTTGAAATGCTCGAATGATTCTGTTTGTCCCATGATACGTGTGGATACCTGAAGTTGATACCATTTGAACTTGTCCGGTTTTCCATCAGGTTTGGGGTTCTTGGCAATCCAGTCGGTATATACTTCTTTCCATGAATATATGTATTTTTCATCGTGAGAGTTTTGGTAAGCTTTCCCTTGAAGGGGCATCCAGTTATGACGATGTAATTGTTTTTGATATTCATTGTCGGCTCCTTTGGGAGCAAATTCCCAGTTAATTGTTTTATCGTTGTTTTGCAATGAATAAGGGATCTTTCTGGTTTTGTCTTCCAGATAATTGTCATTGACATAAAAGCGATATTCGTTTATTGCATAGTCGGCATATCCTTGTTCCGTTTCATTAAGGGTAGTAGATAGGTTTGGATTTATTATCTCTGTTCTATTCTTGTAATAGGTGAGCAGCTTTTTCAGGGCAGCATCACTGTCATCGGTTTCATACAGAGATTTTACCTCCTCCAATCCGGGATAATCAAGATTGAGTATTTCAAATAAATATTCTTCAGTATTCTCTTTCGGAGGTGTCGGTTCCTCTTTTGACGGAATGTCATTGTTCTCTTTTTGAGGGATATCATTATCAGTACATCCTACGATTGTAAAGACAAAGACTAGCAATATATTAATCCGGAAACCGTTTTTGAAATTCATAGTATAAATTTTAGTTTGGATAGATTTTAATTTATATGAGAGCTGGTTATTAACTCTATGCAAATATATGGGGTAAAGTAGCTTTGTTGCTAATAGTTTTATCGAATAGTATATCAAATTTGTGCAATGATTCTGCTTGATATATATAAAGGACAGTATTCTTTCTCTAAATGATGCAGAAGTATTAACGATTTCATCTAATTGAATTTTATAAATCATGCTATCTTTTTAGTAACTTCTTTTAATTAGTTTAGTCAGTTACAGTTAGACAACTCGCTGGTTGCAGTTGTGTATCTACTTAGATGGACAAGTGTAACTTGATGGTTGCACAACTGCAGTTCACTAATGAAAGCAATAGACGGAATTCTTGGATAATGGATTGATAAATAAAGTATTATATGCAAAATGCAGTTTTCTTTCGGAAAAAAGCAAAATCATCCTGTTCTTTTTTGTAAACTAATCTTTATTTTACTCTATTTTTAGGGTTAAATAGCTGATTTTTAGTTCTGCCACATTTTTATATTTCCCCCTATAATACTTAGAATAAATACAATAATGTGGCAGGTTATGGATTTATGATTTCTCTGGAATTATCCTTTTGCTTTCTTGATATACTCCGTAGGCAAACATCCGAAATACTTCTTGAAACTCGTAGCAAAGTAAGAAGGTGTATTGAAACCTACCATTGTGCTAACTTCTGCTATCGTGTAGCGACCATCTTTTAATAATTTGGCCGCTTCATTGAAACGGATCTTTCGTATAAAGTCAATAGTCGATTCGCCTGTAATAGCTTTCAATTTGAGATGTAGATTAGAACGGCTCATGTTCATTTCTCTGGCAAACTCGTCAGTAGAGAATTCAATATTATCCATATTTTTTTCTACAATGGCTACGGCACGTTTCAGTAAGGCTTCATCCATGGCGTTAAACGTAATCTTTTCCGGTTCCACTTCCAGAGATTTAGAATACCGTTCAAGCATACGTCTGCGGGTACGCATCATATTCTGTATCTTCGTAGTCAGGATAGCCAGCGAGAATGGTTTCGGGATATAATCATCCGCACCCATTTGCAGACCTTCCATCTGGTCTTTGACTTCGCTTTTAGCAGACAGGATAATCACGGGAATATGACAGGTACGGATATTTTGCTTCACATTCTTACATAATTTAATACCATCCATCACAGGCATCATGACATCAGTTACAATGATGTCAACTTCATTGTCTTTCAGTTTTTCCAAAGCTTCTTCACCATTCCCGGCTTCCAGCGTATTGAAAAGTTCGGCAAGTCCGCTACTAAGATAATGGCGGATTTCATTATTGTCCTCTACAATAAGAATAGTGCCACGCTTCTTGTCACCGGCTTCGATCGTTTCGCTTTCGATCTTTTCCGTATCAATGAAATACATTTCTTTCGAATTGGTGGAATATACCTGACCTTCCTCATTCAGACTGTCATTAGAAGCCAGTTCGGAGGACTTATAGGTATTTATGTCTTGTGGCAGATAAACAGAGAAAGTGCTGCCTTTGCCCTCTTCACTGTCCAATTCGATACGGCCATGGTGTAATTCTACCAGACGTTGTACCAATGAAAGACCGATACCACTTCCTACGTGCTCACTCTCTATCTGATAAAAACGTTCGAATATTTTTCCCTGTTTGTTGATAGGAATGCCGATGCCGGTGTCACTAACCTGCAGTACCAGCCAATTATTCTCCTCTTTCAATGTCACAGTGATGCTTTGACCGCTTTCCGTATATTTGAAAGCATTTGAAAGCAGGTTATTAACAATCAGTTCCAGATAATTAGGATCAAAAAGTTCCTCTTTATCTTCCAATTCAGAATGGAGAGTATAAGTAATCTTTTTGTGGCGTGCCAGTTTATCATAGAACAAGAAATTATCTTGTATTAGTTGATGCGCATTCTCTTTCTTAACTTTCAACTCGAAAACTCCCAATTCGGCTCGGCGATAATCCATCAGTTGGTTCACAAGATGTAGCAGACGATTAGCATTACGTTGGATATATTCCAGTTGATTACGAGTCCAACGGTCACTGATCTTATTGATTATTTCTTGTAAAGGAGCCAAGATAAGAGTCAACGGCGTACGAAGTTCATGGGAAATATTGATGAAGAAGCGCATCTTCATCTGGTTGATTTCTTCTTGATGCTCCTTGTCTTTGCGCTCGAGCTCCAGTTTTGCCTCCATGCTCTTCCGCATCCAGAAGAAGCGGAAGACGAAAGTGATAAAGCCGATAAAAACAGCAAGGAAAAGCATGATTGCCCACCAAGTCTTGTACCATATAGGGAGAACTATGATTTCCAACATTGTAGGTACGGTATTCCATTTTCCGTCACTATTAGCTGCTTTCACCAGAAAATGATAAGTACCTTGCGGCAAGTTGGAGTAGGAGACAGTACGTTTGTCTGTCAGATAATACCACTCTTTATCATATCCTTCCAATTTATAAGCGAAAGTATTGTGTTGACCTGAAATATAGTTGGATACCACAAATTCAATAGTGAAAGCTGTTTGCCATGATTTTAGCGTGATACTTTCTGTTTCATTGATATTCTTAGTCAGGATACCGGTTTCATCATCCGGACGGACTGTCTTGTTAAACAGTTGAAGTTTAGTGATAACTACCGGAGGAGTGTAAGGGTTGTCCAGTAGGAGTTCCGGGCGGAAAGTTGTGATACCGTTGATACCCCCGAAGTACATTTGCCCATTAGAGGTGCGGCAGAATGAAGAAGTATTAAACTGATTACTCTGCAACCCGTCGGATTCCGTAAAATTACGGAACTTCTCTGTCTCCGGATTGAAACAGGAGATACCGCGGTTGGTGCTTACCCAGAGACGCCCGAAGGTATCTTCCAGAATACCGTAGACCACATTATTGGGTAAACCGTTAGCTGTTGTATATCGTTTGATTTTCTTCTCTTTTTCATTAAAACTGTAGAAACCTTCACGCGTACCTACCCAAATGATGCCATTGGCAGCTTCATAAATGCAATTGGTAAACATCTTTGTTACAGATGATTCCGGAAGAATAGGAGCTTTTTCTATTTCGATCCCTTCCTGCTGAAAGACTGATATACCTTCTTCGCCACCGATCCAAAGACGTTTACGGGAATCTCTGAACAGGATTGTGATTCGTTGTGAAGTAAATGGCGTACCGTCTTTTTCTTTATCTATAGTGGTAAAGCTCCGTTTCTCCGGATTAAAACTAACCAGCGCACTTAAAGTTCCTAATAAAATACTACCCTCCTTGTCAGGAAGAATGGCATATACATTTTCATTGACCAACTGGCTATTCAGCTGATTGAAACTTTCCATTTGTCCACTGTTACGGTGGAGAACAGTCAGACCACCCGCATGTGTTCCTATATATACAAGTGATTTTTGTTCATCTACATATACAGCTTTGATATTGTTGGAACCAATACCGATTTCCCGTTCGTCTTCCTGTAGAATATAGTGTGTAAATTGTTGTGTCTTTGGGTTATATAGATTCAATCCACCATCATTCGTTCCTATCCATAAGTTCTTATTCTTATCTTCGGTAATGCAACTGACTACATTGTCACTTAAAGAATTCTTATATGGAATACGCTGAATATTCTTGAATCTGTTGCGGATCGGATGATAATAATTTAGTCCTCCGAAATATGTTCCAAGCCACATTCCGCCCTGCGAATCCATAAAGATACTGCGGACCGAACGCTGTGACAGACTCCCGCTTTCTACCGGACTGCTGCTATAAGAAACGAAAGAATCGTTTGCTTCATGATAAATGTTTAAATCATTGAATGTTCCTATCCATAGGCGATTTTGCGAATCCAGTGCCAGGGAACGGATATAATTGGAACTGATACTTTTAGGATTGGAAGAAGAATGATGATAAGCTTTTACTTCTTGCGTTTTCGGATTGAGTAGAAGTAGACCGGCTCCTTCGGTAGCTATCCAGATGCGGGTAGGGGATTGCTGTAAAATGGCCTGAATCTGTTTAGTTCCTGTTATCGGACTAATTTTCTCCAGTTTCTTTTGGGGAATGGAATAGCTGTAAAGCCCGTCAACAGGGGTACCGATATAGATAATATCACCATTCCGGTAAAGAGCAGAAGCCACTATCTTATGCATGGCTGTGCTAAAAGAATCATCAACGAATCGTGATTCTTTAATATCGAACATAGTCAGACCTTCCTGTGTACTTATAAGCAACTGCTCAGGCGAGATTTCTGCAATACCATTGATTTGCTGTTTCTTGCCTTTTTTCTCATAGAAGAAATTCCTGAACTTGTCTTTCTCTTCGTCATAATATGACAAACCATCCCGTGTACCGATCCAAACCCGTCCCTGACTGTCGGTCTTTACGATTCGGGAAATATCATTAGCGATACTGTTCGGATCATCTTCATTATGCTGATAAACTGTAAATGAATACCCATCGTACTTGTTTACTCCGTCATAAGTTGCGAACCACATATTGCCTCGTTGGTCCTGATCGATAGAGAATACGGTACTTTGTGACAATCCTTCATTAATAGAGATATAGGAGAAGTTGATTTGCTCCGGAATATCAGAAAAAGCATAATTAACTCCTGCACATAGAAAAAGTAGACAGATTGTTATTTTGTTAAGGCTGCTCATTATTAGTTCATAAGATTAATAATGGCATCAAAGATAGTGAAATCTTTGATATACCCCATGAATTGACCGGAAAACTATACAATCTTTCCGCCCCGCGTTAAATGTCTTTTTTCATAATGAGGTGATTCTCATTGTCGATACGTTGGTATGATATTTCGTTCATAATGCTTCGTATAAGGAATATTCCCAGCCCCCCGATTGGACGTTCCTCCAAAGAAAGCGTAACATCTACCTCGTCTACTTGTGTCGGATCAAAAGAGGCTCCTTTGTCCGTTAATAGGAAAACGAGTTGTTTTTCGCTGTAAGTTACTCTTAATAGGATGGTGTGTTGTTCTTGAGTCGGATAGGCATACATAATTATATTGGCTACGGCCTCTTCCAATGCCAGATTAATATTCATTGTCGTTTCAAATGACAAAGAAAGTTCCTCTCCCAGTTCTTCGATGAAACTGGCTAAAACTGAAATTTCATTTAAATCGTTTGAGATCTTTATTTCTCTTTCCATAATGATATGTGCTTAATTGTTTGTTGTCCCGGGTTCATATTGAATAAGTAAAATAGTCAAGTCATCGCTGGCTTCTGCTTCTTTGACATGCTCTGCTATAGAGTCCACTATACCATTAACAGTGGTGCGTACATCAGACGTGCTATTATCAGACAATGTTTTCAATAACTTTTCGTCTCCATATAGTTCTTTGTCTGTATTTTCAGCTTCTGTCACTCCATCGGTGTAGAGGAACAGTTTACTTCCTTTCTCCAATGTTGTTTCATCTTCGGTATAGGCAAATTCTTCAATGACACCGACAAATATCTGTGTTTTGAATTCAAGGAAAGAAACCTGTCCGTCCGGACGAATCAATATGGGAGGATTATGTCCGGCATTACACAGTTTCAGTTTACCTGTTTCCAAATCAAGGATTCCGACAATAAGCGTAACAAACATGTTGGATTCGTTATTATCAGAAATCGAGTTGTTCATATCCGTCACAATCTTAGCCGGCGAAAGTACCTGTTGTGACAAGGTGCGGAATAAACTACGGGTGATAGCCATAAATAGAGAGGCGGGCACTCCTTTCCCCGAAACATCTCCGATTAAAAAGTAGAGGTGATTGCCATCCATATAGAAATCATAAAGGTCTCCACCTACTTCTTTGGCGGGATGGAGTATAGCATGTAAATCTACATCATTGCGTTCGGGATAAGGAGGGAATATCTTAGGAAGCATCCCCATTTGAATTTCCCGTGCTATGGAAAGCTCGCTTTCAATCCGTTCTTTGCTGGCAGTGGTATCTCTTAGTTCACCTACGTAGGTAGATAAAGAGTGTTGCATGAAGACAAGTGAATCATGTAAATCCTTTATTTCATCTTTGGAATGTACTTCCGGCAGGATAACATCAAACCGTCCGGTCGCAATTTCCCGGGCTGATTCGGAGAATTTCTCCAGTGGACTGACAAGGCGTCGGATAATGCTGTATATGATTAGAAATAAAGCTATCATACCAACCATAAAGGTATAGATGATTTTCCGTGAGGTGTTATCCAATTCCTGAAGAATAATCTGGCTTGGACAAACAGTACATACCGACCATCCTATTTGAGGAATGGTTGTGTAAAATGCATACGAGTCGACTCCTTTATTATTGAAGCGCATAGTTCCGGTATGTCCTGCCAGCATTTCGTGTCCGATCTGTTCCTGTGCTAGATTTTCTTTGGCGAAAGCTTCGGAGAATATCGTTTCATTCATGATCTTGCTTCGGTCCATGTGAGTCAGAAAGCTTCCGTTACGGCTAATTAAATAGGTGTAGCTGGAAGGATAAGGCTTCAGTAGACTGATTGTATCAGTGAATTGTGTCAGGGATATATTGGCAGTGAAAACTGCATATAGTTCCCCTTTGCTGTCAAACAGAGGTTTGGCATAAGTACTCATGATGAAGTTTCCCCCTCCGTCGTCATAGTAAGGCTCACTCCAATAAGGTTGTTTAAGTAACTGGGGAATAAGATACCAATCCATGCATGGATAGTCATAATTCTGACTGCCCAATACCTGATAGGTTATTTCTCCATTTATTTCATCCTTAAAAGAAGCATAAGGCATGAAATATTTCCCTTTTTCCTTATAATAGTCGGGAACAAAAGCTATGCCGCTTCCGACGATGAACTGATTGTTTCTTACAACAGATTCTATAATATTGTGTAAAGAGTCCGGGTGATCAATATTCTTTTCCAAGACCCAGACAGATTGGTTGACAGTCGTCTCAACAGACAGTAGCTGACCGCTGATTTCTGTAGCAATGTTACTTAATAGTCCATGAGTGTGTTCGATTGCAAAGCCCGTTACTTTCTGTTGGCTATAATAATAAAATAACGCCATGATAGTAGCAAAGATAATTAACGTAAAAGATAGTACGTAGATACTTAGCCGGGTTGCAAAAGAATGGGAGAATGTGTGTTTCATGAATGAATGTCTATTATTTTACAAAATTTTCATAACGGATATCATTGGAATTTTGAGTTTGATCCGGCAACAAAATACTTGTTGCCAGATTAAACTCTTCCCGGCTTAGCCGATAGGGACGTTGCCCGCTCTTCTTGTTTGTTTGTAACCTTAGTATCTCATCCAACATTTTACGTTGGTGATACCGGTTGGTTCCTATGTTGTGTTGATGCACTTGTTCCATTACGATGTCCAATGTTTGTTCGCGGTGTTCATTTGCCCATTCCCAGCCACGCATGCTGGCACGGGCTAATTTCTGTACTGCTTGAGGATATTTCTGATAGAATTCTCTGCTAACATAAAGTCCGTCCTCCGGCAGGTTATATCCATAATCCGAGAAACGCATGATATGAATAGAATCCGTCTTGATGCCGGCTTCAATCAGTTGTAGAAACTCATTGTAGCTTCCTACGAGGCAAATATCCACAGCTTTTGATAGGAAAATGTTGACTCCCCCATTGAAACGTATCCATTCCACCTGCAGTTGATATTTGTTGGCTATTTGATCCAGTAGTTCTTGACTAAGATGATTCCATACCCCTATTTTCTTATGTTGCAAAGATGAAATACCCTTGAGTGGTGAACGACTGACAAGCATCAGGCTGTTTTCCTGTGAGGTTTGTAAGATATTGACTACCTGCGCACCTGCAAAATATTCAGTCAGGGCATACGATAGGTTCATAACTACCGCTTGCGAATATCCTTTCTGCAGGAAAGAAAAAGAGCTTGCCGAAAGCGAAGGATGTACTACGTGTACGTCAAGTCCTTCTTCCTTGTAGAATCCTAGTTTGTCAGCTACGTAATAGCCTGCAAATTGTGCTTGTGCCGTCCATTTAGGTGTGAGGTTAATCGACTGCGCATTCACCGGTTCTGTCAGAAAGAACAGAGATAGCAAGATACAGCAAATAATAGATGCTTTTCTCATTATAAGTGGGATTAACGAATGATAAAAAGGCCGGAACAGCCTGTCATATCGAATATTTTCCGTATTTCCGGACGCATAGCTTCCAATACAAGTTGTCCGCTGTGTTGCTTTACACTTTTCTGGAGGGTTATCAGACTTCTTAAACCGGAACTGCTGATATATAGTAATCCTTCGCAGTTGATTATTATATTAGGATTCTGAATGCTTAGCAGAGGTTGGATGAGAGCATTGAATTCGTTCGTATTGGCAGTGTCCAATCGTCCTTCAACAGTGAGTATGATAACTTCCTCTATTTTACATAAGTTCGTTTTAAGAGTTGCTTCCGGTTTGAAATCCATGTCTATTTTTTTAGTCAGGATTAGTTCGTTTTGGCTGTCCGTCGAATGATATTCTACTTTATCCATGGTGCGGCGAATCAGAAAGAGCCCCAAACCTTGTGTCAGTTGCTGTTCCAGAGATAGTGCATCTCCTGATGCTTCATTTTCAGATTTTGTGGGATCGAATGAAATACCATCGTCAATAATTTGGGCAATCAGTAGTCCGGGTGCCACGGAAGTTTTCAATATGATTTCACCTTTTTGATTTTGAGGGTAACCGTGATGGATAATATTGCTTATTGCTTCTTCAATAGCAAGATTGAGACTCATTGTAATGCCGGAAGGTAAATGTAATGATATGCCTAATTCTTCGATGAATTGGGCAATTATTGCAATTTCCTCTACCTGATTTTCGATAGTGATTTCCTTTTCCATATTCTTTAAGTAGCGCGTCATATTATAATTTATTCTTGTTTGGGGTGAATGCTGCCACAAAAGTATTAGTAAAGGTGAAAAGTCTGAAATATATTACCCCCAAATAGTTCCCATTTTAGCTAATCTCCCTATATTGGGACGCTTTTTGCAAGTGGGATGCTCCCGTTCTTTTCGCGAAAAGACTACTTTTGTCGCTCAAAACAAAAAAACATGGTAAACGTAATTGTTCTCTGCATTGAATTGTTGCTGGATATTGTGGGCTTGGTATTGGGAATACTTGTTTATTCACGTTCTTCAGACAATAATGGACTTACAAAAGCATGGGGAGTATTGGCTATCACTCTGTCCCTTCTTCTTTTGTGTGATAATCTGGAATGGATGTGGATTTTCAGTAGAGGAGGTGAGGAGACGATTCCGCGTTTTACTGAAGTTCCGATGAATCATCTTTCGATATGGCATATTGTCCGGGTGATTGTCTTTTTTCAATTCTTTTCTATTTTTCCTATAGCCTCATTGAAACCGGGATGGATGACTTTTTCAAGAGTCGTCAGTTTATGTATTCCTATTTTGCTGATCACATGTATAGCTTGTTGTTATGAGTTTTTCAACGGTCACTATACTACTCTAAAATCTTTTGCCTCCATTCGGGAGAATATTGGAGAACAGGATGTACGGGTAAGGCTGATGCTGTTTATAATCAGTGTAATTACTCCTTCCGTAAATTTCCTCTTTCCATATATGAGACGATGGATCCCAGTCCGACGTAAACAGAGTAAGGCAATGTCGATTTATATGATGTGTTTTGCTATCATCATGTCCGGCTATATTTGGCTGATGCTGGGTACTAGTGGATTATGCTTTAACGTGTTCGGTTATATTGTAATCCTTCCCGTCCTTTTTTTAAATATACTATATTTGCGTAATGAGAATCCGCTTTCTTTACCTCCCCAGCCTGTAGAAGAGTTGGAGATGGAAGAAATAGAAGCCATTCGGGAAATTGCAGTTTCACCTGTCGTTCTTGAACTATCCAATCAGATGCAAAGTCTTATGAAACATAGTAAATCGTTTACTAATCCTCTATATTCCTTACAGGATTTCTTGAATGATTTGAATACGAATGAAAACAGACTCAATAAGGCTCTTCATTATGATGGCTTTTCCGGTTTCAGAGATTATATTAATTTCTACCGTTTGCAGTATTTTAAAGAACAGGCACAGCTGAAAAAAGACCTTACAGTAAAGGAATTAATGTTTTTGAGCGGCTTTACCTCCCGTTCCAGTTTTTACCGTTATTTTGCGAGTGTGGAAAAAATGTCTCCCAGTGAATATATGGAGATGCTCAATAGAGAAAATTAATAAGGAGTGTGGGAAAAGAATCACCACAGATCATAGAATTAGCACGGATTTGATTGTAATTCAAAGATTATCAATGCAGAATCAATGTTTCTTTTATGTAATCTGTGGTGAAACTTGAAACTAACAGGTTATTTATTTAGCTAAATCTCCTATTTCGTCTAAATTCTTCTGAATATCATCATCAGTCAATGAATAGTTTACCAAGTCACCGGCCAAATACTTATCATAAGAAGCCATATCAATCAGGCCATGTCCGGAAAGATTAAACAGGATTACTTTTTCTTCTCCTGTCTCCTTGCATTTGTTAGCTTCGCGGATAGCCGCTGCAATAGCGTGGCTGGACTCTGGAGCCGGAATAATACCTTCAGACTGTGCAAACAGACAACCTGCTTCGAAAGATTCCAATTGCTGTATATCTACTGCCTCCATCAGATTGTCCTTGAGCAACTGTGAAACGATGACACCTGCACCATGATAACGAAGACCACCGGCATGAATATGGGCCGGAGCAAAATTGTGTCCCAGGGTAAACATCGGTAGCAACGGAGTATATCCGGCTTCATCACCGAAGTCATACTGGAACTTACCACGTGTCAGTTTCGGGCAAGAAGCAGGTTCGGCAGCAACAAAACGAGTCTTTTTTCCTGCCTGTATCGTGTGACGCATGAATGGGAAAGAGATACCTCCGAAATTGGAACCACCTCCGAAACAACCGATTACGATATCCGGATATTCACCTGCCATTTCCATCTGTTTTTCAGCTTCCAGTCCGATAATAGTCTGGTGAAGAGTAACATGGCTAAGTACAGAACCGAGCGTATATTTACAGTTGGGAGTCATTTGTGCCAGTTCGATAGCTTCCGAAATAGCTGTTCCCAACGAACCCTGATAAGTGGGATGTTTAGTTAGAATATCCTTACCGGCACGGGTAGACATGGATGGAGAAGGGGTTACCTGTGCTCCGAAAGTCTGCATAATGCTACGGCGGTACGGTTTCTGTTCATAACTGATTTTTACCTGATAAACAGCAGCTTCCAAACCGAAAACCTTAGCTGCATAAGAAAGAGCGGCTCCCCATTGTCCGGCACCGGTTTCAGTGGTGATGTTGGTCACCCCTTCTTCTTTGCAATAATAAGCCTGTGCCAATGCAGAGTTCAACTTATGTGAACCGATAGGGCTGACACTCTCATTCTTAAAATAGATATGAGCCGGAGTACCGAGTGCTTTTTCCAATCCGTAAGCACGAACTAGCGGAGTACTGCGATAGTATTTATACATTTCGCGCACTTCTTCCGGTATTTCGATCCATGCATCGGTCTGATTCAGTTCCTGATGACACAGTTCCTTAGCGAAAATCGGATACAAGTCTTCCGCTTTCAGTGGTTGTTTGGTTCCCGGATGTAACGGAGGCATAGGTTTGTTTACCATATCAGCCTGAATGTTGTACCAGTAGTGTGGAATTTCTTCTTCGGGTAAAATATACCGTTTTCTTTTTTCACTCATAATATTGTAGTTTTTTAGTTTCTTGTTGCCAAAAGTACTCAAATTTTTAATATTCAGAAAATTTTGTCAACAAAGAATCGGTTCTAATTGTTATTTTACTTAAGTTTGCACGACCCTGTTAAAAAAGATGATATGAAGATTTATCATAAGTTTTTATTGTATCAGAATAAACTGCTAAAACCCTATGTACGTATCTTGTTGGGGCTGGTAGAAGCACTCACCTATCTGGCATCTCTGTTGTTGATTGTCGGAGTAGTATATGAACACGGCTTTCCCTTATCCATAGATGAAGTGGCGAATTTGCAGACATTGTATAAAACAGTCTGGATCATCTTTCTGATTGATGTAACTTTACATATCTCACTGGAATACCGGAATACTAAAAAACAATACCGGCGATTGGCCTGGATATTAAGCGGATTGTTATATCTCACTCTAATACCCGTCATTTTTCACCGTCCGGAAGAAGAAGGAGCTATTTTGCAGATTTGGGAATTCCTGCATGGGAAGTTTTATCATCTCCTGTTGCTATTAGTCCTTTCCTTCCTCAACTTGTCCAATGGGCTGGTGCGCCTGTTGGGACGGCGTACCAATCCGTCCTTGATATTGGCAGTCAGTTTTATGGCTATTATCCTGATTGGAGCAGGCTTGTTGATGCTTCCGCGCTGCACGGTGAATGGCATTACTTGGGTGGACTCTTTATTTACGGCTACCAGTGCCGTATGTGTTACAGGGTTGGTTCCGGTAGATGTATCTACAACATTCACCACTTCCGGATTAGTTGTCATAATTCTATTGATTCAGATCGGCGGATTAGGAGTGATGACATTAACCAGCTTCTTTGCCATGTTCTTCATGGGGAACACTTCCATTTACAATCAGCTCGTTGTGCGTGATATGGTTAGTTCCAATTCGTTAGGCTCATTACTGTCTACCTTACTATATATATTAGGTTTTACTTTAGTGATTGAAGGGATTGGCATGGCCTCGATTTGGTTTAGTATTCACGGTACGTTGGGAATGACTTTGGAAGGGGAGTTAGGTTTTGCTGCTTTCCATTCTATATCAGCTTTTTGTAATGCAGGCTTTTCTACACTTTCCGGTAATTTAGGGAATCCGATGGTGATGACCAATCATAATGGACTGTTTATTTCTGTTTCTTTACTGATAATCTTCGGGGGGATTGGCTTCCCCATTCTTGTCAATTTCAAGGATATTGTATTGTATCACCTGCGTCGTTTCTGGAAATTGGTCTGTACACGTAAACTGGATCGTCACAAAATGCAGCATCTCTATAACCTGAATACGAAAATTGTGCTAATCATGACTTTCCTGCTTTTATTAATCGGTACATTAGCTATTGCTGCTTTTGAGTGGAATGCTTCCTTTGCCGGTATGCCTTTGGCAGACAAATGGACTCAAGCCTTCTTTAATGCCACTTGTCCGCGAACAGCCGGTTTCAGTAGTGTCGATCTGGCATCGTTGAGCGTGCAGACTTTATTGGTTTATCTATTCTTGATGTGGGTTGGCGGTGGTTCACAATCTACGGCAGGTGGTGTGAAAGTGAATGCTTTTGCGGTCGTGGTTCTGAATCTTGTAGCCGTATTGCGTGGTACTGAACGGGTAGAAGTGTTCGGCAGGGAATTGTCTTACGATTCAATCCGGCGTTCCAATGCAACAGTAGTCATGTCATTGGGAGTGTTATTCATCTTTATTTTCACATTGAGCATACTCGAACCGGGTGTTTCCATCATGGCATTGACTTTCGAATGTGTCTCTGCACTTAGTACTGTGGGATCCAGTCTGAATCTGACCCCTCATTTGTGTGATGCCAGTAAGTTGTTGGTATCCTTGTTGATGTTTATCGGACGTGTGGGATTGATAACATTGATGTTGGGAATTGTAAAACAGAAAAAGAATACAAAATACCGTTATCCGAGTGATAACATTATAATAAACTAAAGATATGAAGTATATTATTATCGGTTTAGGAAATTACGGTCATGTGTTGGCCGAGGAATTGTCTGCGTTAGGACACGAGATTATTGGTGCGGATATTAGTGAAAGTCGTATAGATTCAATCAAAGATAAGGTTGCTACAGCTTTTGTCATTGATGCCACTGACGAACAATCATTGTCAGTGTTACCATTGAATAGTGTGGATATAGTGATTGTAGCGATTGGTGAGAATTTTGGTGCATCGATACGTGTTGTTGCTCTGTTGAAGCAGAAAAAGGTTCCCCGCATCTTTGCCCGTGCTATTGATGCAGTACATAAAGCAGTGCTTGAAGCCTTTGATCTTGAAAGAATCCTGACTCCGGAAGAAGATGCCGCCCGTAGTCTGGTGCAACTGCTCGATTTCGGCACAAACATGGAAGGGTTCCGCATTGATCAGGATTATTATGTTGTGAAGTTCACGGTTCCAGAAAAAATTGTAGGATATTTTGTGAATGAGTTAAATCTGGATGAAGAATTTCATCTGAAAATGATAGGCTTGAAACGGGCAAATAAGATAACCAATTGCCTGGGTATTTCTCTGACCGAACTTCATGTGAAGAATGAATTATCGGAAAATGAGAAAGTAGAAGAAGGAGATGAACTGGTTTGTTACGGTAGATACCGCGATTTCCAAGCTTTCTGGAAAGCTATTTAATGTGCAAAATCTAGTCAGATTTCAAGATAGAGGGATGATGATATTTGTTGGTAAAGTATAATGTTGGCAGTTATCCTCTTTGATTTTGTCTGATTATTGTAATTCCGGTTTGCAATTATTAATTGTTACAGGATGAAGTTGTATACTATATCCTATAGAGGTGAAATTAAGCTGCACAATCAGGCTTTGTGATGTTTCCGGTTTTCGTTGGTCGAACACGAGGTTGCCTAAACTATAGAAAATAGGCTTACCATTGAAATATTCCTCTTTCTGAATGACGTGCGGGTGATGTCCGATGATAGCATCCGCACCTGCACGAATGAGTCGGTGTGCTCCCTTTCTTTGGCTCAGAGTAGGGGAAGATTGATATTCGATTCCCCAATGGAGAATTACGACCACATAACTTTCGGGATTCTCTCGCTTGAAGTTTTTGATTTCCTCTTCTATTTCTTCCGTGGTTTGCTGGCAAATACCGGGATTATTTTCTAAATATACCCAATTCTCCAAAGGAAGTGTAACTGAATTGAAGAGTGCTACTTTAATTTTTCCTTTCTTTATCACTACGGGTTGGCAACTCTCGGAAGAAGTATTACCATATCCTATCGGAGTGATTCCTGCCGATAAGAGATGCTGATAAGTATCTGTCAATCCGTTTCGCCCCTGATCCATAGTATGATTATTCGCTAAAGCCGCATGACTGATGCCGGCTTTAACCAATTCTTCCATCCATCTCGGTTCCGCGCGAAAGATATATTTCTTGTGTAGTGGTGAACGAACCGAAGTGACGGGACATTCCAGGTTGATTACCGTAGCGTCCATTTGATGAAAGAGAGGAGCTACCGACGCAAATAAATCTTCGACACCTCCCCGTTGAATCTGTTGGCGTACCCCTCTGTCCAGAAGAACATCTCCGGTGAAAGCGATAGAGAGACATTCTTCTGACGGGTGCTGGCAGGCAGTAAGCAATAACAGACCTATACTACCTATAATCCGGTTAATTCGGGAAAAGGATATTAGCATCCTGAACTATAAAAAACTCTGTCATCTACTTTAGGTTCTTTCTCCAACAGGATATTTTTCATCCATTCCGGGACGGCAGGTGCTTTCTTTTCTTCCAGCATTTTCTGCCACTCTTCGTCCGTGAGCCGGGTATCCAGTGGCTGGACAAACTCGTAGTAACTAAATGTGGCACCACGGGTAAGATAGAGATTACCCTCTATTTCTACTATCACATAGATATTGTTGGCATTTCCTGTTGCCACATGCAGTACTCCATTCTTATCACATCCCCTCACGTTGCGTGTATAAATATCAGCCACTACAGCTATCGACTTGTCCGGACCTTGCACTAATGACCAGTTATCCAGATGTAAATCCGGATCGAGCACAGACAGAGTGAAATATTCTATACTACTTCCCATATACTCAAGAGTGCGATATTCCTGTTCGGTCAGTTTTTCTCCCCGCAGTTCCTTTTCTGTTACTTGAATCAGAAAGCTGACATAGTCCTGCAACTGCTCTGTCTTTCCTTTCAAGTCATCCGTCAGGCAATTGCTTTGTTGCAGAACCAGTTGGGTGGCTTGCAGAATCCCTGACATTTTCTTCCAGAAAGGAAGATTCGGTTCTACATACCCCACTACGATCGGATCAGGAGGTCCGGCACCTCCACATTCTGCAGCCATGGGCTGTTCTCCGTAAAGGATCGCGTCATGCTTCAATTCAGCCCAAGATGCCAGAGCTGTATTCAGGTTCTTGTATCCCCATTCGGGTGTTTGCATAAATCCTGGCTGGCTCTTGTCCGTTTTCTGCATGGTGAACAGACTTTTCATCCATAATTCGTAGACAGATACTTGTGCAGGCTGGGAAGCTTTGAATTTATCTTTCAGTTTTTGTAATTCTCCGGTATACTGGTTCCAGTTGCCCGGTTCTTTGTAAAAATCAGTCAGTAAAGTCTCGGCGGAGTTTACTCCGAAAGCGGCAAAGACATCCAATCCTTTCGGATAAGCACGTTTGCTGTTTGGGGTGACATCTACCAATTCCTGAAGTACTTCATTATCTGCCAGATATCTTTGTGGCATAAAGTTGATTTTGTCCCGGCAGGAGATTTCTATTTTAGGTTTGATCCTATTCTTGCTTTTTGCCAGTTCAATGAGCGCTTGATTCACCTTTTCTATTTGAACCGGAGTCAATGCATCTTCAGTATATTCTGCTTTATTTTTCTTCAGAATCTGTACAATATCGAGAAGAGAAAGATTATCAGTCTCACCCATCAGGAAAGTAAGTGGTGTATAGACGCGTTGGTATAGTTCCATTAGTGGTGTCCTGGTCATATCTTTATAACTAGATAGTACGGTAGCCTGAAAGATTGCTTGTTTGAGCTGTTCTTGTTGTTCTCTGCAAAAGCAGGCAGTTTGAAGCCACATCATAGCCTGAAAGTATGCCTGTAATTGGGGTTCACGGGTATAATGTCCGCGTGGTTTGAAAAGACTGTATGGGAAGTATGCATCTTTGTATGAAAGAAACTCCGAGAAATCATCTTCTTGTGCATTAATATGTTCTATTTCCTGTTGATATGCTTTTTGATACTTAGCAGGGAGGTTGGGCGTTTCCTTTGTCAGCAAATAATAAGGGATAGCATAAAAAGTAGCGGCATATTCTGCCATATCTTTCAGAGATTCGTCTTCTGTCTGGCGGGAGATGCTTATGCAAGTTGCGTTGAGTGATAGACATAGTCTTTCCAAAGTAGGAATGATGTGTTGTTTCTCCAGACTTTTCAGTACATAAGAGAAATACATGTGAAATGCCTGTAAATATAAGTCAGTGGTGATGAAATTGGGCACTTGGCGATAATCATTTTCTTCGTAAGCATGAAACAACTGTAAGTTACTTCCTTCTGTAATGGCAAAGTTGTTCTGTTGCAACTTGGCTAGTAATGCCTCGTCTATATCTTTGAATTGGAACAGGTTGACTATATTATTTGCATTTCCTAAATAATAAGAGTCTCGTTGAGTAAACTGTTGCTGACGCATTTCTGCCATGCGAGCATCGATGCGTTCTACGAAAGCCTTCTCTTCAGCCGTCAGTTTGACTTCATCATAGTTTTCCGGAAATTTATTCTCTCCGTCTGCCTCCGATTCATCCCATAACTTCCAGACAAGATCATTATACCATTTCGTATTGGCCGAGAAGAAAGCATTGATGTCCGCTTCCATAAAATGATAACCATGTATAGCGTATGGATAACTACGTAATAAACGTAACTCCTGAAAAGAGTAACGACTGATATCCTGCTTCAAATCAATAGATTGAGGTAGAACAGTATCGGTCAATAATGAGGTGGCAGTCATAACAGTATCTTGTGCCGATGCCGTTGAGGTGTTTTTGTTCTTGTTCTTGCATCCGCAGAGAATAAGAATTAGTGTACAGGACAGTAATAATAGTCGTCTCATGTTTTTCATTATTCTATAAATTACTATATATAAATGATAGTATCTAACGTTAACGTTCAAGAATGCGTTTGGCCTCCTTTTCTTCTGTCTCGCGTTTCAGATATCCCTTAAAATCCAGACCAAAACCTCTCCATGCATATTCCGCTATCAGAAATTTTCCACTTCGTTCCCGTTCCATGGTACGTATCAATACAGGAGTATGTTTACGAATCACTCTAAAATCTTCCAAAGGTTGTGCTACCCTCGAACCTAACCAAAGTGGGCGGATATACGCTTCATCTGCAATCCGGTAAATGAATAACCGCTTGTCAGGTTTGGGATCGAATCGGGTAGGCTTGATAACCCCCACAATAATTTCCGGCATCCCGTCTCCTGTAACATCTCCATAATCAAATTGATAGACAGGATAAGGCAATTTCCAAACAGAGTGGGAGGGTTGGTCTGTATTCAAATGAATGACATAGAGCGAATCAGATTCTTTGTTCAGAGATACTTCCATGTGTCTTTGATTTACTTGCCATTCAAACCTGTTTTCTTTCCGGCATGAACAGAACATCAGTAAAAGACCTGTAAAAATAAGGAAGTGAATCCTGTGCGACATATCTGTAACGTTTTCTTTGGCAAAGATAGACATTAACCTGTATTTACTTGCCTCTTTTCTCGTAAAAGTGAAAAGTCCAGTATATTATATATGAAAACCACCGGACTTCTCTTTAGTTAAGAAATCCGGTGGCTTATCAGATATTATAAAGCGTATGCCTTATTTCGTTTGAATACGAATATTTCCGGCTTTCACTCCATTTGCTTTGGCTGTAAATACAATTTCTCCGGCAGTTTCACCAGCTTGTATGATAGCTGTCAACATTCCGTTGAAAGTATGCATCTTCGGAAGATGGAATTGTTCCAGATTTGTCGGGTCGCCATTGGCTGCAGCACGATATTTACCGGTTCCCTTTGCAGAGAAGTTTATCTGACGATTATCAGTAGGGCATAGGTTACCATCTTTGTCTACAACTTTCACAGTCACATACGCTAAGTCTTTTCCGTCTGCAGTCAATTCGTTACGGTTGCTGACCAGTTCGATGTGATGAGGCTTTCCGGCAGTGCGAACCACTTTTTCCGCTACTGCTTTTCCATCTTTGTTATAGGCTATTACTTTTACTTCTCCCGGTTCATATACAGCATCCATCCACATCAGACGATAGCGGTTCTTCAACGAACTATTATTCTTGCTTTGTTTACCATAACTTTTACCGTTGATAAACAGTTCGGCTGTAGGATAGTTGGTATATACAAATATAGGAGTCACTTCACCTTCACGTCCCGGCCATGTCCAGTGAGGCAGAATATGCAAGGTTTCCGCATCCTTGTTCCATACACTGCGATACAAGTAATAGCGGTCTTTAGGCAGACTGGCAAGGTCGATAATACCAAACATGGAACTGTGATTGGGCCATGCATCCGTATCATAAGGTGATGGCTCGCCCAGATAGTCAAATCCTGTCCATACAAATTGTCCGATTGTCCAATGGTTATCGTCGGCCAGTGCAAAGTCCTCATCCGGAATATTTGACCATGAACAGGCTTCCACATCATAAGAGGAACATTGATGGTCTTCATATTTGGCGCTTTTCTTATCCTCTACCGGGAATTTGTATACCCCACGTGAACTGACAGTAGAAGCAGTCTCACTACCCAGAATCAGATTCTGCGGGAGTTGGTCATAAGATTCTTTATAGCGTTGGGTACGGTAATTAAGTCCCGGAATGTCAATCATTGCTGCAAATCCGTTCGCAAGTACACAAGTAACCTGATCCATTCCGCAGGTGACAGGACGTGTCGGATCTTCTCGGTGGCAAATGTCTTGCAGGAATTTAGCCACTTTATAGCCGACGGGGCTACATTGGGTCGGTACTTCATTACCGATACTCCACATAATCACACACGGATTATTCCGATAATTATGGAGCATATTCACCATATCACGTTCCGCCCATTCATTGAAATAACGGTGATAACCGTTTTCACACTTGGCGATGTCCCATTCATCGAACGGTTCAATCATCATCATAAATCCCATTTCGTCACACAATGCTACGAGTTCGGGAGTCGGCATATTATGAGAAGTACGGATAGCGTCACATCCCATATCTTTCAGCAATGTAAGTTGATGGCGAAGCGCTGCCACATTAATAGCGGCACCCAGCGGACCTAAATCATGATGATTACATACCCCTTGGAATTTGCGATGTTTTCCGTTCAGATAGAAACCCTTATCAGCGATATATTCAATGCTGCGGATACCGAAACGGGTCGTGTAAGTATCCACCAGTTTATCATCTGCGTAAATTTTGGAAACAGCCTTGTAGAGCGACGGACTTTCCGGTGACCAGAGCTCGGGCGCATTTACAATAAAGTTTTGTTCGAATGGTTGTCCGTGATTAATGCGGTTCGTATTCTCTTTGCTGGTAACCACTTTTCCGTCCGGAGAAAGAATCTCTGTCTCTACACGGATTTGTGTTTTCTCATCCGCATTGTCAATCTTCGTTTGAAGACGTATGGCTGCAAAGTCCTTACTAACATGAGGAGTTGTGATTTGTGTTCCCCATACGGGCACATGGACTTTCTCCGTTACGATCAGATGCACATTGCGATACAAACCTGCTCCCGGATACCAGCGCGAGGACTGCGGACGATTTTCCAAACGTACGGCCAGCGTATTATTCTTTCCGTCTTTATTCATTAGGGGCGTCACATTACAGTGGAAAGAGTTGTAGCCGAAAGGCCAGAAACAAGCCTCTTTTCCATTTACATAGACACGTGCTTCGCTCATGGCGCCATCAAAGAGCAGTGTCACCTCCTTATCGGCAGGAGCATCAAAACTGGTTCGATACCATCCGGTGCCTACATAAGGGAGCCCACCGGTACGTCCTGTTTTCAAGGAAGCCTTTTTCTCGAAGTTCTGTGTCACAGCTACATTCTGCAGGTCATTATTCATATCGAATGGACCGAAAATCGCCCAGTCATGTGGAATAACAACCGACTCCCATTTTGTGTCATTAAACTCCGGCTGGCTAGCCTCTTTAAAATCTCCTTTACTGAATTTCCAGTTTTTCTCGAGCAGCGTCTCACTGCGTTGCGCTTGCAATGTGCAAGCGGTGCCCATCAAAAGTACAGCTAATAACTGTTTTTGGTGTTTCATGTTCATTTTTGCTTTTCAGGTATAAAATATTTTGGATTCGGGGTAAAGTTATAAAAAATGATTCAATAATCTTATCTCTTGAAAGCATTAAATGCGTTAGTGGGTTTACCGGTATCGTCAAACAAGCCTTTGTGATAGCCTTTCCACCGGAGAAGAATCAACCAAAGTACGTTGGAGATCATTCCATTCGGGAAGCGTGTATGCTTCTATCCGGCTATCTGCATCCGTAATAGTCAATAGTGGTATCGCATTATCTGAGGCAACAACACGAGTAGTCCAATAGGCTCCGGAAGTATAATTCCAGTCCAGTGGATTTCCCTTTATTCCCGATGATGGATTCCTGTAACCGGAATTTCCTGTGGGATAAGTGCGAGTGCTGTTGCCCCGGCAGACAAGACGGTTTAGCAAACGGATCGTTCACTACTACCGCGTCCGGCATCACTTCCAGTCTCCAGACTCCCGCTTCGAAGCAATCCATGAAATAAGCACCTATCGGAAAAGGGAATATCATAGCGGTCTATATAGGGAAGGAAATTTCCCTGCTGTGTCTGTCCGGATACCAGTCCGATCGAATACAGGTTTGCGGTTTCCTGTTTTATTGATCGCTTTCAGCATCCGGTTGATATAGACTTTTACCTCTTCCTTCGTACCGGAATGACAAGGTTCATTATTGATCTCGAATCCTACGATGGAAGGGTCGTCTTTGTAAGCTAACCCCGTATATGGATTGACGTGCTTTACCAAACCATGAAGATAGGTTTCTTGTGCAACGATAGCTTCCGGATGGGAGTGCATATCGCATTTATCATATTGATAGGAGAAACCGCCCGTTTATATGTTTCGTTCGGGATATCCGTTTCCAAAGTTAGTCTGTGCGGTAATCACAATATGGATATTGCGCTCTTTGAGTTTGGTTATCAGATAGTCCATCAGGTCGAGATGCTCGTTTTCGAGGAGATTTCCTTGTTCGTCTGTTAGTTCCACATCCCATAAATGAATACGGTAAGCATTTAGCCCCAAACGGGAAATATGATATACATCTTTATCTACGGCAGCTTTGCGGTCTAGTCCCAAATATCCAATGGCACGGTAAGCATGGGCGGAAGACAGCGTATAATTAACACCGAAAAAGGAAGCCTCCTGGCGGGTGTCACTCCAACGCATTACCCCATTGCCATCTATATATAATAGGTGTAGAGGATGATTTGCCCTGCACTTTGACAAAGACGGATATTAAACAAATAAAGGTAAGGATCAACAGTCTTTTCATGCAATCAAATTTATCGGTTTATTGACAGCAACAAAGGTAAATTATTAGTAATTTCAATAAAAGCACAGATTGGACATATAAGGATAAGAATAGGACGAAATGCCTCAAAATGCCTCTACAACTCTTCATTCAGGTATTGACGTGGCGTTTTTCCGAATTCTGCCTGAAAACATTTGGAGAAATAAAAATGATTGGAAAAGCCTACTATGTCCCTGATCCGAGAATATGTTCCAGATAATATTGTTGGTTAATGACTGGATATTGCGTGAATCGTGAATGATATGCTGCAAAGGTTCTTTGTCATTCTGGTATACATAAAGTCCGTTGTAAGTACCTATATAAATTTGATTGTCCTTTGTCTGAATGATGGAATAGATGGTGTTTTGCAGGAAGCAACTGATCACCGAAGCTTCGGTCCCGAGATAGACGTTGTCGAATTGCTGATAATTTACTTTTTGCCCATATACATCATAGCAGATACAGTATATATAAATGAGTAAAAGAATCCATCTAATCCGTTAGCACATGTGGCATTATTGCTTATAATTATTATCTGTATGTCAGGACTTAAACTTTGCTTGAACCAAAATAACTGTATTTTAATAACAGTTTCCAATATCCGTCATTCAGAAAGTTGGATAGAATCTCAAGATTATTGGTCTCAGCAAACTCTTTGTCCGTAAACTCACCTAAAAGTTCGAATAATACTTTTTGTCTATCTGTTTTTTCTAGATCTATCTGATTATCTTTTGCATATAACCATATCCTTCTTATCATTCTTAAAACAGGAGCATTTAATCCTAATATAGAAGTGGTAGGAAACATGGCAGTTTCATTTTTCCAAATTGTATAACCATTAGCCGTATATTCGAACTCATCATGAATAGTGTCGTACAAAACGATCGGCTCCATATATTTATTCTCTCTCTTCAGATTACAACACTGAACGATTTTTTCAGTTCTCGAAAAGAGTTTTCCATTACATGAGGCTGCCAGATTTTCATAAGCAACTGTATGTGGATAAGGTGGCGTGTTTGTTTCATTTTTATCGATGAAATCTTTAGCCAGGCAGACTTTAGCATTCAAGACTGTGTATCTTTTTAAATACTCATTATATTTTCTGCGTTCTGTGATGCTGTTTAGGATTAGATGTTCTAATGTTATCTCATCTTTCTCTTGGTTGAGCTTCTTCATGCAGTAACAACAACGATTTTCTTGTTCTGTCAATAAAACCTTTATCAGTTTATCTTTAGAGTATTCGCCGTTTTCGTCTTTATCACTTTTAAATGCTTCATACAGATCATCCGGATATTTTCCAGCTTCTTGTAGTCGTTCTAAAAAAGCGTCAATAATGGCCTCTCCCTCGTCTCTTAATTTTGTTTTATCAATATATTCCATGATGTATTATTCAAAAAGCGACTGATAAAGATGACTTGACACACCCACTGCCTCCTTGATCTTTTCTTTTAATTTATCCATCATATCTTCATTGTCCGCTTCTTTCCAATATCCATAAGCTTCAATAAGATCACGGACAAATGTTTCACGTTCTGGAGTATCCATTGAATAACGCAATCCGGAATTATAGTCCACTCCATATAAGTTTTCCACACGCTCGTTTTTGTAATCATCGTCATCTTTGTACAGCCTATAAAGTATGTTCTCACCATCCTGTTTGAAGTTGGTGATTACTAATGGTGAGTGAGTTGATACGATAAACTGTATATTGGGGAATGACTTTTGTAAACGTTCCAATATTTCTTGTGCTATCGAAGGGTGCAGATGCAGTTCAATCTCATCGATAAAAACAACACCTGAAGGATCACAGTTATGATTCAATATGTAACTTCTGTTAGCTATGTCAAAGACAATAGAGAAGATACGTTTGTAGCCTTGTGGTAGTTGTTCGAACGGAATACGATCGCCATTTTTAAAAGACATGATCAATATATCGTTCTTTCCGCGTGCTTCTATTTCCAGAGTATCCAATTCTAGTTCGGGAGTGGATAAATCCTCATGTATCGGCAATGAGAATTGTTTCATCTTTTGGGTAATAGCATCTATATAGTCTTCTTTCTCTTGATCCTCTTTAAATTTATGATTTTTCCATTGCATGGTGAAATACTGTACCCATATCTCCGTACAATTTTTTTCTTCATCCCAATTAAAAAATGCTATATTCTTGGGCAATTCCTTATTGGAATCAAGCATCTCCTGCATATCTTTTCCGATATTTGTTTTGATATGAGGATATGAATCTGAAAAGAATGCTAATACTGGAAATTGTGATTTTTCTGATAGATAATGATTCCAAAATATACTTTTGGCTTCTTGAAATAACTTTTTATCTACTCCTGATTTCGCATATTCGCTATAAAAATGCCAATTGATAGTTTCTTTATTCAATGAAGCTGTTGTCTCTATTGATACCGGATATTTATAATCATAACCATACGGACCCTCATTGCAGTATCTGGCATCGGTTACAGCAAATCCTTTCACCAATTGCTTAGAACTTGCAATAAATTCGTATTGAGGTTCATCTTTCTTTTTGGAGAAGATAAAACTCAACGACTGTTTTAATGCTGATATAATGTTAGTTTTACCCATGCCATTCTTACCGATAAAAATGGTAGTTTTTGCTCCGAATTCTATCTGATAGTCTTTGAAGTTACGGTAATTACTCAAATGTACTTTTTTTAGTTTCATGGTTAAAATAGTTATCCAATAGGACGTTTGGTATTAATTATCTTCTGTATTACATTCGCAAATGTAGGAAAAATGTCGGTTACACTTGTAAATATCCCGCTCTTTTTGTTCCTTTGCTATCTATTTATAAACAGAAAACTTACATATGAGAAAACTAATTTATTGGCTTTTATTGCCGTTGGCAGTGGCTGTGAGTGCATGTGGCGGTAAAAAAGGATCTTCAGATAATAAGTCGACACTGGCAATGATGGATAGTGTGGATGCTCACGGATTGCAGCGTATGCAGACGTCTAAGAGCGAAACCGACTTTAAGTTTAAGGGAAAAGATTATCATTCCCTCGTTTCGCGTACTCCGGATGAAAATCTGCCCCATGTGACAAACGAGATGGGAGATACCTATGTCGACAATAAAATAGTGTTGCACCTGACGCGTGGTAACGAAACCGTGTTGAACAGGACCTTTACCAAGAATGATTTTTCATCGGTAGTCGATGCGAACTTCCTGTCTAAGTCCATATTGGAAGGCATTGTATATGACAAGACTACTCCGCAGGGAATTGTCTACGCTGCGAGTGTTTGTTATCCGCAGACAGATTTATATATGCCGCTTTCCATAACGGTCACCGCTGATGGAAAAATGAGTATACAGAAAGTGGATATGCTTGAAGAAGATTATAACGACGAAGCGCCCAATTAGGCTTGTAGGCGGGTGTTGACAGTAAAATTGCACAAATGTGAAAACATTTGAGACAAAAGAAAGGCAGCCGATGGGGTTGCCTTTCGTATTTTTGCACCGTCAACAAACTTAATACCGAATAGAATGAAGAAAAACATTTTTGCTATCTGTGTGGTAGCAGTAGGATGTACGGCACTGACCGCTCAAACCAAAGATACACAAACATTGGTTCCGCTTACCGAACGGGTAAATGTGCAGGCGGATTCGGCACGCGTCAATCAAATTATAGACGATTGCTGGGTAGCAGTAGGGACTAAAAAGTCTCATGCAATTCAACGCGACTTTACACGTCTGTTCAATGGTAAACCTTCTTATCGTTTTGAATTGAAGGAAGATGATAACACCCTGTCAGGATATGCCAAAGGGGAAACAAAAGGGCGTGCGGAATTCTCTTATTGTTATGCAACTTCCGATGATTTCAAAGGTCTGCCTGCCGATGTTTATCAGAAAGCGCAGATCACTAAAACCGTATATCATCATGGGAAAGGCATTTGTCCGCAAGGAGCTTCCCGCGACTATGAGTTTTCCGTATATATTCCTTCTTCATTGGGTAGCGATGTCTCGACAATTTTTGCTCAATGGCATGGAATGCCGGATCGTACATTGGTACAGACTCCACAGGGTGAAGTGAAAAAACTGACGATTGACGAGTTCGTTGAACTGGAAAAGACTACGATTTTCAAAAAGAATGAAGGGCACGAGAAAGTAGCCAAGCTGGATAAACAAGGTAACCCGTTAAAAGACAAGCAAGGAAATCCTGTATATCAGGCCGGAAAGGCTAACGGATGGCTCGTGGAACAAGGAGGCTATCCTCCATTGGCGTTCGGGTTCTCCGGTGGATGGTTCTATATCAAAGCAAATTCCGACCGTAAGTGGCTGACGGATAAAGATGACCGTTGCAACGCAAATCCCGAAAAAACACCGATTATGAAACCTGTAACATCAGACTATAAAGCATCGACCATTGCTTACAAAATGCCTTATGCCGATTTTCCGAAAGACTGCTGGATTACATTCCGCATTCATATTGACTGGACAGTTTATGGCAAAGAGGCGGAAACGATTGTAAAACCGGGCATGCTTGATGTGCAGATGGACTATCAGGAAAAAGGGAAAAAGGTTAGTAAACACATTGTAGACAATGAAAAAATCATGATTGGACGTAACGACGATGATGGTTATTACTTCAAGTTCGGTATCTACCGTGTAGGTAATAGCACTAAGCCGGTATGTTACAATCTGACAAACTATTCAGAAAGGTAATTAGTCAGAAGGTAAAAAGAGAGTGATATCCGGGTGTCCTTTTGTGGGCATCCGGATATTTTTTTAGTGCTTTTACCGTTTATTTGTCAGCGCAGCAATGATATACTTTCCTGGTGCTCCAATTTTGCTCCATGACGTATTTGAAAGTAGTTTCCATATCTGCGTGCCTTTTCTGCCATAATCCGATAGCCGGAGAATCGTTTGTTTCTCTTTCTGGTCAGTCACTTTATGGTTGTTCAGGCTCTCCATCAATCCTGCTATGTTGTGTGTAGCCAGATTGTAGGCATACCCCGGAATTTCAATCGAAACAACGTTGTTTTCTTCTTCTTCATGATTTAGTTTAGTTTGGTTTAGTTTAGTTTGTCGGGAAATGTCTGCATTTTCTGAACTCAACTCTTCTTGAGTCGATAAAATGTCTACATTTTCCGGGTTCGTATCCTCTTTTTGTTTCCCGTTTTTTGGTTTGCTATCTAACAAATAAGGTAATTGAGAGAAATCAATTTTCCTGCGTACCGTAGCTTCCAGCCAGACTTTTTGAATTTGTTTCGAAGTCAAAACTCCATACCGGTCGTAAGTCTCTTTATGAAAGAATCCCTTTTCCAGCAATAGTTCAACAATTTTTTCCATCATATCCTCTTTGATTCCTCCACCAATTTTACGGATAAAAATCAGACTTTGTTCTTTTCCCCAAGAGATATAATACCCTTCTTTATAGATTTTGCAAAGTAATCTCAATACGATGTAAGAGGCTAACATTCCATATTTGGCTTCTAATAATTCCATGACTTCTTCATCGAAAAAGTTTGCAGGTGTCGGGAAATAAGGTATCCCTTTGTTAATCATACTCATTATTCAATCTTTTTTATTGTAAATTACACAATCGCTTTCCATTCGAGCAGGTTTCCAATCATAAATCTTCTCCATGCATGTTGTTCTGTACTCCAATAGACGATGGACTCTTGCCTTGGCGTGTTTTGATACTCTCGATGAAAGACTTTTTCGTATCCTACCAACGTGCCTTGTTCCATGCAGAATGTGCCGTCTTGTTTATAAAAAGCTATCATGGCATTTCCATACTGCATGCGTTCTATCAATTCTATGCACTTTTGCACTATTCTTTCAGCATATTTTTCCGAGAATCCTTTTTCGGATACAATACGTTTTTTCCATACTAATTTGCAAGATGCAATCTTGCTTTTGTCGATTTTTCTTTTCATTGAAAAATAATTAAAATTAAAAATGCGTGTTTAGTGAAGTGAGAATACTTCCTGAAAGATAGTGACGCTATATGGGGGATATAGTGACGCCATCTCAACCGGATAGCGTCACTATTTTTCTGGGATATAATTCTCTGTTTTTAGCCGGCTTAAAACGGCGTCAAAAGTAGAGCTTGCATTTTACCTGCACAATTATTTTTGTCAATACCTGTTTGATACTTTCTCTTTCGTCTGTCTTTCTTCCTCTTCCAACTGTTCCCGTTTGGCTCTTCTGATAACAGATAATTCTGTTTCTATACTGCTGACTTCCATTAGCTTATAACCTCCATGCTTGGGTATGTATAATATTTCTTTCTCATAGATATGTTCAGCTAAATCTTTGAGTTTTTTGGAGTAGTTGACATGAGTTTCTCCTTCCTCAAACTTGTGTAGGTATACCGCCAGCAAAGCTGTTGGATCTCCGGTGAGCCCGCCTCTTTTTTCTAGTTCATCCCTACTGATAATTTCCCCTTTCTGATGTGCTCTTCCCTCTTTTTTCTGGTTTTGAGCACCGTTTTTTACTTGTGTTTTAGACTCTCTGTGATTTGTTTTTTTACTAGCCATAATTTGCTGATTTTAACAAAGTTAAAAATGATGAAAAATAAGACTACATCTGGTAAGTACGTGTCAGGTATGCAAAAAGATTTGTTTTTTTGCCGCTTGCCAAATGGTATATATATAAAATAACTAGTGATGCAAATGATGAACAAAAATGGATTTAGCCGATGTGCAGAGTTCTACATCGGTCGTTTGCGGAAGGAAGGGAGGCATTCTACAGCGCATGTCTATAAGAATGCTATTTTCTCTTTTAGCAAATTTTGTGGCACGTCCCATGTGTCGTTCCGACAGGTCACCCGCGAACGTTTACGACGTTACGGGCAGTATCTTTATGAGTGTGGTTTGAAGCCTAATACGATTTCTACGTATATGCGTATGCTTCGTAGTATTTATAACCGGGGAGTAGAAGCGGGTAGTGCACCTTATGTGCCTCGGTTGTTTCATGATGTTTATACGGGAGTAGATGTTCGCCAAAAGAAAGCTTTGCCTATCGGTGAATTACGTAGACTTCTGTATGAGGATCCCAAATCGGAGCGTTTGCGTCGAACGCAGGCTATTGCTGCCCTGATGTTTCAATTCTGTGGAATGTCATTCGCGGATTTAGCTCATCTGGAGAAATCAGCTTTAGATCAGAATGTGTTACGGTATAACCGTATCAAGACCAAAACTCCGATGAGTGTGGAAATACTTGATACTGCAAAGGAAATGATTAACCGGCTTCGTAGTAATCAGGATTCTCATCCTGATTCTCCGGATTATTTGTTTGATATTCTTAGTAGTGATAAGAAACGGACGGATGAAAGGGCTTATCGGGAATACCAGTCTGCCCTTCGTCGATTCAACAACCGTTTAAAAGACTTAGCGAGAGCTTTACGTTTGAAATCTCCTGTCACTTCTTACACACTTCGCCATTCTTGGGCAACGACCGCGAAGTATCGGGGAGTATCGATTGAAATGATTAGTGAATCATTGGGACACAAATCTATAAAAACCACACAAATCTATTTAAAAGGCTTCGGGCTTAAAGAACGTACAGAGGTAAATAAAGGGAATTTATCTTACGTGAGGAACTGTTGTGTAGACAGATGGTAGATATATAAAATATTGATAATCAGAAGTAAAATATGTGTGTTACTTCTTAGGTAACAGAACTTAAATTTGACGCAAAGATAGGCAAAAACACGAATAGTAAGCAAATATTCTTCCACTTTTTTTCGTTTTATCTAAAACATAGAGCAAAAAATTGTCTGAACATGAAATAATCTTATTTCCATGCTCTATACTTTTTCATTGCCTAATTCAATAGTTTTCCTATTGAATATTAGGCTTTTCCATTTTATACGCCTTTGTCATGTGTGTGATTTCTATTCTCACTGTAGTATGCGTTTCGTGTATATATTGTCTGTTACCTAAGAAGTAACGGAATAACATGGGGTAAAAAAGTATGATTTTAACAAAACCGAAATCAGTAAATGCCGGGTCTAGTAGTGGGACAGGGGAAGGCGTAGCACACTCAAAACGCTGGTATGTAGCACTCGTTCGAATGCATCACGAGAAGAAAGTTGCCGAGCGTTTATCTAAGATGGGAATTGATTCTTTTGTTCCCGTTCAGCAGGAAATTCATCAATGGAGCGACCGTCGTAAGATGGTTGAATCTGTTCTTCTTCCAATGATGGTATTTGTTCATGCTGATCCATCTGAACGTAAAGAAGTTCTAAGCTTTTCTACAGTGAGCCGTTATATGGTGATGCGTGGAGAAAGTACTCCGGCAGTGATTCCTGATGAACAGATGGCTCGTTTCCGTTTTATGCTTGATTATTCAGAAGAAGCTATTTGTATGAATAGCTCTCCTTTGGCACGTGGCGAAAAAGTTCGTGTTGTGAAAGGACCTTTGACTGGACTGGTTGGTGAATTGGTCAGTGTTGATGGTAAAAGTAAGATTGCAGTTCGGTTGAATATGCTTGGCTGTGCCTGTGTAGATATGCCTATTGGTTATGTTGAATCTGCAGACATTCATGTGGGCTAATTTTTCTAATTTGAATTGATCGATGAAAATACAAACGCTTTTTCGTACTTTTCTTCTATTTTTGATACTGGGAGTTTTTTCTCCTTTAATGGCTCAAAGCATGAGCGACTCCCAAGTTCTTGAATATGTAAAGGATGGCATCCGCCAGGGTAAAGAACAGAAACAACTAGCCTCCGAACTGGCACGTAGAGGTGTGACCAAAGAACAGGCAACGCGTGTGAAGCAACTATATGAGCAGCAAAACAATGTCAATGCTTCCAATGCAACAGGTACCGATGTCAATGAATCACGCCTGCGTGAGGAAATGA